>NICF_comb_assmDRAFT_10002563_pt1 | contig 13631 bp, 20 predicted proteins | sample NewIslPassag4_SG_FD_11279 | JGI IMG/M metagenome (IMG submission 11279) | reverse complement strand
CCGTCTGTGCGACCAGGGCGAACTCCCGCGGGATGCTGTTCGGGCTGCACCACTGCCAAACCTCGTCCACCAGGAACAGCTTTTTGCCGGGGCCGCGTCTCGAGGCGTCGTAGGCCCACTGGCAGAACCACCGGAAGGCTGCGGCTGTGTCCCCTGGAAACATGCGGTGCGGGTTGAAGACCACCCAGCGGGTATGCAGGGCCAGCTCGACCTCCCTGGCTGTGCATGCCGGGCGGATGCCCAGGCGTGTCGCCGCGCGGCCCAGGTCGTCGAAGATGAACCGTGCCGCCGCCGGGCAGGCTCGCAGGTAGCGGAGGGAGAATGTTGTCTTCCCACTGCCGGTCATGCCCACGATCAGGGTCAGGCTCGGCGGGAGGCGATAGTCACCCATTTTCGGCTGCGGCCTGGGCGGCTCGATGTGCCGCGATCAACTCCTGGAGCCTGGTGGAGAGCCGCCGGTCATGCTGGACCAGGATGATCACGCCGCTGATCACGGCGACCTCGTCCTCCCACTCCGATGACAGTCCGGCCTTGTTGAGGTACTTGGCGGCCAGCCTGGGCAGACTGCGGCTCAGCAGCACCTTGGCGGCGCGCGGGAACCTGGCATCCGCCTCGATCTCCTTGATCAACCTCTGGCTCAGACCAGCCTCATGACACCTGGCCAGGAACGCGCTCAGTCTGCCCTCCTCCACAGCCGCCAGGAGCTGGTCGCAAAGCGGCTGCAGCGCCTCCGGCTGCCACGGCTGCACCTGGTCTTGATCCACAGGACCAGGAGCCGCGTCGCCCATGCCAGAATGAGGCGTTGCATGGCCCGCTCGAGGAGCAGCCGCATCGAGCTCATCCACCGTCGCAGCCACGCTCGGCAGCGGCGGTGGATCCTGTTGCTTCCGTCTGCGGGCGCGGAGCCTGGCCATGCGTTCGCGCGCCTTGCGCCGATCGGCCTCGATGGCCTCCGGGCTGCCCGGGATGAGACCGTCTGCCCGTCTGCGCCCACTTCGGAGCCCGCCATACTGCGGCACAGACACCGCAGCAGCAGGGCTTGCGCCTGGATCGCCAGCCTGTCCAGACGCCGTCGCCGCCTGTATACCGCCAGAAGCCGGCGCTCCTGACGCCACCTCTTGTACTTCCTCAGCCATGTCACGTTTCCTCCGTGCCCTCGGTCTCCTGGTCTTCAGGGTACGGCCACCAGCCGGGTCCGAGTGGACGCTGCGGCTGCGGCTGGCGTGGCGGGTCCAGCAACCGCCTCAGCCGGTGCAGTTCGTCCTCCAGCTCGGCTATGCGGATTTCGCGCTGGCGCTTCTCCTCCTCGGTCCTGGCTCGCTTGTGCCGCTCCTCCTGGAGCAACCGCTCGAGCTCGGCCTCTCGCTCGCTGGGAGCCGTTTCCACGACCAGTCTGGCTGCAGGAGGAGCCGCGTCTTCATGTTCATCCGCGTGCTCGGGTGGCTGCTGTGGTTGCTCTGGCGTGCGCTCTTCAGCGTTCATGCGCTCAGTGTGCGCTGCGAGCGGTGGTGCGTCTGCTGGTGGGGACTGGCGGAGACTGGCATGGAGCCGTTCTATCACATGAGTGATAGAGTCTGAGATGATCAGAGAGTCTCGTGAGAGTGAGTGAGAGAGTGATAATTTGCATTGAGCATCAACATGTTGCGATGGATTTGGTGAGAGAGAGGAAGAAATTATCTCTCACTCTCACACCCCCTACGCGCGCGCACGCGCGCGCACGCGCGCGCGCGGTAAGCGAGTGAGAGTGAGAGATAATTTGCGCAAGGTTTTGTGATCGAGTCGCTTACGAAGTTTTAGTTGTCATTGCAACTCTCACCAGTAGTGATAGAACTCGATCCTCAGCAGATTGGCGGTGCGTGAACGACGCCGTGTGCCATGCGGCCGGCACGCGCGGGGCGTGGATGCCCCGGGGCCGGCCCAGGCACGGATCGCACGCACTGCAACATGCTCAAGAGTCCGCTCGTCAAGACCATCCTCACGGCCCTCGCGGTCGCCATTGTCTACGACTTCTTCCTGCGCAACTGGGTGGCCCAGATCCTGCCGGTCAAACGCAGTTGAGGTGACACCATGGTCAAGTATCGCATCCAAGCGCGAAACGTCGGCAACGTCGCCGCATCGAAGACGGCGTTGATCACGTTGCCCGTCGGTCCCAGGTACCACCAGCTCATCCTGCTGCATGGGTACTCTGGCGGCACAAACACCGTGGCTGCTGCGGCTGCCAACATCCTCGACATCCGGGTGAAGGTGAACGGCCGCATCCAAAGGCAGGTCAGCGGCACCCAGCTCAGGGACATGAACCTGCTCAACGGCGCGGCCTACGATTGCACCGGGCTACCCAACACGTCTCCCGGAGTGTCGTTCCCCATCTTCTTGGCCGAGCCGTGGCGGAAGGACGCCAGGGACCAGGATGCCCTGGCCTGGCCAACTGACGGTTGGGACACGTTCCAGGTCGAGGTGGATCTCGGCGCGGCCGCCACGCCCACGCTGGAAGCCTGGGCAGTGGTGGACGACTTCGTCCCGCCGAAGGACGCAGAGCGCGCCATCTGCAAGTGGCTGCGCCAGTCCTGGCCTGCTGCTGGCACGCAGGTGGACATCAGCACGCTGGACCGACGGGACTGGCTCACCCAGATCAGCCTCTACCCTGCCGGCGTGGCGGCCAGCAAGGTCACGATGCGACTGAATGGGCTCATTCTCCATGAGCTCACCAAGCCCGCCAATGATGCGCTCTTGCTCATCAACGGTATGCTGCCGAACGCCACTGGCCGGACGGCCAACATCTATGACCTGGTTGCCGACCATGATGACCTCCTCGGCAGTGCCGTGAACCTGAACGGATCGCGCGACCTGACGCTCACGGTCGAATCCGCCAGCGCGATGAGTGGCACATTGACCGCGATCATCCAGCGCATCGGTCCTCCGGAGTGACCATGGCATTGCAGCTCTATTCGAGCACGGGCCAGCAGGACCCTGACAGCGTCTGGGGACAAGGATTCCTGCAGACTGTCGAGGCCCTGGGCAACACGGCGGCGAACGTCATCTCGGCATTGCGTGGCAACACGGGATACTCGGTCCAGGTCCCGCCGCCCACGCAGAACCAGACGGCTCTCAGCACACCGCAAGTGCAGGCCGGGGGCGGGGTCCAGATCCCTGCATGGGTGTGGCCGGTCACGGCGCTGGTCGGGATCGCCATCGCCGCGTCGCTCATCATCAAGCGCTGACCCATGCCGATCCCGCCCCTATCCCTCACCAGTGCCGCCGGGCCGGCCACGTCCGGAGTCGGTGGCGATTTCGTCGTGACTGGCGGCAGCGGACAGCAAACGCAACAAACCTGGATGTGGCTGGCCATCGCGGCCGCAGTGGCCATCATCGTCGCTCTGCTGATGAGGCGATGACCCGCCTGCCCATGATGTTCCCCGTGGATCCTGAGGCCGCTGCAGCCTGGCTGCACGGCGACAGCGGGACAGACGCCGACCTGCTCGATGCACTCGTGCCGCAGAGCCCGGTTGTCTACCTGGCCAGGATGCACGGTCCGCAGGACTGGTGGCCGATGTACCAGCTCCTGGCGCGATGGCAGCCCAAGATCCTCATCTTCCGCACGCGGCAGCCGGGTCTGTTGCGCCTGCTGCTGCGGTGTGGAGGCCAGGTTGCCCACCAGGAGCCCGAAGGCGCATGCCGGTGCGTGGCTGACGGCCACGCCACCACCACGTTCCTGCGCCGCCTCGGATGGCTCGCTCAGAGGAGACGGACATGGGAGGATCCAAGAGCAGCAGTAGCAGCACTGACCGTCGGATAGCCGCCACAGACCAGGCAGTGGTGGTCACGGAAGGCAGCCGGATCGCCACCGACCAGGCCGTGCAGTTGGGCGACCAAGCACGGCTGCAGACCGGAGGCGTCAGCGTCGGAGGAGCCGTCCAAGGCGACCTGGTGATCGGCGACGTCGCGCCCATCCTGGACCTCGCAGAGCGCGCCGGTGAGACCATCGTGCAGATTTCCCAGCAGCAGACCGAGGGCCTGCAGAGCGCACTCAGCGCCCAAGGCAGGCAATTGCAGGAGGCCCTGAATCAACTGCGCGAAATCGCAGCCGCGTCCATCAACCAGGGCCAGTCTCAACAGCAGCAGTGGTTGTTCTATGCCGCCCTGGGCGCCATTGCCCTTGGGGCGGTCTCTTTGACCAAACGATGAGTGTCCAAAAAGTCTGGCCGGCATCCACGACTGTCAAAGGCAGTGGCACGCGAACACTGGCGCCTGGTGCGCGGGAATATTACCCCGGGCGATCCCGAGGACTTGCGAGACGACAGTTCATCGTCACCAACCTGTCTACTACGTATAGCCTGGAGATTCTGGCCCAAGGTGGCGAAGTGTGTGCGACCGTGTTCCCGCGCACATTGGTCACATGGGAGACCGACGACGACGTTTTCCTGCACAACCCAGGCGCGTCGCCTGTCTCCTACCAGGTCGCCGAGGTTATCTTGATGAGCCGGGAAGAGCTGGAGGATGAGCGGAACCGTCCGGGTCAGTCCACATCCTCATCCCGAGGTGGCGGCAGCTCTGGTGGATCCGGCAGTGGAGTGGGAGGAGGATCAGGGTTCTCACGGTACTAGCATGCTTGGCGACCTACTCAGGGACATCCCCAACCTCGTGATCAGCATGGGCGTCATCGTCTTCTGGCTGCGTGTCGAGCATCGGCTCACCCGCCTCGAGACGTTGATCGGAAAGAACGGGAGGCATGAGCATGACTGAACTGACCATCTGGCGGCCGATCCTGGCCGCTCTCATCCGGCACATTCTCACCGCACTGGGCGCACTCGAACTCGTTGATGGATCAGACACCGTCGCGGGTGCGGTCCTCATCGTCGTCGGGTTCGCCTGGTCCGTGCTCCAGAAACTCCGTCAGCGGGCGCATCCTCCTTCTGCGTCCCACCTCTTGCCCGCACTCGCCATGCTCGTGGGTTCGAGCCTCCTGACAGGATGCGCCCGCTTCGTCACCATCCAGACAGACATCAGCTATGCAGAGGGAAAACCGATCCGCCAGATCACCACGCGAGCCTCGGCCCACACGCTCTTCGAGAGCAAGTCGTCCCTGGCGCAATTCCAGGCCAGCCAGACCGACAAGACGCAGAGCGCCAAGGTCGGCTCGCTCAATCAGGAGAGCACGAACCAGGCGCTGATCGAACTGCTCATCCGCGCACTCCAGACGCAGCGCTGACATGCCGTGGTACCTTCCAGACTGGCTGACCGGCTACGATGCCGAGAACGCCAGACGCGCCGCCGAGGCTGATGCCAGGCTGCGCGCACTCAATGCGCAGCGCTATGGCGGCACTCCGCTTGAGCAGCAGGTACGCCGCAACTACGAGGCCCAGGGGGAGATCACAGTCACCGACCAGCGCGCCGCCATCACCGATGCTTTCCGCCAGGAGCTCAACGCGCGCGCTGACGCCATCGTGGGCACACCCGTGCGCACCCTGGGCGAGACGCTCGTGCAGATCCTCGGAGCCGCCGTGCGTGCCATCCCGCCGGCGCTCTGGCTCCTGGCTGCGGCAGCCGCGTTCATCTACCTGCGACCCTGGAGACGATGAACCCGAGCATCAACATCCAATCCTATCCTACAGCCAAAATCTGGATCGGAAGCACAGACTTGGCCACAGCAGACAGCGATGCCATCACGGCAGACCGTACGGACCACACGGCAGATGAGGAACCTCACAATCCATAGCCTATGGCTGATGGTCGCTCTGCTACAGCAGGCCCATGGCCAGATCACCAACGTTTACACCGGCACCGCCCCCAACACAGGCACAGGCGACCCACTCCGGACGGCATTCCAGAAGCTGAACACGAATGACGTGGTGCTGTGGCAGGGTCTGACCGGGCTGAGCAATTTTCTGGCGACTCCATCGGCTGTGCGGAACGCCCTGGCCATCGGTGGCGTCGCAGGCACGGGCAACAAATTCCTGCGGGATGACTGGCAGTGGGTGACCACCACATTCCCCACTCTCGGATGGTTCGACGTCAAAAGTTACGGCGCAGTCGGCGATGGTGTCACGGATGACACCGACGCTATCCAAGACGCCATCGATGCGACTGCGGCAGCAGGTGGCGGCATCATCTGGTTCCCACCGGGCACATACATCCTGCGCACCAATCGGTACAACTGGAGGAATGCCAACGGCACGCCCACTGCCCTGGTGATCACGAATCGGCAAAACATTGTCTTGATGGGGGCAGGGAAAGATGTCAGCAGGCTCCGCATCAGCAGCTCAATGACTCGTGCAGTGGTCCCACAAGGACTGATCGTGTGCGAGATAGTCGGATGCTCGAACGTCGCGTTTATCGACCTGACGTTCGACGGCAACAGACAGGCGCGAGGTATTACTCAGCCATGGTCTGCCTACAATGAGGACGATGGGTTTTCCGTAGAGAATGCCGAACAACTTCTGGTCCTCAATGTGAAGTCCATGAACACGGGAAATGATGCCTTTGATGTAGACGGTGCCTTCCGCGCCAGCTTCTACAACTGCGACGTCATCAACGCCGGCGAAGCCGGATTCGGTGTGGCTACGGTGACCAACCTGATCATGGTCAATTGCGTCGCGCAGGACTGTGGCTGGCTGGTGGGATCGAACAACGTGGATAACGCCGGATTTGCGTTCGACTTCGGCAAGTTCGCGACAATCGTCGGCTGCATCGGCATCAGCAATTGGGCGAATCTCTTGCTTCTCTCGCAAAACTACACCCGCGTCAGTGATTCCGTGTTCCTCGACCAAGGGAATGGCACGACGAACATCTGGATCGTCGGCGGATCAAGGACGATGCTGCAGAACTGCTGGGTGGACACATTGGCCGCCACACCACTGGCCAACCATGTCGGCGTGTATGCCGGTCCCAAGCGGTTCTGGTCGGGGCCGACCGACTTCGGCCCGCCCTCTGAGGTCATGCTCGAAGACTGCTACATCAGGGGGCAGTACGCCGTCTGGTGTAACCAAGCAAATGGAGTGACAGCTCGTGGGCTGTTTTTGACCGCCACTGAAGGCATCAACATCTACAGCAGTACGAACGTGGTCATCAGAGACTGCGTCACGACGGCCGGCTCGGTCGGAGTGCGGGTCGTCAGCGGTAGAGGCATCAGCATCGCGGGCAACGATTTCCGGCCACAGGCCGTTAATGGGGCCGTGATCGTGAATGCATCTACGGAAGCCGTATCCATCACAGGCAACCGCAGTTGGTCCACGAACTGGTCGTTCCGCCTCTTGGGCGGCCCGCAGTACGTCACACTAGCCCACAATCTCGCCTACGGCGCAGTGGACTGGGGCGCTCATCGCAGCCTCTGCGCCGACAACATCTTATACGGTGGCATCCGATTTGTCGGCGGTGTCATCAGCAACGCATTCGTGCGCAATGTCATCGGTGGTTCCGGCATCTGGTATGATGCCGGATCAAGCACTCCTAACCTCGCTAACCAGACCTGGTTGGCGAACACGGCCACCAACCTCTGGATGCCAGCAGTCACGAACGGTCTTGTGCCTGTGCCGGACACGTATGGCCCTTGGATCGGTCTGCAAACCAACGCGCCACCGGCTGCACCGTCCAGTCCGGGCATGGCCGCGCTCTGGAACAGCAACGGCGTCGTCTACCTGCTGACCACCGTGCCCGGAGGGGCTACTTGGGCCGCTACCAACAAGCTGGCGCCATGATCTCAAAGATTCTCAGGGAAACCAAGCCGTGCCGGGTCGGCCAACTCGTGGTCGATGTACTTTGGCCGGGGCTCCGGAGAGTGCCGGAAAAACCACCAAGAGACGTAGAGGAACGCGGCAATCCACATGAGGATTAGGGCCCGCCAGAGGCGACGTTCTCGCGGTTGCGGGACCTCCAGAGCCCGCCAGTGCGCCGGCAGTCTGTAGTGGTGTCGTCTGCGTGCCATGCTCAGCCTCAGTTTGACGTCATCATACCATGAAGAGCCAGCTCACTCCACACCGACATGAGGGCCGCGTGCTGACGGTCCTGCTGCCGCACCTGATGGTCGCAGCCATCGTCATCAGCCGATGGTATCCGTCGCTGTCACCCGGGTCGAGCGCCCAGGCTATGGCACCATGTTTGACGGGGGATTGCCCCACCAACTCCGCGCTCGAGACCAACTTCTCTGCCTGGTGCACGAACGTCAGCATCTATTTCTCGAACGACGACAGCGGCATCAACATCGAATGGCCTTTCGAGAACACAAACGACTGCCCCTGGTATCCTTGGCTCAGCGATCGATGCCGTGCGTTGCTCGACGCCTGGTACGATTGGAACGAGGACCTCGAACAGACCATCGAGTCCGGCGGCGACAGACGCCAGGGCGGCCAATGGTTCCCACTGCCGCCTGCCCCGACTCGGAACACGCCGGCACGGTACTGTCTCCCACCGCATATCTACCGCCAGACGCCCATCATCCACATCCCCATCCACCCGATCCCGACCTATCCTTTGCCGGGGACGCCTCCGGCCAACGGGCCGATCATCATCTGGCCATTCGCAGGTGGACTGAATTTCGCCGAAGACGGCTACTTCGAGATCCCCTACCAACTCTCCAGCGGCATGATCGCTGCAGGCACAAACTCGGGCACTGTGTGGACCAACGGTTTTTGGGGCTGGGTCACGCATACCATCCCCGGAGGCAGCGCCGCCCTGATCGGCCAGCCCTGGATGCTGCCCGACTACAGCATCCGCTCCGTCTTCAGTTGGTCCACCAACTACGGGGGCACGAATTACTACCTGCCGAGAGTCCCACACCAGACCACCCTTGCCCTGTGGGACCGGACCTACGGCGTCTGGAGGCCGTTCGTCCTGGACTGGCCGGCGGCCGATTGGGTGCCGCATGGTGAGGCCCAACTCAAACCAGGCTCGGGCGCTCTGGTCTACAACCCCTACGCAGACCCCATCACGGTCATCATCGAGGGCGTCCACATCCGCGGGCCGGTCACCAACCACATCCCGGCAGGTTGGTCCGTGGTCTGCAGTATCAACGGCTTCTCGGGCAGCCCAGAAAGTCTGGGCTTCCCGGTGAACACCAACATCATCATCCGCCGTCTCATCTCCGGCACATGGGTGGACTACTACCCCACCAACGCCGCCGGAGGCGAACCACCGGCGATCAGCGCGTCCTGGCTGCCAGATGTGCCTCTACTCGCGCCAGGTGAGGCCTTCCTCGTGTATACCCCGACACCATTGGACTGGGTACAGCGCGGCTACGCAGGCATCCGCATCCCGGACCTGGATGGCCCGTGGTTGACTGCCTCAAGGTCGAATCAGACCGTGACCGTCACTGGCCATAACCTCGGCACGAACCATGTCTGGACTCTCCTGGTGAGCGCCGACCTGGGCACGTGGCAGAGCCTGCTGACCTTCACGAACACGGCCACAGACCAGGTCGTCTGGCAGGGCCAGGCCACCAACCAAGCCAGATTCTTCCGGCTGCGGCAGGACTAGCCGCACGCGCCGGGCCATCTGTCGGCTGTGCTGATCGCACAGATGAAAGTAGACCTTGGCCAGCATGGCCCCTCCGTCCGCGTGGCCCATCCATCGGGCCACCGTCGGCAGGTCCACTCCGCACTGGATGCACCACGTTGCGAACCAATGCCGGCAGGTGTGGTAACACCAGGTCTGGCCCAGGACCCGTCGGCTGACCAGGCGCAGGACTTTTCTGACATCGCCTCGGGGTAGCACTCCGCCATCCCCTAGGCCGCGCTCCAGGGCGCGGAGCCGCTCCAGCACGGGAGGCAGGTCCGGCAGGATGGGCACCCATCTCGGTCGGCCGCCCTTGGCCGCATGGACCCAGAGCCCATCCGTGCCGACATGCTCCCACCTCAAGGCCCATGCTTCGCGCCGCCGCAAGCCCGTCAAGCACAGGAACCGGACTACCAGGCCGACGTGCGACTTCTTGCACGCATCCAGAGCCGTCAGGAAGCGCGCAAACTGCTCTGGCGTCGGCGGATGAAAAGGGCGCAGCCTGACCGGCCGCCGACGCAGCATCTGCGCGTGCGGTGTCAGCGCGCGCAGCGCTGAGACCGCCAGGTTCCAGCGCGTGGTGCACTGCCTGGCCAGACGCTGAGCGCAGGCCAGCACCATCGCGGGCGTGATCTGGTCACAAGGGACATCAGGCTCCGGACATGCCTCGAGGATGAGCCTGTGCACATCGCGATAGATCTCCTGGGTGCGCGGCCCGACTTGCATACTCCGGAGCGCAATCCACTGGGCCAATGCTTGTGCGAACGTCTGGCGCATGCCAATGAGATCGGCAGGTTTTTCGTCCTTCTAAGCAGGTGGTCGCAGGTTCGAATCCTGCCGGGCGCGCCATTCTTTTGCCCCCGGCCGGGGCCGGACTCGCTACCTATCCGCAGAGTTTGCGGCGGTGGGTGCAGCGCCACGCATCCCCATCGGCAGAACCAATCCTCGTACCATCCGAATTCATACACCGAACGTCAGCCAAACGATCCGCGCGTCCCATGCCCAAGGTGGAGGAGAATCGGTAACCGACGTGGAGCCACGTCGGCCGGATGACGGGCCGTCAACCTTGGCCGAACTCGAACCGGGGGCAGTCGGGGCGTCGATCGTCCGGGCTGCCCTTGCTTTTCCGGCGGGCGTGGGAGCGCAGGCAGTACCCGCGTCGCCGGCCGGCTAAAGTGAGCTTATTTGCCTGTCCCCAGCCAAACAACGCCGAGATGTACCCTCCGAGTGTCTGGCGGAGGCGGTTCGGGACCTTCTGGGTGCCGGATCCGGAGACGGATCCACGGGATTGGGGCCAATCAGACGAGAACTCCCGTGAGGCGATCACCCTGCGGGACCTCGAGGAGGCATTCGGTGAGGATGCGGAACTGCGCTCCGGAGAGCTGGTGAAGCGGCTCCGCAAGGTCTCCGGAGCTGCTGAGTCCACCTGCTGGCGGGCGATAGGTGAGGACGGATACCTCCGCCACCGGTTGATCCGGACCGCCCACGGCCGGCTGAAACTCCGGGATCCGCGAGAACAAGGCCCTCAGACGGCTCCAGGAGCGGCCGATGGCGGCCGGGGAAGTATGAGTGCCGCCGGGCCTGAAAACGCGTCCCAGGGCCAAATGCGACTCAAGAATGGCCAAATGACCGTTTGAGCCGCCCAGAACCATGGGGCGGAACCTGGTCCGGAGCAGTCTGGGCGTCTGGCCCGTTCGGTGTTCGGGTCTGTAGATGGCAGTTGAAAGGCGGACACCGACAGACGAAAATGTCGGCGTGAAACGATTGAGCAAGAGGCAGGCCGTCAGAGAGCCGAGCATCCTGACCCGGCTGGAACCCGGCGAATCCATCGAGCTGTGGGACAGACACGGGGCGCTGATCGTCCAACGCAAAAAGAAGTCGATCCGCACCAACGAACAGAGGCGTGCGGTCGTGCACAAGCTCACGGCTCATTGGCCACCGTTTAACGTGCTGGATCTGCTGGACCGGTGATTTACCCTGACACTTCCTTTATCGTGTCGTTGTTCGCAGAGCGCGAACGCTTGCACACCACATCTGACGAGTTTTATTCGGCGCGGTTGAACGAGGTGTGGGTTTCCTGGCCGTGGAGTCTGTTTGAGACACGAAACACTCTTCGCAAACTGGATCGGCCAGAAGCCGAACGGCTCATCGCGGAAATCCGCAGGGAACATGAGGCCGGGCCTTTTCAGATGGAAGTCCCCAGTTGGGACAAGGTGATGGAAGCTTGCGAAGAGGTGTCCATTAGGTTCAGCGGTCGCATCCAGTGCAAGTCAGCCGACATGCTGCACGTCGGATTCGCCCTGCTCATCCTGCCGGATTTGTTCGTGACCCTGGACGCCAGGCAGGCACGATTGGCGCGTGCTGCAGGACTCGACGTCGTGCTGATCGAGTCAGAAGACCCGCCCACGCAGCCGGTGGCCGCTTAGGCGGTTGTAACTGACGAACTCCCCCAACCGCAACTGCCGGACCTCCTCGGGGTCTCCGCCGAGTTCGCGCACCCTGGCCAGCGCCAGCGGCTCCTGGAGGCGGAAGCAGACGAGTTCGGTGGATTGCCCCGTGATGCTGGCGTGCAGCTTGTGCGGGAGCTGTGTGCACGTGACAAGCTCGAGATGTTCCTCCCGGCCCGTCTGGGCGACCAGGGCGAACTCCCGCGGGATGCTGTTCGGGCTGCACCACTGCCAAACCTCGTCCACCAGGAACAGCTTTTTGCCGGGGCCGCGCCTCGAGGCGTCGTAGGCCCACTGGCAGAACCACCGGAAGGCTGCGGCTGTGTCCCCTGGAAACATGCGGTGCGGGTTGAAGACCACCCAGCGGGTCTGCAGGGCCAGCTCGACCTCCCTGGCTGTGCATGCCGGGCGGATGCCCAGGCGTGTCGCCGCGCGGCCCAAGTCGTCGAATATGAACCGTGCCGCCGCCGGGCAGGCTCGCAGGTAGCGGAGGGCGAATGTGGTCTTCCCACTGCCGGTCATGCCCACGATCAGGGTCAGGCTCGGCGGGAGGCGATAGTCACCCATTTTCGGCTGCGGCCTGGGCGGCTCGATGGGCAGCGATCAACTCGTTCAACCTCGCGGACAGCCTCCGATCCTATTGCACGAGGATGATGATCCCGCTGAGCACCGCCACTTCATCTTCCCACTCGAACGAAAGGCCGGCCTTGTTGAGATGCGCACGTGCCGGAATCCGGGTCGCTTTTGCCTTTCGTCCCGGCAGGTTCCGACCCTACATTGCGGCGCCGTGTCCGACGTGTTTGAGCGACCCATTGATGCTTCGACCCGGTACTGCGCCGTGTTCGGTTTCCCGATCCGGCACTCGGCCTCGCCCGCCATGCACAATGCCGGGTTGGCCGCACTGAAACTGAACTGGCGTTACCTCGCCTTTCCCGTACCGCCGGATCAGTTGCGCGAAGCCCTTGCCGGCGCCGCCGCCATGCGTTTCGTCGGTGTGAACCTCACCGTGCCCCATAAATTGCTGGCAGTGGAGCTGATGGACCTGCTGGACGATTCGGCCCGCACGTGGGGCGCGGTCAACACCGTCCGATTCGAAGGTCTCCGGGCCGATGGCACGTGGCAACCCATCGGGCGATGGTCCGACTCCGAGGAACCCGCGCGCGTGCGGATGCACGGATTCAACACGGACGCCGACGCACTCGTCCGTGCCTTGGAAGAAGACCTGGCATGGACACCGCGCAATCGGTCGGTCCTCCTACTGGGTGCCGGCGGAGCCGGCCGCGTGGCGGCACTCAAACTGGCGGCCTCGGGAGTGAAACGGTTGTACCTGGTGAATCGCACCGCCGAGAAGGCGCGGGCCGTGGCCGAGGAAATCCGCGCACGTTATCCCTACTGCGAGGTCGTCCTCGATTACCCCGACGGGCCGGTGGATCTCTTGCTCAACGCCACCTCGCTGGGGCTGCGGCCCGACGATCCCTTGCCGCTCGATACCCGCCGGTTCCCGCTGGAGCGGGCCGGGGCGGTCTACGACATGATCTATCGCCCCGCCGAGACGCCGCTCCTGCGCGCCGCCCGTTGCGCGGGTCGGCTCGCCGCCAACGGGGTGGGCATGCTGCTGCACCAGGGCACCCGCGCCCTGGAAATCTGGAGCGGCCAACCCGCGCCCGTCCCCGTCATGCGCCGGGCCCTGGAACTGCACCT
>NICF_comb_assmDRAFT_10002562_pt1 | contig 13631 bp, 12 predicted proteins | sample NewIslPassag4_SG_FD_11279 | JGI IMG/M metagenome (IMG submission 11279) | reverse complement strand
GAGCCATGAAAGCTCGATGGAGTCTCAGTGTCGTCGCAGCCCTCGTCCTGCTGCTGGGTGCGGCGTGCGGCGAGTTCGAACCCACCTCGCTGAGGCTGGTCACCCACGGCGAGTTCTTGCGCGATCAGACCGTGCAGATCGAAGTCATCGGCATCGACGACGACGGAAACGAGGAGGTCCTCAAGAAAGGGCTCACCTTCCGCTCCTCCGACGAGCGAATCGCCACGGTGGACCCCAATGGCCTCGTCACCGTGCATGCGGGTGGACCGGTGACGATCTCGGTCACGGCGAAGCTCGACTCGATGGAAAAGCCGCTCGAGGCCTCCATCGAGACCAGGGCGACCTGCCAGTACCCCGAGTTCGACTGGAAGTTCGGCCAGGGGAAGGTCGTCCCCCCCCTGGCCTGGCCCGCATTCCTCCCCAACGGCGACCCGATCTACTTCAAGCTGGAGGACGTCTACTGCGACGCGGACTGGGAGTGGGTGAAGACGATCCACTTCGTCTTCAGCGCCGGCTGGTGCGGACCCTGCTCGATGTACGCGATGCAGCTGGCCCGGCAGGCGGGAAGCCTCCGCCGGGAAGGCATGCTGGTGGTCACGGTCGAGATCGATACCGAATACCCAGGCGTTGCGGCGGATTCGAATTTCGCCAAGAAGCACCTGGCCAAGCTCGCGGAGATGGCGGGCCAGAAGCAGCCCGCGGGCATCGCCGCCGGGGACAAGGACACCCATATCTGGGACCCGGAGGCACGAAGCTACGTGCCGGCCAAGAACTTCATCCGCCGCAGCGACTTCATCGCCTTCTATCCGACCAAGTCCATCGTCCGAAAGCGGGACATGCAGATGATCGTCGATGGAAGCGGCAAGGGCGCCTGGGCCGGCAAGGTGATCCCGCTGCTCGAGATCGCCCGCGACCCCGAGGCCGACTGGTCGAAGCCGCCGAGCTGGGTGGACGATGGCGAGATCGAAGACCGCCCCGAAGACGGCGGAACGGGGGGCGAATGATCTTCGCGCTCTGAAATGAAGTCAGGCGGTCCGTCGAGGACCGCCTCGTCGTTTCCGTGACCTTGCCACGGGGGGTGGCCCGATGGGACGACATCAGACGACCTGCCTGGCCCTTGCCTTGACGCTCCTTTTCGCCTGCTCCGCCTCCACCAACGGTGGCGGTGGAGGCGGGGGCTCGGGTGGCGCCGGAGGTGACGGTGGCACGGGCGGAGCCGGAGGCACCGGCGGCGTCGTGCCAACGGAGTGCGAAGGCGACGTCGGGGATGAGATCGCCGTCCCGACCGACGAGAGCGACACCGGCTGGGAGCCACAGGTTCCCGAGGGCGTGTACCGCTCGGTCGAGGTTCCCCCTCGCCCGGAGAGCTGCGGTGCGGAGTACGGCTACGTGGCCAAGGTCCTCGGCTGGATCGTCGCGCCCGGGGGCAAGCCCCTTCCCGGCGCCTACGCGCAGGTCTGCATCTACGCGGCCAGCGGCACCTACGTCTGCCTCAACCCCTCGGAGGCGGACGAAGAGGGGGTCTTCGAGATCGACGTGCCGGAATTCGTCCGCTGCGTGGACTCGGTGGCGATGCGAGCCTCCCTGCCGAATTCGCCCCGAGCCGTGGTCTACTGCCCCTTCGCCCCCGGAGACGAGCCGGTGACGCGGCTCGAGGATCCGATCGTGCTTCCCTTCCTCCCCTTGGCTGCCGAGCTCCCCGCCATGTCCGAAGAGGAAACGCGCGAGGTGGCGCTCCCCGACGGCCTGCGGCTCGAAGTCTCGCCCTCCCTCCTCCCCTATGGCTGCGAGGACTACGCCAGGCTTGGCGGCCGCCGCATTCCCACCGATGCGGTGGGGCTCTGCGGCGAGGCTCCCCAGCTCGACGGCCTCTACGCCTTCCGTCCCGAGGGCACGGTCTTCGATCCCGGCTTCGCCTTCACCCTCGAGAACGCCTCCGGCCTGCCGGCGGGCGCGCGGGTGGAGCTGCTCGTCCTCGGAGGGCTCGCCACCTCGCTTCGCGACGGCACGGCGGTCCCCGAGGGCGAGTGGGTCGTCTTTGGCGAGGGCCAGGTCTCGGAGGACGGGACCACCATCGTTCCGGACGAAGGCGTCACGCTCCCCTTCCTGACCTGGCTTGGTTATCGACTGAAGGATTGAAACGATGAAGACGCGCTCGTACTGGCTGGTGGCGATCCTGACTGCGCTCGTCGCCTGTGGGGAAGGGGGCACCGGCGTGGGTGAGCCGAGCGACCGCACCACCTACCCCTCCGGTCCCTACGGCACCAAGGAGGGAGCGACCATCGCCAACCTCGGCTTCCTCACCCTCGACGGCGAGCCCTTCGAACTCGACAAGGACGTCTTCAAGGATCCGAACAACCGCGTCCTGCTCCTCTCCAGCGTCGCGGGCTGGTGTGCTCCCTGCCGCGAGGAGCAGCCGCAGCTGAAGGCCTGGTACGAAAAGTACAAGGATCGGGGCCTGATCATCGTGGAGGCCCTCTTTCAGAACAACGAGTTTCAGCCCGCCAGCTTCGCGGACCTCCAGGCGTGGCAGAACCAGTACAAGCTGCCGTTCCCGGTCACGCTCGATCCGGACTTTCAGCTCGAGCCCTTCTTCACCACGCTTCCGCCCTCGCCCCCGATGTCCATCCTGGTGCGGGTGGACGACATGAAGATTCTCAAGGTCGTCCTCGGAACGGGCAACGAGCAGTTGATCGAGAGCATCATTTTGGCCAACCTACCTCGGTGAACATGTTTCGGCGCAACCTCATCTGGCTGATCGCGATCCTCGCCCTGGCACTGCCCTTCGCCTCCGGCGCGGAGAAGGCCGGCCCCAAGGCGCCGGACTTTTCGCTGCGCACGCTCGACGGCAAGCGGGTGAAGCTCTCGGACTACGAGGGGAAGGTGGTCCTCCTCAGCTTCTGGGCGACCTGGTGCGCGCCCTGCAAGCAGGAGCTGCCCATCCTGCAGCGCCTCCTCGACAAGTACGAGAAGGAGGGCCTGGCGGTCCTGGCGGTCAACATCGACGATCCCAAGACCGTGGCCGAGGTCCGGCGCTTCGTCGCCGACCGCAAGTTGCGCATGCCGGTCTTGCTCGACGGCGACAGCAAGGTCCTCGGGCGCTTCAACCCGCGGCACTCGCTGCCCTTCCTCCAGGCCATCGACCGCGAGGGTCGGCGCGCCTTCCACCATACCGGCTTCACGAGCGGCACCGAAAAGGAACTCGAGGAGCAGGTCGTCGCCCTTCTCGGCAGCGGGAAGACGGAGAAGAGCGAGTCCCCATGAGCGCCGGGCGGATCGCCACCGCCCTCGTCGTTCTGCTCGCCCTGCTGCCCTCCGCCTCCCGCGCCCAGGAGAGCCTCCGGGTCACCAACACCACCCTGCTCGAGTACCGCGGGAACAACGAGAACGGCATCGACACGGACGACGAATACGGGATCGGGCTGGACAAGCTGTACCTGGACGGCCAGGTGGGCGATACCTCCGCGCACCTGCAGCTCGACGGCGTGTACTTCACCGCCTCGCCCGACCTGCGCTCCGCCCCCGCCGGTCAGCGTTCCGCCTACGTCAGCGAGGTGCGGCTGGAGCGCTTCCGTCTCCAGCACGAGTTCTCGGAGGTGACGCTGCTCGGCGGCGACACGCATCTGCAGCTCGGCCGCGGCATCGCCCTCTCCCTGCGCAAGGTGGACGAGCTGGGCCTCGACCAGGCCCTCCGCGGCGGCCACGTCGTCTGGCATGGCGAGACGGTCCGGCTGCAGGTCTTCGGCGGCATCACCAACATCGCCAACATGGATGGCGTCACCCAGCGCCACCTCGAGGATCCGAACGATACCCTCGCTGGCGCCAGCGCCACGCTTCACGCCGGCCCCGCGGACATCTCGGTACACGGGCTCTTCTTGCAGAACCGCGTCCCCACGCTCAAGATGGCCGGCGACGACCATACGGTCCTCGGCGGCGCCTACGTCGACCTACCCCTTTCGTACCGGCTTTCGCTCTACGCCGAGGGCGCGGTGCAGCAGTACCGGCTGGCCGGCACCAACCACAACGGCACCGCCGCCTACGCCTCGGCCGACATGGACCTCGGGATCGTCTCGCTGCTGGTCGAGGGCCTCTACCTCTCCGACTTCCGGGTGGCGGGTAGCTTCGACGAGGTCCTGCAGCAGCCGAACTTCTACAACCAGCCCCCGACCCTGGAGCGCTACGACCAGGAGGTCCTGGACAACCAGAACGTTCGCGGTGCCCGGGCCAAGATCTCCCGGCCCCTTCTCGACGGCCGCCTCGTCCTCTACGTCAACGGCATGTTCCGGCAGTTCGGTCCGGCGGAAGCGGCCGTCGACGCCCTCCACGGCTATGGCGGCTTCGAGCTCACCTACGGCTCCAGCTCGCGCTGGTTCGCCAGCGCCGGCTACCGGGAGGAGACGCAGGAGGGCCGCACGCTCAAGACCATGGTCCACGCCGAAAGCGACTGGGTGCAGGAGCTCGGCAAGGGCTATTCCCTCCACCTCACCGTCAATCACGAGGCGCGCACCCTCGACGACCGCCCCTACATCCGCGGCACCACGCTCTTCGGCATGGAAAAGAACCGCCTCGGCGCGCTCATGCTCGAGGTCGGCTACGACACCCAGAATCCCAACCAGCGCCAGTTCTTCCTCGCCGGCATCTTCGCCTGGCATACCTACGACTGGCTGACCGCGCGGGCCGTCGTCGGCTCCCAGCGCGGCGGCCTCAAGTGCATCGGCGGCGTCTGCCGCGACTTCCCCGCCTTCACCGGCGCGCGGCTCGAGGCCGTCCTCCACTACGACCTGCTCTGAGCCTCGTCGAAAGCACCCTGCCCGGATGCGGCCTCGGTCGCCGCGCGCCGTGGTCGACTACGACCGGTTCGGATCGATGCGGCGGGCGTAGCGGCGCGCGATCCAGGCTGCCGCCAGGATCTGCAGCTGGTGGTAGAGCATCAGCGGCAAGAGAAAGAGCCCCAGCGACTGCCCGGAGAAGAGGATGTTGGCCATCGGCGCGCCGGCCACCAGGCTCTTTTGCGAGCCGCAGAAGACGATCGCCACCTCGTCCTCCTTCGAGAACCTGCCCAGCCGCGCCGCGCCGCGCACGAAGAGAAGCCCGAGGCCGAAGAGGAGCACGCAGAGGCCCACCACCGCCGCGAGCACGGGAAGGGGCAGCTTCGACCACAGCCCCTCGAGCACCGAGGCGCTGAAGGCGGTGTAGACCACCAGCAGGATCACCCCCTTGTCCACCAATCCCGCCAGGTAGGTACGCTTGCGCACCCAGGGACCTACCCGATCCTGCAGCGCCTGCCCGAGGAGGAAGGGCAAGAGGATCTGGGCGATCACCCCCAGCACCGCCCCCAGAGCGATGCCGTTTCCCGCCTGCGCCCCGAGCAGAAAGCTCGCGATCGCCGGCGTGAGCAGAACGCCGAGGAGGTTCGAGGCCGAGGCGGAGCTCAGCGCGGCGGCGACGTTTCCCTGCCCCACCGCGGTGAAGGCGATCGAGGACTGCACCGTGGACGGCACCGCGCAGAGAAAGAGCAGGCCGCGCAGAAGATCCGGCGAGAGGATCCGGGCGGCCAGGGGCGAAAGGAGCACGCCCAGCAGCGGATAGACCACGAAGGTGCTCGCGAGGACCAGCAAATGCAGCCGCCAGTGGGTGAGCCCCGCCAGCGCCGCCTGCCGGGACAGCCGAGCGCCGTGCAGGAAGAAGAGCAGCGCGATCGCCACCTGCGCGACGAGGTCCAGCACCCGCGCCGCGCCGCCTCGGGCGGGAAGGAAGGTCGCCAGGAGGACCGTCAGGACGAGCGAGAGGGTGAAGCGGTCGGGGACGAGGCGTCGAAGCAGTCCGAGCACGGCAAGGCCTCAGAGCGCGGCCACGAGGGCGTCGACAAGGCGGTCGATCTCGGCGAGCTGGTGGTGGGCCGAGGCGGAGAGGCGGATCCGGCTCGTCCCTTCCGGAACCGTGGGCGGGCGGATCGGCAGCCCGAGAAAGCCGGCCTCCCGTAGCGCGGTCGCCACGCGGATTGCGCGCTCGTCGCTGCCGAGAATGGCGGGAACGATCTGCGTGCTCGATCGTCCCACGTCCACGCCCGCCGCCGAGAGCCGCGCGCGCAAGTGCCGCGCGTTTTCGTGCAGCCGCTTCCGCTCCGCGTCGAGCGCGGGCACGAGGTCCCAGGCGGCGTCGGCCGCCCCGATCACCGGGGGCGGAAGGGCGGTGGAGTAGACGATCCCCGAGCAGCGGTTCACGAGGAAATCGCGCAGCCGGCGGGAGCAGGCCACGAAGGCGCCGAAGGCGCCGAGCGCCTTGCCGAAGGTGCCGACCACCAGTCCCGCCCGGAGAGCCTCGCCGCCCGCTAGCCCGTAGCCATCCTCCCCCAGGACGCCGACCGCGTGCGCGTCGTCGAGGTAGAGAAACGCGCCGTACCGGTCCGCGAGTTCGATCAGCCCGGGTACGTCGGCCTGGTCGCCATCCATGGAAAAGACCGTCTCCGAGAGGACGAAGCGGGGCCCCGCATGAGCCGCGTGGGCGCGCAGCAGCGACTCCAGGTGGTCGAGATCGAGGTGGCGGTAGGAGAGCACCCGCGCCCGGGCCGTCTTGCAGCCCTGGCGCATGCTGGCGTGGCAAAGCTCGTCGGCGAAGACGAGCGGCTCGCCCGGGAGCGTGCGCGGGTCGAGCAAGGCTGCGAGCACCGAGGCGTTGGCCTGCCAGCCCGAGGCGAGTACCAGCGCCGCCTCCGCGCCCTTGGCCCGAGCCACCTTGCGCTCGAGCGCCTCGAGCGGCTCGAGGTTGCCCGTGACGAGGCGCGAAGCTCCCGAGCCCGTCCCCCATCGGCCGGCGAAGAGCGCGGCGCGCTCCGCCAGCGCGGGATGGCGAGAAAGGCCGAGGTAGTCGTTGGAGGAGAAGTCCACCAAAAGGCGGCCACCTTCGCGAATTCGGCTCTCCGCCGGCCGCTCGACCGCCCGCAGCCGCCTCAGCCGCCCCGCCTCCTCGCGGCGGCGCAGCTCGAGCTCCCAGATCTCGTCGAAGCGAGGCACGGCGCGCTTCTAGCTCCTTTGGGCCTCCTGCGCAAAGGGGGGCGAGAAGAAGCGCGTCCGGTAGTGGGTGAAGCGACGCCGCATCACCGCGATCGCCTCCGGATTGTGATCCACCAGCACCGCGTGCCGACCGTGCTTGGCGGCCGCCTCTCCGAAGGAACCGCTCCCCGCGAAGAAGTCGAGCACGCGATCGCCGCGCCGTGAGTGGACCCGGACGATGCGCTCGAGGATGCCCAGCGGCTTCTGGGTGGGATAGCCCGTCTGCTCGCGGCCGTTGGGGCTGACGATGGTATGCCACCAGGTATCGGTGGGGGTCTTGCCCCGCGCCGCCTTCTCCGGCCCCACGAGCGAGGGCGCCATGTAGGGGATGCGGTCGATCTCGTCGTAGTTGAAGCAGTAGCGCCGCGGGTTCTTGGCGTACCAGAGGATGTTGTCGTGCTTGGGCGACCAGCGCGACTTCGAACGCGCGCCGTAGTCGTAGGCCCAGATGATCTCGTTGATGAAGGCATCGCGGCCGAAGATGCCGTCGAGCGCCACCTTCACGTAATGCACCTCGCGGTAATCGAGGTGCAGAAAGAGGCTGCCGTCCGGCGCGAGCAGCCGGTAGGCTTCCTCCAGCCGCGGCACGAGGAAGGAGAGGTAGTCGTCGTAGTGGTCCTCGTAGGCGATCGAGCCCAGCACCGTGGTGCGGTAGCGTCGCCCTCCAAAGCCCTGGCGATCCCCTTCCTCGTCGCGCTCCGTGCGCATGCTCGTCTTGCGCTGCCGCTTTCCCGTGTTGAAGGGCGGATCCGTGTAGATCAGGGCGAACGATTCCGATTCGAGGGTCCGTAGGACCTCCAGATTGTCTCCCTCGTAGACGTCGATCGTGCCGGCGCCGAGCGGAGCCGGGGGCGGCGGAAACTCACGCATGACCCTTGGTATAGCGCGGCGGGGTCGTCCCCGGCCCGCCTTGCACGAGGGCGAAGGCCTCGCTAAGCTTTCGGCTGGTCGAGAATGATTCTCATTCTCGACTTCGCCCACCCGACCGGGCGCGGCCCGAAAGCGGAGCACCTCATGCAGGCACAGGTGGATCACCCCAAGACGAAGATCGGAGAGGGATCGAAGGTCGAAAAGATGCCCGGGCACTGGCTTCTCGCCCGGCTCGGCAAGCGCATCCTGCGCCCCGGGGGTCGAGAAGCCACCGCGTGGCTGCTTTCGGAGGCACGGCCCGGCCCCTCCGACGACGTGGTCGAATTCGCCCCTGGCCTGGGAATCACCGCGCGCGAGATCCTCGCCCGCTCTCCCCGCTCGTACGCGGGCATCGAGCGCGACGAGGGCGCGGCCGCGGTCGCCGCGCGGAACATCGGCACGCTGGGCTTCGAGAACGCCCGCATCGTCCAGGGCGATGCGGCGCGCGTCCCCCTCCCCGCCGGCAGCGCCAGCTTCGTCATCGGCGAGGCGATGCTGAGCATGCAGCCGCCGCAGAAGAAGGAGGCCATCGTGCGGGAGGCGGCGCGACTCCTTCGTCCCGGCGGCCGCTACGCCCTGCACGAGCTGGCCTTGCGCCCCGGCACTTCCGAGGAGGAGAAGGAGATCGTCCAGCGCGAGCTTTCCTCCGCCATCCACGTCGGAGTCCGCATCGGAACGCCGGAAGAGTGGAAGGCGCTCCTCGAAAGCAACGGCTTCGTGGTGCGGGCGCAGACGACGGTGCCGATGCGACTGCTGGAGCTGGATCGGCTCCTCGACGACGAGGGCCTTTTCGGTGTGGCGCGCATGGCGTTCAACGCCATCCGCACCCCGGGAGCCCTCGCCCGCCTGCGGCAGATGCGCCGCGCCTTCCGCAGCCAGCGCGACCGGCTCTGCGCGATCTGCCTGGTCGCCGAGCGCGCGGCAGAGGTCTGAGCTCGTTTCGAGTCTGAAAGGCGTTCGCGCCTGCGGCCGCAACGAAAAGCCGCAGGCACGAACTCGTTCAGGCGTCGTCGCGGGCCAATGGCGCGTCCGCCTTGCCGCGGACGCCCGAACACCGTCCTGGCCTCGCCGCGACCTTACCAGTCGAGGACGTAGGCGAAGATCAGCGGCGCCACGATGGTGGCGTCGCTCTCGATGATGAACTTCGGCGTGTCCACGCCGAGCTTGCCCCAGGTGATCTTCTCGTTGGGCACGGCGCCCGAGTAGGAGCCGTAGCTCGTGGTCGAGTCGCTGATCTGGCAGAAGTACGCCCAGAGCGGCACGTCCTTGCGCCCCAGATCCTGCTCGAGCATGGGCACCACGCAGATCGGGAAGTCGCCGGCGATTCCGCCGCCGATCTGGAAGAAGCCCACGGGAGTCTTCGGAGCGGTCTGCATGTACCACTCCGCCAGGCTCAGCATGTATTCGATCCCGGTGCGCACGGTGTGGACGTTCTTGACGTCACCCGCCATCACGTGGGCCGCATACATGTTGCCGAGCGTGGAGTCCTCCCAGCCGGGCACCCAGATGGGCAGGTTCTTCTCGCAGGCGGCAAGCAGCCAGCTGTTCTTCGGATCGATCTGGTAGCTGTCCTTCAGCTTGCCGCTGCGCAGGACCCGGTACAGGAACTCGTGGGGGAAGTAGCGCTCGCCCGCGCCGTCGGCGGCCACCCACTCCTCGAGCACCGCCGCCTCGATCTTCCGCATCGCCTCCGCCTCGGGGATGCAGGTATCGGTGACGCGGTTGAGGTGTCGCTGCAGAAGCTCGTGCTCCTGCTGCGGAGTCAGGTCGCGCCAGTTGGGGATCCGCACGTAGTGGTCGTGCGCCACCAGATTGAAGACGTCCTCCTCGAGGTTGGCGCCGGTACAGGTGATCGCATGCACCTTGTCCTGGCGGATCATCTCCGCGAGGGAGATCCCCAGCTCCGCGGTGCTCATTGCACCCGCGAGGGTGATCATCATCTTGCCGCCGCTTTCGATGTGCGCGCGGTAGGCCTCGGCCGCGTCCTTGAGCGTGGCGGCGTTGAAGTGCCGAAAATGCGTCTGGATGAACTCCTTGATCTTCATTTGAGCGCTCCCCGGCGACTTCCGCGTATCCGGGCGAGGGCCGTCGCCGAAACGACCCGCGCCAGCCCTGCGACCGGGCTCGGACCGGGGGGAATTACTTGGGCGCGCACCGGGGTGCAAGGCCATCGGATACCCCCCTACCCCGCTCGCACGACCTCTGCTAGTTTCCGCGCAACGACCATGCTCGCGCCCGGACAGACCATCCCCGACGTGACCCTGCTGGACGGCGAGGGGAAGCCCGTGCGGCTGCGCGGTCTTCTGGGCGAGAAGGCCCTGGTCGTCTACTTCTACCCAAAGGACGATACCCCCGGCTGCACGGCACAGGCCTGCGGTTTTCGCGACGCCTATCAGGACTTCGTGGACGCCGGGGCGGAGGTGGTGGGGATCAGCCAGGACGCCGCCGACTCACATCGCGCCTTCGCGCAAAAGCACCGCCTGCCCTTTCGCCTCTTCACCGATCCGGACGGCTCCGCGGCCCGTGCCTTCGGCGTGAAGAAGACGCTGGGGATCCTCCCCGGCCGCGCCACCTTCGTCGTCGACCGCGAGGGCCGGATCGTCTTCGCTTTCTCCTCCCAGCTTCGCGTCCGCACCCACGTCGAGCAGGCGCTCCAGTGCGTCCGCGAGCTGGGCGCCGGCCAGCCTGCACGATGAACGCCGACCCCTCATACTCGCCCGGGACGTGGCTCGGGCATGCGCGCCTCTTTTCCCGCCCCTCCCACTACGTGGCCCTGGCGACGGTCGTCGCTCTCGCGCTCGACCTCGTCTCGCCGCACCTCGCCCTGAACGTCGTCAGCACCGCGGTGCAGGGCGCGGTCGTGGCCTGGTGCACGCGCGACTTCGTCGCGCGCCGCACCTGGCGCGATGGCCCGCAGCGGACCACCGCGGTCGTGCTGGGAACCCTCGCCGTCTCCCTCCTCTTCGTGCTCGGCAAGCTCGACGTCCTGATCGAGAGCCTCCTGGGCGAGGTGGAGCCACTTCGCGCGCTCGACGTACTGCGCACCTACGGCACCGTCGTGACGGTGGCCAGCCTCGCTTCTCTCTACGAGCGTTCGCCGGCGCGCATGCAGTTCCTCTCCCGGCTCGCGCTCCGCCCGGTGCAGACGATCGTCGTCTCCTACGCCGCCGCGGTCCTGGTCGGCGCGCTTCTGCTCGCCCTCCCCTTCAGCCTGCAGGAGACGCGACACGCCTCGCTCTTCGACGCGCTCTTCATGGCCACCAGCGCGGTCTCGGTCACCGGGCTCTCGGTGGTGGACATCCCCTCCACCTACTCGGGCTTCGGGCTCTTCGTGCTGCTGGTGCTCGTGCAGCTTGGCGGCCTGGGGATCATGTTCCTCTTCGCCGCCTTCGCAGTGCTCTCCGGGCGAAAGCTTTCGGCCCGCAGCGAACACGATCTGGTGGAGACGCTCGGCGCCGAGGCGCGTACCGGCTTCGGTCGCACGCTGCGCTTCATCGTGGTCGTCACGCTCGCGCTGGAATTCACGGGTGCGCTGGCGCTCCTTCCCGCCATGGAAAGGCAGGTGGGCCTGCCCTCCGCCGCCTTCCACGCCCTATTTCACGCGATCTCCGCATTCTGCAATGCGGGCATCTCCTCGCTTTCTGGAGGTGTAGCCGGCCTGGGCACGGGCGCGCTGGCGATCATCGCCGGCCTCGCGGTGATCGGCGGTCTGGGTACGCCGGTGCTCTTCTCCATCTGGGAGCGGCTGCGGGGTTCGGCGCGGATGCTCGGCCTGCATGCGCGCCTGGCGCTGGTGACCACCGGCATCCTTCTCGTCGCCGGCGCGCTCGGTCTCCTCCTCCTCGACGCGGGGCACGGCCTTGCCGGCCTTCCCTTCCATCACAAGCTCGGCCACGCGCTCTTCCTCTCCGCCAGCGCGCGCACCTCCGGCTTCCAGCTCGCCGAGATCCCTTCCATGAGCCCCGCGGCACTGGCCTGGCTCATCTTCCTCGGCCTGGTCGGCGCCAGCCCCGGTTCCACCGGCGGCGGCCTGAAGACCACCACCTTCGCGGTTCTCGCCCTCTCCGTCGTGGCGGTGTTGCGGCGGCAGAGCGAGGTCGTGGCCTTCGGCCGCGCCGTCCCCAAGGAGGACATCCTCCGCGCCGTGGCGCTCCTTTTCTGCGGGCTCTCCGTCCTTGCGCTGGGAACGACCGCCCTTCTGGCGCTCGAACCCGAACGACCGCTGGCCGCGATCTTCGAGGCGGCCAGCGCCTTTTCCACCACCGGGATGACACTGGGATTGACGTCAAAGCTCTCCCCCGCTTCCCGCCTGGTGGTGATGCTCCTGATGATCGTGGGCCGGCTTGGGCCGCTCACCCTCCTCGCCGCATTCTTCGACCGCCGGAGGCCGGCGGAGGTCCACTACCCGGCCCAGCACGTCCAGTTCGGATGAGGTAAGCCGACATGAATCGAGTCATCGTCGTGGGGCTCGGCAAATTCGGCCGCGCCCTCGCGGAAACCCTGGTCCAGGAAGGCGCCGACGTCCTGGCCATCGACCGCGACATGGAGGTGGTCCAGCAGGCATCGGACTTCCTTCCCGCGGTGATCCAGGCGGACGCCACCGACGCGGAGGCGCTCGCTTCCGCAGGCGTGAAAGGCGCCTCGGCCGCCGTCGTGGCCATCGGCTCCGACTTCCGCGCGGCTGCCTTCGCCACCTCCATCCTGCGCGAGCTCGGCGTCAAGCGGATCACCGCGCGCGTCAACTCCGAACGGGAGGCCCGCATCCTCCGCCTGGTCGGCGCCACCGAGATCGTCTTCGTGGAGCAGGAGATGGGCCGGCGGATCGCGCTCTCCTTCGTCGGCCGCTAGATTTGCGCCCATGTCGAGAGGTCGATCGCACCTCGGGAGCCAAACGCGCGAGAGCCTGCGCCGCTGGGCGCTTTCGCGGGGCGCGTCCCCGGCCGCGGCCTCGGCGCTCGCACACCGGCTGGTCGCGCGCTTCGCCGGCCGCGAGGCGGACGTTCCCGTGTCGCGCAGATGGCTCGAGGCGGCGCGCGAGGCATTCGCCGAGGACCTCCCCGAAGCGACGCCGGTCGAGGACCCCGACGGCACCATCCGCTACGCCGTCCGCTATCCCGACGGCGCGCTCGTGGAGGCCGTGGCCATCCCCCACCCCGGCCGCACCACCGTCTGCCTGTCCAGCCAGGTCGGCTGTGCGCGCGGCTGCGTCTTCTGCGAGACAGGCCGACTCGGCCTCTCCCGCAACCTGGAAACGCACGAGATCGCAGGGCAGTTCGCCGCGGTGTCGCGCCACCTGCGAGCGATCGGCCGCCCCACCCCCACCAACGTGGTCTTCATGGGGATGGGCGAGCCCCTCGACAACCTCGACGCCGTGCTTTGCGCAGCCGACGTTCTCAGCGAGGACGCGGGGTTCGCGGTGGCGCCGCGCCGGATTACGGTTTCCACCGTGGGCGTGGTCCCGAAGATCCGCGAATTTCTCGCTCGGGGTCGGTATCGGCTGGCGGTCAGCCTCCACGCCGCCAACGACGAGGACCGCCGGGCGCTGCTTCCCGCGGCGCGACTCTGGGATCTCGCCTCGCTGCGCGCCGCGATCGCGCAGTCGCGCGAGCCAGTCCTCCTCCAGTGGACGATGATCGAGGGCCGAAACGACAGTCCTCGTCATCTGGAGGA
>NICF_comb_assmDRAFT_10002561_pt1 | contig 13637 bp, 7 predicted proteins | sample NewIslPassag4_SG_FD_11279 | JGI IMG/M metagenome (IMG submission 11279) | reverse complement strand
AAACTCGCTACTCGGTTAATCCCTTAAAAACAGCATCAGCAGGATCACTGTAAAATTCAATGCTTATTTTTGTCCAGAGTTCATCAGGAAGATCGTTAAGTGCACGACGTGCAGAGATTGGCATCAGTAGCGTCGTTGCCTGTTTATCTACCGCGAGTTCAGCAATGGCAACAGGGTTTGGAAGTATTTCAATCGAACCTCCCAAATTAAGCGGACCAACGACAATGGTTCCTCCCCGAGTGTTTCTTCCTAAAAGTGCCCCCACCATGGCTAAAAGGACGGGCAATCCCAAACCTGCCCCACTCTTGTCCGCATCCATTGCGCGAAGCTGGATGGAAAACTCATGGCTTCGAGGATCTCTATCACCAACAAGCTCTTTTGCGCGTGTGTAGAGATTCTGCTCACCCACTTTGACGCTTTCACGGAACGCAGGTGGCTTTGGGTGATTCAAAATACGTACTCCACTGCCTGGCCCCACAGTCACTTCTATACGATAAAGTCCAGGCCCGGATTCATTTAATCCTGGTCCGACCGCCCACACTTGTCCGGGAGGCAAAGGATCGCTTTCAATAGCCTCATCACTGTGTAACTCAGGTGTGGCCACAAATTTCTCCACTCCGTCGACACCCAAGGTATAACTAAAATGAGTGTTTCGAAATTCACTCTTTAGGCAACGCTTCTGTTGCTCTTTGACGCGCCGACGAGATTCTAGGGCCACGCGAACGATCCATTCAAGGTCATCGTCAGGGACAGACATCTCTGGATCCGGAAAGAGAAGCTTGACTAACCCGCTAACGGTTTTGTTAACCGCTTCAATATCCCGACCGCTGAGTGCACCACCCCAGAATACACGATTTTGCAACATTGAGGTCCGGCTGATATCCCGAAGCCGATGCCAGCATTCACTGAGGAAATCACTAACTAATCCAAAATGATTTGTAAAATGTTCGTTTGGATTCAACTTTGGGAAATCCCATCCGGGAACAAAGGCGTGAATTCGGTCGTGAAAAGCTGTATCATCCCGCATCTCTTTTGGTAAAGGGCTTAACAAATGCCCTATCCGTTGTTGCTGTTCAACATCAACATCAAAATTCCCGACCATCACAATACCGCCATCAGCCCGTATGCTCTCTTTCCCACGGCTGAACTCACCGGAAGCCATATAACCTTTCATGATGTTTACGCCGTCTTTTTGATCGAAGGATATTCCGGATATCTCATCGAAACAGACAACATCGTACTGGCAAACCAATCCACGTTGACCATTCGCGTTATTGACAAACATTTTGGCCACTGTGGCCTTGCCACCCGAAATTAAGTGAGAGTAAGGTGATATCTGTTGGAACAAGTGACTCTTACCTGTACCTCGCGGTCCTAGTTCGACGAGGTTGTAATTGCGCTCAACAAACGGCACCATTCGAAGTAAAGCCACCATCTTGGCGCGTTCACTTAAGGCGGATGGCTCCAACCCGATCGATCGAATGAGGAAATCGCTCCATTCTTCAGTGTTAAATACTTGCCGGCCCTTCGCCAATATGTCAAGAACGTTCGGATTGGACATCTGGATCGGTCGTAACGCTGCTATTCGAAATGGACGTCCGTTTTTCTCTTGAGCTATTATCGGGTCGTACTCGAGGGTCACCTCGGTGTAGAATCCGTCCGTTAACATCCTTTCGTTTTCTTTCACAAGTGAATCAGTGATCTGAACATCCCGTAGGTTCAGGCTCGGCAACTCAGCCACATAGCAGTCGTTTTTTGTATCCAATCTGGCCTTCACGATGTCGATCAGCTTAATTGAACCTTCCTCACGTGCCCTTGCTTTGAAAAGCTCTTCTTCCCCGGTCCGAACTGTACGGCCTTTTAACTGTTTCCCGACAATTTCGAGACCCTCTTGAATTTCCTCTTCATTTGTACTTGCACAATACCTGCCCAAGAGGAACTCTACCACATAGGTTGGAACCGGGTATTGCCGGGCATACGTTCGCACCAGATCTTTTCGCACAAGATAACCTTCAAAGACTGATGCAGCAATCTTATCGAGATGATCCATTTCCACAGGATTGATCATGACGAAACTCCCACCTTTGTTTTTCGCTGGGCAAGAACATTTCCGTCACGGTCCAAAAGAACCAGAATCAGATTCATGTCCTCATAAGCATCATCAACGACGACTAAACTGGTTGTTCCATCCATATCAAGTGTCTTGGCGGATGCAACCACGGACTTACCGTTTGGGCTCTCCAGACGAAGATCGGCAATCACACCGCCCTTGGGGCAATCCGCTTCAACGAAACAGCGCATTCCGCGCCAAGTCACCGAACGGACGGTTACTCGAAGCTCCGATTTCCCTTCCCGCTCGACGAGCAGATCAGGAATCAAACACTCCTGTATGCTGAGTCCACCATGCGCATAACTGGGAGAAGCATTGAAGCAAGCGATTCCGGGTGCAGTAGCAAAACGTTGGGCTGTGTTCCAATACCAAGGTAAGGTCAACGCATTAACCTGTGATTCACCCGCGATGACAGAACAACGGCTCCAACGGCTTTCTGTCAGGTGTTTAGGCAGATCGACTTTTGGTAATCCACCGGGGACCCAGAGCCAACCGTGATCGGTTACCACACGCACCGATGTCCAACCGGATTCCAATAATTTCAGGATTCGTTCGACCAGTCGTTCAAGCTCCGGCTCAATATGCCGGGCAAGCTCTTCATTGAGATCATGCCCACGTCGGTCGATTGTACCCGCCTCACACCAGCCCAATGCTTCGTTGACGCTCTGCCCATCAAATTCGTCTTGCAACACCTGATATCCGCTTAACTCCAAAGCGGTTCTAAGCACTGTTGCATTGGCTGGCTTACCATTTTCAATAAATCTTGGTGTAAAGTCATCTGGAAGTTTGTCGCCGACAATATTATCAGCAACCGGAGTGACAGCGGGTTTCGCAGTAGCCGTCACCGTCGGCAACGCCGACCAGCGCCAACGAACTTGGACACGGCAACCACGTCGCTCCAGAAGCTCGGCAAGTCTCCGCCCGACGTCATACCGGAGGCCATCAGCGAACAACAGACACATCCCGGGCTCCGCGTTAACTGGTTCTTGTTCGCCCTTTACAGGAAGCGGATGCGCCTGTACCGCTCGTTGAAACGCGCGAGCCGACTCGTCCAGCCATGGTTCGAGCAAGAATCGAACGGTGTTTTTGATAAGATCCTCATCCGGGGTTGGAGCAAGGGCAACCGCCTCCCACGATGCCGCGTCTGCTTCCCAGGCACCTTCTATGTAAGCATTTGCGATCTCATCCGGTGTGCTTCCCCCGTGAGCTGACCGAACTACACGGGCGAGCCGAGCTAATGGTTCAAGTACCATGGCCATCGGTGAAAGACCAAGTCGCGCCCAGACCCAGTTCCGTCGTTCTGCATGTTTTTGTTCTAGCTCCAACACCTTGACACAGGCTTCGTTGTGTGAAAGATTCTTTAGTCCAGCAAGATTGGTCCGAACCTCCTCCTCATCCTGATCGTTAATTTCCGGCCATCTCTCACGATCGAAAAGGAGCTCATTAGGCTTGGATCGCCGTAGCAGATCGGGAATGCCTGGATATATTTGCGGAGCCTCTGCAAAACGCTCCCATACCTCTTTCCAAGGCCCTCTCCCCAAGCCCAGTCGCTCGCCAGCGGTAATCTCACCGTCCCTCTCGGGATCAAAATTAAACTGTGTACGACATTGGTTTCGGAATGCTTCCCAGCGCTCCGAACCCATACGTTCCCTTGCTTTTTTCGGTTCGCTCATCCATCGTAACAGATCGCGCACCACATCGCTCAATAGTAATCGGTCAAAATCTTCCGCTTCGAGCCGACGTCCACGAAGTCGGTCAATAGGTGTCTCGGCTACTTCACGCAGTGCCCTTGACAAGGCTTCGATTGTACTCTGATCCCTCGCAAGATCCAGAGCCAACCCCTGAGGAGAGGTCAGGAACGCTGTGACTGTCCAGTCATGACCACCGCGTTGCAGCCACATAGTCCCCCGATACATCAACTCCACAAGGGGGCGTAATGCCGTCGGACAGTCCTCACCAGCGCGCAAATCCTGTCTGGCTACCCCCGGTAAGTAGACAATCGGTATTCGGCCTTCAGGGATCTTCGGATTTTCCAACGTCCGATCAATTATACAGCGAATCCATATCGCAGGTCCGGTGCGAAAAGCAGGGTCATAATTCCCAAAAACGATTAACTCGGGTAAACGCTCCAACAGCAAGGGCTTGAGAGGCAGCCATTGGCACTTTGGATCCGTCCACAGGATCGTTGCGGGACGAACCATACCATCCGGGGCAGTGTCGCATGCGCGGAGTGCGCTAACAAGTACATCTAGGAGAGTAGTAGATATTTCTGTTTGTGTTCTCACGACATCGCCCCCTTTGTCGAGCGTTCCCGCGCCGCCTGTTTTACTGCAATACTATAGTGCAAATCGTTCCAGCGGTTGCCGTCGAAGTTTTGACCGCCCATGAAGTTCGTACGGTGCTCGGGGTATCTCTCGGGATCACAGCCCCAGAACCAGGGGAAGTCATCCTTCGTGCGCAGGTTTACCGGCTCCTTCCCGCGATCCTTTTTCCAGTTGATATATGGCTTATATCTCAAGACGCCGGCACCAGCTCGACCACCCCTTTTCAGCTTCGCCGACATGAACGGCCGAATGTTCAGCCGAACACCGTCATTGATGTCCGGATCCCAACCAATTGGCTGTTCGTGCAACGGCTTCCAGCGAACGAAAATATCATATGGCGGCTCGCCCTCCAGGATCTTCTTAAGCTGCTCCTGCAGATCTAGAGCCGCAGCGAGACGAGCGTCCGCACCTTCCTTATCCTCTCTCTGTTCAGCTTTTTGCCGTTCGATCCAGTCACCTAGATATGAATAAGTAAGAGTTTCCAGAGTTCGCCTGCCTTCGCCATTAGGACCGGCAAGACGATGGTAGTTGACCAGAGCATGGAAGCCGTCTTTACGGCCGTCCCAGATATGCCAAACAAATGGCCTATGATGGAACAACTTGCAGTGCTCTTCGAAAAACTTGTCCCTCAACCACTCCTCGAGCGATGAAGAAGGGCTGCCATTGCTAGTTGCAGCTTGGAGAAGCTGTCGCTCCTTCGCTTTTGACCAATCATTACCAAACGCAGCGGCGAGAAGCTGACGCAGCCGCTCCGCAGCAGAGCTCTCTCCTCGTACTGGGGAAAGACAGACGATTCCGTCTGTGTCAGCAAACTGATTCAGCTCACGACAACGGTTAACCCATTCCCTTGCTTCAGAAGCGAGACGCATGTTCGCGTCCTGCTCTGCCGGCCATTGGTAGCCGAGTAATCGTGCGACAGCAACATGGAGTATGGTATGGGCCTCGGCTTTCGCCGGATGACCGTGAAACAGCCATTGTGTTGGATTGTCCGATTGAGGCTCTGGTAGGCCATTTGGGTATCGTATTGAAGCAATACGTCTCCAATGTTGGACATCAAAAGGTACCTTTTCAAAATACCGAACATCGACGCTTAGCTTTTGATTCATAGAGCGCACAGACTTGCTAAACTCTGGTGATTCACAAAATGACCAAACAGTTGCAAGGTCGGATCTATTTCGTGGCACACACACACAGATTACATTTTCAAACAACTCGCCAGTATAGATCGAAGCGCAGCAGTTCCCTGTATATGAAATAGCTACTCCATCATGTTCCCATACCTCGCGCCCAGCAATGGTCGCTCCAAGTCCATGCGCTCTGAATGACAGTTCACCTTCACCATACTCCCACAATAAACAATAATGTCGCCCTCCAAAAGGTACTATTGAGTCAACTGTAGATTGTTGAAATGCCCATTTCTTTCCATCTGGTATTATTTCCCAAAAGCATCGCCTAAAGTATAATGAGTCCCCAGTAGTTATACCACCTCGGACAATTGCATAGTCACCTAATAACGGCAAGTTATGACGCGCCTCAAGCGTAATGATATATGCTGGATTCCTTAGTTGATCAATTTGGCGAATTAGTCTTATTTGCCCATCAGGTACTTGATCCGATACTGGTTCTACGGAATTATTTTCTTCGTTGTCTACTAGGGTTTGGCTGTTATTCTGTTCTTTTAAAGCTCGTGATTTTTGTAAGGTACGCGTATTAACAACCACACCCTTGAGCAATAAAGCTTTCTCATCGGTGTAGATGTGACGTTGACCGTACTGAGAGGACACATCAATTCCAGCAATCAACCAATCTTGAGGAACCTTTAGTACAGTATTTTTCAACTTACAATTATTAGAAATAATAACAAGAGCAACATTCACTACTTCACCCGAAATGGTCTCAAACGCATCGGTACCGAGTCTTGCTACTATGTTCCAAGTCAAATGTCTAAGTAGACATTCGCGAAATGTCTTGTACCGTTTCAAAAACAGCCAATTCTGTGGCGTTACACATGCAATCGTACCGCCACTACTCAAAAACCCCAATGAACGATCCATAAAAATTGTAGCAAGATCTTGTCGGGAATCTTTGAAATGAGAGTCAGCAAAGGCCTTAAGCAAGCTGCTCTGGCTTCCACGACCTAAATACGGAACATTGGTGATAACTAATGTATATTCGTATGAGAGCAACTCGGCAGCCTTGGCAATTCCCTGGGCGGTAACACCGATCTCGTGCTGTTCGTCACTTGTGTTAACTTCATCGCGACGTAAAGCCTGCTTCAGTAATGGCTGGAGCTCAGTGAACAACGCTGAAAACATCTCACCTTCTGGAAACATCCGACGCGGGTCAATAAGGGAACCAAGTTCTGGGGCCTGCTCAAACAGATCGTACAACCGCTCCATGCCATACCTCAGGCTATTATCATCGCCGGCGAGCTTAAGCCACTCGCTTTTGGACACGCCGACGGACAAACCCGAGCAAGCAATATTGAGGACCGGTAAGTCGATAATACGGCCCACCATCTTCCACGCAGTCAATGCTAGGTTGAACGCGGCAATCTGCGTGCAGCGGGTATCCAGTTCCAGCCCGAAGAGATTCTCTGCCAGCACAGCCCGGATCGCATCCTCTAAAGACAGGTCTTCTTCGGCCATGCGCAACCGCACCAATAAATCGAACGCCGCAACAAGGAAGTGACCACTGCCACAACAAGGATCGAGTACCTTTAGATCCTTCGCTTGGCGCGGCCAGGCGTCGAACGTTCCTGCAGCCGGTCGCCAAGGACCTTTTGCTTCGTCGTCATAAACTAGTTCCCGGACAAAACGAAGGTAGTCGAAGCTATAGCCTTTCAGTGCTACCGCATCACGAAGTTCCTGTTCGCTCAACGCGGAATGTATAAGTTCTGGCCGGTTGGCAATTACCTTGCCGGCGTGCCAAGCACCAATCGTATTGTGTAGGAGGAAAAGTACCATATAATGCTCGGTAAACAATTGTGTAACTGCCGGAAGCGTTCGCCCGGTGATCTTTTCGCTGCTCTTGTTAACGCGTTCCTTCTCGGCCGACTGCCAGAACTGATAGGTCCAGCCAAGCGAGTCGTCGGCTGTGAATACGGTGGATGGAAGTTCGCCCAACAACCGTTCCAGCGTCTGTTGCGTTTCCGGCGGCAGCATGACTTCCAAGACCGGATCATCCCCACGAAAAATTTGTGGAAGCATCTGTTGGGCAAATCGACTGGCCATCACCCAAGGATTTTCGCCCCGTTCTCGGGCCAATTCCTCACATTCGGTTAAGGTGATAGCTACTCCGGAATTCGGCTCGATGAGCAGGTCGTTTTCGGCAAGGAAGCGGGCGAAAAGCATACGATGCCAATGTTGATAGGCACATTCGTGAACAAGACGATCGATTTCCTGGATACCGCGATTTGGGTCACGCTTGTCACCGAGCAGTCGTCCGTGAGCGCGAAGCCGGTTACGAAGAGTCCGCTGTTCGGGTGTCATCGGACCATATGGCTCGTAGTGGTGTACCGCAAGGGCTTGTAGAGCAGAACGAGCTCCCGCCTCAGCTGCCTCACGTGCGGCGATCACCACCCGAGCAAGCTGGTTACGTAGTTCGCTTGAAAGGATAGGCAATTGTGTTCCCTCCTTTAACCGATAATGACCGGACCCTGTTTGATGGCTTCAAGTAGCTTCAGTTCCTGCTCGGCGAGCCAAGCTTTTACTTCATCTTCCGTTTCAAGTGTGGCCGGCGGCAAAGAAATTCGCTGAGCCTTCGGCTTAAGCTTGCGTGCAGCCTCCTCAAGAGCCCGGGCAATACGCTCAGGCATAGCCGCCACGACGTCAACACGCGCGGCAAGAGGCCGACGATCAAGCTCACGTAACAGATCCTCGTCGTTTCTTATCGACGGTTCAACCGGTGCACGCAGACCAACCTGATCAAGGATGTCATTTCGTGTGTTATCGTCGAGTGCAGCCCATGAAGCGTTGCTTTCGAGGATCTTAACTGCCTCATCCCACGCTTTTAGCATTGCATTGAATTGTTCCGTCAAAGCGGCACGGAGGGCTGTTGCTACCTTTGCCCGAATGGGCGGAACGTGATCAGTATCCTCAAGAAGGGAGCGCTCGGAGAGGATAGCCTCCACATCGGGCCTAACCTCTGCAGCAATCGAAAGTGTTTCGGCATGGGCAAGTAAACGCTCCAGCATCATCCATCCAGACAACCGCTTTTCCGCCCGCTGCTTCAAGGTAGTCCATTCGTCAATCCACTTCTCGAGTTCGGTTTTATGTTGTAGTATCGCCCCGAGTTGTTCCGTTCCGGTGAGACACTTCAGTTCCTCGATTTTCCGCGTATCCGGTTGAGCCGGAAGAGGGGGATCTCCTCCGGCAGCTCTAGCGAGTTCCATCAGTTTTTCCAAGAAGGTGTTGGCTTTGAGCTCTTCTTCACCTGATTTTACTGAAACTCCCGCTTTTTGGTAGAGGCCACGCAGTTCGATCTTGTCCTGAGTCCCGAGACGGACTCTCTCAGCACGGAACTCAGTACTTGGGATGCGATTCTGGTCGAGTTGACCAGGCAGCACAGGATACCCGTTCAGTGTGGCACGTAGCAAACCAGCACGGTGTAACGCCAACAATGCCGCATCAATGGCATCCTGGGGCCAGCCGTAAGGAGCTCCTTTTAAGGTCTTACGTATTTCACTACCCTTGAGACCACTTCCGACAAGAGCCATCACTTCCCTTGCTACCGGATGATCCTCCGTGGACTTATCCCACCCCACTATGCTAAAGGGCTGATCAGATCCATCACGAGCCCTTCGCAATGCGGTCTCCCAAGCCCGGTGATCGCCCTCTGTGAAACGTGGAAAGAGCCGGGCCAGGGAAGCTTGAGCGGCAGTTTCAATCTTAGATTTAAGCGAATCACCAAATATCTCATTGCCACCGCCTTGGAACACTTTGGCGGAAGCAACCACTTCACGGATCAGATCATCACGTACCGATTGAGCCGACAGGAGTCGACTGGTCATACTTTCACGCGCTTCCAGACCCTCCCGGGTACTGGGCACACCCTTGGAGTCGAGCACCTGTTTAGCGGCCTCGGCTTCGATAATGCTGTTTCTGAGGTCTTGGGCAACAGCACGGGGGATGAAGATGTGGATAACGGGATCATCCTGGCCACGACGACGCGCCTCGTTCTCGACATCCTTTAGGCTTGTCGACCAGCCATCCCGCATCCATACGACGATCTGATCGTCGGCGGCCGAAGGCTCATCCACGCGTGCATGTAACTGCAACGTCCTGCGAATTTTTGATTCCCCATGCAGTAAGCGAATCTCGCTCAAAATCGTCTGTACTGCGCTCGCCAAAAGCTGATCGCGTTTTGATGCAATTTCCACCTCCTTTTGCCGCCAGGCAGCTACCCTTTCCCGGAAAGCACGATCCCACTCCGAACCTTCAGTCGTCTGGATCCGGTATTCATCGCCGACTTTCATGAGCTTACCATCGTTGACGAGGGATTCCAGTAACGTTTCGACTGTTTTGCGGAACGGACCGGAATCAGCGTCCAGAACTTCGACCAGCAAATCAGCAAGTATCTTTGCTGTCGCTCGTACACCTACATCAGCACCCGCTTCACGCGGAAGTTTGTTAATAAGAAAAATGAGTCCACAAAGCCGTTTCTTCAGTCGGCCTTCATTGCTGCCGTCATCGAGTTCCTGAATTCTTGTGTAAATCTCGTTTAGAAGAACTCCGGTGCTTACAAGGTCGGGAGCAATTGCCTCAAAGAGTTTATCGGTAGGAATAACTGTTCCGAGATCGGATTCAGCAATATCTTTCAAGGCATCATTCAGAATCCGGAGCTGTGACCGCAACTGACTGTGGTTGCCGGCAGCATCGACCGCACGAAAACACTCTTCCCAAAATCGGCGTCGAGTCGGAAGCAAGGGATAATCCTCAATAATAATCTGTCGGTCCTCTGAACTTTCCGCCAAGCGGGTTCCTTGCAAATGCTTCGAAATCTCTCCGGCGTTTCGTTCGAGCGCGTGGCGCACATGTTCCGTAGCGCTTGGCTTCTTACGAAGCAAGACTTTTCGGGTCACTGCTTCGACGTCAGTGTCTGACAGTTGGACATTAATACGAAAGCGATCACGGAGTTTCTGAAGCAATGGTGTTGCCGAGAGTGCTGACTGACCCGACGCCACAAGCATAACGCGGCTATCCATCTGTGTCTGGATGGCCTCGGCAATCTCAGTAAATATCACCGCTCGATCCGTGGAATCACCTATGTACTGCTGGGCCTCATCCAGAATGAGAACGGTAAGAGGAAGCTCTCCATCGGGTGCGAGCGCCTTACGAGCAGTCTCGATAAACTCTGTGGTAGAAATATCGGTTGTAGGCTTTGGAAACTGCTCCCGGAGGACCTGACGTGCTTGACGCTCGTCAGAAGCAAAATTAGGATCACAAACCAAAACAGCTTGCGCGATTAGCGGACTGACATACATATTGTTGAGTTCGTTTATCCAGCTTTTACCTGCTGTTTCAACTGCAGATCGCACTTGCTCGAGATATCCTTGATCCTGCAGCCATAAACAGAATTGAGCCTGCGGGTACTGCTCGGGCAGTCCGCACGCGCGTAAGATGATTGAGAGAACCGTGAGTCGAACATGATCTCCACTGCCGGACGGCAATGTCCCGGCAGCGGCGATGGCTGGCTTTCCACTTCGGGCAACCTGCGTATCCAGCTCCCTGAGTAAAGCAACGATCTCATCAGGAAGTTGGGGAACTAGAGATCGTGCGGTTGATCCATCCTCGAATGGAGTATCTACCCACAGGTGACCGAGCATTTTTAGTAAGTGAGATTTACCACTGCCGAAGAACCCACTCACCCAGGCAGCATGTTGCCGAGGCCGGTCCAATTGAGTCAAATAGCTTTGAAGGATGCGCTCGATGGCATCTCCATACTGACCATCGCATACGAAGGTTTCGAGTTCTGCGCGAAGTTCACGGATTGCTCGGTCATCACGTGTTTCCGTAATACGCGCTTGACCCTCATTTGCAAGTGAACTCGTCCGTGGGTCACGATCCAACGCCTCAAAAATCTTCATAAAGCACCTCCGGAACTATGTAGCGTTATACTGTAAGCAAGGTAGTTCCAACCGTCACGGGCATCGAGAAGTCGGTAGTTGTTGCCATCCTTCGTTCCGGGGAAGAATACAACAAGTCTACCCTTAATGTCGGGTTCTACCGCCCGTACAAGGTCAGACAGCCTCGTAAAGCCATATAGACTTGCAACCCCCGTTACAGCCACAACTGTGTTTTTATCGCACGACCGTAGCAGTTCGCGAAGAGAGGCAGCCACATACTCCGTGAACTCGCTCTCCAATTTCAACGCCAGGTCGTCAGGATACTCAAAATATGCCTCGCGATACTCGTCCGCAGCCATCCATTCCGCAAAGCAGCGTGTGCAATCAAATTCCACCCATTCGTGACCGGTTGTCCGAGTTCGCTGCTCAAACTCTCCTTTTCTCGCACGAAAGGCTCTCTCAAGTTCCTTATCGTATACCACTATTACCACACGTTGGGCACCTGCAATCGTCCGTTGCCATGGCACACCCATATGTCGCTCGTAGAGCGACGCGAGATCCTCAATTTTACCCATCGTCAGCGCACCTCTTCTAACGGATCCACGGCAATGGGATCAATCTCGACAACTCCGCCTCCGACTCGAGCGTGGAGAAGTCGCATTTGCTTTGCCCGAAGAACTGTATCAAGAAGTATTTCCGGGGGTTGATCAAAAACGCTTGTCCAAGGTGTTGATAGCAATTCTTCACCGGAAAGTGAATAAAGGGATCCTAACCAAAGAGCAAATGCCACCGCACTAGGTGTTGGTTCCACTTTCTTCCTGATTTTCCTCACTCGTCCCATGAGATGACCTGATTGTGTCCATGAACTACCGGCATTGCGAGCGACTTTGTCAAGAATCAATTTATTCAGTCGACTCCCAGTACACCTTTGAATTGATCTCACCAAAGCAGTTCGCATAAGTTCTTGGCCTGGCTGTAGTGCTAGAATGATAGGAGCAGTTGCCCGCAAAAGTGGATCTCGTCCCAATGCGCACAAAATTGCCAGAAGTGGCCTTCCCCCGTCGTCCATCTCCCACAAACGACGCAGTATGCGGAAAATAGGAATGTGAGGATCAAGACCGTAAAGTTCACCCAGACGTTGATTGGTGAGCCGCCGGGTTGATACCGTCGGTTTGCCAAGTATGTTGTCCTTGATGATGGCCGATGCGTAATCTTCTCGCGATGCGGACTCTGGTAAGTAAGCAAATAAGTCACGTAACTCACAAAACATAATCGTTCGACTGGTATGCGTACCCTTGTCCCCAAATCTGAGTCCCGCACGCTCTGCTTCCTTGCATCGTTCTATGCGAGCCCAAGCAGAATAGTTTACAGGATTCATACTAGACAACCTTCCCCTTCGCCGGCAAATTTGCCGGCAGAATGGAATCATTATAGCATAAATTTGTAATATAATAAATGCAGTGCAATAATTGACTTTTGGGTAGGTAATGAATTTGCATGTAGGTCTTGTTGTTGTCTTTCCAACCTGGCTTGAGAGATTCATTAACATGTTTCTCAGATGTTGCCCAATTACAAATCGTTATCCGAACTTCCATAAAAAAATTCTCTACAACAAAATTTAAAACCCCTTAATTTCAAGGGGTTTCGGACTCTTCGATATGGTGCGGTTGAGAGGACTCGAACCTCCACGGGGTGTTAGCCCACACGGACCTGAACCGTGCGCGTCTGCCAATTCCGCCACAACCGCATGGTAAATATTCACTTGACTGCTTGCTTTTAGTCGAGGTAATCTCGACACACGAGCCGCGCTAAACATTTCCGCGCTAATCACTGACAAAAGTGCGGGGATCAAAAACGGCTCGAAAAATCCATGTTTAGTGCGGTTTTCTCAAGATTAGTGCGGTGGCACCTTCTTAAGAAGCCTTCTGTGGCGCGGCTTCTCGGGCGATCGGCGCGTGAAATTCGAGGCTCGCTAGAACCTGAATCTGAAAAATAACTCTTATTCAATCCACGCCAATCTTCAAAACCCTTGTAAATCAAGGGTTTCAGACTGTCGACAAAGTCCCTGTCGACAGTCTTTTTATACAATAAAACTTTACCCATTCACCGCGGTAATATGTTATAATAGNATAGGATT
>NICF_comb_assmDRAFT_10002557_pt1 | contig 13663 bp, 8 predicted proteins | sample NewIslPassag4_SG_FD_11279 | JGI IMG/M metagenome (IMG submission 11279) | reverse complement strand
TCCTGCGGGACGCTCCGCCGGTCCCGGCCGTTTTCCACAGCTTCGACGGCTCGGCCGATTTGGCGGACTTCGCGCTCGAACGCGGTGATATCTTCGGCGTGGGCGGATTGGCAACGCGACCGTCATCGACGCGCCTGCGAGAGATCGTCGCTCGACTTCCGCTGGACCGGATCGTTCTCGAAACGGATAGCCCTTACCTGGCCCCGGCCGGCGTCCGGGACCGCCGCAATTCGCCCGTGAACATCCCGGTCATCGCGCGGTCGCTCGCGGAGCTGAAATCGGCGCCGCTCGAGCAGGTCGCCGCGGCGACGACCGCGAACGCGGTCCGCTTTTTCGGCTTGCCCGCCGTGCTGCTGGAGGCGACACCGGAGGCAGTCGGATGACAGGCAAGACGCGGGAGCTTGTCGTCGCGACGAGCAATCCAGGCAAGCTCGCGGAATTTCGGCGGCTCCTCCCCGCGTCCGTCATGCTCCTTTCGCTGACGGACCTCGGCATCGAATCGCCTCCAGAGACAGGCGAGACGTTCGCCGAGAACGCGCGGTTGAAAGCAATCGCGGCCGCTCAACAGTCCGGCCGCTTGGCGATCGCGGACGATTCCGGGCTCGAAGTCGACGCCCTCGGCGGCGCGCCTGGCGTGCGCTCCGCTCGTTACGCGGGCGAGCCGGCTAACGAGGCGGCGAATCGCGCGCGGTTGCTTGCCGAATTGCAAGGTGTTCCCCCTGAGCAGCGGACAGCGCGGTTCCGCTGCGTCGTGGCGCTGGCAGCGCCGACTGGACTCATCGGTGAGGCAGAGGGGACGTGCGAAGGCGCAATCTCAGAGGCAGAAGCAGGCACCCACGGATTCGGGTACGACCCGCTCTTCCTCCTGCCCGACGGTCGCACCATGGCCCAACTCCTGCCTCATGAGAAAGATGCGATCAGCCATCGTGCTCGCGCGTACGCGGCGATCCTGCCGACGCTGAAGCGCGCGCTGGGCCTGGCTGAGTCTGACGGAATGTGAGGAAACGCGATGGCACTGCGAGCAATCGAGCATCGGACGCAGACACCTCAAGTTGCGCCATCGTTCGCGGATTGGCGCGCTCGCGTGGTGGCCAGCGGTGCGCGGCCGATTATTCTTGTCGCCGGATCGCGCGGCAAGACGACCGTCGTTCGTGTGCTCGATTCCATCTTTCGCGCCGCGGGTCTGCGCACCGCGACCTGGACAGATCTCGGCGTCGAGATCGATGCCGTCCGCCAGCGCGGTGAGCTGGTTCCGTGGTCGCGGGTTGCGATGCTGCTCGACCAAGGCAAGCTCGACGTCGCCATCCAAGAGGTCGATTGGCTCACGATCCCGACGCAAGGGCTGCGCGAGGAAGCGTTTCCGCTCGTGATCGTCACCAATGTCTGCGCGAACCGCGAGGCGTGCTTGATCCACGGTGAGGCCAAGCTGGCGACGCAACTCCTCCCGACCGTGCTCGCTTCCGCAACCCGCGACGGCGTGGTGGTGCTCAACGGCGAGGATTTCGCGGTCGCCGGCGAGGAGGTGCCGCGCGAGCGGCCGGAGATCTTGACCGCTCTCAGCAAAGATGTGCCGCTCCTCCGAGTTCGTCTCCAGTCCGGGGAGATCGGAGCGTGGTTGGACGAAGGTCAACTCGTCTTCGGCAGCCAAGACGCACAAGAAGTGATCTGCCAGGCGTCTGAGTTGAACTTCGCGCTCCACGGCGCCGCCGGGTTCCACGTCCACAACGCGCTATCGGCTGCCGCGGCGGCAATCCTCTGTGGGCTGCCCGTCGAGCTCGTCGGCAAGGCCCTCCGCTCCTACCGCCCCGCTCCGCTGCGGTCGCCCGGCTCGTTCAACTGCATCGAGATTGGCGAGATCCTGGCCGTCGTCGGCCGGCCGGAACCTTCGTGGTTTCTCCGGCCCGTCCTGCGCGCCATGCGCGACCGGAAGCGCCTGATCACCGTTGCCGGCACACTCGATGGAGTGCCTGAGGTGGACCTGCCGGAGGTGGGTAGGCTCCTGGGCCGATCGAGCGCGGCCGTCGTGATCCACTCGGAGGAAGAGCGACCAGAGCGCTCCGAGGCGCTGCGCAACGGAATCGCGCTGAACGAGGTGCCGCCGCCGATTGTTCACACGACGACGGAGCGGCGCGCTGTCACCCGCGCGCTCTCGCTCGCGCGGCCCCGAGACGGTATCCTCGTGCTCGCCGATCACCCCATCCCGGTCCTGCGCGCGCTGCTTCGACACGCCGAAATTGCGGCGAAGCGCGAGCTTACCGCGGACTGAGCGCGAGGCAATCGAGAGTCAGTATGGCCAACCCGACGAATGCCGAGATTGCCGACCTCTTGGAGCGCATGGGGCGTCTCCTGGAGATCGGCGGCGAGAGCGCGTTTCGATTCCGCGCTTACCTTCGCGCCGCGGAGACGATTCGCACGCACGCGACGCCTGTCGCCGAGCTGGCGCGGGCCGGCAAGCTGCGGACAATCCCTGGGATCGGTGAAGGCATCGCCGGCATCATCAGGGAGTATCTAGACACCGGCACCGTCCAATCCCTGGAAGAAATCGAAAGGAAGGTTCCGCCGACGCTTCTCGAGCTGACAGCCATCCCTGGGCTTGGAGCCAAGACCGCGTATCGCCTCTACACCGAGCTGGGGATCGTGGATCTTGCTGGGCTTGAAGCGGCAGTGGCTGGGCAGCGGCTGCGGACGCTGCCTGGTATGTCTGAGCGGACGGAGACGAAGATCGCCGAAGGAATCGCCGCGCTCCGCCGCCGGACGGGCCGGCACCGTCTCGGCACTGTGCTCCCGCTGGGGCGGCAGCTCGTCGCCGAATTGGAGAAAGAGCTGCCGCCAGGTACGCGGGTGAGTCTCGCGGGCAGCGTGCGGCGCATGCTTGAGACGGTAGGCGACCTCGATATCGTCATCGGCACGGACGAGCCCGAGCGCGTGGTCAACGCGATCAAGCAGCACCCGTCGGTCGCACGCGTGCGCGAGCTCCAAGGCGACTCGCTGACCGTGGAGACCACCAACGGCGTGCGAGCCGATATCTACCTCTCCCCGACCGCGACCTATGGCACCAACCTCGTCCGCGGCACCGGTTCCGATGCGCACCTGGCGCTCCTCGGCGCCCTTCCAGAGAGCCCGTCAGAAGAAGACCTCTACGAGCGCCTCGGACTCCCTTGGATTCCACCCGAACTCCGGCAAGGGCTCGACGAAATCGAGCTTGCAAGAGCCGGTAATCTGGATTCGCTCATCACCATCCAGGACATCCGCGGCGAATTCCACTCCCACACGACGTGGAGCGACGGCGCCCTCAGTGTCCTCGAAATGGCTCAGGCGGCGGAGATTCACGGCTACCAATTTCTCGGTATCTCGGATCACACGCACAGCCTTGGCGTGGCCCGTGGCCTCGATGTCAAGCGGCTCCGCCAGCAGCGGGTGGAAATCGACGCGGCCAATCAGGAAGTTGGTATCCGAGTCTTCGCTGGCGCGGAAGTGGAAGTCGCGCGGGACGGACGGCTCGATTTCGAGGACGAGGTATTGGCCGAGCTCGACTTCGCGATCGCCTCGACGCACGTCGGCTTAAGGCAGCCGCGAGAGGTGCTGACTCAGCGGCTAATCGGCGTCCTCGAGAACCCGAACATCGACATCATCGCCCATCCCAGCGGGCGCCTCATCGAGCAGCGGGAGGGCGGCGACTTCGACTGGGAGAAGGTTTTCGCCACCGCCGCCCGGACGGGGACTATCCTCGAGATCAACTCCGACCCCGCCAGGCTCGACCTCGACGCGGCACACGCCCGCCAAGCGCTCGCCGCCGGCTGCCTCCTGACCATCAACTGCGACGCTCATCATCCAGACCACTGGGCGCTGTTGGAGTACGGCGTCGCGATCGCTCGGCGGGCTGGCGCCACTCCAGACCGCGTCATTAACTGCTGGCCGATCGATCGCATCGAGGCGTGGCTGCGCTCACGCGGCTCATCGAAGCAGTGAAGCGCCGTCTCGAACCCGTTCCCGGACAGGTATCTCCGAGCAACAGGTGAAAGAATGACGGCTCCCCGAAGTAGCGGAAGCCGTCATAATCCACCCTATGTAAGGTCGGCGCCGACCACTCCTGTCGAGGGAGCTAACTGGCCGTGACAGCCCCCACGCCGCGGGAAACTATGAGGCCAGCAACTCCTCACGCACCTCGAACCGCTCCGGCCCTAAGACCTGCGTCAACGCGGCCGCGAGCTCATTACTCCACTCGACGCGGCGCGACCGACTCCGCAGCTTGACCGGGCCCTTAGAGGTTGGGACGTGTAAGACCACCTCATCGTCGCCCTCGTAATGCAACAGCAGCTCGTAGAGGTCGTGCATTAGCCGACGCTCTTGCTCGACGTCGGGCGCGGTCGGCAACTGCAGGTGGACCACCCGGCGCTTTCGCGGCCGGCGCTTGCCAACGGTCAATTCGGTAGTCGCCGTCTCGCAGATGAGCTGCACCTGTTCGCCGCGCCGGTCGACCTTGGCGACGATTTCCAGGATCTGGTCCTCTTCCCAAAGCTCGGCGTACTGCTCGTAGCAATCGGGGAACGCGACCAGCTCGATAGTGCCGGTCAGATCCTCGAGCTCCATGATCGCCATCGTCCGGTTCGTCTTCGTCGGCACGCGACGGACGCCGGTGATCATGGCGACCACCTTGACCTTCTCGCCGGAAGGACGCTCCGATATCGACACGATCGGGGCGATCCCCTCCATCCCGCCTTCGAGGATCTCCGTCAGCGGGTGATCGCTCAGGTAAAGACCGACCAACTCCTTCTCCCACGCCAGCAACTGCTTGCGCGGGATCTCCTTGACATCAACGACAAGCCGCGGCGGAGCGGCAACAGCGACCGCGCCGCCGAAGTCGAAGAGGCCCATCTGACCGCGCGCGACCGCCTTCTGCCGCTGCTGGCCAGCCGCAATGGCCGGCTCAAGCGCGCTGAGCACCCACGCTCGCGGCGACGGCGGCTGCCCGAAGCAATCGAGAGCGCCGCATTTCGCTAAGCACTCCACCGCGCGCTTTGACACCGCCGACCAATCAATCGCCTCGCAGAATGTTTCCAAGTCGGGGAAGCGGCCGCCGGGCTGCTTCGCACGCGCATCCAGGATCGCGCGGACGGCGCCATGGCCAACGTTCTTAACCGCCGCCAGCCCGAACCGGACCGCCTCCTTCCCTTCCGGCGTGACTTCGACCGTGAACTCGAGATCGCTCAAGTTGATATCCGGCGGAAGAACCTCGATTCCGGCGCGCCGGCACTCGAGCACGTTGACGACGATCTTGTCGCTGTTGCCAATTTCGGTCGAGAGGATGGCGGCCATGAACTCGACCGGGAAGTTCGCCTTGAGGTACGCGGTTTGCGCGGCGATGACCGCGTAAGCGGCCGAGTGGGCCTTGTTGAAGCCGTAGCCGGCGAAGCGCTCGATCATGTCCCAGATCTCGCCGGCCAGCTCTTTCGAAACGCCTCGAGCGGTGCATCCTTCGATGAAGCGCCCGCGGTACTTCGCCATCTCCTCGGGCAGTTTCTTGCCCATCGCCTTGCGCAGACCGTCGCCCTCGGCCATCGAGAAGCCGGCCAGCACGTTCGCGATCTGCATGATCTGCTCTTGGTAGAGCGCGATTCCATACGTCTCTTTGAGGATCGGCTCCAGGTCCGGGTGCATGTATTCGATCGGCGTGCGACCGTGCTTCCGGGCGATATAGTCCGGCGCCATCTCCATCGGCCCCGGCCGGATCAGCGCCATCAACGCGATCAAGTCCTCGAAGCACGTCGGCGCGACGTCGATCGTCATCCGCGTCGTCATCCCACCTTCAAGCTGGAAGATGCCGACGGTCTCACCGCGCCGAAGCAGCTCGTAGGCTTTCGGATCGTCGAGCGGGATGTTCTCCAGTGTGAGATCCGGCTTCTTCCGGCGCGCCAGCTCCACGGCCTTCCCGAGGATCGTCAGCGTGCTCAGGCCGAGGAAGTCCATCTTGAGCAGCCCGATCTCCTCGAGCCGCGTCATCGGATACTGGGTGGTGACTTCGCCCTCGCTCTTGCCTCCGGCACGCTGCAGCGGAACATGCTCGACCAGCGGGTCGCGCGAGATGACCACGCCAGCCGCATGCGTCGAAGAGTGCCGAGCAATGCCTTCGACCCGCTTCGCCGAGTCGATCAGCTCGCGCACCGTTGGATCCGACTCGTAGAGCTTGCGCAGCTCAGGTACCTTCTCCAGCGCGCTGTCGATCGTCACGCCCGGCCCGGCGGGGATGAGCTTGGCGACCCGGTCCGTCTCCGCGAAGGAGAGCCCCATCGCCCGCCCCACGTCGCGCACGGACGCCTTGGCCGCCATCGTTCCGAAGGTCGCGATCTGAGCCACCCGGTCGTCGCCGTACTTGCGAACGACGTAGTCGATCACCTCGCCGCGCCGGTCGTCCGCGAAGTCGATATCGATGTCCGGCATCGTGATGCGCGACGGGTTGAGGAACCGCTCGAAGATCAGGCCGTACTTCAAAGGATCGAGCGCGGTGATGCCGAGCGCGTAGGTAACGATGCTGCCGGCCGCGGAACCGCGTCCCGGTCCGACGAGGATGCCGTTGTCCTTCGCGAACTTCACGAAGTCCCAAACGACGAGGAAGTAGTTCGTGAAGCCCATATTGCGGATGACTTCCAGCTCATAGTTGAGCCGGGCACCTACTTCCCCATCGTCATGCCCGTACCGCTGCTTGACCCCCTCTCGACAGAGATGCTCGAGGTAGCTCTCGGGCGTGAACCCTTCCGGAACTTCAAAGTGAGGAAGGTGATACCCCTTGAAGCCCAGATCGAGGGTGCACATCTCGGCGATCCGGATCGTGTTGCTGAGCGCCTCCGGAATTTCGCCGAAGACCTGGGCCATCTCCTCCGGGCTCTTGAAATAGAGCTGATTCGATTCCGACTTCAGCCGCTTCGGATCCTTGACCGTCGTATTCGTCTGAATACAGACCAGGAGATCCTGATAGGGAGCATCTTCCGCGCTGCAGTAATGGACATCGTTCGTTGCGACGAGCGGGAGGTTGAGCCGGCGAGCGAGCTCGATCAGGTCGCGGTTGGTGTCGCGCTGCTCCTTCAGGCCGTGGTCTTGAATCTCGATGTAGAAGCGATCCGGCCCGAAGATTTCGGCCAGGGTGCCGGCGTACTCGACCGCCTTCTCCGGCTGCCCGTGGAGGAAGTTGTTCGCGACGGGGCCACCAAGGCAGGCAGAGGTCGCGATCAGCCCCTCGTGGCACTCCTGGAGCCATTCGAGGTCGATGCGCGGCCGGTAGTAATACCCCTTGAGGCTCGCCCAGGACGCGAGCTTGAGGAGGTTGCGATAGCCGGTGTCATTCTCGGCGAGAAGGAGCAGGTGATAGGACTTGCGCTCACGCTCGGTTGCCCGCCCCTCGGCGAGATACGCCTCCATCCCGATGATCGGGTGGAGGCCGGCCTTCGTCGCCGCCTTGTACCAGTCCATCGCGGCATACATCACGCCGTGATCCGTCACGGCCATGTGATGAATGCCAACCTCCTTGGCACGGGCGACGTACTCTTCGATCCTGCCCATGCCATCGAGCAATGAATACTCGGTGTGCAAGTGCAGATGCGCGAACTCCGCCAAATGCCTCACACCTCCGTGGCTCGGCTAGAAATTATCGCGTTCGTATGCGGGGATGCAGATCGTATCACATCCAAGCCCGCGTGCAGCGCGCGGCTCGGAGCGACGAGTCAAGCTTCCGGTCGCCGGTCGTGCCCAAACGGCAGCGCCAGTTATGTGGTTTGATGGGGCGTTGACTTCTGTTTCGTGCGGGGGAACGGCGGGGGTGACAGAACTTTGCCGATTCAGCCTCGGCGGGCATGAAAGAGGAGGGAGCGGGGCGTTTGGCAACCTCTAGGCGGCAACGCCAGAGAAGCCATTTCCCTCACGGCGGCGAACCAGGTAGCGAGCCTGTTGAGCGAGAAGCCGCAGCACCTGGCGCATGCTCTCGCGGTACTCCGACGGAACCGCCTCGTCCTGCAGTAGGTCGAGCACCTCACCGATCACCGGCTCGTTCGACAGCAGGTTCGTCACATCCCGAGGCAGGAACCCGGCCGCGGCGCGAAGCGCATCCAACTCCGCCTGGCTGAGCCCGAGCGCCATGCCGAGCCGATCGACGGCATCGCGCGTGGGCATCCGCGAACCGCTCTCCAACCGGCTCACGTAGCTGTGATCGAAGTTGGCTCGCTCAGCCAGCTTGCTCTGCGAAACACCCCGGCGCTCGCGGAATCCCTTGAGCAGTGCGCCGAACTGCGATCCATACGGCTGTACCACGACACACCCCCACTCTGACATGCCAGCGAGTCATCCCCAATCTCGCCGTGCCGCCTCGTCACGCCCGTTCGTGACTCGGTGACACGATCGTAGCATGCACGTGTCCGTACGTCAATACCTTATCCACATTATCCCCAAGACCAGGATCCCGGAGTGGTTGTACGACCGCATAACGACAGCGGCTATCCGCGGCGCCAGTGTATTGTCAGTGGCGGTGGCATTAGCTGACGAAATGCTGCAGTTTGGTGGCGAAACCAGGGAAATCCATGGGGTCTTGGAACGCGGCGAGCTGCGATACTGCCTCTCTTGAGCTCGCAACGATTGCTATACTGGCGACGGCCCAAACGCGGGCTGGTCTCGGTTTCGACAGTCGCTTGGAGGACAGACCATCAGCACGTCGACGGTTCCCAGTCGCGAGACAGTCTCTTTGGCAGAAGGAACGACGACTATCCTGAAGGGCGCGGCGCTCGCCGCGCGCATGCGGGAGGAGATCACCGCCGCCATCGATCAGCTGATCGCGCGGGGGGGACGGCCACCCCGGCTTGTCACAGTCCTCGCCGGCGAGCACCCCTCGGCTCTCGCCTACCGGTCATCGATCGCGCGGACGATGGCCCGCGTCGGCATTGAGCACGTCCCGCTCGACCTGCCGGAGGACATCACTGAGAGGGCGATGGTGCGGGAGCTCCACGTCCTGAGCAGTGACCCTGAGGTGACCGGCGTCCTCGTGTTGATGCCGCTACCGCCGCAAGTGCCGATGACGGTTGTCTACGAGCACCTCTCGCCACTCAAAGACGTCGACGGAATCACCCCGACGAACGCGGGCCGGCTTCACCTCGGTCTGCCGTCGCTCCGGCCGAGCACGCCGCAGGGAGGAATCGAGTTGCTCGACCATTACGGCATCCCGATCGAGGGGAAGCGAGCCGTCGTGGTAGGACGAAGTAATGTCGTCGGTCGTCCCTTCGCCGCGCTGCTCCTCCAACGGCACGCCACAGTCACCATCTGCCACCGGCGAACCGTCGACCTGGCGAGCGTCGTGCGGGAGGCTGACTTGGTCGGTATCGCCGCCGGTCATGCCGGACTGATTACCCGCGACATGGTCAAGCCGGGCGCCGTCGTCGTGGACTTCGGCGTCAACGTCATCGGGGATCGCATCGTCGGCGATGCCGATTACGAAGCGCTCCTGGGACGCGCCGGGGCGATCACGCCCGTGCCCGGCGGCACCGGACCGGTGACCGCCCTCGTGCTGGCGAGGAACACAGTGGCGGCAGGCTTCGCGGCGCTCGCGGGCAGCCTCGACCACGTTGAGACCGCCCTTCGCGATCTCCCGTGCCTCTGATCGGCACGACGGCACGTATTGCCTGGTAGAATTGGACAGCGCCCGCGGATCGGTGGTATTCTTCTCATCGTCAACGGGCCGCGCCGACGTAGCTCAGCGGCAGAGCAGGGGACTCATAAGCCCTTGGTCGGTGGTTCGAGTCCACCCGTCGGCACCACACCGGTCCGCGCAATCCTGTGAAGGCGACCCGCACCCCATCATCCACCTCCTCAACTACTCACCGCGGTTTAGAACAGCGTGTACTGCGAAGACTCTCGGCGCTCAGGCTTCCATCGGATGCCTTGATCGTCATTGGCTTCTCCGGCGGCCCTGACTCTCTGGCGCTGGCCGCCGTGCTGACTCGCCTTCGCAAGCCGGCGCGGATCCGCGTTCTCCTCGCTCACATTGATCATCAGCTTCGCCCCTCGTCGACAGCGGACGCCGAGGCGTGCGTCCGGCTCGCCTCCGCCCTCGACGCGCCGATCGTCGTTGAGACGCTCGCCCCCGAGCTCCAGGCCCGCCATCCGGGCGTCGGCATCGAGGAAGCGGCGCGTCGTGAGCGATATGTCGCCTTGAGCCGGATCGTCAAGGAGAACGGCGCGCGGCTGCTGTCGCTCGCCCACCAGGAAGACGATCAAGCGGAGACCGTCCTGCTCCACCTGCTGCGCGGCGCTGGCCTGCGCGGCGCAGCCGGCATGGCGGAGCTCACCGAGGTCGCCATCCCCTGGTGGGACGACCCGATCGACTTGTCTCGCTCGCGGGTGTCAGTCTGGCGTCCACTACTTCTCGAGCCGCGTGATGTTGTCTACGACTACCTCAACATGCGCGGTCTCCAGCCCGTCCTGGATGAGACGAACGAGGACCGCTCGCTGCGTCGCAACGCGATCCGCCACTCCGTCCTCCCGCTCCTAGAAGAGATCAGCCCCGGGGCACGCCACGCGCTGGCCCGCTACGCGGCGATTGCGAGCGAGGAAGACGCCCTCTTGGAAGGCCTGGCCAGAGAGAGGCTCGCGGACATGATTCGAGAGGACGGATGCCTCGATGGCGCTGGGCTCCTCGCGGCTCCGCTCGCCCTACGACGGCGGATGGTCCGTCTCTGGCTCGAGGACCATGGCTTAGCGTCCGATCTCTCATTTGAGCGGGTGGAAGCGGTCATGGAGGCTGCATCGCCCGGCGAGCCGAGGACGATCCAGCTTGGTCGCGGCTGGGTCCTCAGGTCGCAAGGTCAACGGCTCTGCCTCGTACCACCGCCGCGGGCGGCAACCAGACGACAACGGGGCGGTGTCAGCAGCGCCGGCTCTCGGGATCACGGGCAAATGAGTGACATGCCCGAGCGCGTACCCAGCGCACACGATCCACACCCGCGAGCCGCGAGAATGCGGGACAGCGATGCGGCAGAAGCGCCCGTCGCTTCCTTTACTTATCGGCCGGAGCCTAACTATCGTGACACGGAATATGTCGCTTCATTCTCCCTAACCTCAACAGGGAGCCAAGCGACGGCGGGCGAGCGGACAGCACGGGTGCCATCACCGTGCAGGATGGGAGGCCACATGAGTGCGCTGGCGGAGAAAAAGGCGGCGGGCATCGCCAAGATTCTGATAGAGGAGGAGACGATACAAGCGCGTGTGCGCGAGCTCGCCGCGCAGTTGGATGCCGAATACGCCGACACGCCGCCGCTGATGATCGGCGTCCTGACCGGCGCCATCACCTTCATGGCCGATCTAATGCGGGCAATGACGGTGCCGGTCTCGGTCGACTTCATGGCAGTGTCGAGCTACGGAGCGAGCACAAAGTCTTCCGGCGTTGTGCGCATCCTGAAGGACCTCAACGAAGACGTCGAGGGGCGGCGAGTTCTCGTCGTCGAGGACATCGTCGATAGCGGCCTGACATTGCAGTACTTGCTCGACATCTTGCGGCGGCGTAACCCGGCCGACATTCGAGTCGTCGCGCTGTTAAAGAAGGAGAAGGCCGACGCCATTGATGTCCAAGTCGATCAAGTCGGCTTCCGCATCCCAGATGAGTTCGTCGTCGGATATGGACTCGATTTTGCTGGCAAGTACCGCAATCTTCCCTATGTTGCCGTGCTGGATGGGTCGGAAATCCCGGAGAGCATATAGGCGATGGTATACTCCAAGGCGCGTCCCCCGGTCCGGGCAACGACGTGACAATTCCTGGCATCGGGGCTGGCGGGAGGTCAATCGATGGGTGAAATCAAACGACTGCGCAGCAGCGTCGTCTGGGTCGTCCTGATCATCGCAGTCATCGCTCTTTGGTTCATCGTCGTCAATAACGACAGCTCTGCGCCGCGCAAGGATTTCAGCGCCGTCGCCGCCGAGATCAAGGATGGGAAGGTCTCCCGCCTCGAGCAGCGCCAGGGCAGCAGCACCGTCTGGGTCTACTACAAGGACGACACGCCGAAGGCGAAGACGATCCTCCCGTCCGACCGGACGGACATCTTCGAAACGCTCAGCAACTTCGGCATAGATCCCTCGGTCGTGCCCGTCGATGTCAAGCCGGCGAGCCGGTGGGGCAACTGGCTGAGCGCCGTCGGCTTCCTCTTACCGACGCTCTTCCTAATCGCCATCTTCGTCTTCATGATGCGCCAGGCGCAGGGGAGCAATAACCAGGCGATCTCCTTCGGTAAGAGCCGGGCGCGCCTGTTCATGGGGAACAAGCCGACGGTAACCTTTGCCGACGTCGCCGGCGTTGATGAGGCGAAAGAAGAGCTGGTCGAGGTCGTCGAGTTCCTCAAGTACCCGGACAAGTTCCAGGCGCTTGGCGCGCGCATCCCGCGCGGCGTCTTGCTCGTCGGCCCACCAGGCACCGGCAAAACGCTCCTTTCCCGCGCGGTGGCCGGTGAGGCGGGCGTGCCGTTCTTCAGCATCTCTGGTTCTGAGTTCGTCGAAATGTTCGTCGGCGTCGGCGCCAGCCGCGTCCGCGACCTCTTCGATCAGGCGAAGAAGAGCGCGCCGTGCATCGTCTTCGTCGACGAGATCGACGCGGTTGGCCGGCAGCGCGGCGCGGGTCTCGGCGGCAGCCACGATGAGCGTGAGCAAACCCTGAACCAGATCCTCGTCGAGATGGACGGCTTCGACAGCAGCACCAACGTGATCGTCATCGCGGCGACGAACCGGCCCGATGTCCTCGATCCGGCGCTGCTGCGGCCGGGCCGCTTCGACCGCCAGGTCATTCTCGATCGGCCAGATATCCAGGGTCGGAAGGCGATCCTCGAGGTGCACGCTCGAGGTAAGCCGCTCGAAGAGGATGTCAGCATCGAGAACCTGGCTCGCCAGACACCCGGCTTCTCCGGCGCTGATCTGGAAAACCTAGTCAATGAAGCCGCGATCCTGGCGGCACGTCGTAACAAGAAGACAATCGGCCGCGAGGAGCTGACGGAGGCGATCGACCGCGTCATCGCCGGTCCGCAGCGGAAGAGCCGGGTGATCTCCGAGCGCGAGCGGGCGATGACCGCCTACCACGAGGCTGGACATGCCCTCGTCGCGCGGATGCTGCCCAACGCCGACCCCGTTCGCAAGGTCTCGATAGTCGCACGCGGCATGATGGGTGGCTACACGCGAGTCGTTCCCGACGAAGACCGCCTCTTCAAGACGAAGAAGCAGTTCGAGGATGAGCTGGCGGTCCTGATGGCCGGGCATGTCGCCGAGATGATGGTCTTCGACGAGCAGTCGACCGGCGCCGCGAACGACATCGAGCGAGCGACCGCGATCGCGCGGCGGATGGTGACGGAGTTCGGCATGAGCCGGACACTCGGACCGCTGGCGTTCGGCAAGAAGGACGAGCTGGTCTTCCTCGGTCGCGAGATCAGCGAGCAGCGTAACTACAGCGAAGAGGTCGCCTATCAGATCGACCAGGAGATCCGCGAGCTGATCGAGACCGCCCACACGCGAGCCAAGGAAGTCATCACCCAGTACTTCGACAAGCTGGAGGCGATTGCGAAGCTGCTGATCGAGAAGGAGACGATCGAAGGCGACGAGCTGGAAGCTCTCTTCGACACGCCACGGCCGCAACCGCAGCTCGTCGGCCCGCCGG
>NICF_comb_assmDRAFT_10002556_pt1 | contig 13663 bp, 14 predicted proteins | sample NewIslPassag4_SG_FD_11279 | JGI IMG/M metagenome (IMG submission 11279) | reverse complement strand
GGCCGGGACTCGGCGGCTTTGCCCGGTCCCGCGTCTTCGGCCCGCGGATCCTTGGGCCGACGCGCTGGTGCGCCCGCGCCTTTCCGCCAGCTAGCTATACTCTCCCCGACACCGGGCCTGTGGAGCGGCGGCGATGGCAGCGTGGGCGATGTTCCAGGCGCGGTTCGGCTACCCGCCCGCGGTGGTGGCGGATGCGCCGGGGCGGGTGAACCTCATCGGGGAGCACACCGACTACAACGAGGGCTTCGTGCTGCCGGTGGCGTTGCCGCTACGGATCGAAGTGGCGCTCGCGCCGCGCGACGACGGCCGTGTGCGGGTGGGCAGCAGTGGCTTTCTCGCCGAGAGCCCGCGCATCTACCAGCTCGGCGTCGAGGCGCCCGGCGCCGGCTGGCTCGACTACATCCAGGGGGTCACGGCCACGCTGCACCAACAGGGAGTACGGCTGCGCGGCTTCGACGCCTGGATCACCTCCCGCGTTCCACCCGGCAGCGGTCTGGCCTCCAGCGCGGCCCTGATGGTGGCGCTGCTGCGAGCGCTGCGCACTGCCCTTGCCCTGCCGCTCGACGATCTCGCCCTGGCGCGCCTCGCCCATCAGGCCGAAAGCCAGTTCGTCGGCGCGCGCGTGGGGATCATGGACCAGCTGATCGCGAGCCTCGGCACGCCTGATACGGCCCTGTTCGTGGACACGCGCTCGCTGGCCTGGGAGCGTGTAGTGCTCCCCCCGACGCTGGGGCTGCTGGTGATCGACTCCGGCATCGCGCACCAGCACGCGGCGGGCGACTACAACACCCGCCGTGCGGAATGCGAGCGCGCCTGCGCCCTGCTGGGGGTGCCGGCGCTGCGCGACGTGGCGCTAGCGGACCTCCCGCGGGTCGAGGCGCTGCCCTCGCCGCTGCGCGAGCGCGTGCGCCATGTGGTGACCGAGAACGCGCGGGTGCTCGACGCCGTGACGGCGCTGCGGGCGGGCGACCTGGCGCGGCTCGGCGCGCTGTGTCGCGCCTCGCACGCCTCGCAGCGCGACGATTACGCGGTGTCGGTGCCGGCGATCGACCTGCTGATCGCCTTGGCCGAGGCAGAGCCCGGCGTGTACGGCGCACGCCTGACCGGCGGCGGGTTCGGCGGGGCGATCATCGCGCTGGTGGAGCCCGCGCGAGCGCGTAGCATCGGGGAGCGCATCGTCGCCGCGTATGCGCAGCGCAGCGGTGTTTGCCCGCGCTTGCTCCTTCCTGCGCCGTGAGGGTGCCGGGTGTGGCGCCGGCTTCGGCCTCACCGTGTGCCAGGCGTCTCGCCGCGGCTTCCTGCCGAGTCGACCTGATCCGGTAGCCCACCGGCCCCGGCTGGCGTGTCGTCCTCTACCTCGCTCGGGTTCTCGTGGTAGTCTGGGTTCTCGCCCAGCCCCTCCAAGCGCCCGAAGCGGTCGAACCGGCGGACTAGCGGGCGATGCCCGATGGGCAACCTGCTCAAGCTCACGAGTGCAGATAGGAATGTGAGGAGCAGGATCCCCACGAGGCCGCTGATGGACCACGAGAGTAGACTTTCCATCATGAAGGTGCCTACCAGCCCGTCACTTGCTTCTCATCTGGTGCGACCACCACCAGTTCGCTATCGCCACCCGGCTCTTCCAACGTGTGGTCGACCGCCAGATGGACGTATTGGTCGATTCGAGAGACCATCGACCATGGGATGCGGCACGGCGGCACGAGCCGCACCCACAGCCCACGCTTGAACGAGATGCGCCGCATCAGCGCACCGTACCCGACTAGCAGCGCCGTTACGCGCAGTTGATCGCCCACCGGTTCCGCCACCAGATCCTGGACGGTGCCCACCTGCTCCCCATCCGCCGCGAGCACCCGCTTGCCGACCAGCTCGTGGAAGCGAAGCTGCATGTCCACCCTCCTTTGCGTCGCGGGATCACGCCCCCGGCAAGCGAGCGATGAAGCGCCGGGCCGCAGCTTGCTGGGTGATCGTCAGGCCGGCTTCGACACGATCGACATCCAGATGCACGGCAACATCGATCCTCTGGACGTGCTCCCAGGCGATCTCTATGGGCTGGGGATTCGGGACCCCTAACCAGCGCTGGAGCTGGCGCCCGAGCCAGGCGAGTGGGGGCGGAAGGTCGCGGCTCAGTGCGGTGGGGCCGGTGATGATCGCGCGCACCACCGGAGGCGTCAGGTGCCCATCTGTGGGCTCCTCGATCTCCAGCAGCAGGTCGTCAACCTTCCCGGCGCGGAGCCCTTTGCAGTCCATCAGCTCCTTATCGACCACGTGCTTGCCGAGTTCCACCAACCGCCTCCCGTTCCTGCTACGAGCCGCCGCCTGTCATGATGAGCAGGGGCACGGTAGCGATGGTGACGACCAGGAGGAGGATCAGCACGACAGTGGCAGCCACGTTCACCGGACGCGTGTTGCGCTGCTCGCCCATGTAGTCCCGGTCGTTCGCCACGATCAGCAAGGGCAGGAAGGTGAAGGGGAGCGAAGCAGCCGCCACCGCCAGGGTGACTATCGTGAGCTTGATCGGATCGACGCCCGTGGCAGCCAGGGCGATCGCCACCACCAGCATGACGAGATAACCGAGGTGAAACAGCGGGGCCTGATGCGGGCGCCCCCGCTTGCCCCAGTCCCAGCCGAAGTACTGACAAGTGGCGTAGGCCCCGCTGAGGGCGGTCTCCAGGCCGGCGCCCATCGACACGGAGAAGGTGCCGATCAAGAACAACGCCCAGCCCACCCCGCCCAGGCTCTCCGCGACCGGCCGTCCAGCATCAGCCAAGCTGGTGACCGCGCTCCCCTCTGGATAGAGAACCACCGCCGCGCCGACCATCAGCGCCACGATGATGATGGCCCCGAACGCGGAGCCGATGATCGAGGTAATCCGATTGAACAATAGGTCGTCGCCGTCCCACTCCTCTTCGATCGCACCCGATGAGTAGAAGTAGAACTGATAGGGTGTCATGTACGCGCCCAGCAAACTGATCGCCATGAACAGATAGAGTGGGATCGATCCTCCTGGTTCGAGCGCCGGATGGATCGCTTGGGCGGCGACTTCGCCCCATGGAGGGGCTAATCGGATCGTGGCGACCACGGCGACCAACATGGTTAGGCCGAGCAGCGCGCTGCTATTCTCCAGGGTATCGAAACGAAGGTTCCAAATGATCAGTGCAAGAAGTGCGGCCGCGACCGGGAACCAGGCGAGATACGGAATCTGGGTAGCGAGTTGGAGTGCAAGCGCCATGCCGGCAATCTCGATCACCACGGTCAGTGTATTGACGATGAGAGTGGCTACCAGCGGAATCAATGCCAGCCGGAAGCCGAGCCGATCTCGCATCACGTCGAACAGCGTGCGACCGGAGGCAATGGCTACACGCCCCGCCATGTCGGCGTAGATCGTGAACCCAATGAGGCCCGGGATCAACGTCCAAAGCAGGGAAAAGCGATGCTGTGCGCCGGCTTGAGCGGCCGCGACGATACCACCCATATCGACGAAGCCGCCGACCGCCGTGAGGATGCCGAGAGACAGTGCGGCCACGCGCTGCATCACAGTCGTGTGTGCTGGCTTGTCGGGGCGCTGCATCGCTCTATCCGCATGTCAGGCTGGCAGGCCGCTCTGCCCTGGCGCGGCACGGGCGATGCCGCTGAACTGGGACTCATGGCAGGGGCCGCTGGCACGTCGTGTGCATCCTCCATGCCAGACTGCGTGGGACGCGGGGAGAGCGCCATGACCGTCCGCGTGGGCAGAGGGGCACGGGTGGCCAGCATCGAGCAGGCTGTCATTCGGGAGCCGGGCGCCGACACCCCGCGAGAGTTTCGACTGCGCGTCCAGCGGCTCGCCGTGGCCTATCTCGCCCTGTTCGTCGGCGCGGTGGCAGGTCTTCTGCTCCTGGTCTGGCAGGCTCGCCTGCTCGTGGCGCTCTCCCAGCGTAGCAATGTCGAGACCCTCGTCCTGGCCTTCGTGTTCGTGTTCTTCGCCTACGTCGTGGTGCTGAGCGCGCCCGGCGCTTGGGGCGCGCTGCGCATCGCGGCGCTCGAGCTTCAGGGGCGGCTGGGCGATAGCCAGGCGGTCGAGCGCCGGAAGATGGCATGCTACGCCGCTCGCGGACAGCGCGAGGCGGCCGCCGCGCTCAACTATCAGGTCGAGGTGGAGCAGGCACCTTGCCAGCCGATCGTCCTGCCGGTGGCCGACGAAGTGGGCTCACTCGGCGAGTTGGTCATCGATGGCGCCCGCCTCGTACACCGTGGGGGCTGGGGCTCCAACGCGCTGCTCGCGTACTTTGTACACCAGGTCAACGCCGTCCTCGGCGAGCGGGTGGGTGACGATTTCCTGGACATCGTGGACTGGCAGATCCTGGATGACGAGAGCACGCGCCAGTATCTCGCGCTCGCCCGCTTCGCGCGCAACCTGGAGCGCCACCTCGGCGCCACCGAGCTGTGGCCCAAGCTCCGCTTGACCGCTGCCGACTGCGCCGAGCTGGTGGACCGGCTTCGGGCGATCTGTCCAGCGCTACGCGACGAAGCGCTGCTGCCCGACTGGGAGTACGCTGCCGAGCACAAGCTGCCGCTGATCCCNGAGCCGCTGGGCTTGGTCAGCCTGCAGCGGTCGGAGCGGCGTGCGGACCCGCTGGCCTCCATGGGTTGTGCTGTGCTGGTGGTCCTGGCCCTGCTGGTGGTTCTGGGGGTGCTAATCGTCTTCCCGCCCTGGGTGCCGGGTACCTGATCACGGCGGCGGAGGGGTCACATGTGGCGTGGGATGCTCCTGAGTGGCGGCGTTGCCAGCGTGCTACTCGCTCTCTGGGTGTGGAACTGCACGGGACCCAAGCCGGTGATCACGGCTACGTCGCTCCGGCCGCCCACCAGCCCTGGGGCCCCGTACCGGGTCGAAGTGGAGATCGAGAACCGCTGGCGCGGCGACGGTGAGGTGGCCGCGTTGGTGCGGCTGCGCGACCGCGTGACCGGCCGGGTGGTCCAGGCCGAGCACAAGGTCCGGCTCGATGGCCACGAGCGGGCGCTCGTGGTGGCCGAGCTCGCCGCGCCCCCGGGCGACTACATTCCGGAGGTCATGGTAACCTATCCACCCCGTTAGGTGGACTGGATCGCTGGCGCGTCTTGCACGCTGCGAGGAGCGATACCATGTTGGTTGACCGCGCCGTCCGCGGCGCCGTCGCGGGCCTGGCCGCCACGGTGCCGATGACCGTGTTGATGCAGGTCCTCCACCAGCGCCTGCCCTGGCGTGAGCGCTACCCCTTGCCGCCGGCGCAGATCACTAGCCGCCTGACCCGCGCCACCGGTGTCGAGCGGCGGTTACGCCGTCACGAGCACCGCGTCCTCACCATGGTCAGTCACTTTGGCTACGGTAGCGCGGCGGGCGCCGCTTACACGCTGCTAGCGCGACGGGTGCCACTGCCGTCGTGGCTCAGCGGGATTGGCTTCGGGCTGGGCGTGTGGACCACCAGCTACCTGGGTTGGCTACCGGCTCTCCAATTGCTCCCGCCCGCGACCGAGCACCCCGCGCGCCGCAACGCGGTGATGATTGCCGCCCACGTTGTCTGGGGTGCAAGTCTCGGGATCGTGACGCAGATGTTGGAGCAGGGCCGGGTGCGCCGAGCGCGGCCCGGGACACCAGGAGGCCTATCGCCCATGAGCAGTGACGCGCAGCTGACAACCGACCACGAGACGATCCGCCGCTGGGCCGAGGCGCGCGGTGGCCGGCCGGCGATGGTACGCGGCACCGGCGCGGCGGGCGAGCCGGGCGTGCTGCGGATCGATTTCGCAGAGGGCCAGCCGGACGAGAACCTGGAGCCGATCTCCTGGGACGAGTGGTTCCGCAAGTTCGAGGACGCCAGGCTCGCCTTTCTGTACCAGGACACGACCGCCCGGGGACAGGGCAGCCGCTTCTGCAAGCTGGTGAGCCGCGAGAGCGCCACCCAGTCCCGTTAGCGCTCAGCCGCTCGCCTGGTGCCGATCGGCCGCCGAGGCCACACACCGTGTTCGACCGTCGAGGCTATTCTTCCGCAAGGCCGAGCTGGCGGGCGAGCACGGCCGGCTCCGTGGTCGGCACGTCGCAGGTGAAGTGGCGGCAGACGTACGCCGTGGCACGCCCGCCGAGCGCCTCACGGTCGCGCAGCAGGGCGATCGCCGTGGGCGCCGCCTCGTCGCCGGGGCGCCGCAGTGCCACGACTTTGTTCGGCAGGTAGGTGCCGTAGATCACGTCCAGCAGCTCGACGGTGTCTGCACCTTCTGGCTCGCCGACGAGCGCGATCTCGCGCGGTCCTGAGAGGTGGAAGTCGAGCGCGCACAGAATCTCGCCGAATGCCAAGGGATACTGCGCCATGTGCGGGGCCATGCTGCGCAGGACGCGCTCGACCCGCGCCGTGTAGTGCTGCTCGCCCGTGAGCAGCGCGAGCTGGAGCAGCACCTGGACGGCCACCGAGCTGCCGGCGGGTGTCGCGTTGTCCTGGTAGTCGCGCGGACGCACCAGCAACGCCTCGTGGTCGCGCGGCGTGCTGTAGAAGCCGCCGATCCCATCGTCCCAGAACAGATCCAGCAGCGTGTCGGCAAGCTGGCGCGCCTCCACGAACCAGCGCGGGTCGAAGGTCGCCTCGTACAGCGCCAGCAGGCCGGCCGCGTAGCAGGCGTAATCCTCGAGATAGCCCGGCAGGCGCGCCTGACCGTCCTTGTAGCTACGCAGCAGGCGGCCGTCGCGGCGCAAGTGGCCCAGGACGAACTCGGCATTGCGCACCGCTAGGTCGCGGTACAGCGGCTCATCGAGCAGGCGGGCGGCCTCGGCCAGGCTGCGCAGCATCAGGCCGTTCCACGCCGTGAGGATCTTCTCGTCGCGGCCCGGCCACACGCGCTGGGCGCGCGCCGCGTACAACTGCTCCATGGCGCGCTCGATCGCAGCGTCGAGCTCCTCTACGGAGACGCCCAGCTCGCGCGCTACGTTCTCGGCGGGCCGCGGCACGTGCAGGATGTTCTTGCCCTCGAAGTTGCCCTGCTCCGTGACGCCCCAGTAGCGCTCGACCAGCGGCGCGTCGTCGCCCAGTACGGCGCGCAGCTCGGCGGGCGTCCAGAGGTAGAACTTGCCCTCCTCGCCCTCGCTGTCGGCGTCCTGAGTGGCGTAGAAGCCCCCTCCCGGCGCCGTCATCTCGCGCTGCACGTAGGTGTAGATCTCCTCGGCGATGCGCCGGTAGCCTGGCTTGCCGGTCGCCGCGTAGGCGTGCACGTACAGCCGGCTGAGCTGCGCGTTGTCGTACAGCATCTTCTCGAAGTGCGGCACCAGCCAGTAGCGATCCACGGCGTAGCGGTGGAACCCTCCGCCGACCTGGTCGTAGATGCCGCCGTTGGCCATGTGTTCGAGTGTGGACTCCACCATGTGGAGCGCCTGCTCGTCGCCGGTGGCGAGCCATCGCCGCAGCAGGAACTCGAGGACCATCGGCTGAGGGAACTTCGGCGCGCCGCCGAACCCACCGAACGCCGGATCGAACTGCGGCGCCAGGTTGCGCACGGCCGTGTCGAGCACCGCGGGGTCGAGTGCGGCCTCGGCCGGCGGCGGTCCCATGAGCTGCTGGACCGCCTCGCGGAGCCGCGTGCCCTGCTCGGCCAGTTCCGCTCGGCGCGTGCGGTACGCTTCGGCCACCGCCTGCAGCACGCGTGGGAAGCCGGGCAGCTGGCCGCGATCCTCGGGCGGGAAGTACGTGCCGCCGTAGAACGGCGTGCCGTCGGGCAGCAGGAACACCGTCAGCGGCCAGCCGCCCTGGCGGGTCATGAGCTGCACCGCGGTCATGTACAGATGGTCGAGGTCCGGGCGCTCCTCGCGATCGACCTTGATGTTGACGAACAGTTCGTTCATCAGCCGGGCGATCTCGGGGTTCTCGAACGACTCGTGCGCCATCACGTGGCACCAGTGGCAGGCCGAGTAGCCGATCGACAGCAGGATCGGCTTGTCCTCGGTGCGGGCGCGCGCCAGCGCCTCCTCGCCCCAGGGGTACCAGTCGACAGGATTGTCCTTGTGCTGCAGCAGGTAGGGGCTGCTCTCGTTGGCCAAGCGGTTCGGCACGCTGCACCTCGTCTCACGGTCGCCGAGCGTCGCGCCCCGGCCGGTAGGGTGGTGAGCTATCGGGTCTTGGTCTCACCCTACTGCCTGTCGCCCATGCCGAGCAAGCCGCGCTCACCGCTCGCGCCGCGCCTCCAGCGCCAGCAGCGCCTCCTTGCGCGCCCGACCCCAGCGGTAGCCACTCAGATCGCCATCGCTGCGCACCACCCGGTGGCATGGCACGGCGACCGCTACCGGATTGGTAGCACAGGCGCGCGCCACCGCCCGTACGGCCGTCGGGGCGCCTAGTGCTTGCGCGACGGCCGCGTACGAGCGGGTCTCCCCCGCGGGGATCTGCTGGAGCGCCGCCCAGACGCGCTGCTGGAACGCCGAGCCGTGCAGGTCGAGCGGCAGGCTCAGCTCGGCCGGCGCGCCGCCCAGGTAGGCCCGCACCGCCGCGACATATGGCGCCACGGCCGCGGGGTCGCGGGCGAGCACAGCGCGGGGGAACTCGGCGGCCAGCTCATCCCGCAGCACCTCGTCATCGCCGAAGCGTAGGGCACACACTCCCCGGGACGTCGCGGCCAGCAGCAGCCGACCGAGCGGGCTGTCCACGATATCGTAAGCAATACGCTCCCCACGACCGCCGTCGCGGTAGCGTGCGGGCGTCATCCCCAGCGCGGCGGGCGCCTCCTGGTACACGGCGCGACTGGAGCCGTAGCCGGCGGCGTACTGCGCCTCGGCCACGGTGGCGCCGGCCCGTAGCTCCGCGGCCAGCCGTTCGCGACGTCGCGCGGCCGCGTACTGGCGCGGCGTGAGTCCCACCTCGCGCCGGAACAGCCGCTGCAGATGGTAGGGGCTGACCCCCACGGCCGCGGCGAGGGCGGGCAGGGACGGCGGACGCTCTGCCCCGTCGAGCAGGGCGCGCGCTCGCGCGACGATCTCGGCCGGTCGGCTTCCCCTCTCGGGTACGCAGCGGCGGCAGGGCCGGAACCCGGCGCGCCGCGCCGCCGCCGGATCGGTGAAGAACACCACGTGAGCGCGCTGGGGGCGCCGCGCGGGACACGTCGGCCGGCAGAAGACGCCGGTCGACTGCACCGCGTAGTAGAACGCGGCATCGGCCGCCGGGTCGCGCGCCAGCACCGCCTGCCAGCGCGCCTCGTCGTCCGCGTAAGGGCCAGTTGCGCTCGCTTCCATCGTTTCCATGGTGTGTCGTCCTCCCGCCCTCAGCGTACTCGTGGCCCTCGCAGGCCGGCTATCCGCTTCTTGCGGTCAAAGCGTGGATGCGCCGTCGGGGGCAGCGCGCCATGGAGATTGCAGACTGGGGCTGCGCCGCGGGGTCGTTGTCCAGCGCGTCCTGCACGTCCGTAGCCGCTGGGCGGCAACGGGGCGCGTAGCGGGTGTCCTCCGACATCACGGTAAGCGGGCCGCGGAGGTAGCCGCGCGCACCGTGCTGAAGCAGCACAAGGAGAAGGGGCACCGGCCAGGTGAGTAGGCCCGGCCGTCAATCCAGGTGGCGGAGGGTCGGCGTCCGCAGCGTGAGGCCCAGGGCGCAGGCGAGCAGGCAGCCGGCGCCCAGCAGCACGGCCAGCGGCGCGCCGAGGAGCTCTGCCAGTAGGCCACCGGGCAGCGCTCCCAGCGGCGAGGCCCCCTGCGTCGCCGCCATGTAGAAGCCCATTACGCGGCCGCGCACGTGGTCGGTGACCTGCTCCTGCAGGAGCGTATTGGTGAGCGTGGTCGAGGCCGTGGCCGAGGCGCCGACCAACACGAGCACGGCCAGCGACAGCACGAATACCTGGGAGAGCGCGAACACGCCCAGTGCCACGGCCAGCAGCGTCATGGTCGCCAGTAGCCACCGCCCCTTGTGTGTCAGGTGGAGGGTAGCCAGCCCGAGCGCGACCAGGATCGTCCCCACCGCCGGCATCGCCAGCAGCAGGCCCAGCCCCCGCGGCCCGACCGCCAGCACGTCGCGGGCGAACACGGGCATCAACTGGGTGTAGGAGCGCCCCAGCAGGCTCGTGGTGCCCACGGCGAACAGCAGCAAGCGCACCCGCGGCTCACGCCAGGCGTAGCGTGCCCCCTCGGCGAGCCGCTGCCACGCCGAGCCGACGCTCGGGCGCGGCGTGTCCTTGCCGGGGATGAGCAGCAGGGCCGCCACGTTCACCAGGTCGCTGGCCACATTCAGCCAGAAGCAGGCCGCCAGGCCCCAGGCGGCCAGCACGACCCCCGCCACGGTCGGCCCGACCACCGCGGCTCCCTGCCAGAGGATCGAGTTCAGCGCAATCGCCGACAGCAGTGCCTCGCGCGGCACCAAGCTGGGGACGAACGCCTGGCGCGCCGGGGTGCTCAGCCCGCGGATGGTGGCGTTGGACAGCGAATACAAGTAGATGTGCCAGACCTGCACCCGGCCGGTGCTGACCAGGAGGGCGAGCGTGAGGTCCGGCACGAGCTGGGCGAGCTGCGCGCCGAGCATCAGGCGATGGCGATTGAAGCGGTCGGCGAACACGCCGCCGACTACCGAGAACAGCAGGATCGGCAGCGCCTGACAGGCCGCATTGATTCCGAGCGCGGCTGGCGAATCGGTGAGCTGGAGCACCAGCCAGCCCGTGGCCACCAACTGCATCCACGAGCCGATGTTGCTGGCGAGCTGCCCCATCCAGAACAGCCGGTACGGCGCGTGGCCAAACGCGGCGATTTGCAGGCGTCGAGCGCGCGCAACACTACTGATACGCCACCTCCCATGCCATGATCCCGCCTGCGGCGCCGCTCGCCAGCTAGGGCGCTAGCCGAACACCACCGTCTTGTTCCGGTACGTCAGGACGCGATCCTGGAGGTGCAGGCGCACGGCGCGCGCGAGGACGAGGCGTTCCAGGTCGCGCCCCTTGCGGATCAGATCGTCGATCTCGTCCGTATGGCTGGTCCGCGTGACATCTTGCTCGATGATCGGCCCAGCGTCCAGCTCTTCCGTGACGTAGTGCGCCGTGGCTCCGATCAGCTTCACGCCGCGCTCGTAGGCGCGGTGGTACGGCCGCTCCCCGCTGAAGGCAGGCAAGAAGCTATGGTGGATGTTGATGATCGGCCGCCCGAACCGCGCCAGGAAGTCGCCGGAGAGGATCTGCATGTAGCGCGCCAGTACCACCAGGTCCACCTCGTAGTCGCGCAGCAGGCGCAGCAGCTCGGCCTCCTGCGCCGCCTTGGTCTCCGGCGTGACGGGCAGGTGGTGGAACGGCAAACCGAAGCTCTCGGCCACCGGGCGCGTGTCGGGATGGTTGGAGATCACGCAGGTATAGATCGTGCGCAGCTCGCCCTGGCGCTGGCGCAGCAGCAGGTCGTACAGGCAGTGGTCCTGGCGGGAGACCAGGATCGCTGTGCGCTTGATCCGCTCGGCAGGGATGAGCGACCACGTCATGTGCAAAGCGTCGAGCGTGGGGGCGAGCTGCGCCTCGATCGCGGGCCAGGCGGGCGCGTCCGCGGGCAGCTCGAACTGGATGCGCTGGAAGAACATCTGGGCCTGCCGATCCAGGTGCTGGTCGGCATGGGTGATGTTCGCACCCAGTTCGTACAGCCGCTGGGTCACCGTGGCCACCAGGCCCGGGCGATCCGGGCAGGAGAGCAGCAGCGTGGCCGCCTTGGTCATAGGCTTCTACTTCCTTCTCCCCACTCTAATCATCGGTTGCGATCGGCTGGCATCCCGCCGCCCGGCTGCCATGCGTGCCATGCCGCGGGATCGGGTGCGCCGCAGATATTTCACTGTCCGTCCCCCCCAGGGCAGCGCACGGCTCCTTGCGCAGGACGACCAGGGCTGCGGCACGCCACGCTACAGTGCCGAGAGTCCCTCCGCCACGGCGTTCAGCGGCCGCACGCTCTGCGCCTTGAGGTCGACTTCCCATTCGGCGAGCAGCAGCTGCCGGTTCTCCCGCAGGGCGAACGTCACCCGATAGACATCGGCGCTGCCCTTGAGGCTGGCGTCCCAACCCACGACCTCGACCTCGCCGCCGCTCGCCTTGGAGCGTTCGATCGCCCGGGCGATGCGCTCCTCCAGGCGCGCGCCCCCGTCGCGCCGGGTGTCCTGTACGAGCTTGATGGCCCGCGCGTAGTCCACGCCCGAGGCGGTCGGCGCGGCTGCTAGCACCGGGGAACTAGCGGCGACGTTCGGCGTGGGGGTCAGAGCCACTACCAGCCGGGCCGAGGGCGGGAGGGCGACTGGCGTGGGGTCGCCCCGCCGCGCATCCGCCGGCGGGGCCGACGCCAGGGCCTCCGTCTCCTCGCTGCGTGCGACGGACTCCACTGGCAAGGGCGTCGGCGTCGGGCCCTCGGCCACCACGGCCGTGGGCAGCTCCATCGGATCCGTAGGAGCCGCCGGCCCAGCGTGCTCGCCGGGTGGCGGCAGCCGTTCCAGGATAACAGGCGCGGGCGTCAGCGTTGGGGGTGGAGGCGGCTTGGCCGGCGTGCAAGCCAGCACGAGGAGCAGGAGCGCCGTGGACAGCGCGCGCATGGTCTCCGTCGTAGCTCCCCCGGACAGACTCGGCGCTGGGGCGCGCCGCCTGGCAGTATAGCAGGGGTGGGAGCGCGGGATCAGAATCGTCGGCGCCGAGGCCGCGGCGTGCTGGGAGCGATGTCGTGCCGCTCAGCCAAAGGCCGCGCGCACCTCGACCTGTCCCTCGCGAACGCGCGTCATCAAGCAGGGGACGGGATAGGTCGCCGGACCGTTGAGCACCCGGCCGTCGGCCAGCGCGAACCGCGAGCCGTGCCAGGGGCAGACGACGCTCCCATCGACCAGCTGGCCCTGGGCCAATGGGCCGCCCAGATGCGAGCAGGTCTCCCCGAGCGCATAGATCGTCTCGCCCTGGCGCACGAGTAGCACGGGGATGCCGGCTGCCTCGGCCCGGACCAGCTTGCCGTCTTCCAACGTGTCTGCCCGCGCCACCGGCACCCACTCGGCCGGCACGTCGTCATCGCGGGCATGGTCGACGCCGATGCGGTGGCGATAGACGAGCTCCCCGCCCAGGTAGCCCGACACGAGCACCACCCCGAACCCGGCGAAGCCGAGCGCCTGGCCGAGCCCGCGTGCCTCCGCCCGTCGGGCGAACCACGACGAGCCGTACAGCAAGAGGGCCAGACTGTTGAGCAGGGCGTGGGCGACACCGACTCGCCGGGCGGTCCCGTCGGTGGCAGTCCAATCGGCCATCCCGGCGAGCGCGGCAAAGGGGGCCGTGGCCAAACCCGCTGCCAGGCTGGCATCCGCCGCCGTGTACAGCCGTCGCCGACCCAGCGCATCGCACACCAGCGTGACGGTCCAGGCCCCGAGAGGCACCGTGACGAGCAGGGGGTGGAGCGGATGGCCCAGCCAGGTGCCGTGGAGCACGTTGCGCACGCTCTGCTGCCGGTTGCCCAGCTGACCGAGAGCGGCCTGGATGCCACGGCCCAGCGTCTCGCCCGCGGCGTCGAGCCAGCGCTGGCGATTGACCAGGGCCGTAACCGGAGTGGGAACCTCTCTGCGTCTCATGAACGTTTCTCCTCTGGCCAGCGAGGCTAAGTCCTGACCTCGGCGGCGCACCATCGCGCGCCGGCCGATCGGCCGGCGTGGGGCACGATTCGTGCCGGGCGGAGGTCGGCCGCCAGCTATCGCGTGCCCTCATC
>NICF_comb_assmDRAFT_10002545_pt1 | contig 13700 bp, 15 predicted proteins | sample NewIslPassag4_SG_FD_11279 | JGI IMG/M metagenome (IMG submission 11279) | reverse complement strand
TCGCCGGCTTGGCGTCCGGCGCGCGCTGGAGACGGACCTGTCGCGCGGCGTGACCGCGGGCCTGCGTATCGACGGCGAGCACGATTACGTGTTTGTGCAGAACTTCACCGGCGGGCCGGTTCGCCCTGCGCTTGACGGGCGGGAATACATGGACATGGAGAGCGGCGAGGCGTTTGCGCCTGGCGGCGGGCTGGAACTGTCGGCGTACGGCGTTCGCGTGCTGCGGCGCCGCGCAACGTGAAGGCGAGCGCCCCTTGCGGACGGCCTCCCGCCGCAAGGGGCGCTTGTGTTTTCGTTACGCCTTTGCCGTTTTCGTTTTTTCTGACAGGTTTTTTACCCACACGAGCACCAATGCCACGGCCAGGATCCAGATGAGGATCATGCTGTAGCGGTTAAAATAGTCCCCGCTGATGAACAGGATTTCCCGGATCCCGTCGACATAGATGCGGATCGGCAGCCACGAAAACAGCCAGTCGCGGTAGAAGGCGGGCATCATTTCCGGCGCGAGCTGCACCGCGGGCATGCTGAAGAACATGAGCAGCACGTAAATCACGATGCCCGGCAGCTTCAGCCAGCGCAGGGTGGCAAAGATCATGAACACGAACGCGGCGACGACCAGCGCGAGGTACAGCGCCACCTTGTTGAAGGATTCGTATTCAAATCCGTACAGCCAGGTGGAGTACCAGGCCAGCACGTACCCCGTCACGAGTCCGTAGACGAACGGCATGACCGACTGGACCGCGTTCAATTTGAGCTTTTCCGCCCTGGAGGCGAAGGACCGCCTGTTTCCGAACAGATACAGCGCGACGCCGCCGATCAGGCTGGTGAACCAGACGCCCGTCAGGAACGATAGGGGAGCGTTGCCCATATGGCCCGCGGGATTGATCTTGACGATTTCCGTCCGGACGGGGTTGGCGAAGTCCGCGATGCGGCCGGCCGGAATGGGCGCGTCCGGGTTGGCGGACAGCATTTGCGCGCTCAGCTGGGCGTTGATCATGGACGCCATGTTGGCGAGCGCGGTTTGCATGAGGTTGGCTACCGTCGGGTTCGCGCCTTCGTTGACGTAAATTTGCACCGTCGCCTTCTCCGGCGCGCCGGTGCGCAGCGTGGCGAGCTTGGCCGAGAAATCGGCCGGCAGCACCAGCGCCCCGTACACGTCGCGCTTGTCCATGGCCTCTTCCAATTGCGCCACGGAGTCGAACCGGACAAACCTCACGGTCTCCGGCGCGTTTTGCATGAGTCCGGCCGCCAGCGCCTTGCCGATTTCGCCTTCGTCCGTCGCCACGATCCCCACGGGAATGTTTTTCGGGCTCATTTTGACCATGGGATAGATCGCCGACATGAGGATCAGTCCCAGCACGACGGCCACCGCGATCGGGGCGGCCAGCAGGCGGGGGTTGCGGGTTATTTTTTCCATCGGAGTCACCCTCCAATTTAATGAACACCATGTTCATTTTCTTGCGACTTTAGTATATGATGAATTCAAGCGGTCCACCATGATCAGGTTTGGACGCTTTGTTCAGTAATCAACAACGGGTCGCTCTTTGTTCATGAAAAGTTTGACCGGGGTGGACAAATGGACCGGAGGCAACAGAAAACCCGGGCGGCGATCCTGCAGGCCTGCATCGACCTTCTGAAGGAGAAAGACTTTCGGCACATCACCGTCGGCGACATCGCCAGACGCGCCAATATCAACCGGGGCACGTTTTACCTGCACTTTACGGACAAATACGACATGCTGGACAGCTTCGAAAACGAAATGGCGGAAAAAATCGAGCGGGTTCTCGTCGAAAACATCCCGAAGGAACCCGATCCCCGGCTGTTCATCGAATCCCGCTACCACACCATCGTGCAGATATTTGAATGCTATCAGGAAAACAAGGAGCTGCTGCATTTTCTCCTGAAATGCAGTTACTCGTCCTTCCAGGCCAAGCTTCGAAACAAACTGAAACGCGTGGCAGTGGAGCATCTTTTTCCGCAGCTGGAGAAGCTCAAGGTGGGAATGCCCCTCTCCGCGGATCTGTTTGTCATCGTGTTCACGTCCATCTCGCTGAGCCTTGCGGAATACGCGTACCAGTCGCAGATCCCCCTCAATGTCGAGCAGGCGGCAAAGTTCCTGTTTAATGTTTTCCTGCAGGGACCGGCGAAAACGCTGGGATTGTTGCAGGATGGACAAACGTAAATTCCTGATCGGGAGTCATCCATGAACATTTGGTCGATCATCCTGGGATTTGCCTTTGTGCTGCTGGTCTATGGCGGGGCCAACTACTACATCGGGCGCCGGCTGTACAGAGGGCTTAAAGTTGTTTTCCCGGCGGTCAAAGGCCGGCTTTTTTCCCTCGTGTACGGCCTAGTGGCCCTCACGCTCGTGTTGTCGTTTTTCCCCCTGCCGGGGTCCGTCAAGCACGCGGTGTCGTGGTTTGGCGCCTACTGGATGGGGATTTTCGTCTATCTGTTTCTGTCGGTGCTGGCGACGGACGTCGTGCTGCTCATCGGCAGGCTGGCGCGGCTCGTGCCTTCGCCGCTTCCCGCGGCGGTCCGGTTCTGGTCGGCGCTGCTCGCCGTCCTGTGCACGGCGGGCTTCACCGGATACGGCATCTGGCACGCCACGCAGATTCATGAGGTGCGGTATGAGGTGAAGCTGAACGATCCCGCCCTGGCCCGGCCGCTGAAAATCGTGCTGATCAGCGACCTGCATCTGGGCGCGGTGCGGTCGGAAAGCCGGCTGGAGGAGATCGTGGCGCGGATCAACCGCATGGAGCCGGATCTTGTCGTGATTCCGGGGGATATTTTCGACGACGATTTTCATGAGATTCGCGATCCGGCGCGGGCAAGCGAACTGCTCAGACAGATCAAAACCACCTACGGCGTATACGCGTCCCTGGGCAATCATGACGGCGGCGAAACGTTCCCGCTGATGCTCCAGTTCCTTGAAGACAGCAACATCCGGGTGCTCCTGGACGAGCATGTCAACGTGGACGGGCTTGTTACCGTGATCGGACGCCTGGATTCGTCGCCCATCGGCGAATACGGCGGACTGGAGCGGAAGTCCTTCGCCGACCTCCTGCCCGGGCTGGAACCGGATCTGCCGCGGATCGTCCTGGACCACCGGCCGAGCCACATCGAAGAATACGGATACGACGTGGACCTGATTTTGTCCGGCCACACCCACAAGGGGCAGATTTTCCCCGCGAACCTGATCACGAATCTGCTTTTTGTGGTCGACTACGGCCACTATCAAAAAGATCCCGCCAGCCCGCACGTCATCGTGACCTCGGGCGTCGGGACCTGGGGCATGCCCATGCGCGTGGCGACGAACAACGAGATCGTGGAGATCCTGCTGGAATAGTTTTTGAATGTAAAACATATTTGACATCCGCCATCCGCCCGGGTATTTTGATGATCGTCCTGCTGGCCGCTCTCGCCGCGGCGATCGGATATATGCTGTGGTCGCTGGCCAGGCGGGGAGACGAAAGAAGCGTTTTGATCCGGACCAAGGCCATGTCCGCTGCGTTCGTCGGGATGGTGGTCCTGCTCGTGCTGGAAACGGCGCGGAGAATGGCAGCCGGCGATGCGGACACGAACCCGCTTTTGCTCCCGATGATTGCGGCGGTCATTTTTCTGGTCTCGATCATCGTCTACATATGAAAATACGGTGATCTGGGGTGAAAAACCGGATCTGGGAGCTGCGGAAGGCGCTGAACATTTCCCAGGAGGAACTGGCCCGGTTATGCGGAGTGTCCCGGCAGACGATCAACGCCATCGAGAACGACAAGTACGACCCGTCGCTCCCGCTGGCGTTCAAGCTGGCCAGGCATTTACGCACCCGCGTGGACAAGCTGTTTATTCCCGAGTGAAGAAAAAGGGAGCAAGCCGGCAACCCGGCCTTGCTCCTTTTTTACGTGCGGCGATCTATTAAATTTGAACGTGTCGGCAGCCAGTTATGGTCCCCTGGATGAAACCGAAAAACGGAAAAATTGCGCCGGAAAAGTCCGAAGGCCAAAGGCTGGAAACCTTTGGCCCTTTTTTGTGAGACAAAAGAATTGTTTATCGGGATATGACCACCCGAAAAAAATCACCGATTGACTTTATAACCTATTGAAATATATAATCAAATCGCAAATTGTATAATATTTTTGAAACAAATTATATATGATTTTTCATGGTTTCATATCTCAATTTCGTACGGGGTATTCCTCATGACCATCCGACAATTGTTCCGGGGCAGTTTCGACGTCCACATGCACGCCGGCCCGTCCATCGTCCCGCGGGAACTGGACATCGTGGAAGCGGTGAAGGAAGCCGAGGAAGCGGGGCAGCGGGCCATCGTCATCAAGGATCACCAGGTCCCGTTCGTCGCCGCCACGCAGCTGGTCCAGAAGCACATCGTCACCCGGAAAGATTTCCACGTGTTTTCCGGAATCACCCTTAACAATCATGTAGGCGGTTTCAATCCGCTGGCGGTGGAGACCGCCATGATGATGGGCGCCAAAGTGGTGTGGATGCCCACCGTATCCTGCGAAAACCACCACCGGTCGCTGGCCGCGCACGGCATGGCGTATCCGAAGACGAAAAGCGAACTGCAAACGAAGGACGAGTACATCCGCATTTTGGACGAAAACGGTGAACTGGACCCCAAGGTAAAGGAAGTCATCCGCCTGGTGTCGCAGGGAGACGATCTCGTCATCGGCACGGGCCACGGCACGGCGGAGGAAGTGTCGGCCATCATCGACTATGCCCTGTCGCAAGGGGTCCGGCACATTATCGCCAATCATCCCATGTACATGGTCGACGCGACGATCGCCCAGATGAAAGACTGGGCGGCCAAGGGCGTTTTCATCGAAGTGTGCGCCGTCATCGCCGACCCGGTGTCGCGCTACTGTCACGTGGATCTCGACCGGATCTGCGAAATCATCCAGGCGGTGGGCGTGGACCATGTCATCGTCTCGTCGGACTACGGACAGGTCGGCAACCCCCGTCCGGTTCCCGGACTGATGCGGTTCGTGGAGCTGCTCCTAGGCAAGGGATTTTCCGCCGGCGACATCGAGATCATGATCAAACGGAATCCGCAGCGCCTACTCAATCTGGAATAGAGGTGTTCGCCTTGCAACCGGATCTGACGGTCGAACTGATGGGATTGCGCTTCAAAAATCCGGTATGGATCGGCGCCTGCGACGCGACGCGGATTGGCAACGTGGAAAGCGCTATCAAATCCGGTGCCGGCGCGGTGGTGCTTAAGTCCGTGAGCGAACTTTTGTCCTTCCAGAACAAGGGCATCACGCGCTTCGTCATCCTGGACGAAATGGGCCGTTCCCGCTATCCCGCAGGCAGCTATACCTTCTTCTCCCGGGGCGGACCGCTGCAGCCCGTCGACGAGGTGCTGAAGCATTTCCCCGCCTGGAAGCGGCTGGCCGACGGAATGGACGTGCGTCTGATCGGCAGCGTCAACGCGGGAACCCCCGAAGGATGGGAGCGGCTGTCGGCACAGCTGGCGGAGGCCGGCGTCGACGCGCTGGAGCTCAATTTCGGCAATCCGCACGCCCGACACACGTCTCACATGATGGGGCTGAAGATCAGCCAGGCCGCGGATCACGCGGCGGAAGTCGTCCGTTCCCTCACCCGGGTCGTCAATGTGCCGATTATCGCGAAAATCAGCCCTCACGCGCCGGACGTGGTGGGATTGGCGCAATCCCTGCGCGAAGCCGGGGCGGTCGCCGTCACCGTGATGCACCGCTTCCAGGGCCTCATCATCGACGTGGAAAGCGGCGAACCCGTCCTGAACGGGTACAACGGCATCGGCGGTCCCTGGGTGAAGCCGCTGGCGTTGTATTGGACGTCCAAGGTGCACAAGGAAACCGGCTGCCCGGTGATCGGCGGAAACGGCATCGATTCCTGGTCCGACGCCGCCGAATTCCTGATGGCGGGAGCCCGGGCGGTCCAGGTGGCGTCCAGCGTGATGGTGCGCGGATACGGCCTGGTCCGGGAAATCCTCGACGGGCTCATGGACTATCTCAGGCGGAAAAACATTTCCCGTCTGCCGGACCTGATCGGATCGGCCGTCAGGCAGATGGGCAAGGCCGAATCGGTGGCGTTCCCGGAACGAAGGGCGGAGGTCAATCCCGTCTCCTGCGCGGAATGCCCGGACAAGCCGTGCCTGGAAGCCTGCTTCTTTGGCGCGATGACCTTGGACGGTGCCGCGCCGGCCGTCAACGACAACTGCAACGGCTGCGGGCTGTGCGCCGTGCGCTGCCCGTACGAGGGAACCATCACGTTCGCCTGAGCTGGCCGCAGGTTTGCAGTCCCGGTTTTTTATCCCCAGGATGATATATAATCTTTGTTTCTATTATATATCGATTTCTTTCAAAAAATATACCCAAAAAAGGGGAGTGGCCCATGTACGAGGAACTGCTCGAAGGGGCGTACGATCTTCACGTCCATACGGGACCGGACATCCCGCCCCGCAAGCTTGACGACTTTGAAATGGCGGAGCGGGTCCGGAAGCTCGGCATGAAGGGTTTCGGCATCAAGTCGCACTATTTCTGCTCGGCCGAGAGGGCCCGGCTGACCAAGAAGCTCTACCCCGACGTCAATCCGATCGGCGCCCTGTGCCTGAACTATTCGGTCGGCGGCATCAATCCCATGGCCGTGGAAATGGCCGCAAGGGACGGCGCGAAAATCATCTGGATGCCCACCTTCGACGCCGCCAACGAGCTTGAATACATGTTCAGCCGGGGGAGCTACGACGAGCTGCCCCCCTGGGCCAAAGTGCTGCTTGATCTCAAGAATCAAGGCAAAATCCAGGGCGGCATCACCGTGCTCAAGGACGGGAAGCTCACCCCGGAAACGCTGGACGTTCTGGACATCATCGCCCAGAAAAATCTCATCCTCGCCACGGGTCATCTGGGCAGGGACGAAATCTACGCCCTGGTCCGGGCGGCGCGCGAACGGAACATCAAGAAGATCGTCGTCACCCATCCGACGTTTCCCTCCATCAATCTGTCGAAGAAGGAGCAAAAGGAACTCGCCGAGCTCGGGGCCTACATGGAGATGTGCTTCGGGCTCATCGAACCGCCCTACGGCCCGCCGTGGGATTACTTCTACGACCTGATGCGCTATCTTGGTCCGAAGCACTGCATTCTGTCTTCGGACCTTGGCCAAACCAACACGCCGTATCCGGAGGAGGGATTGATCACTTTCGTTACCAATCTGGCGAACAACGGATTTTCGGAGGAAGAAATCCGGACGATGTGTGTCGAGAACACCACGTTCCTGGCGGAGGGATGAACGGCCGCCTCAAGTCCGACGCCAAAAGGGGGAGAAAGCTTGTCAGGAAAAAAGGTGCTGTACATGGACCAGGCGCCCGGCCGGTACCGGGACGTCCTCAAAAAGTACACGCCTGAAGGCTACGAACTGTGGTTCTGGCAGGAGATGGACGCCGCGGAGCGCCAGGCCCGGCTGCCTGAAGCCGACTACATGGTGGTGATCAACACCCACGTCGACGGCAAGACGCTGGAAGCGGCCAGGAAGCTCCGGCTGGTCCAGCGCACGGGCATCGGGGTCAATAACATCGATGTCGAAACGGCGACCCGGCTGGGCATTCCGATTGCCATCGTGCCCGGCGGCAACAGCGTCGCCGTGGCGGAACTCACCATCCTGTTCATCCTCGCGCTGTACCGCCATCTTCTGCCGATCGACCGGCAGACGAAGGAAGGGAAATGGCCGAACTGGGCGTACCGGCCCGTGTCCCATGAAATGGACGGCAAGGTCCACGGCCTGATCGGCTTCGGCAACATCGGGAAGGAAACGGCGAAGCGCTCCAGGGCGTTCGGCACGAAAATCGTCTACTACGACATCGTCCGCGCGCCCGAAGAGAAGGAAAAGGAGCTTGGCGCCACCTACCTTCCGCTGGAAGAGCTGCTGAAACAGTCGGACATCGTCAGCATCCACGTGCCGCTCGTTCCGGAGACCAGGGGAATGATCGGGATGGAGCAGCTCCGGCTGATGAAAAGGGAAGCCATCCTCATCAACGTCGCCCGCGGCGGCATCGTGAAGGAACAGGATTTGTACCAGGCGCTCAAGGAAGGCATCATCGCGGGAGCCGGCATCGACACCTGGGAGATGGAACCGGTCAATCCGGACAATCCGCTGCTGGCGTTGGACAACGTCGTTGCGATGCCGCATATCGCGGCGGGGACGATCGACACCTTCGAGAGGGTCGTGCGCATGTCGTTCCAGAACATCGTCAAGGCGGAAGAGGACAATCGTCCACTGCACGTCGTCAACGGAGTCGAAACCGCCCGTTTCGCGTGACGAAAGAAGTCTTTCATTCCAATAAAACCATCAAGAAATAAGGAAAGGGGTATCCGTGAAAATGAAACCTTACCGTGTACTGTTGGTCATGCTTGTGTGCCTGGTGCTTTTCATCGCCGGCTGCGGCGGCCAGAAAGGCTCCCAAAGCGGCGGTTCCAGCCCGTCCGCCAGTCCTTCCCCCAGCCCGTCGCCGTCCTCCGGCGCGTCGACGGGGCAAAGCCAGCAGCCGAGCGCGTCGCCGCAAATCGACTTCCCGAAGGGCACGATCCGGATCATCGCTCCGTTCGCGCCCGGCGGCAGCATCGACACCGTGTCCCGGGCGTTCGCGGAAGCCGTCGTCAAGCACCTGCCCAACAATCCGACCATCGTGGTGGACAACAAAACGGGAGGTGGCGGCGTGATCGGCACGACGGAAATGGTCAACTCGGCGCCGGACGGCCATACCCTGGCGGTTCTGCCCAACGGTCCTACTGTCATCGCACCGCACATGGGCACCACCACCTACCTGCTGGAAGACATGGTTCCGGTGGCTCGCCTGACCTCCATCCCGCAGGCGTTGCTCGTCCGCGAGGACGCGCCCTGGAAGACGTTCGAGGAATGGTTTGAATATGTCAAGGCGAACCCGGACAAGTTCACCGTCGGCACCTCCGGCCCCGGCACGACGGCGCACCTCGCCCTCGAAGCCGTCAACTACGTCGCGGGCATCAAGATGAGACACGTGCCGTTTGACGGTTCCTCCACCGCCACCACCAACGCGCTGGGCGGACACGTGGACGGCGCCATCCTGGAAGGCCGGAAGGTCGAAGGCCTGCGCGCCATCTTCACCACCGGCAAATCCGACGCCTATCCGGACGCGGCCGTCCTCGAGGAAAAGGGCATCAACGTGAAGTCCGAAGTGTTCAACGGCGTGTTCGCGCCGAAGGGCACGCCGCGGGAAATCGTCGAGCTCCTGTACGAAGCGTTCCGCAAAGCGGCCGAAGATCCGAAGGTCATCGAAACGCTCGACAAAGCCGGCATCAAGATCAACGTACTGGGTCCGGACGAATTCAAGGCGCTCCTTGAGGAAGAGTCCAACATCAACAAGACGATCATCGAATCCGCTGGATTGAAGCAATAATTCGGCGACATCGGGGCGGGCTTCTTCCCGGCCGGCCACCTTCGAACAATCGCATACACGGCGCCGGGAAGAAGCCCTCCTGCTTGAGCCGTGAAAGGCGGTGCTGCGACTGTGTCCAGACCGATCGCGGGAATCATCGCTTCCATTGCCATCTTGGGCGTATCGCTCATCTTTTTGTTCCAGTCGTTCCAGTACCCGTACAGGGGTTCCTACGGGCCGGGTCCCGGCTTTTTCCCCACGTGGATGAGCGGCATCCTGCTCGTGCTGTCGCTGCTGTGCCTGATTGAAGCGCTGCGGGGCAAAAATCAGAGCGACGAGCCATGGCCTGTCGGACAGGGGCTCAGAAGCCTCCTGTACGTGCTGGGATGCCTCATCGCGTATGTGTTCCTGATCCGTTACCTGGGTTACATCGTCACCGGCATGATTTTCTTGTTTTTGCTGCTCATCAGGCATTACAAATGGTACATCGCCCTCATTCCGGCCGTAGTGGCGCCGCTTGCTCTCTATTATCTGTTCCGGAATTTCCTGGGCATCCTGCTTCCCGAGTTTCGTTTCTGACCGCCAGTCCCGCGCGGGATTTGACGAACACGCACGGTCAAAGGAGGTGGACGGATGGATTCATTCCTGTCGCTGCTTCACGGGTTTGAGACGGCCCTGTCGGGCTGGAACCTGCTGTACTGCCTGCTCGGCGTGACGATCGGCATGCTCGTCGGGATTCTGCCGGGGCTCGGCCCGGTGGCGGGGACGGCGCTGCTCATCCCGGTGACGTTCGGGATGGACCCGGTGTCCGCGATCATCATGCTGGCCGGCATCTACTACGGTTCCATGTACGGCGGGACGATCACTTCGGTGCTCATCAACGTCCCCGGCGAGACCGCTTCGGTCATCACCTGCATCGACGGCCACCAGATGGCCAAACAGGGCCGCGCGGGAGCCGCCCTCGGCATCGCGGCCATCGGTTCATTCATCGGCGGGGTCACGGCGATCGTCTGCCTGGCGCTGATCGGCCCCGTGCTGGCCAACTTGGCCCTGAAATTCGGCCCGCCGGAATTTTTCGCCATCATGATGTTCGGCCTGGTGATGCTCATCGCCCTGGTCGGCAAGTCGGTCATCCGGGGCCTGGTCGCCGCCGCCATCGGGCTGCTGCTGTCCCTGGTCGGGATGGACCCGATTACGGGCCTGGTCCGTTTCAACTTCGGGCAGACCGCCCTGTTGGACGGTTTCGATTTTACGATTCTGGCCATCGGGCTCTTTGCCTTCTCGGAAATTTTGATCAGCCTGGAACAATCCATCGAATCGATGAAGCCGGCCAAGATCGGCGGACTCATGCCGCGCAGGGACGAATGGAAACCGTCCTTCAAGGCGATCGGCAGAGGGACGGGCATCGGGATGATGCTCGGCCTCATTCCGGGGGCCAGCGCCATCATCGCTTCCCTGATGTCCTATACCACCGAGAAAAGGCTGGCCAAGGATCCGTCCCGTTTCGGCAAGGGCGCCATCGAAGGCGTGGCGGGGCCGGAGACGGCCAACAACGCCCACAGCGGCGCGTCGCTCATCCCGCTGTTCACGTTAGGGCTGCCGACGTCGCCGACGGTGGCGGTCATCCTGAGCGCCTTCATCCTGCACGGACTCACGCCGGGTCCGACGCTGTTCACCAAGAATCCGGACTTCACATGGGGCGTCATCGCCAGCATGTTCATCGGCAACGTCATCCTGCTCATCATGAACCTGCCGATGATCCGGCTGTGGGCCAAAATCGCGGCGATTCCCTACAAGCTCCTGTACCCGCTCATCCTGATCGTCACCCTGACCGGCACGTACGCGGTCAACCGAAGCCTGTGGGACGTGGCGATGACGGTCTTTTTCGGGATCGTCGGATACTTCTTCCGCAAGCTGGACATCCCGATCGCGGCCATCATTTTCACGTTCGTCCTGGGGTCCCAGATCGAATCTTCGTTCCTGCAATCGCTGGCGACGTCGCAAAACGGGATGCTGATCTTCTTCACCCGGCCGATCTCGTCGACGATTCTCGGCATCGCGATTCTGGTCCTTCTGCTCAGCATCTTCAGCGGAATCAAGAACAAAAGAATGAAAATTGCCAGCGACGTCGAAATGTAAGTTAGAATAATTAGAAATAATTATGGTTTCATGCCGATTCTTGCTTTCGGGTGATCGCGATTGACCGAGGCCCGGTGCGGGGCGTTCGGAGAAAAAATACATGCGTTTGAGGGGATAGTCGGAGTGGATACGAAATCGGAAAAGGTATATGCATTCCTGAAAGAAAAAATTTTGACAAACCAATATCAACCCGGCCAGCGCATCGTCATTCGCGAAATCGCCAGGCAGCTTGAAGTCAGCGACATTCCGGTGCGGGAAGCGCTGAAAAAGCTGGCGTCGGAAGGCCTGATCGACTTCAAGTCGCACAGCGGGGCAAGAGTCGCTTCTTTGAGCGTCGACACCCTGGAAGAAATCTTCCTCATCCGCATCGAGCTGGAGACGCTGGCGGCCCGGCTGGCCGCGCAAAACGCGACGGAAGAGGAAATCGCCGAACTGGAGCACTATGTCAGCATGATGGACGAATGCTACCGGAAGGGCGACATCTACATGTACGGGGAGTACAACCGCAAATTCCACAAGACCCTGTACAAGGCGTCCCACGCTCCGATTCTCGTCGAACTGATCGAAAACCTGTATATGCGGAGCGAACGTTCCCGGACGGTATTTTACCTGAATCCGCAGCGGTTCAAGGATTCCAACAAGGAACACCTCAGCGTCGTGGAAGCGCTCAGGGCGAAGGACGCCGACAAGGCGGCGCAGCTCATCCGGCGCCAGAAGGAACTCGGCTTCATGACGGTGCTGGACGCCCTGGCGGCGACGCGGTCGCTGCTTGGCGTGTAGGCATGCAGGCGTGCAGGAGGCAATCATCCATCATCATTCAACGCTGGAGGGATGGCAGCCATGTCCAACAACTTTACGGTGAAAAAAGCGAACTGGGACCAGCTACCGCTCGAATATGTCCGCGAAGGCGTCACGCGGAAGGTGTTTTCCGGGGAAAAGGCGACCGTCTGCATCAACTACCTGAAACCCGGACACGAACCGAAGCCGCACTCCCATCCGCACGAGCAAATCGTATACATCATGTCGGGGACCTGCAACTTCCACGTCGGCGACGAAGTCGTGCCCATGGGCCCGGGCGACGTGTTGGTGATTCCCGGCGACGTGGTCCATTACGCGGAAGTGACCGGAACCGAAACGGTGGTCAACCTTGACGTCTTCAGCCCCGCCAGAAAAGAATACGGCGGTTGAGGGGGGCGCCAGGTGCTGTATTCCGAGTTCAGGCAGAAGCTCGAATCCGGAACGCCCCTCATCGGAACGTTCGTCAAGGTGGCCGCCCCCGAACTGGTCGAACAGCTCGGGTTTCTCGGTTTCGATTTCGTCATACTGGATATGGAACACGGGCCCCTGAGCATCGCCCAGGTGGCGGAACTGGTCCGCGCCGCGGACACGGCGGGGCTGCCGACGATCGTGCGGGTGGCGGAAAACCGCCACTCGCTCATTCAGAGCGCCCTGGACTGCGGCGCCAGCGGGGTTCAGGTGCCGCACATCGAGTCGGCCAAGGAGCTGCGGGAAGCCGTCTCCGCGGCCCGGTATCATCCGGTCGGATCAAGAGGCGTGTCGTTTTCCCACCGTGCGGCCCGGTACGGCATGGTCGACAAGTCGGGGTATCTTGCCGCGTCGAACCGGGACGCGGTGGTGATCGCCCAGGTGGAGACGGTCCGGGGGATCGGGGCCTTGCCGGAGATCCTGCAGGAGACGGGAGCCGACGGCTTCTTCATCGGCGTCGCCGATCTGTCGCAAAGCCTGGGATATCCCGGCCAGCTCGGCCATCCCGAAGTCCGGGCCGCCATGGAAGCGGCTTTCGCCAGCATCCGGCAGGCCGGGCGCATCGCGGGAACGTTCGTCGCTTCCGCGGAAGAAGGCCTGGAAATGGTCCGGAAAGGCGCCACCTACGTGGTCGTCGCTTCCGAGCAGTCGTTTCTGGCCAAGGGCGCCGTCGCCGAGCTGAAACAATGGCGTGCCGCCCTTGCGCAAACGTGACCGGCTTGGGCCTGCAAGGCCGTAAACCGCTTGGGCGGTGCCTGCGCACAGAGGCGATCTGTTTGGGCCCACACGACTGTGAAACAGGCGGAAGTCCAGCGGTAAGATGTCAAGTCCCTGATTCGTGAAAATTGGAAATTTTTTTGGCCTTAAAGCGCTCGAGTCAGGTAAATTG
>NICF_comb_assmDRAFT_10002544_pt1 | contig 13700 bp, 11 predicted proteins | sample NewIslPassag4_SG_FD_11279 | JGI IMG/M metagenome (IMG submission 11279) | reverse complement strand
AGCGCGACGGCGAGGGCGCCGTTGAACGCGTCGCCGGCGGCCGTCGTGTCGACCACGTTCACCGGCCAGGCGGGGACGAGCCTCGTCTCGCCGTCGCGCACAAGGAGCGAGCCCTTGCCGCCCAGGGTGATGACGACGGTCTTGACCCCGCGGGCCCGCAGCGACAGCGCCGCCTTCTCCGCCTGCTCCGGGGTGGATGCGGGTATGCCCGTCAGGATCTCGGTCTCCGTCTCGTTGGGCGTGAAGACCGTCACGTTCTGGAGCACGACGTCGTCGAGCGCGTGCGCCGGCGCAGGGTTGAGAATGACCGGCTTTCCGAGCTCTCGCGCGAGCTCGAGCGCCCGCATGTTGGCCTCGTCGGGTATTTCGAGCTGGAGCACGACGATGTCCGCCTCTTCCATCGCAGGCCGGGCGCGCTCGATGTCGGCGGGTGTGACGCGCATGTTTGCGCCGGGCACGACGATGATCCGGTTGTTCCCGGAACTGTCAAGTGTGATCGAACCGACCCCCGTCGGCGCCTCGTCGTCCATGACCACGTAGCGGGTGTCGACGCCCGATGCGCTTAAGCTTTCGAGCTGATCCTTGCCGAAGAGGTCGTTGCCGACTCTGCCGACCATCGTCACCTTCGCCCCGAGGCGTGCGGCGGCGACGGCTTGGTTGGCGCCCTTGCCGCCCGGGGCGCGCCCGAACTCCGTTCCGACGACGGTTTCGCCCTCTTTGGGAAGGCGCGGCGTCCGTACGACGAGGTCCATGACAAAGCTTCCGATCACGAGGATCCTGGGTTGCGCGTTGCCCAAAACGTTGCCTCCTCCGCCCCGCGGGCGTGATCCGCGTGCGGGGCGAGATTTGCGAAGCCGGCGCTATGTGCGGTCGGCGACCACCGAAATGAAGACGAGCGCCAGGTACAGGTACGAAGAGAGAAAGAGCCGCTTGCCCCACTCGGGCGCCTGCGCTTCGCCCTGGCGCACCGCGATGATCGACGCCAAGACGTAGGCGGCGCCGCCCGCAGCCGCCAAGGTGAGGTAGACCGGACCGGCCGCCCCGCTGAAGTAGACGAGCGTCGTCACGGCCGCCATCAGCAGCGAGTAGGAGACGATCCGGCGCTGGGTCTTGGCGACGCCGGCGACCACGACGTAGATGGGGAGCCGCGCCCGCTTGTAGTCATCCCCGCGGAACAGTGAAAGCGCGTAGAAATGCGGGCTTTGCCAAATCACCATGAAGAGGAAGAGCCAGAACGCAGGCAGGCCGATCTGGCCGGTGACGGAGGCCCAGCCGATCAAAGTGGGAACGGCGCCCGAGATCCCGCCGACGAGGGTGCACCACGGGCTCGTGCGCTTCAGCCAGTAGGTGTAAACCGGGACGTAGACGACCCAGCCCAGGACGACGAGCCACGCACTCAGGGCGTTCACTTTCCAGAGCATGACGGCGATGGAAAGTGCGAGCAGGACGGCGCCGAAAATCGCCGCCGGAACCGGCCGGATCCGGCCGGCGGCGAGCGCCCGGTCTTTCGTCCGGGTCATGACCGCGTCGATGTCCCGGTCGATGATCTGGTTGAAGACGTGGGACGACGCGACGGCAAGCCCCGTCGCAAGGAGCGTCGTCAGTACGTGAGCCGCGGAGGGGGAACCGGCGAGCACCATCGTCGCCCAGCAGGTCAAAAGGACGAACTGGTGCTTCGGCTTCGTGATCGAAATGTAGTCCTTGATCGCATCGCCGGCGCTCGGCTTTGCGACTTCTACGGATGCGGATCGCGACATGAGGAGACTGTCAACCCTTCCACGGTGGTCCGACTCTAATGATTCTACCACAGGGGCTTTTCCGAGGCCAGGCTTAGAAAAAGAGCGAAACCGGGCGATCCGCTGCCCGGTCTCGTCGCGGTGATAATGCGCGTGCTACGCTGCATGCGGCTTTGAACGCGCCTTGGGTCGGCGCCCAAAGCCGGCCCTAGTTGTGGGAGGCGCAGGCGCAGCCCGGCCCGCAAGCCTGGACCGGGGCACCCGAATCGTTGCTTATGACGTTCAGGGTGTACCGGCCGAACAGCTCCTTGAGCGATTTGCTCTCGCACTTGGGGCAGCGCGCCTCGCTCTTACTCGACCAGGACGTTTCAAGGTTGAACTCGTGCCCGCACTCTTTGCAGGCGAAGACATACGTCGGCATCTGCCACGCCCCCGTTTTGCGGCTTCTTAATTCACTATGATGCGTGATTTCCGGTCGACGCGCAAGGAGCCGGACACGACGGACCCCTCCCGGCGATGGCGGGCATGCGCCCGCGGCTTAACTGATCGGCTGGAACGAGGGACGGCGCCGGTCGAACGTGATGATCGTGGTGTAGCCGACTTCACGGGCCAGGGCGACCGCCTTGTCGTGGTCCCGGCTCACGTCCTCCGGCTGGTGAGCGTCGGACCCGAGGCTGAGGGGCACGCCCCGGTCGAAGAACCGCTCGAGCAACGCCTTCGACGGGTACATCTCGCCCACGGGCTTGTGGAGGCCGGCTGTGTTGATCTCGATGGCGACCCCGCCTTCGGCGGCGGCCCGGGCACAGGCGTCGTAGAATTCGTCGAGCGGGAAGGACGGCCGGTGGCCGAACTTCTTCACCAAGTCGGGGTGGGCGAGGATGTCGAACAGCCCCGACTTCGCGGCGCTTTGCAATGCGTTGAAGTACCGGGTGTACGCTTCGTCGACGTCAACGTCGGGCCACCCGTGCGATGCGCTCGCATCGATCGCCCAGTCGTCCAAAAAGTGGATGGAACCGAGGATGTAGTCGAAGGGAAGGGCGTCGAGGATCGCTTTGGTCTGGGACTCGAACCCGGGCAGGTAGTCCACCTCGATCGAGGCTCGCACGGGAAGTCCGGCCGAACGAGCTTCGAGCAGTGCGTCCACGTAGGCGTGAAGATCCTCGCGGAACGATCGCTCGAGCCAGCCGAGAATCGATTCGCCGTCCCCGAACGTGTGCTTCGGCTCGAGCAAGTGCTGCATGACCGGTCGGAAGGCTTCAAACCTGTTGCAGTGTTCCGTGATCCCGATCTCGTCCGTGCCCCGGGCGCGCGCTTGCCTCGCGTAGAGAGCGATGCGCTCCACGTTGTAGCGGCATTTTTCGGTGTGGCTGTCGCGTTCGAGATGCATATGGTAGTCGGTCCGCATCGGTCTACCTCCCGGGGATCGCCAGATAGGATTCATTATAACAGGAGGGTGCGGGGGCCGGAAGTTTGCGGCGCGGGCGCGGGTCATCTTGTGGACCACCAGCCACATTGTGGTACAATACTTAAAAACTGTGAAGCATTCCGGCCGGGGCGGAAACACCCCGGTGAGCTGAGGTTTCAAGTTGGGTCTCAGAGGTGATGAGTGATGGGTATGATGCGCATCAGGGACAACGTCGAAGCGGCCAAGCCGGCAGGGGGAACCGTCGTCGCCACGCTGACCGACGAAGAGGCGGCCGCATTCCGGGAAATCGCGATCATGTACGAAGCTGCCCGTTTGTCGCACATCACCTTGACGCTGGCAAAGGAGCTCGCCGAGAAGAAGGCCAGTTGGTGGGAGACGATCACCATCAAGTACGGCTTGCCCCACACTTGGCCGCTGGCGGCCGACTACGTGGAGAAAGTGGTTTACATTCAAGAGTAGGAGCCGGGCATGCCCGCTGCGCAAATCGACAAGGAGAGCTTTGTTCCATACTACCATCAGCTCAAAGAGATTCTCAGCGATCAGATCAGGCAGGGTGTTTACCAGCCTGACGAGTTGTTGCCGTCCGAAAACCAGCTTTGCGAGACGTACGGCGTGAGCCGCGCCACGGTGCGAAAGGCCCTGGGCGAGCTCGCGTTGGAAGGATTGGTGTACACGGTCAAGGGCAAGGGCACGTTCGTCGCCAAGCCCAAGCTCGAGCAGAGCCTGTTCCGCTTTTACGCCCTCGGCCGCGATCTTCGCAGCCGGGGGCTCGACCTTACCTCCCGCATCTTGAAACAGTCGGTGGTCCGGCTGTCGAAAGAAGTGGCGCAGAGGCTGAAAGTGCCCGAGGGAGAGCGGGCCGCCGAAGTCCGCCGCGTCCGGCTGGTCGACGGCGCCCCTCTTGCGGTCGAGACGTCGTACGTGGTCGGCGAGGCCGTCGACGAACTCGTCCGGGCGGACCTCGGCGTAGCCTCGATTTACGACGTGGTCGAACGCGCCACCGGTAAAGTGGTCGCCGGCGCGGAGGAGTACCTCGAGCCCGTGATCGTTGACGCCTACGAGGCGGAGCTCCTTCATTGCGACGCGGGGATGCCCGCCTTCCATATCGAGCGCCTCGCCTATTTCGACGAGGAGCGCCCCTTTGAACTGCGCACGAGCCTGATCCGCGGCGACCGCTTCCGCTTCTTCGTGCGCCTGCGGTAAGCCGCCGGCGAATGCGGCCCGGCGGATCGTGCGCAGCGGGCTTTCGGGCGTGACTGCCGGATGACGCGCGTGGCATAGGAAGGAAACCAAGGCGGCGCCGAGAATGATCTTTCCGGGCGCAACTTGTACGCACAACCTGTCAGGATGATGTGGGGCAGGGATGACGTTCGCTCCGGCTGACGTGGGGCCCGCCTGACAGGGACCGGCTTGCATAGGAAGAGCGGGCGGTCCCGTCCCGGCGGTGGATCGTATACCATATGTCAGCACGCCCGAATACCCTCAGGAAGCTGGGATTCCCGCCGTGGACGCCGCCTTTGGGTTTGCGCTCCAGCTCAATGCACTGACCGCCGTCAGCCTTGCAGCGCTCGGCCTGGCCGTGGGCCTTCTGTCGGGCCTGTTCGGTGTGGGCGGCGGCTTTCTGCTCACGCCGATGCTGAACGTGTTCTTGGGGGTTCCGTACGACCTCGCCGTCGGCAGCACCTTGGTTCAAATGGCGCTCATGGCCTGGGTGGGCATGGTGCAGCACCTCAAGCAAGGCCACGTGGACGTCAAGCTTGCGATGAGCCTGCTTGCGGGGTCGTTCTTCGGCGCGGAGGCGGGCGTGAGGTTCCAGGGGGCGCTCAAGGCGCTCGAGCGGTTCGAACTGAACGGCGCCCTCGTTTCCGGGTTCGACATTGCGATGTCGGGGCTTTTCATCGCCCTGCTCGGCTTCATCGGCACAGGGATGGTCCTTGAGGGAACGCGCTCGCGCCGCAGGGCGCTCGCGGCGGGCGCTGCGGTCGCAAGCGGCACGGGCCGCGACGAGGCGGCGGCCGCCCGGGACGTCGACCGCCTGGAGCCCGAGGCATCCGCACTGAGCAGGTTCCTTGCGGGCGTGCGCGTCCGCCCGACGCTTGCGTATTCGAGCGATCCGGCGCGCCGGTTCAGCTTCTGGGTTCCCGCCGGCGTGGGCTTTGTCGTCGGTACGTTGACCGGCCTGCTTGGAACGGGCGGCGGCGTCATCAATATGCCGATCCTCATCTACGTCCTCGGGATGCCGACCGTGGTCGCCGTCGGCACGGCGTCCCTCCAGACGACGATCGTCTCGATCTACAGCGGGGCCCGCCACCTCATGCTCGGGAACGTGCTCTGGCCGGTGGTCGCCTGCGTGCTGCTCGGCTCGCTCGCCGGCGTTCGCACCGGGGCGCTCCTCTCAAGCCGGATCCCTAAAGACCGGCTGCGACTCGCCTTCGGTTGGGTCGTGCTCGGCACCGCCTTCATTGTCGTCCTTGACGTCCTGCGCAAGCTTGCCTGATTCGTCACCCCGGGTAGGGGCTTCGCCTTCCTGAGACGCGGCGGACCGCTCCAAAAGCGCCTTCTGATGCGCACCTGCCCCGACCAAGGGCGAACCGGCCTGGTCGAGAGCGGCGGCGACTTCGTCCCGGGAGCCGGCCGCGCCGTCCCGCGTCAAAAAGAGGCTGCCGAAGGGGCCCCGGCCGTACTCCCTTGCGAGCTCCTCGAGGTCGTCGCCGAAGAGTTCTTCCCGCGTGAGCAGCTCCCGGGCAATCGCATGGACGAGTTCGGACTCCTCGGCAAGGATCTTTTTCACATACGCGAGCTGGTCGTCGAGTAAGGCGTTGATGCGGCTGCGCAGCTCCCGGTCAGGGCGCAAGTCGCCCATGGCGGCGTGGGAGTAGAGGGTGCCCGCCATGCCCCACGTGCCGATGTAGTGCGTCGCGAGATTGGTCGCTTGCTGCAGGTCGCCTGCGACGCCGACGAGGCGGGTTCCAAGGAATAGCTCTTCGGCCGCCCGCGATGCGAGATAAGTCTGAATGAGCGCCAGGATCTCCTCGGCGCTGCGGATGTGCTGTTCGGCGATGGGGCGGGCGGCGGCGAAACCGTACGCCCGGCCGTGCCGGATGATCGTCGCTTTGACGACCTTGTGGTGGGTGAGGAGCCGCATCTGGGCCACGACGTGCCCCGCCTCGTGGTAGGCGATGCGCCGCCGCTCCTCCGGAAGCATGTCCCGGATGGGCTGCCGGAGGCCCCACTCGTGCACGTCCCGCGCGTATGAGATATCCTGGTACGTGATCTGGTCCCGCCCATCGAAGTGGGCCTTGATCACGGCTTCGTTGATGATGTGCTTGATCTTCGCCGGCGTGTCGCCCACCATTTCGGCGGCGAGCTGCTTGACGTTGATGGTGGGGTCGTGCTTTACCTTGCCCAGGTAGTACTTGATCACTTCGAGGCGGCCTTCGTTGTCGGGCGGGTCGACCGTGATCTGCCGGTCGAACCGTCCCGGCCGGACCAGCGCCGGGTCGAGGGCTTCCGGCAGGTTTGTAGCCGCGATAGTGAAGACCACGGGCTGGGGCCCGGGTTTGGGGCGGAAGCCGAGCTTGCGCAGGAGCTTCGCCCAGCGGCGATATTCCAGCCTGGGCGGGTCGAGCTGGAGCAGGAGCTCGTTGAGGAGGCCCATGCCCGCACCAAAGAAGCCCATGGCGCCTCCGCCGCGGGTCTGCCCGATCGCGTCGATTTCGTCGATGAAGACGATGCAGGCGCCGTGCTCCAGCGCCTTCTTGCGCGCCTTTTTGTAGAGCATCATGACGCGCAGGTTGCTCACGCCGAAGAACATGTTTTGGAACGACGGGGCGGAGCAGTACGCGAACGGAAGCCCGGCCTCGTTGGCGATCGCCTGGGCGAGGTACGACTTGCCGGTGCCCGGGGGGCCGACGAGGAGCAGGCCTTTTGACACCTCGCCGCCCATGTCCTTAAACTTCGAGACCCCTTTCAAAAGCGTAACGATGCGGCTCGCGACTTCGAGCACTTGGTCGTTTCCTTTGTAATCGGCAAAGGAAACGCCGGTCTCGCCGGGGTCGATCCAGTACATGCGTCCGCGGCCCAAGAACCAAAAGAGCGCAACGATGTGCAGGATTGAAACGCTGATGTAAAAGAGCGTGGACAGGACCGTCGTCAGAACCTGCAGCGTGTAGGCCATCACGAGCGGCGGGTAGAGGTAGAACTGCCACGCGTACCAGGCGATAAATGCAAGAAGGAATGCGTGCCGCCACTTGAACCGGAAATACCGGCGCCTTCGTCTCGTTCGTTCTCTGCTCAATCCAGCGGGCACCTCCCAGGTGCTTTCAGGGCCTTTCAGGCTATATACCCAGATATGCCGCGCCAATCCTTCACTGTCACGGGAGCGGCGCGCCGGTGAAATCTGGCGGCGGGTCGACGGCCGTCACACATCCCCGAGGCAGATGCCGATCGCGCGGGCGGTCCGGACGAGCTCGCCGTCGGGCGGAACGCGCTTTGCCCCGGGGGTCGCCTGGTCGAGGGGGATCCGGCTGACTTCGATTCCCCGGAGGCGGACCAGGACGTTCCAATCGCCCTCGATCGCCGCCTGCGCCGCTTCGACGCCGAGCCGCGTGGCCAGCACCCGGTCGAAGGGGGTAGGCGAACCGCCGCGCTGGATATGTCCGAGGACGGTCACGCGCGTTTCCACCCCGGTGTGGCGCTCGATCAAGTCGCCGACCACTTGTCCGATGCCGCCGAGGCGGACCTTTTCGTGGCTATCCTCGACGCGCTGCCGAACGACCTGGCTGCCGTCGGGGGCTGGCGTACCTTCGGCAACGACGACGATGCTGAAGGGCTTGCCGTTCTCCTTCCGCTCGAGGATCTTGCGACTCACCGCCTCGATGTTCCAGGGAATCTCCGGGATGAGGATCACGTCGGCGCCGCCCGCGATCCCGCTTACGAGAGCGATCCACCCGGCGTAGCGGCCCATGAGCTCCAGCACCATCACCCTGTGGTGCGATTCCGCCGTCGTGTGCAGGCGGTCGAGGGCCTCGGTCGCCGTCGCCACCGCCGTGTCGAACCCGAAGGTCTGGTCGGTGTCGTGGAGGTCGTTGTCGATCGTCTTGGGAACCGCGACCACCTTGAGCCCGTGCTTGATCATCTCCCGGGAGATCGCAAGTGTCCCGTCGCCGCCGATCGCAATGATACCCTCCACTCCGAGGTCCTTGACGTTTTGGATCGACCGCTGGGTGCAGTCCTTGTAAACGGTCTTGCCGTCCTTGACGACCGGATACGACATCGGGTTGTAACGGTTGTTGCTTCCCAGGATCGTACCGCCCCGGTGGAGGAGGCCGGAAATGGCCGACTGGTCGAGGATTCGGTAGTTCGGTTCGACGATTCCGCCGTATCCGCCCAAAAAGCCGTACATTTCAACCCCGTGGCGCATAGCGGTGCGGGTAGCGGCGCGGATCACTGCGTTGATGCCGGGGCAGTCCCCGCCGGCGCTCAAGATGCCGATTCGACGTGTCACGAGCGGTCCTCCACCTTCCAGTTGAACGTTGGTTTCGCTAAGCCGACCGGCGCGGTCGATTTCGCTTTCGCCAATCCGAGACGAGCCCACGACATGAGATTTCGAAACGCCCGGCGCAAACTCCTAGGCGGCTCCGTGCGAGAATCCCCGCGGACGTCTTCGCACGAATCGGCGCCGGAATCGGAGCCGGAAAGGAAGCGCCGCCCGGCCCCGGGGGCTGCCGCGATTGCGCGGGATGGGCGGGAGATCAGGAGGAAACAATCCGGGGAGGTTGAACCTTCTGCCAACAGAGTTCTGGGCTGGAGTTCCAGCTGGGGTTGGGAGGGTCCGGCGATGAAACTGCTGACCGACTCAGAACTTCGAGCGCTCGTTCGCCTCCTTGACGAGGACGAGAAAAACCTGGCCGTCATCCGCGAGCACCTCCTCAAGGCGGGCGACGCCGCGATTCCTTACCTCAGCGAAGCCGTGCGCTCGGCGGTGCCCCTGGTGCGGGATCGGGCCCGCCACATTCTGGCACGACTGCGATTCGCCAGCCTAAAGGAAGATTTCAGCCGGTTCGCCGGCCTTGCCGACCGGGAGATGGACCTCGAGAAAGGCGCCTACATGGTCGCAAGGTACGCGTACCCCGATCTCGAGTGGCGCGGCTACGCCCTCGAACTCGACCGGATCGCCCAGGGCATCGGCGCCGACCTGTGCGACGAGATGTATATGGAAGACGTCATCGACGTGATCAACGAGCACCTCTTCGCGCGGGAAGGCTTCCGGCCCGACAACAGGCGCTTCTACGATCCAGAAAACAGCTACATCAATCGTGTGATCGAACGGCGCACGGGGATACCCATCACACTGTCGATCGTGTATCTCTTGATCGCAAGCCGCCTCAACCTGCCGATCTCCGGGGTCGCCGTACCGGGGCATTTCCTGGTGCGCTACGACAGCCCACACGAGACCTTGTGGATCGACCCGTTCAACGAAGGCGCCATCTTGAGCCGCGAAGACTGCGAAGAGCTACTGCGATCGATGGGCTACCCCGTCCTCGACGAATACCTGCGACCCTGCACGACGCGGCAGATCGTCGCCCGCATGCTGAGCAATCTCGCCCAAGTGTTCAACCGCGAGGGTGAGCTCGAGCATGCGGACGACGTGAAGGCGCTCGTTCGCATATTGCTCAACTAGCGCGCCCGGCGGAGCCGACCCGCCGGGCGCGATTGCTTTCACCGCCGCCATCATCATCGAGCCCGAACGCCGCGCTTGATCGGCGCATCACCGGCCCGCCCGGCGAACCGGTAGCCGCCCGGTCAGAACAGCGCGCCGCACCTGAGCGCCTCGCCGTATTCTTTCGCGTAGGGGAACCCGGCGCGCTCCGCGTCCTGAATCGTGCCCGCGACGTCGTAGGGCACCCGCCGGATTTGAATGCTCAGCCCGCCGTCTTCAACCGTGAGGAGCGCATACGAGGCGCGGTAGTCCCCGTCGATCGGGTTGCCCACGCTCCCCGTGTTGACCAGCCATCTCCTGTTGATCCTGCGGACGTAAGGCGTGTGAATGTGGCCGCAAACGAGCACGTCGCAGGCTCCGGCCCCCGTGAAGATCGGGGCGAGCTCTTCGTCGGAGAGGGAAGCGGCGTACCACGACTCGGTCGAGACCGGGGAGGAATGCACGACCGTCACCGTATGGTCGCCGAGCTTGACCGTGGCGGCAAGAGGAAGGCGGCGCAGCGCCTCCAGTTGTGCCGGGGTGATCCGCTCGAGCGCCCACTGCCGGAATGTCGAAAGCCGCTTCAGACGCTCCTCACCGGGCGCGAACCCCTCGGGGAATCCTTGAAAAAGCCACTGGTCCGTGTTGCCGACGATCAGCCCGTCAAGGCCGAGGCTGAAGACGCGCTCGATCGAACCCCGCGGGTCCGGTCCCCGGAATGCGAGGTCGCCGAGGCAAACCCGCTTGTCGATTCCGATCCGTTCCATGTCTTGGAGCACTGCGTCGAGCGCCCGGATGTTGCCGTGAATATCGCCGAATACGGCCAATTTCATGAGACGACGCTCCTCTCATTCTCACTCTTCTTCTCACTCTTCATGTTCGCTCAGTGCAGGCTTTCGCTCTGCCTTTTCACCCGCTGGGTCCGTATGTCGCTGCTTGGGCCGCGACGCGCCGGAGAAGGGATTTCGAAAGGCTGTCGAGCTTTCCTCTGTCGCGGACAAGGCGGGTATACGAGCCGGGCATGCGGCCGCTTCGAGGATTCCTTCGCGCGCCGCCGGGAGGGAACGGGGTCTCGTGTGGTTAAGTATTACTTAACTCTGTCCGCGGTCCGCGCCGGACCACCGGCTCGAATGACGACGCCGGTGGCGAAGTAGCCGGAAGGACGAGCTCCGGTGGAACAAAGCCGGGGGCGAGCGTTAGGGGGCGCGGAACAGGTCCTTAGAAAAGGCGACCCGGCGGGTCCCAGTGGAGGTTGTGGGCGTGACAAAGCTTTCGATCGACGCGGAGACCACCGTACCTTGGCTCGAATTCGGCGTGAACCCGGACGACGTCGGGCGTGCGCTGGCGTCAGACGTCAAGGGATTCCTGTCCCGGCTAAGCCGGCCGGTTTTGGAGCGCGCCTTCGCGCCCGCAGGATTCCGGGCGATTCGTGCGATGAGCGAGGCTGAAGCAGTCCAGGTGATCGCGCGGAGCATAGAAGCCGGACACGAGCCGGCGATCCGCGCATTGAACCGAATGGCGCTTTGCCATCGTCTCGTTTCAGGCAAGCGCGAAGATGCACTGGCGATGGTCGAGGATGCGGTGGCCCGCCTTGACCCGCCGGTCCTGGGGGAGGCCGAACTTCGCGCAATCTTTCAGAGCCCTACGGGAAAGAGCGCCGCCACGCTGCGGGAACGGCACGTCTTGCTTGCCCTGGAGCTCCTGGAACGGGCGCCGAACCGCCTCGGCCTTTTTCCGCTCCTCGATCGGGCGTCCCGTGTGGCGTACCGGGCGTACCGGCCCGAGGCCGACGAGCGGATGGCCATGGGCCAACCGTTCATTCGAATCGACGAAGTGCTCTCCCGCCTGAATGAGGCTTATGTGCTCGACTGTCTCTCTCGTGCATTCGGGCGGGCAGAGCCCGGCGGGGCAAGGACAGCTCCGGCGGCGCCGGTCGATTCGCCCGGACATGCCGCAAAAGCCGCTGCAGGAGACGGGGGCGGGCATCCCCAGCCCGGCCTGCCGAGGGTCGACGCGGTGCTTCGAGTGCGGGCGGAATGCGTCGTGTTCTTGAGCATCGTGGGTACGGACCGGATCGTCACTGCGTACGAGGGAGCCATCGTTGCCCGCGACGTCGATCAGGCCATCCTGCGGTTTGCTCCGGACGGGCGCCTCGATTCCTACGGCGGCACCCTCGGAGTCCGAATCGCCGAGCGGCTCCTGGCGCCCGAAGGCGGTGTCCGGTACGTTCCTTTCCAACCGCTCACTCCTCAACGGTCGGCGGCGCGATGGCTTCGCGGCTTGGTCGACGGAGCGCATGCCGACATGACCCTCGAATCAGTGACGGCCGACCTTTCCTCCTTTCAAGTGGACATCAAGGGCGACGTGTCCCGCGGCCTTTGGGCACTGGGGGTGTCCGGTTCGGGCGACGACGATTCGCTCTTGAGCAAAGTACGCACGCTGACGCTGTCGTACCGGTCCCCCTCGGGTTCGACGTCCCGGTTTACGATGACGCTCGATCCTGTGGGCGCGGGGAGCCGGAATACCGGCGAATCGCAACGAGATTCAGTTGCGATCACTTACAGGGCTTCCGGCGCCGGGCTCGATGAACGCCATGCACTGGAACGCCGCTTGGTTGAGCTGGGCGTTCTCGCAAGCCCGCGTTGACCGATCAACGTCGAATCCTCTAGCATCTTACAACCTGCTTGCGCGCCGGCGGGCGTTCGTCGTTACAGGATTTCCCGGAAGAGCTGTAGAAGCGAACTGCTCATGTTCACTTACTTGGGGCATCCGCCAGAATCTCTGACATGGATTCATGATTTTACGATCTCCTACTGACTTGAGAAAGCGATGTGGTTCGACGTGTCGAGTTGGGCCAAGGGACGGCTGCTAGCGTTCGTGTTACTCGTCGTTGCGGTGTTGGCCGCCGGCGCACAAGCGCAAGAGCTGTACCGGATCAAGACAGGCGATATTCTGAACGTTGTGGTGTACGGGGAACCAACCTTGTCCTTCGATGTCCTCGTGCTTCCCGACGGCACAATCTCCTACCCGTTCGTCGGCACTATTTACGTTGTGGGCCAGACTGCGGACGAGGTCGCCCAGCGCATCGCTGTGTCCCTGTCGGAGGTTGTCCGAGTCCCCGAGGTCAGCGTCTCGATTAGGCCCGCAAAGGGCCCGTTCGTTCTCGTGTTGGGAGAGGTGCGCCAGCCGGGCGTGCATTCGTTCAGCGGCGACTCGATCAGTTTGCTCGAAGCCATCGGGCTCGCAGGCGGGGTCCTGCCGAGCGCAGACCTGGCGGGCGTACGGGTGTACGAGCGCGGCAACGTGCGGAGCTACCACGAGGCGCCGATCGGCGCCGAAGGGATCTTGTTCCACGGGGATGCGTCGGTCAATCCCGAAGTGCAGGTGGGGCACATCATCTATGTGCCGCCTTCGGACGCCAACAATCAGGTGTTCGTGCTCGGTGAGGTGCGCAACCCCGGCGCCTATGCGATTCCGCTGGGCCGGCAGGCGCGGTTGCTCGACATCATTGCGCAGGCGGGCGGCACGACGGCGCAGGCGGACCTCGCCGCCGTGAAGATCTACGACCGCGGCGACATCCGGAACTACCGCGAGGCGCCGATCGGCGCAGCGGGGATGCTGTTCGAGGGCGAGGCGTCGGAGAACCCGGAGGTACAAATCGGCAACATCATCTACGTGCCGCCTTCGGACGCGAACAACCAGGTATTCGTGCTCGGTGAAGTGCGCAACCCGGGCGCGTATGTGGTGCAGCCCGGGCGGCAGGCGCGGTTGCTCGACATCATTGCGCAGGCGGGCGGCACGACGGCGCAGGCGGACCTCGCCGCCGTGAAGATCTACG
>NICF_comb_assmDRAFT_10002540_pt1 | contig 13707 bp, 11 predicted proteins | sample NewIslPassag4_SG_FD_11279 | JGI IMG/M metagenome (IMG submission 11279) | reverse complement strand
GACCTGCCGATCCGCCGCGAGGAGATCGCGAAGGCCGAAGCGGTCCGGCTCTTCGAGTCGATGGACGAAAAGTACAAGCTCGAGATCCTCGAGGGTTTGGAGGACGGCTCCATCTCTTTGTACCGCCAGGGCGAGTTCGTCGACCTTTGTCGCGGTCCTCACGTGCCGAGTACGGGGCACATCAAGGCGTTCAAGCTGCTCAGCATCGCCGGCGCCTACTGGCGGGGCGACAGCAGCAGGGATCAGCTGCAGCGGCTCTACGGCACCTCGTTCCCCAAGAAAAAGGAGCTCGACGACTACCTCCACAAGATCGAGGAGGCGGCGCGCCGGGACCATCGCAAGCTCGGGCCGGCGCTCGGCCTGTTCACGTTCCACGACGAGGCGCCGGGCTTCGCCTTCTGGCAGGACAAGGGCCAGCGGCTCTACAGGACGCTCGAAAACTACTCGCGCAAACTGCAGGAGGAGCGGGGCTACCAGGAGGTGGCGACGCCTTGGATCCTGCGCTCGAAGCTGTGGGAGACTTCGGGCCACTGGCAGCATTACCGGCGGAACATGTTCGTCATCGAGTCGGAGGGCGAAACCTTCGGCGTCAAGTCGATGAACTGCCCGAACCACTGCTTGATGTACAAGGAACAAACCCGCTCGTACCGCGACCTGCCTTTGCGCCTTGCGGAGTACGGCCCGCTATCCCGCTACGAGATGTCCGGGACGCTGCACGGTCTCATGCGGGTCCGGGGCTTCCACCAGGACGACGCGCACATTTTCGTCGCGGAAGACCAGATCGAATCCGAGATCATCAATGTGCTCGAGATTTTCGACATCCTCTACGGCCGGCTCGGTATGGAGTACAGCATCAAGCTTTCCACGCGCCCCGAGGATTTCATGGGCGACATCGAGACGTGGAACCGCGCCGAGGCGACGCTCGCGCGAGCGCTCGACAACGCGGGCCGCACGTACGAGATCAATCCGGGGGACGGGGCGTTCTACGGCCCGAAGCTCGACTTCCACGTGAAGGACGCCCTCGACCGGGTGTGGCAGTGCGCGACGCTGCAGCTGGACTTCCAGTTCCCGGAGAAGTTTGACCTCACGTACGTCGATCGCGACGGCAGCCTGAAGCGCCCCGTCATGATCCACAGGGCGATCATGGGCTCCCTCGAGCGGTTCATCGGCATCCTGGTCGAGCACTTCGCAGGAGCCTTCCCGACGTGGCTTGCGCCCGTGCAGGTGCGGGTGATCCCGATCGGAGCCGACCATCTCGAGTACGCGGAGCGGGTGGGAGCAAAGCTGAAGGCGGCCGGCTTCCGGATCGAGGTCGACCGCCGCAGTGAGAAGGTAGGCTACAAGATTCGCGACGCGCAGGTGCAAAAGGTGCCGTACATGCTCATCGTCGGCGACAAGGAAGTGGAATCGGGGACGGTCGCGGTGCGCCACCGCAGCGAGGGCGACTTGGGCGCGATGGCGCTCGAAGGGTTCATCGACCGCCTGCGCGAGGAGACCAGGGATGATTGACCGGTGAACCGGTCCCGTGATATACTGTGGCAAGCGCTCCTCGTGCGCTCTTGCGCGAAGGGCGCGTGAGCCAAGCGGCTGCCTAAGCAAGTAGAAGCGCTGCTTCTCACCCTGTTGCGCCGGCGCGTCGGTCCGGTTGCTCACAGGGTCCGGGCGAACGTCCCATTAGGTCATACCGCGGCGATTCGCCGAGGTTTTTGCCCTACATGAGAGAAGCGGTCCCTCTGCTTCTCTCTTTTTTGTTTCGGCACGTCACTTGGACGCTTGGGGAATGGGTCGTTCACGCACTGACTGGATGGCCCGGAGCGGCTCGCCGCCCGGACTGAGAACGACGGAGGTGGACCATAATTAACCGGGATCTTCGAATCAACCACCAGATACGGGTTCGCGAGGTCCGCGTGGTGGGTACGAACGGCGAGCAACTGGGGATCATGCCGATTCAGGAGGCTCTCCGTCTCGCCGAACAGGCCGAGCTAGACCTGGTAGAGATCGCGCCTCAGTCGAGGCCGCCCGTCTGCAGGTTGATGGATTACGGTCGCTTCAAGTACGAGCAGTCCAAGAAGGAACGCGAGACGCGCAAAAGGTCAAAGTCGGCGGTCGTCAAGGAGCTTCGGATGAGTCCCAAGACGGATCGGCACGACTTCGAGGTCAAGGTGCGAAGCGCGGAGCGTTTCCTGCGCGACGGGGACAGGGTGAAGGTGACGGTCAGGTTCCGCGGTCGCGAGATCGTCCATGCGAACCTCGCTCGGGACCGGTTGCTCAGCGTCGCCGAGGCCCTCGCCGAGACGTGCGTGATCGATCGCCCGCCGTTCATGGAAGGCAAGCAGATGTCGATCCTCTTGGCCCCCAAGAAGTCGCAAGGCAAGGACGCGGGCGGCGAGAGCCAAGCTTCGCGCTCCGCTCAAAAGGAGGTTGTGGCAAGTGCCCAAGGTCAAGACACATAAAGGTTCGGTCAAGCGGTTCAAGGTGACCGCGACCGGGAAGGTCATGGCGCCCAGGCAGAATCGCAGGCACAATTTGGAGTCGAAGTCGAAAGCCCGCAAGCTGCGCTTGCGCAAGGCGGACGAGCTCAGCAAGGCCGATTCGAAGCGGATTTCGAAGCTGTTGCCGTACGCTTGATATGTTTACGCTTTTTCTGGATGGAGGTGGCACACCGTGCCTCGAGCAAAGGGTGGAATCGTAACCCGCAGGCGGCACAAGAAGATCCTCAAGCTCGCCAAGGGATACTGGGGCCGCAAGAGCAAGATCTTTCGCCCCGCCAACCAGCAGGTGATGAAGGCCCTCGCCTACGCCTACCGGGACCGGAGGGCGCGCAAACGGGAGTTCCGGCGGCTTTGGATCACCCGCATCAACGCGGCGGCGAGGCAAAACGGCCTGTCGTACAGCCGGCTCATGTCGGGCCTCAAGAAGGCGGGCGTCGACATCAACCGGAAGATGTTGGCGGAGCTCGCGGTAAAAGACGCCAAGGTGTTCAGCGAGCTCGTAGCGGTCGCCAAGGAGAATCTATAGGCGCACCGGCCGGATCGAATGTGGGATGGGGCCTTTGGAGCAGGGCCCCATTCTCGTTTGAAGGGGGGCCTTCGTCGAACCGTGGGACGCAGGCGGCGCAGCGCAAAGCAGTTCGCCGTACTCGGCTTGGGCAGATTCGGAACGGGCGTGGTGCGGGCGCTTGCCGGCATGGGATACGAGGTGTTGGCGGTCGATGAGGACGAAGGGCGGGTCCAGTGCGTGGCCGACCTCGTCACCCACGCCGTGCAGGCCGACGCCACCGACGACGCCGCCATGCGGTCGCTCGGCCTTCGCAACTTCGACGTCGCCGTTGTCGGCATCGGCGCGCTGGAGGCGAGCGTCCTTGCCACCGCGATTCTCAAGGAGCTCGGCGTGAAGTACGTGGTCGCCAAAGCCACGTCGGAGCTTCACGGGAAGGTGCTCGAGCGGGTCGGGGCCGACCAGGTCGTCTTTCCCGAGCGGGACATGGGGACCCGGGTCGCGCACAACCTGGTCTCCGGCAACTTGGTCGACTACCTCGAGCTCGCGCCGGGCGTCTCGATCATCGAAGCCGTCGCCCGGAAATCCTTTGTGGGGAAGTCCCTGGGTGAGCTTGCGCTACGCTCCCGCTACGGCGTGAACGTCCTCGCGATCCGCCGCGGCGAGGCGATCAACTTGGGGCCGGGCGCGGACGATGTGATCCAGGAGGGCGACATCCTGGTCGCGATGGGTCGTGATCCGGACCTCGAGGCTCTCGAGGTCTCCGGCGACGAGGATGCGCCGTGAGCGGTGGAGCGAATCCGCCGGCCGGAGGGGGTCGGGCGGTGAAGCGGGCGATGAACTTGGAACAAGCGGTCAGCGTGCAAAACCCGCGGGTGAAGCTCGCGGCTTCGCTCAAGCAGCGCAAGTACCGGGAGCGCCACGGCCTCGTCCTTGTGGAAGGGGTGCGCCTCATCCAACAAGCGATCGCGTTCGGGGCCGAGTTCGCGTACTTCCTCGCGCACTTGGAAAGCGCGGGCGGAGAGGCGCTCGCCGCGATCCGGGCCACCGGCGCCCCCGTCCTACCCGTCAACGACGACGGGCTGCGCAAGGTGAGCGACGCCGCGACGCCGCAGGGAGTGATCGGCGTGGCGAAGGCGGTGCCCGCGGAGCGTTCGCTCATCGAAAGGGCGGAATGGATCCTGGTCGCCGACCGGCTGCGGGACCCTGGGAACCTGGGGGCTCTGGTGCGCATCGGCGCCGCGGCCCACGTGGACGGGATCGTGTCGACGGCGGGCTCGGTCGACTTCGGCCATCCCCGGGCGATCAGGGCGTCGGCGGGCGGCTACTTCGCGCTGCCGCACTTGGACGGCCCCGAGCCCGGGGAGTGCGCAGCGGCCCTCGCCCGATCGGGGTGGCGCGTGATCGTTGCGGACGCCGGCGCGGAAAAGGACGTGTTCGACTTCGATTGGTCGGGCCGCATCGCCCTCGTGATCGGCAACGAGGCGGAAGGGCCCGACGCCGCGTTCTTCGCAGCCGGGGAGCGCGTCCGCATCCCGATGCCGGGCGGCATCGAGAGCTTGAACGCCGCAGTCGCCGCTGGGATCATCGTCTACGAGGCGCTGCGCGCCCGACGTTAGCCCGCGCGGCGGGTGGTTGTTGCGGTCCTGAAGAGAAATGGTATAATGAGCGCAAGAATTTGCGAACGGCGATGACGCGGAGTAGTAACCCGGGAAAAGTCGCGAAAAGGGAGAGGGCGCCGTCGACTGAAAGCGCCCTCCGAGGACGACCGGGCGAATTCACCTGCCGAGCTGCACGTTGAACGGTTCTCGTGTGCGAGCGGCGGGCGCCGCAACGACGGAGCCAAGTAGGACGTGCCGGGGTCGAACCCGTTACCGATTCGACAGAAAGTGGGCTTCGTCACGCTTTCTCCAGTCACGTCTACTGTCGCGTGCGGAGTCAACCAGGGTGGTACCGCGAGAGCGCGCCTTTCGTCCTACTGGGTCGGAAGGCGCTCTTTGTTTTTGAGAAGGGGAGCGGAAGATGGCGCAGCTAACGTTGGAACAGGCGATCGAGGCGATCAGGGCCGACGCGCTCAAGGCCGTGGCTCAAGCGGCGGATCCCGAGACGCTCGAGTCCGTCCGCGTCGAATACCTCGGCAAGAAGGGGCAGCTCACCCGCATCCTGCGCGGCATGGGAGAGCTGTCGGAAGCGGAACGGCCTGTGATTGGAAAAAAGGTGAACGCGCTCCGGGACGAGCTTACGGAGGCGCTCGACCGGCGCAAGAGCGAGCTCGCCGACGCGGCGCTCGGGCGGCGGCTGAAAGAAGAGGCGATCGACGTCACGTTGCCGGGCAAGCGGCGGCCCGCCGGGCACCTGCATCCGATCACCCGGGTCACCCGGGAGATCCAGGAGATCTTCATCGGCCTCGGGTTCGAAGTGGTTCAGGGGCCGGAGATCGAGACGGATTACTACAACTTCGAGGCGCTCAACATCCCGAAGCACCATCCTGCGCGCGACACGCAAGACACATTCTATATCTCGGGGGAGATCCTCCTTAGGACGCAGACGTCGCCCGTGCAGGTCCGGACGATGGAAAGCCGCAAGCCTCCGGTGCGCATCATCGCCCCGGGCAAGGTGTACCGGTGCGACTCCGACGTGACGCACTCCCCGATGTTCCACCAGGTCGAGGGGCTTTTGATCGACCGGGACATCACCTTCGGCGACCTGAAAGGCACCCTCGCGCTCGCCGTCCGGCGCCTGTTCGGGGCGGACCGGGGCGTGCGCTTCCGCCCGCATTACTTCCCCTTCACCGAGCCGAGCGCGGAGATGGACATCACGTGCTTCCACTGTGAAGGCAGGGGGTGCCGGGTGTGCTCCGGCGAGGGTTGGATCGAGATCCTCGGCTGCGGGATGGTGCACCCGAACGTGCTGCGCATGGTCGGCTACGACCCGGAGGAAGTGGGTGGGTTTGCGTTCGGCATGGGGATCGACCGCGTGGCGCTCCTCAAATACGGGATCGACGACATCCGCCTCCTGTTCGAAAGCGACATGCGGTTCTTGAGGCAGTTCTGAGGCAGTTCTAAGGTTCAGAAAGTGAGTGTGCGCGATGCTGGTTCCTGTTCGATGGTTGCGCGACTATGTCGATTTCCCGTGGAGCCCGCACGAGCTTGCGGAGCGGATGACGATGAGCGGGAGCAAGGTCGAGGCGGTGCGGAGCCCGGGGCTCGAGTCGGCTGACATCCGGGCGGGGCGGATCGTCTCGGCCGAACGCCACCCCAACAGCGATCACCTCTGGGTGTGCCGCGTCGACATCGGCGGCCGCATCGTCCAGTCGGTGTCGGGCGCTCCGAATACGGCGCCGGGCCTGCTCGTCCCCGTGGCGCTCCCCGGCACCAAACTCTCCGGGAGCATGCAAGCGATCCGCGCGGGCGAGGTGCGGGGCGTGCTTTCGGAGGCCGTGCTTTGTTCCGAGGCCGAACTCGGCGTCTCCGACGACCACAGCGGCCTAATGGAGCTTTCGGGCGACATCTCGCCCGGCGACGACCTGGTGCGGGGGCTCGGCCTGGACGATGCGGTGATCGAGTTTGAAATCAGCCCGAACCGTCCCGACTGCCTGTCGGTAGTCGGCCTGGCGCGGGAGGTCGCTGCTCTTTCCGGCGGTGCGCTCCGGCTGCCCCCGCTCGACCCGCCCGAGTCGGAACCGCACGCAAGCGAGCTTGCGAAGGTGCGCGTGGAGGCGCCGCACCGCTGCCGGCGTTACATCGCCCGTGTCATCCGGGGCGCCCGCATCGCTCCTTCGCCTCTGTGGCTACAGTCGCGGCTCCGGGCGGCAGGGATGCGGCCCATCAACAACGTGGTCGACGTCACGAACTACGTGATGCTGGAACTTGGACAGCCGCTCCACGCTTTCGACCTCGCGCGCCTTGCGAACGCCGAGATCGTCGTGCGCATGGCCAGGCCGGGCGAGACGATGACAACCTTGGACGGGGCCCAGCGGAGCTTCTGCGACGATGACCTTTTGATTTGCGATGCCGAGCGCCCCGTGGCAGTCGCGGGCGTGATGGGCGGCCTGGATTCGGAAGTCACGCTCGAAACGCGCGACATCCTTCTCGAGTCGGCGTCCTTCGAGCCCACGGGGGTGCGGCGCACGTCGCGCCGGCTGGGACTTAGGACCGAGGCTTCCCACCGTTTCGAAAAGGACCTCGATCCGCACCTCGCGGAGCTCGCCGTTGACCGGGCCGCGAGGTTGATCGCCGAGCTTGCGGGCGGCAGCGTGGCGAAAGGGAGAATCGACGTCCACAGCGGGCTGCCGGCCCCGCGCACTTTGCGCGTGCGGCCGCAGCGGGTCAACCGGATGCTCGGCACGTGCCTTTCTCCCGCCGAGATGAAGCGAATCCTCGAGGCGCTCGAATTCGGCGTGGAAATTGAAAACGACGGCGAGCAGCTCGCGGTCGCGGTGCCGACGTTCCGCCGGGACGTCGAGGGGGAGGCGGACATCGCCGAGGAGGTATCCCGCATTTACGGCTTCGACCGGATCGAGCCGACGCTTCCCAAAGGAGCGAGCGCGCAAGGGGGCTTAAGCCTGCCGCTTCCGGCGATCGAGCGCGTGCGCGACGTACTCGTAGCGCAGGGGTTCGCGGAATCAATCACGTTCAGCTTTATTTCGCCCAAGGGGTACGACAGGCTGCAGCTTCCGGCGGACCACCCGTGGCGGCGGAGCATCGAGCTCGCGAATCCGCTTTCGGAGGAGCAGAGCGTCATGCGCACGACGCTCATCCCGAGCCTGCTGGGCGCAGCGAGCCTCAACGCCCGCCGCCGCCAGCCGGACGTGCGGCTCTTCGAGGTCGGCAAGGTGTACATCGCCGAGCGGCTGCCCCTGGAATCGCTCCCGGACGAGCGCTGGACGCTGGCGCTGGTGCTGAGCGGTGCCGCGCCCTCCCTCGGATGGGGGGAATCGTCCCGGCCGGCGGATTTTTACGACCTCAAAGGGGCGGTGGAGGCGGTACTCGAAGCTCTCGGCGCCGAGGCGGCGTGGGAACCGGCGGAGCAGCCGCACCTGCACCCGGGCCGCACGGCGGCGATCGTGGTCTCCGGCTCGGTCGTGGGGTATTTGGGAGAGCTCCATCCCAAGGCGGCCGAAGCGTTCGAGCTCAGAAACCGAGTGTACGTTTGCGAGATCGACCTTGAGCCGCTCATTGCCGCGTCCGGCCGGCCGGTGCAGTTCCAAAGCCTACCCAAGTATCCCGCCGTCGACCGGGACCTTGCGCTTCTCGTTCCTGTCCACGTGCGCGCCGCGGACGTCGTCGCACTGATCGAGCGGCACGGCGGAGAGTACTTGAGGAGCGTTTCGCTCTTCGACGTGTACGAGGGCAAGCAGGTTCCGCAAGGAATGCGCAGCCTGGCGTATACTATGACCTTCCAGGCCGGCGACCGCACGCTCACGGACGAAGAGATCAGCAAGGTCTTGGAGCGCTTGGAGGAGAAGTTAAAGAGCGGTCTGGGCGTCGAAGTCAGGAGCTGATGCCGACAGGGGCTCTCGGGAGGGCAGCACGTTGCCGGATCGACCGCTTGCTCAAGGACAACGAAGCGTTCAGGTCGAGATCGATCAGGAGAACTTTGCGATCAGGGGGAACGCTACGGAGGAGTACATCCGGAAGCTCGCCCGCTACGTCGATCAAAAGATCTCCGAGGTGCGGCGGAATCAGCCCAACTTGCCTCGCCACCGAGTGGCGATCCTGGTGGCCCTGAACATCGCGGACGAGCTCGAACGGGTGAAACAGGAGAACGCCGAACTGCTCGAAGTGCTGGAGGAGGCTCGATGAACTTCATCGACCTCCTCGTTTTTCTGTGCGCGCTCGCGGCCGGCGTGCGCGGCTTTAGGCGGGGACTTGCGCTCGAGGGGATCGAAGCCGCGTCGGCCTTCGGCGCCATTGCGCTGGCGTACGCGGTGCGGCAAAGGTGGGGGACGGCGTTGGCGGTGAGCACGGGACTTGCCGAGGGGTTATCCCGCGGCGCCGCGTTCTTGGGTACGGCCCTGGCCGCCGCTTCGCTCGGCTTCGCCCTGGCGGGGTGGCTCAGCCGCAAGGTCCCGGAAGCCGGCCCATGGGCGGCGGCGGACGGGATCGGCGGCCTCCTCTTCGGGGCGCTGAAGGGGACGGCTTATGCGGCGCTGTTGCTCGTCCTCGCGGCGCAGATTCCGGCTGGTTTCATCGTCGATTGGACGTACGGCTCCGCGGTGTTCCGTGCGATTTTCGCGCTCTTGCCCGACCTCTTTGCGAATTTGGATGGATGGCTGCAGTGATGGATCAGTCTATGTGGCAAAACCTGGAACTTGCCCGCGCCTTCGAAGAGATCGCCGACCTGTTGGAAGTGAAGGGGGAAAACCCGTATAAGATTCGCGCCTACCGGAGGGGCGCCCAGGCGGTGGCGCTCCTTCCCGTGCCGGTCGCCGACCTCGTGAAGGCCCGGGCGCTCGAATCGGTCGACGGGATCGGCAAAGCCCTGGCGGCGAAGGCCGAGGAGTGGCTCTCTCGAGGCACGATCCGCTACCGGGAGGAGCTCGCCCGCGAAATCCCCCCGGGGTTGATCGCAGTGACCCGCATCCCGGGAATCGGTCCGAAGCTCGCCAAAAGGCTTTACGACGAAATCGGCGTGGCGAGTCTCGACGACCTCGCGCAGGCGGTGGCGGAGGGAAAACTGAGGAACGTGAAGGGCCTCGGGCCCAAGGCGGAGGCCAAGATCGAGCGGGGGCTCGCCCAGGCGGCATGGGGCGGCGGGATCCCGCTCGGCGAGGCGATGGAATTGGGCGAGGCGCTGCTTGTCGCCGTCCTCGCGCCGGGGCGGGCGGAGCGCGCGGTGCTCGCAGGGCCCCTGCGCCGCCGTTGCGAGTGCGTGGATCGCATCGTGATCGTCGCCTCGGCCGGTGATCCGGGCCCCGTCCTCGACTCCTTCTCGAACGCGCCGCACGTGCGCGAAGTGCTCGTCCGGGAGGAGGAGCGGGCCTCGGCGACACTCTTCAACGGGGCGGCGGCCGAGATCTTGATCGTGGGCGACCGGGAATTTCCCGCCGCACTGCACCGTGCGACGGGCTCGGAGGCGCACCTCGCGTCGTTGAGTGAGCACGCTGCAAGACGCGGCTTCAGCATCCAAGAGCGCGGCCTGCAGCACGCGGCGTCGGGGCGGGTGATTCTCCCCGGGTCCGAAGATGAGCTTTACGGCTTGCTCGGCCTCCCGCACATCCCGCCGGAACTCAGGGAAGGCAGGGGAGAGGTCGAACGGGCCCTCCGGGGAGAGCTCCCCAAGCTGATCGACGCCGGCGACATCAGGGGCGACCTGCACGTGCATTCCCACTGGAGCGACGGCAGGTCGACGCTGGTCGAAATGGTCCGGGCGGCGAAGGAGCGAGGGCTCGAGTACATCGCGATCTGCGACCACTCCAAGGCGCTTCGAATCGCGAACGGGCTTTCCGGCGCCGACCTCGTGCGACAGGCGGACGAAATCGCACAGGCGGAGGCCGAGGTTGGGACCATACGCGTCCTCCGGGGCGTCGAGGTCGATATCCTCGCGGACGGTTCTCTCGATCTCGACGACGCTACGCTGGAACGCCTCGACATCGTCGTGGCGTCCATCCACTCGGGGATGCAACAGGACGGCGAGGCGATCACGAGGCGCCTCGTGCGGGCGATCGAAAACCCGCACGTGGATATCATCGGCCATCCGACCGGGCGCATCCTGGCAAGGAGAGAGCCCTACGAGGTCGACATCGACCGCGTGATCGCCGCCGCCCTCGAACACGGAAAGGTGCTCGAGATCAACGCTTCTCCGTCGCGCCTTGACCTAAAGGACACGCTCGCGGCCCGGGCGCACGCGGCGGGCGTACGGCTCGCCGTGAACACGGACGCCCACGATGTCCACGAGCTGGACAACATGCGTTTCGGCGTGTGGGTCGCCCGCAGGGCGGGACTCACGAAGGGAGCCGTCGTCAACACTTTGAACTACGACGAACTTTGCGCTTGGCTGAGGCGATGAACGGCGATGCCGATTGACCTGAGAGTGCAACACGCGCTCGAGTTCGACAAGATATTGGCGCTCCTTGCGGAGCAGGCTTCGTTTTCGATCGGCAAGGAGCGGGCGACCGCGCTTCGCCCGTCGACCAGCCTCGTCCAGGTGGAGCGGCTGCAGCAGGAGACAGCGGAGGCCGTGCGGCTCATCGAGGCGTGCGGCTCCGCGCCTTTCGGGGGGCTAAGCGACGTCCGGCCCCACGTCCGCCGGGCGGCCGCCGGGGGCGTCCTCGAACCTGCCGACCTTCTCAATGTTGCGGAGGCGGTGCGGGGGCTATCCGCCTTGCGGGCTTACCTACTGCAGCACGCCCCCGCGCATGGGGCGGAGATCCTGGCCGATCTGGGCGGGATGATCTCGAACTTTCCGCGCCTTGAGGAAGAGATCCGGCGGTGCATCGACTCGGACGGGCGGGTCGCCGATCACGCCTCCGCGGAGCTGGCCCGGATCCGCTCGCGCCTTCGAACCCTGCGCCAGCGGGTGCGGGAGCATCTGGACCGCCTCGTGCGCTCCGCAAGTGGCCAGAAGTACCTGCAAGAGCCGATTGTCACGCTGCGCGGGGGAAGGTATGTCGTCCCCGTCAAACAGGAGTACCGCGGCGAAGTCCCGGGAATCGTCCACGACCAGTCCGCAAGCGGGGCCACCCTCTTCGTCGAACCCCTTCCGGTCGTCGAGCTGAACAACGAAATCCGCAGCGTCGAGCGGGAGGAGGAGGCCGAAGTTGAGCGGATCTTGCGGGAGCTGAGCGCTCTTGTGGCCCACGCGGAGGTGTCTCTCGTGCACTCGCTCGAGACCGCGGGGGAGGTCGACTTCATTTTCGCCAAGGGCCTTCTTGCCCTGAAGATGGAGGCGGTCCGCCCGAAGATGAACCGGAGCGGCCGCATCGTGATCCGGCGCGGGCGGCACCCCCTGCTCAAGGGGAACGTCGTTCCCATCGATCTCGAGCTGGGGACCGGGTTCGCCGCGCTCGTGATCACCGGCCCAAACACGGGCGGAAAGACCGTGACGCTCAAGACGGTCGGTCTGTTCTCCCTGATGGCCCAAGCGGGGCTCCACCTCCCTGCCGGGGAGGGGACGGAGGCGGCCGTGTTCGAGTCGATTTTCGCCGACATCGGGGACGAACAGAGCATCGAACAGAACTTGAGCACCTTCTCGTCCCACATGAGGCACATCGTCGAGGTGATCCGGCGGTCGAACGACCGTTCCCTCGTCCTACTCGACGAGCTCGGGGCGGGCACTGATCCGACCGAGGGCGCGGCGCTCGCCATCGCGCTGTTGGAGCGGCTGATCGAGAGCGACTGCCGTGTCGTTGCGACGACGCACTACAGCGAGTTGAAGAGCTTCGCCTACAACCATCCCCGGGCCGAAAACGCGAGCGTCGAATTCGACGTCGAGACGCTCCGGCCGACGTACCGCCTCTCGATGGGCGTCGCGGGAAAGAGCAACGCCTTCGCCATTGCGGCGCGCCTCGGGCTCGACGCGGCGGTGATCCGCCGGGCCGAGTCGCTCCTCACCGAGGATCAGCGGAGAGTCGACGACCTCCTGCGCCACGTGGAGGAGGACCGCCGCGCCGCCGAACGGGACCGCGAAGAAGCGCGCAAGATCCGGAACCAGTACCGCGAGCTGTACGACCGGTATCACCAAGCCTACGAGAGGTTGCGACTCGCCCGCGAGGAGGTACTCGACGAGGCGCGCCGGGAGGCGGAGCGGATCGTCGAGCGGGCGATGCGGGAGGCTGATGCGCTGGTCGGCAGGTTGCGCAAGGCCGTGCGGGACGATGTCGGAGCCGAAGCCCGAGAAGTGCGAAAAGGGCTCGCCGCTTTGCGTGAGCGGATCACGCAGCCCGAGGGCGAGGCGGCGCGGGAAGCCGAGCCGCGAAAAGGCGCGGTCCCTGCCGGCGAGCTGAAAGTGGGCATGACCGTGCGCGTCGTGAGCCTCGGCCAAGTGGGCGAGGTGGCGCAGCTTTTCGGCGACGGCAAGGTGGCGGTCCAGGTCGGCGCGCTCAAGGTGAACGTGCCGACCGACGACCTGGAAGCGTTGCACGGAAAGGCCGAACCCCGGCGCAGCGCGCCGGCCGGGGGAGGTCACGCCCGCGTCCAAAGGGAAAAAGCCGCCGAAATCAAGACGGAGCTCGACCTACGGGGCATGACGGTCGAGGAGGCCATCGAGGCGACGGACAAGTACCTCGACGATGCGCTGATGGCGGGCCTGTCGAAAGTGCGGATCATCCACGGGAAGGGCACCGGAGCGTTGCGGCGGTCGGTGCAGGAGTATGTGGCGACGCACCCGCGGGTGCAGGCGTACCGGGACGGGGCTCCGGACGAAGGCGGCTTCGGCGTGACCGTAGTCGAACTGTAGCCAGCCTATAGCCTGCGGAAAAGCCACGTGGGCGGCACGAGCAGCGCCGAGCAGCGCGGGGAGAGCGTCGTCGGCTGCGTGCCCTCGATGAAGTACTCGTTATAGAGCCTATCCTCGACCGGGACGTTGCGGCAGCTCTCGTCGACAAGCCCGCCGGTCTCCCGGTCCACGGTGAACGGGCCGACGACCCCCGGCGGGACCGAAAAGTCGCGCACCGGCATGTCCGCGACGGCGGCGCGCATGAACGCCCCCCAGGCGCGCGCCGCGATGCCGCTGCCGATGCGCTGGTCGGGATAGATCATCGGCTTGTTC
>NICF_comb_assmDRAFT_10002535_pt1 | contig 13715 bp, 8 predicted proteins | sample NewIslPassag4_SG_FD_11279 | JGI IMG/M metagenome (IMG submission 11279) | reverse complement strand
CGGAGGTGAACGCCCGCACCGAGGACATCGGTGCCCGGCGCCTGCACACCATCGTCGAGCGCGTGCTGGAGGACATCTCCTTCGAGGCCCCCGACCGCCGTGGTGAGCGGGTGGTCATCGACCGCGACTATGTGCTCCAGCGTGTGGAGGACATCGCGGCCGACGACGACCTGAGCAAGTTCATCCTCTGAGCCCGTGTCCCGGCCGCGGCGCCACGCTCCGCGGCCGGACGGGGAGGGAAGCCAGGGGAGGGAGGGGAACGCTGGACCAGCAGCGGATCCGGGTGCGGCTCCAGAAACTCTCGGTCATCTTGCCCGTCTACAACGAGGTCGACACGCTCGGGGAGATCCTCCAGCAAGTCCGCGCCGTCGAGTTGCCCTGCGACCGCGAGATCATCGCCGTCGACGACTGCTCCACCGACGGCAGCCGCGAGTACCTGCTGGCGGAGGCGGCGCGCAGCACCGACCTGATCGTCCTGACCCACGACCGCAACCGGGGGAAAGGCGCGGCCGTGCGCACCGCGCTGGGGGCCATCACCGGCGACGTGGTCGTCATCCAGGACGCCGACCTGGAGTACGACCCGCGCGACTACGCCAGGCTGCTGCGGCCGATCCAGGAGGGCCGCTCGAAGGTCGTCTACGGGTCGCGCTTCTTGGGCGAGCACAAGGCGATGTACTTCTGGCACGCGGTCGGCAACCGCTTCCTCACGCTGACGACCAACATCCTGTTCAACACGACCCTCACCGACATGGAGACCTGCTACAAGGTCTTCACCGCCGACGTGGCCCGCTCGATCAAGCTCCGTTCCGACCGCTGGGGCTTCGACCCCGAGATCACCGCCAAGATCCTCAAGCAGGGACACCGGATCTACGAGGTGCCCGTCGCGTACAATGGGCGGGAGTTCTGGGAGGGGAAGAAGATCACCTGGAAGGACGGGCTCACCGTCCTGGCGACCCTGCTGCGCTACCGTCTGTTCGACTAGCTGCCGGATGCGGGGTGACGGAGAGAGGGAGACCGATGAGTGACGCGGCCATTGCCGTCGATCTGGGTGGGACGAACATCCGCGCCGCTCTCGTGACGCGCGACGGCGCAATCCGGCACCTGATCCGCCGCCCCACCCTGGCACAGGAGGGCCCAAAGGCCGTCATCGACCGGATCGTCGCCTCGATCACGGAGGTGGCGGAGCGCGAGGGAGCGGACACCAGCATCCCCGTCGGCCTCTCGGCGCCGGGCCCGCTCAACCCGACCGCGGGCGTGGTCTATTTCGCCACCAACATGCCCGGCTGGGACAACATCCCCATCCGCGACATCCTGCAAGAACGCACGCAGCGCACGGTGATGATCGGCAACGACGGCAACAACGCGGCGCTCGGCGAAGCGCTGTTCGGCGTGGCGCGGGGCATGCAGCACGTTATCTACATTGCCCTGGGAACCGGCGTCGGCGGCGGTATCATCTCCCACGGCCAGTTGATCGAGGGCACCCGCGGGCTCGGCGGCGAGGTGGGCCACGTCTCGATCGACCCGTCCGGTCCCCGCTGCCACTGCGGCGGCATCGGCTGTGTCGAAGCCTACGCCGCCGGCTGGGCTATCGCCCGCGATGGCGAGTTGCTCGTCCACTCCGAGCGATCCCGCACCATCGCCGAGGTCGCCGCGGGCGGGCCGATCACCGCCGCGGTCGTGGCGAAGGCCGCGCGCGCGGGCGACTCCGCGGCGCGCGCCGTCTACGAGCGGGCCGGCCACGCGCTCGGGGTTGGCCTGGCCGGCTTCGTCAACCTCTTCAACCCCGAGATGATCGTCCTCGGGGGCGGCGTCGCCGAATCGGCCGACCTGCTGCTCGACGCGCTGCGCGAGACCCTGCCCCGCTACGCCATGGCACAGATCTACCCCGACGTGCGGATCGAACTGTCGGCGCTCGGCACCAACACCGGGATCGTCGGCGCCGCCGCGCGCGTCTTCTACACCGAGAGCGGGAATCTCGGCGCCCCCAGCGTCTGACGCAGCGCCGTGGCTGCTCGATGAGAGCGAGCACGATGCCCAGACAGGACCGCCAGCCGCAGCCCTCTCCGCCACCCCGCCCGGCAGCCGCCGCCCGGCTGAGCCGCCGCGCGTTGCTGGCCGCCGGAGCGTTCGCGCTGCTCGCGGCCTGTCGCGGCGGCAGCGCCGGCACTGCAACCGAGTCCACACCCGTCAGCCGGGGCAGCCAATCTCCCGCCACGAGGCCGGCGCCGACCGGTGCAGCGTCCCCCCAACCAACCACGTCGCCATCCACGGCCCCCGGCACGCCGCAGGTGACCGGTCCGCAGGTCTTCTACCAATGGGGCTTCGCGAACGACCCGGTCAGCCACGACTTCAACGCCAACCGCTACTGCGGTGGGGAGCCGGAGTTGTGGGCCGGCCTGCTGACCCTCACCCCCGACTTCGAGCCGGTCGCGGACTGGGCCGAGGCCTGGAGTGCCAGCTCGGACGGGCTCACCTGGACCTTCCGGCTCCGGCCGAACAACCGCGGCTGGTCCAACGGCGACCCCGTCACCGCGCACGACTTTGTCTGGTCCTGGCAGCGGAAGCTCGCGCCCGAGACGGCCGCGCCCGACGCGCCGCTCCTGTACGACATCGTGGGCGCTCGGGAGATCCACACGGCCGGCGCGCCCCCGGAGACCCTGGGCGCCCGCGCCACCGACGACTGGACACTCGACGTCGCCCTCACCGGCCCCAGCCCGCGCTTCCTCGTCATCATCGCCTCGGTCGCCGGGTTCCCGGCTCACCGCCCCTCGGTCGAGCGCTACGGCGAGCGCTGGACCGAGGCCGGCAACTGCGTCTCCAACGGCCCCTTCCTCCTGACGCGCTGGGAGCACGGCGTGGCGTTCGAGATCGCCCGCAACCCCAACTACTGGGACGCCGCGCGGGTCACGCTCGATCGCTGCATCACACCCATCCTGCCGCTCGACCTGGGGTTGCGACCCTACGACGACCGTCAGGTGGACTACATCGCCGTTGCGCGACCGGACCTGCCGGTGGTGCGCAACAGCCCGAATCTGTCGCGCCAGCTCGGCCGCACCGTCGAGGCGGCCGTCTGGTGCCTCATCCCCCAGGTCACCGTGCCGCCCTTCGACGACGTTCGCGTGCGGCAGGCGATCAGCCGCGCCATCGACCGGGAGCGCATCGTCCAGATCACCGAGGGACGCGCCCACGGAGCCACGAGCCTGATGCCGGTCGGCATGCCTGGGCACTTCGATGATGCCGAGATCGTCCAGATCCAGCAGTTCGATGTCGACGCCGCGCTCGCACACCTGGATGACACACCCTTCGCAGGGGGGCAGAACTGGCCGCCGTTGACCCTCACCATGCGCCGGTCCGACCCGGACGCGGAGCTGATCGCCAACGACGTCATCAGTCAGCTCCGCGAGAACCTCGGCCTCAACCTCTCACTCGATATCCTCGAACCCGACGACTTCGAAGCCGCGGTGCAGGCGCACCAGCCCGCCTTGATCTGGCTCCGCTGGTGGTTCCACTACCCCGACCCGCACAACGGCTACGGCGACCTCTTCGCGCCCGAGGACCCGCTGCCGCGGCGGCTCGCCTGGGAGGATCCCACCTACACAGACCTGGTCCGCCGCGCCCGCGAGGAGTCCGNTCCCGNGGCACGCCTCGATCTCTACCGCCAGTGCGAGCAGACGCTGCAGAACGCCGCGGTCTACATCCCGGTCGCCTACCCGGTCACCTGGTACCTCTTCAAGCCGTGGGTGACCGGCATCCCCACCAACAGCCAGGGCGACTGGCTCCCCCGCGGCGAGCTCTTCACCCGCATGAAGGCCCGTCTCCGCATCGAGAACCGCCCCGAGGCATAACCCGCCCAGGCCGGGGCGCATTGGCTGTAGGACCAATCGCGCGTGTGTGCTATCCTGCACGGCGTATCGTCCATTGGAAGACGCCCCGCCACACGGCCGGGGGTGGTGAGAGCGGGAGACGCCGATGTCAGGAGCACACCCGAAATACCTCTGGTGGAATGGCCGGCAGATGCCGTGGGAAGACGCGACCATCCATGTGACCGAGATCGGCTGGTCCACGGTCGGCGCCATCTTCGAAGGCATCCGGGCGTACTGGAACCCCGACCATGGGGAGGCGTACATCTTCCGGCTGCGCGAGCACATGGAGCGCTTCAGCCAGTCAATGAAGCTCGTCCGCCTGGATCAGGAATACACGACCGACCAGCTCATTGATGCGATCGTCCAACTGGTGCGCGACAACGAGCACCGGGAGGACGTGTATATCCGCCCGCTGGCCTACCGTAGCGGCGACGGCAAGTCCTTCAGCGGGTTCGGCAGCGAGGCGTCGATCCTGATCAACACCCGGCCGAATCCGTCGCACCTCCTGACCGGGAAGACACAGCACGCCTGCGTCAGCTCCTGGACGCGCATCTCGGACAACGTGATGCCGCCGCGCGTCAAGAACCTCTCCAACTACCGCAACGGGCAACTGGCGAACATGGAGGCGGCGGCCAACGGCTACGACACCGCCATCCTGCTCAACGCGCAGGGGAAGGTCGCCGAGGGTCCCGGCGCCTGCCTGATGCTGGTCCGCAACGGCAAGCTGATCACCCCGGACGTTACCAGCAGCATCCTGGAGAGCATCACGCGCGACGCGCTGCTCACCATGGCCCGGCAGGACCTGGGGCTGGAGGTGGAAGAGCGACCGGTCGACCGGACCGAGCTCTACGTCGCCGACGAGGTCTTCTTCTGCGGCACGGCGGCCGAGATCACGCCGATCGTCTCGGTCGACCGCTATCAGGTGGGCGACGGCACGCCCGGCCCGATCACCCGCCGCCTGGAGCAGCTCTACCACGACGTCCTGCGCGGCATTGACCCGCGGTACGCCGAGTGGCGCACCCCGGTCGGCCTCGCCCAGCTCGCCCCGACCGGCGACTGAGCCACCCCAGGACCGACGGCATCCCACCGGAACCAACCGGGAGGACACCAACGAAAACCGCCCGCGGCGTGTGCCGCGGGCGGTTCGGTTTGAGACACCTCGATAGATGACCGCCGGCGCCCCTCAGAACCCGGCGGCGTGGCCGCCGCGGCGGGGATCGGCCGCGCCGAGCAGGCGTCCGGACTCGTCGCGCATCACCGTTTGCACCGATCCCATGTGCCAGTTGTAGTCACCCAGCGATGCCACGTCGATGCCGAGCCGCGCCAGGCCCCGCAGCGTCGCCTCCGGGAAGCGCGTCTCGACGGCAATGGTGCCGATCTCCCAGCCCATCCCCCGGCCGCCCTCGGCGCGCAATTGCAGGCGCGGCGCGTCGATCGCCTCCCCGAGGTCCATGCCGTGGTGGAGCAGGTTCAGGAGGACCAGCGTCACGGCCTGGCAGGCGGCGCCGGGCGAGCCGATACCGATCCACGGCCGGCCGTCGCGCAGCACGAGGACCGGCGCCAGCGGCGTCGTGATCCGCCGGCCAGGGCCGACTGACACGCCTCCGAAGTAGCTCGGATTCCCGCTGTTGACGCTGATCCCGTCGACCACCAGGCCCGTGCCGAACGGTGTGCCGTAGACCGTGTGCAGCATGGTCAGCCAGTTGCCCGCTGCATCGACGATGACGATGTGGTTGCTGTCCGTCGACCCAGGGCCGGGCTGCGGCGGCGCCGCGACGAGGTTGTCGTCAGGCAGAGGCAGATCGACCGTCGGGAAGCTCTCGGTCAGCAAGCGGGCTTGCAGGCTCAGGAACTCATCCGACAGCAGGATGTCGAACGGCACCGCGAACGCGGTGGGATCCTGGCAGTAGCGGGCGGTGTACTGCATCGCCACACCGAGCGCCCGCGCCACCAGCGCCGTGGCACGGGACGAGCCGTGCCAGGGCTGGGCCGGGTCGATGCCCGCGCGCTCCAGGATCCCCAGCGCGACGCCCACGAACGCCGCGCCGTACTCCGGCGCGTCGCCGCCGAGCAGGTCGTAGCCGAAGGCGCGGAAGCGGAGCGGCTCGGCCCAGCGCGGCTCATAGCTCGCCATATCCTCCAGCGTCACCGAGCCGCCGGTCTGCTGCACCGCCGCGACGAAGCGCTGCGCCCACTCGCCCCGCTGGAACCACTCGACGCCGTCCGGCTGAGCTAGCCGGCGCAGCGCCGCCGCGAGCGCGGGCTGGCGATGCAGGTGGCCGACCGGCGTCAGGTAGCCGGCCGGCGTGTAGAACGCGCGCCCCGACGGGTAGTGGGTCAGTCGGTCGTAGGACGCGGCCATCTCGCCGTAGAGGAAGGAGTACATCGGGAAGCCGTCGTCCGCCACCTTGATGGCCGGCTCGAAGTACGAGGCCCACGGCCGGGTGCCGAAGCGCTCGGCCAGGGCCTGCATCCCGCGCACAGTGCCCGGCACGGCGATACGCTGGCCCGACTCCTCCGGCGCGTCCCGAGGCGGGATCGGCCCTCCCGCCGGGCGGTCCAGCTCGGCGTTCAGGTAGTAGGCCCGCCCCGAGGCGGCCTCCCAGTAGACCAGGCCGAAGCCGCCGGCCAGCGTCGACATATGCGGCTCGACCACGTGCTGCAGCGGCATGGCGGTCAGCAGCGCGTCGACCGCGTTGCCCCCATCGCGCAGCACCTGCACCGCGGCCTCGGTGACCATCGGGTGCGAGGTCGACACCATCGCCCGCTCACCGACCGCCACCGCCTTCGGCCCCTGCTCCGGGGCGGGGAGATGGTCGAACGGCCACGCCGGGTTGTCACTGGGCATCCGTGTTCCCCTTCCCCTTCGCGATCGCGCGCCAGGCTCCCTAGAAGAGCCCCTCGTCGGCCATCCGGGCGATGGTGCGGTCGAACGCCTCGATGGTCTTGGCGATGTCCTCCTCCGAGTGGGCCGCGCTCAGCAAGCCGCCACCGTGGAAGAGGTCGACCCCCTCGTTGATCATCCCCTGGTGCAGCGCCAGCGAGAGCTTCGGCGCCGGGCCACGCTTCAGCACCTCCGGGGCAACCCCCTCCGGCATCCGCAGGTCCCCGCTCGTCATGTTGGTGCACTCCACCCCAAGCATGACGTGGAAGACCGAAGCCTCTCCGTAGCAGAAGCCCGGAACCCCGCGGCGCACCAGCACCTCATTGAAGCCGGCGCGGATCTTCGCCGCCATCTCGTCGGCGTGCCGCTGTACCCGTGGATCGGCCACCATCTGCAAGCAGGTCGCCCCGGCCACGGCCGAGAGCGGGTTGGCATTGAAGGTCCCGGGGTGTCCCACCTTGCGCCATCCCGGCTCGTCGCGGAACTCCAGCAGCGCCATGATGTCGGCCCGACCACCGACCGCCCCACCCGGCAGGCCGCCGGCCACGATCTTCGCCATGGTGGTCAGGTCCGGCGTGACGTTGAAGCGCTCCTGCGCCCCACCCGGCGCCCAGCGGAAGCCGGTGATGACCTCGTCGAAGATCAGCAGCGTGTCGTGCTGCTTGGTGATCTCACGCAGGCGCTGCAGGAAGCCCTCCGGCAGCGGGATGGTCGTGTAGGACGCACCGCTCGGCTCGAGGATCACCGCCGCGATGTCCCCCTCGGCCAGACGCCGCGCCACGAAGTCCAGATCGTTGACCGGCGCCACCACCACGGTGTCGGCCACCGCCTGCGGGACACCGGGAGGCGTCGGCCCATCGAACGGCGGCTGCTCCCCGTTGATGGCGTAGTCCTGCCAGCCATGGAAGTGGCCGGCAAACTTCATGATCTTGTCACGCCCGGTGAAGGCCCGCGCCAACCGCATGGCCATCAGCGTCGCCTCGGTACCGGACGAGGTGAACTTGACCCGCTCGACCGACGGCACCAGGTTGCAGACCCGCTGCCCCCACTCGATCTCCAGGTCGTGCCCGGCCCCGAAGTGCGTGCCGCGGCGCACCTGCTCCGCCACCGCCTCGGCGATCTCCGGATGGCTGTGGCCCAGGATCAGCGCGCCGTGGCCCATGGCGTAGTCGATTAGTTCATGGCCGTCGACATCCCACTTCTTCGACCCCTGCGCCCGCTCGGCGTAGAGCGGGAAGGGGCGCAGGTAGCGCACGTCGTGCGTGATCCCACTGGGAAATGCCTGCACCGCACGCTCGTAGCGCTCCCGCGAGCCGGGGTGCCGTTCAATGTACTCCTGCTCGATGGTTTTCCTCACCTGGCTGGCCATCGCCGCCGTTCCTTCCTCAGCCTGACCTTATGTCCAATCCAGGTGCAGCCCACACCCGCCCCCGGATTATCCCCATCCCGACCACCGGTGTAAACCGGGAGGGCTGGAGCACAGGGTGTTATGCCGGTAGGATCAACCATGCCGCCCTTCCTCTGTGCCCGGGCCAACCAAACCAATTGGAACGTGACGAATCGGCCGAGCCGTACGCGGTCGGCACCAGCCGGGGACGGGTGGCGCGCACGGTCCCGCGTCGTGGCACGTGCTCTGAACCGCCCGGGGCTAAAGCCGCCGGGCTCACAACGAAAGCCGGCTGAAGCCGGCTGAGGACGGGAAGCCGACCGGGTGGCGAGAGGATACCCGCGCCGTGGCCCGTGCCCGGGGCTAAAGCCGCCGGGCTGACAATACAAAGCCCACTAAAGGGGCTGGGGACGCGGGGCCCGGTGGGTGCCAAATCGGAATACGCCAGTCGGTAGCCATCGTAGCCCCTTCAGTGGGCTTACCCACTATGCAGCCCGGCGGCTTTAGCCCCGGGCACGGGCCGGCCGGTGCGTCTCAACACCGAGGTGTAAGTTCTGGTCCACCTCAGCCGGCTTCAGCCGGCTTTCCTTGTCAGCCCGGCGGCTTTAGCCCCGGGCACACGCCACTAGGCGGGATCCTCGCGCCTCCGCCTCAGAACCGACCCATCGGCGGGCAGCACCATCCCGCCAGCCCCGTGCCCAATTGTCACCGACAACGAATCGGCCGGGCTGCTACACTTTCCGTATGGAAACCTCGGCCTCCACGCGGAAGCAGCTTTATGTCGATGCTGCCGTGGATACGCCCGTCAGCGACCGGCGGCGGTTGCTGACCTATGCCCTGCCGGAGCACCTGGCCGACCGAGTCGCGCCGCGCCATCTGATCTGGGTTCCGCTGCGCAAGGAGCTGCGGCTGGCGATCGTGGTGCGAGTCCACGCCGAGACACCCGCCTTTCCGGTGCGGCCCGTCTATGCCCCGGTCGAGCCTGCCTTTTGCCTGTCCGAGCGGCAGTGGGAGCTGGTCCAGTGGATCGCGGAGACCACGCTCTGCTCGCTGTTCGAGGCCGCCAGCCCCTGCCTGCCGCCGGGGGTCGGTCAGCGCAGCGTCGAGCACCTGCGGCTGCGCTCCCCGAACGGCGCCGGCGATCACCAACTCACCCGGACGCAGCAGGCGCTGGTGGATCTCCTCGCCGAGCGGGGCGAGACGAGCCTGGAGGCGGCTCGCAAGGCACTCGGCCGGTCGCTGACCTCGGTCGTTGCCAAGCTGGAAGCGGCAGGGGTCATCGAGCGGACCGCGCGGGTCGTCTCCGGCCCGCCGCGCACGCCCATGGCCCGTTACGTCCGATTGATCGCTCCCGACGGGGTCGACCTACATCGCGCCCCGGCTCAGCGGCGGGCACTGGAGGTCATCCGCCGCCGCGTGGCGCTGGCCGGGGACGAACCGATCCCGTGGCACGATCTGGTACGCCGGCCGGGCGTGACCGCCGCCGCGCTCCAGGCACTGGCAGAGCGCGGCGTGATCGAGATCCTGGAACTCCCGGTGCCGAGTGCTCCGCCGGCGCAGCCGCGCCCAGGGGCGGGCAGCACCTACCTGACCCCCGAGCAGGCGGCCGCCTGGCGGACGCTGCTGGCCGCGCTGCGGGCGGGCGAGCCGGAGGAGTTCCTGCTACACGGCATTACCGGCAGCGGCAAGACCGAGATCTACCTGCGGGCCGCCGCCTGGTGCGTCGGGCGCGGCAAGCAGGTCATCATGCTGGTGCCGGAGATCGCCCTGGCTGCGCAGACCGTGGCGCGTTTCAACGAGCGCTTCCCCGGCCAGGTCGCGGTGCTCCACAGCACGCTCCCGCCCGCCACCCGCTACCACACCTGGCGCGCCGTCGCCGAGGGCCGCATCCCAATCGTCGTCGGCCCCCGTTCGGCGCTGTTCGCCCCCATGGAGCGAGTGGGACTGGTGATCCTCGACGAGGAGCACGAGAGCGCGTACAAGCAGGACAACCCACCCCGCTACCATGCGCGAGAGGTGGCCCGGCGGCTGATCCGCCAGCACAACGCCGTCCTTCTGCTCGGCAGTGCCACCCCTGACGTCACGACCTACTATGCCGCGGAGACGGGCGCCATCCGGCTGCTCGAACTCCCCACCCGCGTCGGCCCGCGCGTGCTCGGCAAGCAGGGCCGGCCGGAGCACCGGACGCTGGACCTCCCCGAAGTCCAGGTCGTCGATATGCGCCTGGAACTGTCGCAGGGGCATACCCACATCTTCAGCCGCCCGTTGCAGGCCGCGCTGCGGCGAGCCGTGGAGTCGGGGGAACAGGCGATCCTCTTCCTCAACCGTCGCGGGGCCGCGACCCTGATCCAGTGTCGCGCCTGTGGCCACGTCGAGCAGTGCCCCTTCTGCGACGTGCCGCTCGTCTACCACGCGGACCAGCGGCTGCTCCTCTGTCACCGCTGCAACCAACGCCAGCCGCCGCCCAGCCGCTGCCCAGCCTGCGGCAGCGGCGCCGTCGGTTACTACGGCACCGGAACCCAACGGGTGGAGGCGGAGGTCCGGCGCCTGCTCCCCGGCGCCCGCGTGCTCCGTTGGGACCAGGACGCGCTCCGCCGGGGCGTGGAGCACCGCCACCTCATGCAGCGGGTGCTGCGCCACGAGGTGGACGTCATCGTCGGCACCCAGATGGTCGCCAAGGGGCTTGACTTCCCATTGGTATCCACCGTCGGCATCATCAACGCCGACACGCTGCTCCACCTGCCCGACATCCGCTCGGCCGAGCGTACCTTCCAGCTCCTGACGCAGGTGGCCGGCCGCGCGGGTCGACGCACGCCGGGCGCGCGCGTCATCGTGCAGTCGTACACGCCCGACCACTACGCGATCGACGCCGCCAGCCGCCACGACTACGCGGCCTTCTACCGTGAGGAGATCGCCTTCCGGCGGAAGCACGGCTACCCGCCCTTCCGCCGCCTGATCCGCTTCGTCTACCGCCACCCCGACGAGGTGACCTGCCAGACCACCGCGGCCGAAGTGGCCGACCTGCTGGCCGCGACCGCCGACCGCCTCGGCGCGCGCGATGTCGACCTGCTCGGCCCGACACCGGCCTTCACCGCGAAGGTCCGCGGCCGCTACCAGTGGCAGATCCTGCTGCGCGGAGCCGACAGCCACGCCGTCGCCAGCGCCGTCGACCTCGACCCCGGCTGGGCCATCGACGTCGATCCGCTGAGCGTGCTGTGACGAGTGGCGCATGCGGTGTACACCGGGTCTTGCCAGCATGCCGCCTGGCGGCGGAACCTAGCTCTCGGTCTCCCTAATCAGCAGGCAAAGAACAGGAGCGCGAGGAAGACCGCGACGCCGATGACAGCCGCCCACGGGATCCAGGTGTCCATCCGGCCCACTCCTTCACCGGCCTCGATCGAGCCCGCTGGGCAACCGGCCAGCGTCTAGCCCCCACCGGCAGCGTCACCACGTGATCGCGCCGTGGTTCGCCCTGGTGAATCGGCGTCNTGACNGCGGCTCTGGCGGAACTCCGCCTCCGCGGTGTCAAGGTCCCGCTCACTGCCCTCTTCGATGTCGATAAACGTCGNCCGCGCATCGGTCACCGCACGGATCAACTCGTCCAGCTTCAGTTGCGTGGCGCGGGTGTCCCGGTTCTGCGTGGCCTGAATNAGGAAGACCATGAGGAAGGTCACGATGGTTGTGCCGGTATTGATGACGAGTTGCCAGGTGTTGCTGAAACCGAACCAGACCCCGGAGGCGGCCCAGACGATGATAACGGCACAGGCCACCAGGAATGCCAGGTACGAGCCGACAATCCTGGCGATGCGGCTTGAGAGGCGGTCGAAGGCATCTCGCATGCCCGGTGCTCCCTATCTCGATGCGAGCGTGGGACAAACCGATCTGCCACGACGCAAAGGGCGTGCCGCCTCCGACCGGGAAAGAGGTGCGATCTCACGGGGAATACGGCCCTCACCCCCTGCCCCTCTCCCAACTTTGGGAGAGGGGAGCACTACGCACTACGCAGCGCGCTATAAGGGTGAGGCATGAGAAACACGTTCCCCCTCTCCCCTTGTGGGAGAGGGGGTTAGGGGGTGAGGGGTACCCCGCCTGCTACGCCACGCCGAACGCCTGCACCCACTTCTGGGCCAGGTCGAGGAGCGGGCTGGACAGGAGGCCGAAGACGAGCGTGCCGATCGCCATGAGCGCCAGCCCGGTGCCGAGCAGCGGGGTCCGCTGCGTCTTCCAGTCGCCGACCGGCTCGTTGAAGTACATGACCGCCACGACGCGCAGGTAGAAGAAGGCGGATACCGCGCTCATGACCACCACCGCCACGGCCAGCCAAATCAACCCCACCTGCACCGCGGCGAGGATCACGTAGTACTTGGCGTAGAAGCCGAGCAGCGGCGGCAGGCCCATCAGCGACAGCATGAAGACCGTCATCGCGATCGCAGCCAGCGGGCTGCGCGTCGCCAGCCCGCGGAAGTCGTCGAGGGTCACCCCGAGGCCGCGGGACTGCAACCACGTCACGACGCCGAAGGCGCCGATGTTCATGAAGGCATAGCTGAACAGGTAGAAGAGCACGCTGCTGACGCTGCGGTCGTCCGCGCTCATCCCACTGTAGGCCGCCAGCCCGACGAGGATATAGCCCGTATGGCCGATTGAGGAGTAGCCGAGCATACGCTTGACGTCGCGCTGGGCGATCGCCACCACGTTGCCGTAGACCATGGTGGCCAGCGCCAGGATCGCGATCAGGGTGAGCCAGGAGTCACTGAGCGGCCCCAGCGCCTGCACCAGGACGCGCGCCATCGCGGCGAAGCCCGCCACCTTCGGCACGACCGACATGTAGCCGCTGACCGGCGTCGGCGCGCCCTGATAGGCGTCCGGCGTCCACATGTGGAAGGGGACCGCGGCGATCTTGAACCCGAGGCCGATCGCCAGCAGCAGGAGCGCCAGCAGCAGCGACGCCTCGATGCCACCCTCGCCGGTGATGACCGGCCGCAGCCGGGCCGCGATCTCGTCCAGCGCCGTGGTGCCGGTGGCGCCGTAGGTCCAGGCCATGCCGTAGATCAGGATCGCCGTGGCGAAGGCGCCGAGCAGGAAGTACTTCAGGGCGCCCTCAAGCGAGGTGGTGCGCCGCCGGGCGAACCCGGTCAGCGCGTAGACGGCGAGCGACCCCATCTCGATGCCGAGGAAGATCATGAGCAGGTCGCCGGCCGCGCCGACCAGCATCGTGCCCAGGATCGAGAAGAGGAGCAGTGCCAGGTACTCCGGCAGCGGCAGGCCGCCCGGCTCCTCTGCCCCCTCCACGTAGGACGATGAGATCATGACCGAGAGAATACCGGCGAGGCCGACGACGATGTTGATGAAGAGGCTGAAGTAGTCGGCCTTGAACATGCCGTTGAAGGTGGACTGCCCGGCGTCCCAGTCGATCGTAAGGTTCGACAGGAGCGAGAGCGCGAGGCCGGCCAGCGCCACCCAGGTCAACGCGCTATGCTGCCGGCGCGGCAGGATGAGGTCCCCGGCGAGCACGACCACGATCGTGCCCAGCAGGATCAGCTCGGGGACGATCAGACCCCACTCCGGCCGTACGAGTTCGACG
>NICF_comb_assmDRAFT_10002534_pt1 | contig 13718 bp, 15 predicted proteins | sample NewIslPassag4_SG_FD_11279 | JGI IMG/M metagenome (IMG submission 11279) | reverse complement strand
TCTCGATCATCAGGGCGTTCAGGTGGAACCGGCTCCCGTTCAGCCGGGTGACCTGGATCATGGGGATCCCTCCCGCACCGCCGGAGGAGGAGGAACCTCCGGGAGGCCCCTCCTCCCAGCGGTTTGCCGGATGGCGGTGCTACTCACTCATTAACGCTTCAGATTGACGACTTCCTGCAAGATTTCGTCGGACGTGGTGATGATTCTGGAGTTCGCCTGGAATCCGCGTTGGGCGATGATCATTTCGGTAAATTCGACGGTCAGGTCGACATTGGACATTTCAAGCTGCCCGGCAATGATGGCGCCGGTCCCGTCTTCCGGCGAGTTGGGCGGAAGCAGATCGCCCAGTTCGCCGTCCGGGTTGGCGTTGACCGTCAACCGGTACAGGTTGCTGCCCACCTTCTCCAGCCCGCCCGGGTTCACCACGCGCGCCAGGCCGATCTGCGCGATGTTCACCACCGCGCCGGTGTCGTCGACGCCCAGCACGGAACCATCCTGCGCGATGGAGACAGAGGTGATTCCTTCGTCAATGATGATGGGCGCTCCGTCCGTCGACAGGACGAACAGGCCGTCCGGGTTCACCAGCTGGCGGTTGCCGTCAATGAGGAAATTGCCGGCCCGCGTCAGATACAGCGGCCCGTCGGCGTCGCCCGTCGGGGACAGGACGAAGAACCCGTCGCCGTCGATGCGCAAGTCGAGCGGATTGTTGGTGGTCATGGCGCTGCCCGGCATGTGCAGCGTATCGATGGAGGACACCGTGACGCCAAGGCCCACCTGCCTGGGGTTGACGCCGCCCGTTTCGCCTTCCACCGGCGCGGTCGCCCCCGCCATCGACTGGCTCAGGATGTCCTTGAACATCACCCGGCCGGATTTGAAGCCGATGGTGTTGACGTTGGCAATGTTGTTGCCGATGACGTCGAGTTTGACCTGAAAACCGCGCATTCCGGATACGCCGGAATACATCGCACGAATCATGTTCCAAGAACCCTCCTCGCGGTTGAGGTACGGCCGCTTCCGTCGATCCGCGGCCCCGGGCCTCCTTTTCAGGTCCGGCCCGTTCCCGGATGGTGAAATCCGGAAATCAACCCATGACTTGATTATCGGACGATGACGGCGCTGTCGATTTGCGTGAACACGTGTTCCTTCATGGACGCTTCGTCCATCGCCGTCACCACGGTGCGGTTCGGCACGCTGACGATCATGGCCACGTCGCGGTACAGCACCAGGGAATCCCGGGCTCCCTTGGCCGCGGCCTGATCCACGGCACGGGCGATTTCGCCCAGCTGCTCCGGCCCGAAATGGATGCCGCGCTGCCTGAGCCGCTGTTCCGCGTGCTGGCTGAATTTCAGCTGCTTTTGCTCCAGCACTTCGCGGAAGGACAGCTCTTTCGTTTCAGCCGGCGCGTTCCGCGGCTTTGAAACCGGATAGCTGCCGGTTACCTTGCCCGTCTGTCCGACGGACAAATGCCCCGGCCACCAGCGATCGTTCATGCGCCCTCACCCGCTTCCGCAGGCTCTTGCGCCGCCGGCGTCTCCTGTCCGTCCGAGGGCGTTTCCTCCGGCTCTTCCGGCTGCGTCGCCGCCGGACGTCCGACGTACACGATGTCGTCGGCCTTGATTTCCGCGTCGCCGACTTTCGCGTACACTTCGCCGTTTCGGACCACGATGGAATCCACGACGCCTCTCCTGTTGACAACCGCGCCGGTGTCATCCGTCTCCGTCCACCCGATCTCCATCCCGATCAGATTGGCGGAGAGCGCCGCCGACTGGCGCAGGGCGTTCAGTTCCTTTGCGACGTTCATCATTTGCTCCAGGGCGGAAAATTGCGCCATCTGGGCGATGAACTCGCGGTCCTGCATCGGCTCGAGCGGATTCTGGTTGGCGAGCTGGGTTACCAGCAGCTGCAGGAACTGTTCCCTGCCGAGTTCCTGCTGCGGCGTTCGCGCCGTCCGTTGCACGTTTTGCGACGAATAATGGGGCCAGACGTTCTGCGTGCCGGTCGTGTAGCCAGCCACTATAGCCACCTCCTTGCCGGCGCCGCGTCAGGCGGTCAGATTGATCGAGCTGCCGTAGATGTCCTGCAGGATCGCGGACCGTTCGAAGGCCGCCTCAAACTCCGCCGCTTCGCGGTATCCGTCGCCCCGCCCTTCGCGGAACGTTCCGTGGCGCCCGTCACCGGAACCCTGCTGCCGTCCCTGATGCTGCATATGGGCAAGCACGGAGCCCGAAGGCGACTGCTGGATCACTTCCATCCGCTCCACCTGCAGGCCGTGCGTCTGGATCGCCGCCTTGAGCTGGGCGATCTGCGCTTCCAGCATCTCCTTCGCCATGCCGGTGGCGGTGATGAACTGGGCCGTCAGCACGCCGTTATGCAGCGACAGGCGGATGTCCACGTGACCGAGGTGCTCGGGATGGAGCGAGATGCGCGCCTCGGAGACGCCGTTCGCGCCCTGCAGCGTCAGCTTTTTCACCAGGAAGGGCGCAAGCTGGTCCACGAGCCGTTGCACGGGAATCCTGGGCGGCTGTTCCGCCGGTTCCGGCCGTCCGGCCTCGCTCAGGCCGCGCAGCACCCAGATCGGGACGGGACCGTTTTCCGCCGGCGATTCGGCACCCGCGGGCAGTGTCGCCGTCCGTCCGGCCAGGTGCGCCGCGCCTTCCCCTTCCCCTTTGCCTTGGGAGAGCACAATGACCTGCGTCCGGTCTTCCGTCTTCTGCGCTTCGCTCCGCAGGACCGGTGAGGGTTGCGGCATCTCCGCCATGCGGAGGGGTGTCTGCGCCGCTTCCGCCTTCCCGCCGGGAAGCTGCCCAGTTCCTTCGCCGGAGGCCGGCGATGCCGGGAAGTTCCCCTGTCCCGCGGATTTCGCCAGGGCCGCAAGCTGCTGAAGTTCCGCCGCCGGCGTGTCGGCACCGGGAACCGCCGGCTGCCCCTGCTGGAGCACCAGCCGGAACGCCTTCGCCAGCTCCGCGCCGCCGGGTGACTTCGCCAAAGCGGCCAAAATCTCCTGCAGACGCGTCCCGTAAGCCGTGGCGAGGGTTTCAAACGGACCGGCGTCCGTTACGGAGCCTGTCTGCCCGATCCCAAGCGCGGCAAGCAACGTCGTCACCAGGGATTCCGCTGGCATCCCCGCCGGCAGCGCCGTCGCGTCGGCGGTTTGCCGTCCGTTCTCTTCTTCACCCGCAAGACCCAGGAGTCGCATCAGTCCGTCGGCCCATTCGCGCAAGGCCGCAAGGAATGCGTCGCCTTCCGCGGAACCGTCGAAGCCCGCCAGCGGATCGGTCGGGGACTGCAGCCCCAACGCAGCCGCCAGGCCGGAAGCGGACGTATGACCGGCGTTTGGCGCCAGGATCCACCACAAGGCAGCAGGAAGGGTCATGGCGCTTCCGACCGCGCCGTCCGCCTTCGTTCCGCCCTGGAGCAAACCGGCGAGCATCCGGGCGAATTCCGTCTGCGGCGCCGATCCGCCCGTTGACGCAACGTCCTGCCGGATCGCGGTCACGGTGGCGTTCGCCGCCAGCACCATGCTCATGTCCGCACGCATGATTTCACCTCCTTTCAAAGGCGGGTTCCGCCGTTTGCATATGATGTTCGCCTTGTCTTCAGGCTGACCGTCGCTTACGAACCGGGCGGAATGAGCTCCGCCATGAGGGACGCCGTCGTCCGGCTGTCCTTGGCCGTCATGGCGCCCACCACCTGGCTGCGGGTCGCGCTGTCCATGCTGGCCAGGGTATACAGCGCCTTGGCGCGGTTGGTCCTGGCCAACTCGAGGATCAGCGTGGCGGCCTGCTCGGCATCCATGAACGTGAACGTGCCGCCCACTTCGTCGGCTTTCAGGACCTTCCCGGAGTCGGACAGCCGCTCTTCCAGTTCGCGCACGCGTGCCTGGAGCGCCGCCAGCTGCCGTTCCTCCACGGGAACGCTGTCCTTGAGCATGGCCGTCAGTTCCGCGGCACGCTGCGGGTTCATCCGTTCGAGGATTCGCCCGCGCGTCGCCTCGGGCATGTATTCGAGCACAAGCACCGCTTCCTCCGCCGTCATGCTTTCCAGAATCGGCGCCGCCCTGTTGGGCGTCATCCTGCCGTACATCTCGGCGAGGGAACGGATGCGCGCTTCGTATTCCGCCGTGGTGATGGTCTTGTCCGAGAGGCTGGCGTTCAGTTCCTCGACCTTCGCGCGCAATTCGGCGATTTCCGCTTCCTGACGGCGCGTCGTTTCCACGGATTGCCGCAGCGCTTCCTCGCGCTCCGCCAGCATCGCTTCCAGTTCGCGGATGCGCTCCCGGGCATTCCGCGCGGCCATCTCTTCCGGCGTCCGCGGCGTCTCCTCCGCCGCGGATTCCGGCAGCAATCTGCCGACAACCGGAATCTTGCGCCCGAAATCGAGCGCGGAACTCCGCAGGTCCGTATCGAAAATCAGAAGCAGGATGCCGAGGAGCAAGGCCGTGAACAAAACGGGCGTTACCAGAAAAAGGATGCGTTCCAGCCAACCGGTTCCGTCTTTTTCCGCCTTTGCTTCCGCCACGATCTTCCCCCCGTTTCCCCGGCTTGACGCGGGCCGACCTGTTCAGGCCCGCCCGCCGTCCGCCCGGCGGCTTTCCGCATGCCGCGCCGCTCAGACGCGCGCGGCGCGGGCGGCCTTGACCGCCGCCAGATCGTCGAGCTCCTTCTGCTCCCTCCGGTTCCACTCCAGCCGGAAACGCTCCCACGCCTTTTCCCGCTGGTTCAGCCACACTTTCTCGTCGACCATTTTGTCCGTCAGCCGCCGCAGCCGTTCCTGGACGACTTCCTCCGCGCGCCGGACGGCTTCGGTCTGGCTGCGGATGCGCGAGTCGAGCACCAGGACGTAGGCTTCCATCTGCCGGATCCGCGCCAGCGGAACCGGGCGGGAGACTTCCTCTTCCAGGCGGTTCGCCGCCTCCTCCCTTTCCTTCACCAGCTGGGCGAGACGCTCCTCTTCCGCGTGAAGCTCGCCCAGCGCGGCGGCGTACGCCCATTCGGCCATCGACTTCTCTCCGCTTTTCAGGTCGACGATTTTCTGAAAGGGATAACGGAATCGCATGCCGGTTCAGCTCATCCTTTCCGGAACTCGGTGATCAGGCGCCGCCGCGCTTCTTCAAACGAGACCTTCTCGTCGATTTCCTGCCTCGTGTACGCATTGATCCGGTCTATGTATTCGATCGCCGCGTCGATGTCCGGATTGCTGCCCCGTTGGTAGGCGCCGATATGGATGAGATCCTCCGCTTCCCGGTAGACGGCCAGCAGTTGCTTCAGCCGGGATGCGGCTTCCATCTGCTCGGGCGAAACGATGTCCTTCATCAGCCGGCTGACGCTGGCCAAGACGTCGATGGCCGGAAAATGCCCCTTGTTGGCAAGCCTCCGGTCCAGCACAATGTGGCCGTCGAGGATGCCCCGCACCGCGTCGGCGACCGGTTCGTTCAGGTCGTCCCCGTCCACCAGCACGGTGTAGAAGGCGGTGATCGAACCGGCGGTGCTGGTCCCGGCCCGCTCCAGCAGTTTCGGAAGCGCGGCGAACACCGACGGCGTATAGCCCCTCGTCGCCGGCGGTTCGCCGATGGCCAGTCCCACTTCGCGCAAGGCCATGGCGTAGCGCGTGAGGGAATCCATGAGCAGCATGACGTGCAAGCCGCGATCGCGGAAATATTCGGCGATGGTCGTCGCGATGAGGGCGCCCTTGATCCGGATGAGCGCCGGCTGGTCGGACGTCGCCACCACCACCACCGACCGGGCCAGCCCGTCGGGGCCGAGGTCCCGTTTGATGAACTCGAGTACCTCGCGGCCGCGTTCGCCGATCAGACCGATGACGTTCACGTCGGCGGCGGTGTACCGGGCGATCATGCCCAGCAAGGTGCTCTTGCCGACGCCGGAGCCGGAAAAGATGCCGACCCGCTGCCCTCTTCCCACCGTCAGCAGCCCGTCGATGCAGCGGACCCCCACGCCAATGGGCTCCCGGATGAGCGGCCGGTCAAGCGGATTGCCCGGCGCGTTGTGCGTCGAGTACCGCGGCAGCCCCGCCGGAAGTTTGCTCCCGTCCAGCGGCCGGCCCAGGCCGTCCAGCACCTTGCCGAGCAGCTCCATGCCGACGGGAACGGTCAGCGGCCGTCCGGTCGCCACCACGTCGCTGCCGGGTCCGATGGCCTGCAGGTCGCCGAGCGGCATGAGCAACACCCGGTTGTTACGGAAACCCACCACTTCCGCGGGAACGGGTGCGCCGCCCTTGACCGGGTGAATCATGCAGACGTCGCCGATGCTGGCGTCGGGACCTTCGGATTCCACCGTCAGTCCAATCACCTGGACGACTTTGCCGTTGATCCGGATGGGATCGAAATGCTTGAGTGCCTCCAGGTACCGGCCCGCATCAAGCGTCCTGACCGCCATCGCATTCCCCCGCTTCTTCGCCGGCGGCGGCCACCTGAAGGAGCGCTTCGCGGATCGCCGCCAGCTGCGTGTCCACCCGCGCGTCTATGCTGCCAAAGGAAGAGCGGACGATGCAGCCGCCGTTTTTCACCGCCGGATCGGGCAAAATGTGCAGTTCGGCCTGGGAGTCCATCACCGAAGCCAGTTCGTCCCTGGCGGCGTGGACGAAGGCGAACTGGTCCGGCGACACACACAGGGTGATGACGCCCTGTTCCTTCCGGCGGGAAAGCGCTTCGGCGATCAGCCTGAGCGCCAATTCCGGAGCGTCGGCAAGCTGCTTGCCGACGATTTTGCCCGCGATGCCGCAAGCCAGATCCACCAAAAACCGCTCCGATTCGGCGATGATGTTTTCCTTTGCCCGGTACGCCTGCTCCACCAGTTCCCTGGCCTGGGCAAGCCGTTCTTCCCACTGCCGCCGGACTTCCTCCTCCGCAAGACGCAGGCCTTCCCGGTATCCTTCCTCGTGGCCGGCGCGTCTGGCTTCCTCCGTCCGGACGGCATCCTCCTCGCGGCGCGCCTGCCACCAGGCTTCGATTTCGGCCTGCGCGGCCGCCTTCAACCGATCCGCTTCTTCCCTGGCTTCCTGGAGAATCTTCCCGGCGAGCCGCTCCGCGTCCCGGAGCACCTGATTTCTTTCTGCTTCGACATCCGGGGGCAAAATTCCTCCGCCTTCCGGCCCGGTCCCGCGGTCGGATACGCTGTGGCGGAGGGAAGCCTGCATGCGCCGCTCGACCTCCAGCCGCTTGAGTTCCTCAAGGGTGATGACCTGGGAAGACTTGTAGAGGTTAGACAATGATGTCGTCGCCTCCTCCGCGGGCGATGATGATTTCGCCTGCCTCCTCCAGCCTGCGGATCGTCGCGACGATGCGCGTCTGCGCTTCTTCCACATCGCGCAGGCGCACCGGTCCCATGTATTCCATCTCTTCCTTGAACGTCTCCGCCATCCGCTTGGACATGTTGCGGAAGATGGCCTCGCGCACTTCTTCGCTGGCCACCTTGAGGGCCAGCTGCAGGTCCTGGTTGTCGACTTCGCGAATGATCCGCTGGATGGAGCGGTTGTCCAGCGTGACGATATCTTCGAAGACGAACATCCGCTTTTTGATTTCTTCCGCCAGCTCGGGGTCCTGGATCTCGAGGGAGTCGAGGATGGTCCGCTCCGTGCTGCGGTCGACTCCGTTGAGAATCTGGACGATCGCCTCGATGCCTCCGGCGCTCGTATAGTCTTGCGTGACGGTGGTCGACAGCTTCTGTTCCAGCACGCGTTCGATCTGGGAAATCACTTCGGGCGACGTGCTGTCCATCAACGCGATGCGCCGGGCCACGTCCGCCTGCTTCTCCGGCGGAAGGGAAGACAGCACCGCCGAAGCCTGGTCGGGGCGGAGGTAGGACAGCACCAGCGCAATTGTCTGGGAGTTTTCGTTTTGGATGAAGTTGAGGATTTGCATCGGCTCCGCCTTGCGGGCAAAGTCGAACGGCCTCACCTGCAGGGTGGCGGTCAGCCGGTTCAGGATTTCCACGGCCTTGGCGGGACCAAGGGCTTTTTCCAGAATTTCCTTCGCGTAGGCAATGCCGCCCTGGGTGATGTATTCCTGTGCGACGCAGATCTGGTGGAATTCCGTCAGAATCGCGTTCTTTTCCTCGCTGTCGACCTTGCGGACATTGGCGATTTCGAGCGTCAGTTGTTCGATTTCGTCCTCCCGCAGGTGCTTGAACACCTGGGCGGATACTTCAGGCCCAAGGGTAATGAGAAGGATGGCGGCCTTTTGTCTTCCGGACAACTGCTGAACGGCTCTCGCCAACACACCCACCTCTATTCATCTACAAGCCAAGTCCTAAGCAGATTGACGAAATCCTCCGGTTTGGTCTTGGCCAGATGTTCCAGTTGCCTGCGCACCTGGTTTTCGTTGCGGACAAGCTCCAGATCGAGGGATTGCGGTTCCTGTGTTGCCGCCAGAGCTTCCGTTTCCGCAGCCAGCCTTCTTTGCCGGCGCCGGCGGTAAACGATCGCCCCCGCCACGGCGGCCACCGCCGCAAGTCCGGCGAGCATCGCCGGCCACCAGACGGCGAACATGTTGACCGGCTCCTGAGGCGGTTGGGTAAACTCTTGCGCAAATACGGACACGCGTTCGGCGAGGGCCTGGTTCGACAGATCCAGGCCGGACTCGGCCAGTTGCGTGCGCACGTATTGAATGAGCATCTGTTCGATATTGGCGAGCGACTCCGGCGTCACGGCGCCGGAATCGATGGCCACGCTGACCGCCAGATCCACGACCCGGTAGGGCCCGTATTCAATGTTGTTGATGATGCGGTTGTAATCGTAGTTGATCGTGCTGCTCGTTTCCTCGGACGTAGACGTGCCCGAGCTCCCGGACGCCGGATAGCCCGGGATGTCCGTCTGCCCCGTTCCCACGACGCCGCCGGGCTGTCCATCCGTCCCCTGGGACATGCTTGTCGTATTCTGTTCGCTGACCACGATGCCGCGGTTGTCGTTGTCGGCCAGCGGCTGAACCAGCTGCTCCTGGGTCACTTTCTTGTCAAAATTGAGCGCCGCCGCGACGCTGACCACCAGGTTGTCGATGCCGACAATCCGGCCGAGGAACGTCTGGATGTTGCGCTTCATGTCGTTTTCGAAGTTCCGCCGGATCTCCATCTGGATATCCGCAGCGCTGCCCGAACCGCTCGCGCCCAAAAGCCTTGAAGAAGGCTGCAGTTCCTCGTACTGGCTGGTGATGGTGATGTCTTCGATATGTAAGTTGGGCACCGACGTCTTGACCAGGTTGAAATAGCTGTCGATCTGGTCCTGGGTCGGCCGGAAGCCCGGTTTCAGGGTGAGCTGAACGGACGCCAGCGCCCGTTCCCTTTCTGCCTGGTTCAAAAACACGCTTTCTTCGGGAAGGGTGACCAGCACCTTCGCCCGCTGGACTCCGGTCATGCCTTCCAGGAGCTGCTGGATCTCGCCGTTGAGCATGTTGCGGTACCGGACCCGGAACTCCTGGTCGGTCATGCCCAAAGCCGAAGAAGTGCGGCTGAGTTCGGCGAAACCGATGGAACCGCTTCGCAGCAATCCCTGGGCGCCCACCTCCACCCGGACGCGGTCGGCAACGGCGCTCGGCACGGCAATGGCGGTCCCGCCATTTTCGAGACGGTAAGAAATGCCGGCTCCTTCCAAATATTCGATAATGGCTGCGGCATCATTGTTATCCAGGTTCTGGAACGCGATTTCATATTCGGTTCGCGTAAGCAGGTAGGTGAGAACGATGATGACGACGAGCAGCAGGACTGCGGTCGTCGCCAGCACCGTTTTTTGCTTCCGATTGTACTGGTTCCAGAAGGCAAGAAGTCTGTCGCGAACCTGCAGCCATCTCTCGTTCAATTACGCCACCTCGCCAACAGGACTTGCCACGACGGGAGTTCAACCGGCGTGATCAGGACTACAGCTGCATCCGCATGATTTCCTGATAGGCTTCGATGACCTTGTTGCGAATCTCCGCAGTCAGCCTCAGGCTGAGTTCCGCTTTGGCTGCGGCAAGCATGACGTCGTTGACGTCGGCTTCTCCGATGATGAACAAGTCGTTGACGCGATGGACCTGCTGTTCCGCGGCGGCCACCTGGTCCAGCGCTTTTTTCAGATAATCGGCAAAGCTTTCCGTCACCTCGGCCGGCGTCGCTTCCTTGCGCACGCGATCCTGCAGGCCGGCAGGCAGGCTGACGGACACGAGGGAAGCGGGATCAATCATGGTTCGCCTCTCCTCCCAGAAGGGTTAGTGAAATTCCGGTCACTGGCGACCGATTTCCAGGGACTTCATGAACATGGCCTTGCTCGCGTTCAGGGCCGTCACGTTCGCTTCGTAGGACCGGGTGGCCGAAATCAGATCGACCATTTCCTTGACGAGATCGACGTTGGGCATGTGGACCATGCCGTTTTCGTCGGCGTCGGGATGGGTGGGAAGGTAGACCTGCTTGAACGGCGAAGGATCTTCCCTGATCTGCGTGACCCGCACGCCTTTTGTCGCCAGTTTGCGTTTCAGGACGTCGCGGAAATCGGCCCGGATCGGTTCCATCACCGTCATCTTGCGCCGGTACGGAACGGGCCTGCCGTTCTCGAAGGACGCGCGCGTCGTCTCCGCGTTGGCGATGTTGGAGGCGATGACGTCCATGCGCAGGCGCTGCGCCGTAAGCCCCGACGCGCTGATGTCAAATCCGCCGAGCTTCAAGCCTCATCTACCTCCCCGTAATCCCGATCCGCAACATGCGGATCTCGTGATCGATCTGTTGGACGAACAGGTTGTAGCGAAGCTGGTTCTCCGCCAGCAGCACCATTTCCCGGTCGATGTCGACGTTGTTGCCGTTATGGTTGAACGTCGTGGACCGGTCCTTCACCACCCGGGGCTCGGGCACGGGAGAGCCGCCCGGCATGTGGCCCGGCAGAAACGTTTTCAAAGGCAGTTTCTTATCCGGTCTGGCGCTCAGCTTTTCCGCCAGAAGTTCCTCAAATACGACATCCGACCGCTTGAAATGGGGTACGTCCACATTTGCAATATTGTTCGCCAGGACCTGCTGGCGCAGGGAAGCCGCGTGAAGGGCTCCAACCAGCCGCTCAAACGAAGCTCCTCCGGGTAAGTCCAATTGCCTCCCCCTTTCGCTCCATTGGAAAATGAGACCATTCTCATGTTTCCGGTGACATACCCCTCATGCTTATTCCACATTCATCCACCATAATCCTTCTTCAATCGGCAAGAGTTTTTGATTTTCGCGGCAACATCCATAAAAAAAACAACAAGACATGCCGATATTTATAGTTTCACTAAAAATATCCGCGGGGTTTGTCGAAAATGAAAAAAATCTAAGAATTATCATCCAAGATATGTTCGCATAAAACAATAAGAAAAAAGCCCCGTTTTCCTGGGGTAAAGGACTATAAAAATTAGGACGGAATCGAACGTTTGCGGGGTCAGGGGAGGTCTTTCGAATCATCGCCGATTTTGAGTTCACGCAAAAGATAGGGATTGAGAATCCGGATATAGGTGCCCTTCATGCCAAGGGAACGCGATTCGATGGTACCCGCGCTTTCCAGCTTGCGCAAGGCGTTGACGATGACCGAACGGGTGATGCCGTATCGGTCCGCGATTTTGGAGGCGACAAGGAGCCCTTCCCGTCCTTCCAGGGCCTCGAACATATGCTGGGCGGCTTCCAGTTCGCTGAACGAGAGGGAACGGACGGCGACGGCCACCACGGCGCGGTTGCGCGCTTCCTGTTCCCGTTCCTCGGCCCGTTCGCGCAGGATCTCCATGCCCACGATGGTGGCGCCGTACTCCGCCAGAATCAGGTCTTCCTCGCCGAAGCCTTCGTCCCGCCGCGCGAGCAGCAGCGTGCCGAGACGTTCGCCTCCGCCCGTGATGGGCACGATCGCCGTCATCATCCCCGCGAACGCCCCGTCGGACAGGACGGGCGTCCCGTCCGTATCCCGGCCCATGACCGTATCGGTCACGCGCAGAAACTGTTCGTTCGTCTCCCGGGAAAAGCGAAGTTCCCCCTTCTCCGTCCGTTCCAGCCAGGCCAGCTGGAACTCGGGGGAGCAGGCCGAACCGAGGACCTTCCCTTTTCGGCTGACCACAAACACGTCGCATTTTACCGTCTCCCGCAGCGCTTCCGCCATTTCGCGAAAGCTCACGGGTTTCCCGGCGGCATTCTGGAGCAGCCGGTTGAGCGTGCGGACTTTTTCCAGCAAAGTCATTTCGCAAATTCCTCCGGACCGGTCAAAGAATGTATTGGCTGAGGTCGCGGTTGCCGACCACGCCGGACAGTTTTTCCCTTACGTACTCCGCCGTGATTTCCAGTTCCTCGAGATTGAGATCGGGGGCTTCAAAGGACACGTCTTCGAGCAATTTTTCCAGCAGGGTGTGCAGCCGGCGGGCCCCGATGTCTTCGGTGTTGCGGTTCACTTCCTGGGCCATGCGGGCGATTTCCGCGATCGCCGCGTCGGTGAAACGGATCCGGATGCCTTCCGTCTCCAGCAGCGCGGCGTATTGTTTCGTCAGGGCGTTCTCGGGTTCCGTCAGGATGCGGATGAAATCTTCGTCCGTTAGGCTGGACAGCTCCACGCGGATCGGGAACCGCCCCTGCAGTTCCGGAATCAGGTCCGAAGGCTTGCTCATGTGGAAGGCGCCGGCGGCGATGAACAGGATGTGGTCGGTTTTGATCGGGCCGTACTTGGTCATCACCGTGCATCCTTCCACGATCGGCAAAATGTCGCGCTGCACCCCCTCGCGCGACACGTCGGGACCGTGGCCGCGGCCGGAACTGGCGATCTTGTCGATCTCGTCGATGAAGATGATGCCCGACTGTTCGGCGCGGCGCAGCGACTCGCTGATGACGTCGTCCATGTCGATCAGCTTGGCGGCTTCTTCCTGGATGAGCACCTTGCGCGCCTCGCTGACGGTCAGCCGGCGTTTTTTGCGCCGCTTCGGAAGCAGGTGTCCGAAGAGCTCCTGCATGTTGTGCCCGAGCTGGTCCTGGCCCGGAATCGAAAACATGTCGAACAGCGGGGTGACGGTTTCCTCCACTTCGATTTCCACCAATTCCCGCTCGAGTTCCCCGGTTTCCAGTTTCCTCCGGACTTCGCGGCGCCGTTCGAGAAGGGAGGGATCCAGCGTTTCGGGTTCCTCGGCGGCCGGCTGGTGGGCGCCGAACAGCATCTCCAGCGGGTTGCGCTGCGGTCTGCCGCGGGCGGGGGACGGCACGAGCAGGGCCGCCAGGCGGTCGTTGGCCGCCTGTTCCGCCTTCGGGCGCACCTGCTCCTGGCGTTCTTCTTTCACCATGCGGATCGCCGTTTCCACGAGATCCCGCACCATGGATTCCACGTCGCGGCCGACGTAGCCGACCTCGGTGAATTTGGTCGCTTCCACCTTCACGAAGGGCGCGTCCACCAGCTTGGCGAGCCTGCGGGCGATTTCCGTCTTGCCCACGCCGGTGGGCCCGATCATGAGGATGTTTTTCGGGGTGATTTCATCGCGCAGCGCTTCGGGAAGCCGGCTCCGCCGGTAACGGTTGCGCAGGGCGATGGCCACCGACCGCTTGGCCTGCTTTTGGCCGACGATGTATTTGTCGAGCTCCGCCACGATCTGTCGGGGGGTTAGGGCTTCGCTCATCGGACCCCCTCCTTGCCGTTCAGATTTCCTCCACCACGATCTGGTCGTTCGTAAACACGCAGATTTCCCCCGCCACGCGCAGGGCCGCTTCCGCGATTTCCCGCGCCCCCATCTCCGGCGCGTGGCGCTTCAGGGCCCG
>NICF_comb_assmDRAFT_10002532_pt1 | contig 13730 bp, 13 predicted proteins | sample NewIslPassag4_SG_FD_11279 | JGI IMG/M metagenome (IMG submission 11279) | reverse complement strand
CGCGGATGCCGGGAGCGATGCGGGAGAAGTGGCAGTAGACGGTCTCGAGGCCGTTGGCGTGGCGCAGCCGCACCATGTTTCCGCAGGCGCCCCCCCACCCGGCTCGCGTGACCACGCCGTCGCCGATCGCCCAGACCGGAGTGCCGGTGGGTGCGGCGTAGTCCACGCCGCGATGGGCCTTGTAGTACTTGAGGATGGGGTGGAAGCGGCCGCCGAAGCCTGAGCTGATGCGGGAGAACTTCAGCGGGCTCTTCAGGAACGAGCGCTGGGCAGACGTGCCGTCCTGGGCGTAGTACTCGGGCCGGCCAGTCTTCGGGTTGGGGTAGAGGAAGACGCGCCGCACGCCCGTGGCCTGGCCTCGATACTCGGCGGCGAGGATGTCGCCGTAGCCGATGAGTCGGCCCTGGTAGGTTCGCTTTTCCACCAGGATCTGGAATTCGTCGCCGCGACGCGGATCCACGTAGAAGTCGACGTCCCAGGCGAGAACGTCGGCGAGGGCATAGGCCAGGTCGGCCCGCTCGCCGGCGGCGACCACCGCCTCGGAGAGGGAGGATTCCAGCACGCCCGAGACGAGGACCTTCTCCACCTGGACGTCGAACTCGCGCAGGCTGGCCTTCCAGGCCTCGCCCTCGCGGCGGACGACGATCTCCTCGACGGGCCCGCGCCGATACTCGAGCAGCACGGGCACCTCGCCATCGTCCGTCTTTTCCAGGACCAGGCGGATGGCATCGCCGGGGCGGATGTGACGGACGTTGAAGACTTCGCCGAAGGCGGCGACGATGGCCTGGGCGGTGTTGCCCTCCACGCCCAGGCGCACCAGGGCGCCGCCGAGCGTATCGCCCGGACGGATCCGCTCGGTGGTCCCCCGCCGCACGTGTGGCGGCTCCTGCACGGGCAAGGGTTCGGGCTCGGGCTCGGCAGGCGGCTCGCCCGCCTGCGGCTCGGGTGCCGCCGTGCACGCGCAGAGCGCTGCGAGGAGGATCGCGGTCCACCGACGCATCTGGCGGAGGATAGCAGGGGGAGGCCTGAGGGCCAAGGGAAAGCCTGTCCGGCGGCTGTGGATCAGAGGTCGGCGCGGCGCTCGGAATGCTCCTTGCCGTCGAAGCGCAGGATGACGCCCTTGCCGTCCACTCGGGTGTGGAGATTGACGGGGCGGCGCCAGAGCGACTCGAGGTTCTCCAAGGTCAGGCGCGCCTCGTCCAGCTTGAGGTCGATTCCGTCGTGACGGTGCACGAGCAGAAGCTCGGCACGATTTTCGAAATTACCGTCCACCACATCGATGATCGGCTGGCCGAAATTGGTGAGCTGGTGGAGGAGCTTTTCCTTGATGACCTTGAAGTCGCGGCTGAGGATCTCCCAGGCTTGGTGCTTGTCGTTGTATCCGTAGACGAAGAGCTTGTGCTCCAGACAGAACTCGGGGGTGAGAAATTCATCGATGAAGGTGACGTCGTTGTAGAGGCGGCGCACCTCGAAGATCTTCTGGCGCCCCAGGCCGAGCTGCAGATCCCAGCGCTGCTTTTCGACCAGTGAGTCACATTCCTCCCATTCCTTGCCGAACCTTCCCTTGTTCCAGCGGTCCTCGATGTCGCGGAAGAGCTCCAGGCCGATCTTGTAGGGGTTGAGCGCGCCCGGGCGCACCGCCATGGTGGCGGCGTGGTGATCGGCGTAATCGATGAGCTCGGAGGCCTTCAGCGCCCGCTGGGTCATGATCGTGGAGTGCCAGTAGCTGGCCCAGCCCTCGTTCATGATCTTGGTCTGGCCCTGGGGCGCGAAGTAGTAGGCCTCCTCCCGGATGATGGCCAGGATCTCCTGTTCCCACGGCTCGAGCGGCGCGTGCTCCAGGAGAAAGAGAAGCACGTCCCGCTGGGGTCTTTCGGGAAAGCGCTTCTTCTGCCGCTCCGCCTCCTCCCGCTGGCGCCGAAGCTCTTCGAGGTACTCGGGCGGGTTGATGTAGTACCGCATGTATTCGCGGTCGGCCCGAAGGCCTTCGATTCGCTCCGGCTCCTTTTCGCCTTCGGGAACTCGAGGCGGACCCCGCTTGATGTAGGGGGCGTGGTAGTCGATGAGGTTTTCGAGGGAGAGACAACGGTCGATGAAGTTCTCCACCACCTCCAGGCCAAGCCGGTCGATCCACCGACGGACGCGGGTGGCGTGATTGGCCATTTCGTCCATCATCTTCCGGTTGGTGTGGGCGAAGGAGAAGTTGTTCTTGAAGAAGTCGGCGTGGCCGTAGACGTGAGCCATCACCAGCTTTTGATCGACCTCTGAATTGGATTCCTGGAGGTAGGCATAGGTGGGGTCGTTGTTGATGACCATCTCGTAGATCTTCGAGAGGCCGTACTCGTACCCCTTGGAAAGCTGCTCGTACTCCATTCCGAAGCGCCAGTGCGGGTAGCGGTTCGGATAGCCGCCGTACGCGGCCACCATGTTGACTTCGTCGTAGCTGAGCAGCTCGAAGATCACCTCGAAGAAGTCGAGGCCGAATTCGCGCGCGTATCCCTCGACCTCGTCCTGCAGGTCCCGGAGCCGCGGCGGAAGCTGGCGATCTCTCAGTCGTCGCACGGCGTCTACCTCCCCTTCCCGAGGATCTCCTTGATCGAGGTGTAGATCGCTTCCTTGTCGGCGATCTCGGAGAGGGCCACGCGCTCGTCCTGCCCGAAGCGCTCCCGGAGATCCTTGATGAACTGCCCCGAGCCGTATGGGCTTTCCACCTGCCCGTAGGCGAAGAGGTTGACGCGGGGGAGGATCCGCCCCTCGAGGATGTCGCAGCAGAGCCGGGTGTCGTCGGCGCTCCAGTTGTCGCCGTCGGAGAAGTGGAAGACGTAGCTATTCCACTGCTCGGGCGGATGATCCGCTTCCAGGATCTCGGCCGCCAGCTTGTAGGCGGAGGAGATCATCGTGCCGCCCGACTCGCGGGTATGAAAGAAGGTCTCCCGGTCGACCTCGCGGGCCACCGCGTCGTGGATGATGTAGCGGCCGACGAGGCCCTTGTAGTGGTGGCGAAGCCAGGTGTCGATCCAGAAGGATTCGATGCGGACGATCTCCTTCTGCTCGTCTCCCATCGAGCCGGAGACGTCCATGATGTAGATGATGAGCGCATTCGACTCCGGCCGCGTGGTGACCTTCCAGGTGCGGTAGCGCCGATCCTCCCGGTACGGGACGACCACCGGATTTCTCGGGTCGTAGGTGCCGGTGATGATCTGCCGCTTGAGCGCCTGGCGGAAGGTGCGGCGAAAGTGGCGCAGCGACTCGGGTCCGGTGGTGTTGATGCCCACGTAGCGCGTCTTCTCGGTGACGATGCGGTCGTTTCCCTTGGGCTGGATGCGCGGAAGCTCCAGCTCCTCCCCGAGGATCTCGGCCAGCTCGTCGAGGCTGACGTCGACCTCGAGGAGGTGATGGCCGGGGGCGTCACCGGCCTTGCCCTTGCCATCGCCCTGTGCCGCACCGTCGCCGGCCGGTCCGAGGATGGTGCCGACCTCGCCCTCGCCCTGGCCCACGCCGCCCTGCTGCTTCGGCCCGTAGCGGAAGCGGGGGATTTCGATGGTCGGCACGGGAATGGTGATGAAGTCCTTCCCCCGCTTGCCGATCATCTCCCCTTTCTGGATGAACCGGCGCAGGTTCTGCTTGATGCGCCCCCGGACGATCGCCTTGAAGCGCGCGTGGTCCTGGTGGATCTTGAGCGTCATCTCCGACCCCGGAAGGCGTCCGGCTACTCCTTGGCGTCTCCCCTGGCGAAGATCGACGCCACGAAGTTCAGCACGTCCGTGGCACAGATCTCACAGTAGCCGTAGTTCTCGATGAGTCGCCGCTTGACGACGTCGATCTTCTCCTGCGTCTCGCGATCGACCACCGAGGAGACCAGGTTCTTGAGCTTGATCGAGTCCTTCTGGTCCTCGAAGAGCTTGAGCTCGAGCGCGCGGTGCAGCCGTTCGTTGGTGCGGTAGTCGAAGGTCTTGCCCTCGATGGCCAGGGCGCCGATGTAGTTCATGATCTCGCGCCGGAAGTCGTCCTTGCGGCTCTCGGGAATGTCGATCTTTTCCTCGATCGACCGCATGAGCCGCTCGTCCGGCTCCTCGTACTGCGCGGTGTACTTGTTTCTGACCTTCTCCTTCTGTGTGTACGCCTTGACGTTGTCGATGTAGTTTGCGCAGAGCTTCTTGATCGCCTCCTCGTCGGCGGAGATGGCGCGCTGGACCTCGTTCTTGACGATGTCTTCGTACTCCTGCTTGACGATGGTCAGCAGCTCTCGATAGCGCTTGCGAACCTCGTCCGAGGAGATGAGCGAGTGGGTCTTCAGCCCCGCCTCCAGCTCGTTGAGCACCATGAAGGGATTGAGGCATCCCTCGCCCTTGTCGCTGACCAACGCGTTGGAGATCTTGTCCTGGACGTAGCGGGGGGAGATGCCCTCCATGCCCTCCCGTACCGCCTCCTTGCGCAGCTCCTTGATGTTGTCCTCGGTGTAGTTCGGCAGCGACTTTCCGTTGTACAGCTTCAGCTTCTGAAGCAGCGTCAGGTTGTGCTTCTTCGGCTCCTCGAGGCGGGTGAGGACTGCCCACATCGCCGCCATCTCGATGGTGTGGGGCGCGATGTGCTTTCCGCGGATCTTGGACTGCGTGTAGTCCTTTTCGTAGATCTTCACCTCCTCGGAGAGCTTGGTGATGTAGGGGATGTCGATCTTGATGGTGCGGTCCCGCAGGGCCTCCATGAATTCGTTGCTCTGGAGCTTGCGGTACTCCGGCTCGTTGGTGTGGCCGATGATGACCTCGTCGATGTCGGTCTGCGGGAACTTCTTGGGCTTGATCTTGTGCTCCTGCGAGGCGCCCAACAGGTCGTAGAGGAAGGCGACGTCGAGCTTGAGGACCTCGACGAACTCGATGATGCCGCGGTTCGCGATGTTGAACTCGCCGTCGAAGTTGAAGGCGCGCGGATCGGAGTCGGAGCCGTACTCGGCGATCTTGCGGTAGTTGATGTCACCCGTGAGCTCGGTGGAGTCCTGGTTCTTCTCGTCCTTGGGCTGGAAGGTACCGATGCCGATGCGATCCTTCTCCGAGAGGATGAGGCGCTTGACCCGGACGTGCTCGACGACCCTGGACCAGTCGCCCTTGTACTCCTCCATGAGTTGGCGGAAGACGAAGCGGCAGGGCGGGCAGAGGCTGCCGGTATCCGGAATCTGAAAGCCGGACTCGGGCGGGCAGAGCTCGCGGTAGACCCTCGGACGCCATTCCTCGGGGATGAGGTGGAGCGGCTCTTCGTGCATGGGGCACGGCATGATCTCCTTGTCCACCGTGCCGTCGGGCCGCTTCTTGTCGAGCACCCAGTAGAAGGTGTAGAGGGCGCCTTCCGGCGTCTTGGAATACGCCTCCAGGCCCTTCTTGAGCAGGCGGGCGATGGTCGACTTGGAGGAGCCGACCGGCCCGTGCAGGAGGATGACGCGTCGTTCGGTGCCGTAGCCCTCGGCGGCAGCCTTGAAGACGTTGACGAGCTTCATCAGGGGAACGTCGAGCCCGTAGATGGCGTCCTTGCCGCCGTTGGCCTCGTCCAGGAAGAAGTGGTACCGGACGAGCTTCTTCTTGTTGTCGATGTATTCGGTTTTCCCATGGGAAATGATCATGTCGTACAGCCGCTGGAAAGCCGTACGAGTGACCTTGGGGTTCTTCTGGACGATGCGGAGGTAGTCCTCGAAGGAACCCTCCCAGTGCAGCTCTTGATAGGTTTTGTGGTCCTGCATCGCTGCGATTCGAGCGACCAGGCCGTCCGTCTCGTAGGCTTCCTTCATGGCCGTTGCTCCTCGGCTCCAGTTCTTCTTCTGGAGCGCGCGATCGGCTCGTCGAGCGACCGACCGACCATTTGGGGTACTTGCATTCTCTCGCCTTTATTTCCGGCAAGATGCGAGCGGCTCGCGCAGGGGCGGCTTGGCGGCGCAGAAATGCCGAGGAAAACGGGCTGGAACGCACCAGGAACTGCTGCTTCTCTTCCGCCCGACATGCTCCCCCGCCTACCATCCGGCCGCCTGCTCGCCTCCTTCAGGATGTGTGGTGCAACACGCTTCCAAGGTAGCCCCCGAGGGCGATATCCCACCCAAGCCCGCTCGATTGGGGCCCGAAGCGCGTTTTCATGAAAGGAGAGCCGTGCGCGAGCGCGGAGTCGTGTCGTACCCCGATTTCAAAGACCCGTTTCGGGCGCCCCCGCATCCAGATAAGATTGTAGCAAAAGCTGAGCCGCGAGGGCATCCACCCACTCCTTGCGCTTGCGCCGGCGGGTGCCCGCCTCGCGGAGAAGTCGCTCGGCCTCCCAGGTGGTGAGCCGTTCGTCCCAGAGAACGATCGGCAGGGAGAATCTTTCGCGCAGCTTGTCGGCAAAGCGGCGCGTCTTGGCTGCGCGCGGCCCCTCGGTGTCGTCCATGTTGAGCGGAAGGCCCACCACGAGGCGCGTTGCGCTGCGCTCCTCGACGATCGCGGCGAGCGCGTCCAGGTCGGCTTGAAGATTTTTTCTTCGGATGGTTTGCAACGGATGAGCCCAACCGAGCTCGTCGGAGACGGCCACGCCGATGGTTCGGTCTCCCACGTCCAGGCCGAGGAAGGGGCCGCTCAATCCTGTCCTCCCTCGACGGAAGCCCGGGTATCGGGCGCAGGCTCGCTCGCCTCGTCCTCCAGGGGCTGATCGCCCATGGGATCGTCGGCGATGTCCTGGAGCAACAGATTCTCGATGCGGCGCAGGCTCGCTCGCGTCTTTTCCACGAAGGCGGAGGAAAGGCCGATGCGCTCCGCCACGGTGAGGGTGCGCTCGTAGGCGGCGATCGCTTTCTTGAGCAGGATGCGGATCTTGCGCCGGACCTCCAGGCGGTAGAGTTCCGCCTGCTCGGGGGTGAGGCTGGAGGGGATCGGCGCCTGGATCATCTCGTCGTAGAAGCGCTCGTAGAGCTGGCCGATGCGTTGCCCCGCGGCGGTGGCCCAGTGGGGGTGGCCGTAGCGGATGGCGCGCACATAGTGCCCCTGGGCCGAGAGGAGGAACCGCGACTTGGTCTCGATGGTGTCGGAGAGGCGGGGCACGTCGTCGGTCTGGTCGATGCGCACGTCCTCGAAATGGCGGCGGTAGATCTCCCCCAGAAAGAACTGCGCCTGCGCGGGGAAATAGGGGTCGACCCGCTCCTCGCTCTTGTGGCGCTCGTAGAAGAGGAGGGTGCGCCGGAACTCCATCTCCGCCGTCTCCCAGTCGCCGAGCTCGAGCTTGCAGACGGCCGCCCAGGTCCGGGCGCGGATTCGATCGGTGAGCGAGAGGTCCTGGCGATCGACGAGGGGTTCGAGCAGGTCGAGGGCTTCCTGGTAGAGATCGAGCTCATAGTAGGCGCTGGCGATCTTCCAGGTCAGGTCGAGCGCGTCCTCGGCGTCGGGATCGAAAGCTGCCAGGTAGCGCTCCAGCGCCCGCTGCCACTCGCCGAGGCGCTCCCACGCCTCGCCCGCTCCGAGCGTGGCCGCGCGCCACCGCGGGCTTTGCGGGTGGCGGTCGGCCAGGAGCGAGAAGCACATGGCCGCGCGCAGGTACTCCTCCGCCTGGACGGCGGCCTTCCCGCAAAGCCAGAGCTCCTCCTCCCCGTAGCCCTGGATGGCGCGCGCGATCGCCTCCATGGTGGAGGGAGGTCGGGCGGCGCAGCCACCGAGCAGGAGGAGCAGGACCGTGGCGATCGCCGAAATGCGGCGAAGCGACGTCGGAGACAAGGCCATCTAGCTCCGGGAAAAGAGGTGGTCGGCGACCATGCGGAGCGCCGCCAGATCATACACGTCGGCGGGAAAGCGCGGCACGCGTACCTGCGGGGTGGGATGAACCGAGGCCGCGAGCCGCTCGAGATTGCGGGCGTCCAGGGAAGCCAGGGCGCGCATCTCTCGCAGCGTCCGGGCGAGGCGCTCCGAGAGCGCCGGCTGCCCCGAATCCGGCACCCCTTCGCGCAAGAGCTCGTCGGCGAGCTCCTCGGGCGAGGGGAGGGAAAGCTCGCCCAGGTGGTCGACGTGGACGCGATTGGCGATCACCGCCGCCACGTTCGTCTTCGCCTCGACGAGCATGCGGTGAAAGGAGATCGCCTCCTCCACCGGCGTGCCGTGGGCGGTGGTGACGAGGAGGAAGGCAGCCCGGTCGGAGGCGAGGAGCTCTCGCACCTTCGCCGCGCGCTCCTTGAAGGCGTCGTAGGTGGGCTGGATCTCCACGAGGAAGCGCGCGAGCTCCTCCAGCGTCTCGATGCCGGTCAGCCGCGACAGGCCCTCGAGGATGGCCTTTCCGCCCATCTGAAAGAGGCGCAGTCCGAAGCGGCCGGCCACCAGCGCGGGGGCGAGGAGGCGGCGCAACGGTTTGTTGCCGAGGAAGTCGAGAATGCGGCGGGGCGCGTCCAGGAAATCGAGGGCGTTCTGCGTGGGGGGCGTGTCGAGGACGAGCACCTCCCAACGCCCGCTGGAGTGGAGTTCGTAGAGCTTCTCGGTCGCGATGTATTCCTGCGAGCCGGCGAGGCTGGACGAGAGCGTCTGGTAGAAGCGGTTGCGAAGGATGGCGTCCCGGTGCTCGGTGGAGACCGTGCGGGTGATGAACTCGTCCCACGATCGCTTCAGGTCGAGCATCATCGCCCACAGCTCGCCGGGAGCGTCGGGCAGCTCCACTCGAGTGGCCTGGTTGCCGAGCTCGGCCAGGCCCAGCGCGTTGGCGAGGCGACGCGCCGGGTCGATCGTCAGCACGATGGCGCGCTTGCCCGAGAGCGCGGCCTGCAGGGCGACGGTGGCCGCCACCGTGGTCTTGCCTACACCGCCGGCGCCCACGCAGACGATCACCTCGCGCTCGAAGAGTCGGGACGAAAGGGCGCTCATGATGCGGCCTCGATTCTCTCCGCCAGCGCCTCGATCTCGGCGCGCCCGAAGGCCCGCTCGGGATGGAGCATCGGCAGGGTGACGAGGGGAAGGGCAAGCGAGGATCGCAGGCGCTCCTCGAAGTGGCGCGATCGCCTCGCCCGGATCTCGTGCTCCCGGGCGGCCCGGGAGGCGGCGGCCAGCTTTTCGGAGGCGATGCCCACCTCCAGCCGCTTCAACTCCTCGTCCGAAAAGCGCAGTGGGACGTGGTGGTTGAGCAGAACCCGCCCCAAAGGCAGGCCGAGGCCCTGTCCCGCCTTTTCGGCGAGCTCGAGGGTTTCGTTGACGGCGAGCTCCTCGGGAAGCGTGACCAGCTCCACCGCGGTCGCGGTGGAGTCGACGAGGATCTCTTGCATCCAGTCCGCCTCGCTGCGCAGGGCGCCGGGCGGGACGGCGTCGCGGAGGGCCTGAGGAACGCCGAGGAAGGTCAGCCCGTGTCCGGTTGCGGGCGCGTCGAAGATCACCGTGTCCCACTCGCCCGTGCGCACGCAGTGCAGGAGCTTGCCGAGCATGACGAGTTCGGGAAGGGAGGGGATGAACCCCAGAAAGGCGGTGACGACGCGATTCTCGAGAAGCGAGCGCACCAGAAGCTTGCTGTGCAGGCGCATCAGGGCGTACTCGCGCATCGCCTCCTTGGGGTCGAGCGAGATGGCCTCCAGCCGATCGGCGATCCGGACGATCTCGTATCCGCGCCCCTCCGCGCCCAGCAGACGGGGGATCTGCTGGGCGCGGACCTCGGCCACGAGCACGCGCCGGCCGGCCCTGGAAAGCTGCAGGCCGAGCGCGGCGGAGACGGTGGTCTTGCCCACGCCTCCCTTTCCGATGACGACGTGCAGGCGGCGCGCAAGTCGCGACATGGGCGCACCCTAGAGCCGCGCCACGACGGGGTCAATGGCGCCGGCACGTGGTTGACGCCGCAGGCACCTCGGGCGATCTTGCGCTCCGCGAGGAGGAGTCGTGCCGATTCGTTCCAATCCTTGGGTGCAGAAGGTGATGGCGGCGGGCGAGGCCCAGCTCGACCGCCTGGCGAGCCAGATCCTGGGCAGCGAACGTTTCATCTCGGTCGTGCAGACGGCGGTTTCGCGGACGCTCTCGGCCCGGGATACGCTGGATCGCAGCATCCGCGCGGTCCTGGCGACGATGAACCTGCCCTCCGTGCAGGACATCGACGATCTGCGGCGCCGCCTCGACGAGCTGGATCGCTCCATCTCGGAGCTCGCGGACAAGCTCGGCCAGCTCGAGAAGGCGGGCGCGGCTCCGAAGACCGCGCGGACGCGAACCGCGGCCTCCGGGAAAAGTGCGGCGAAGAAGGCGACGGCGTCGACTGCGAAGAAGAAGACCTGAGGCCCATGCCCCTCCCATCGGGTCGCGCTCGAGGCGCTCACCCCGGGAGGTAGCCCTCCTCCAATGCCCTCTGCTCCGCGGCGGCGAGAGAATCCTCCTCGATGGTGATGTCGTCGGGGGTGGCGTACTCGTCGGGGGCGGGGCGATTGGCCAGCTCGGCCACGTAGTACTTCCGCGGGTAGCGCGTGCCCCAGAGCTTCCACCCCTTGTACTTTTTCACCAGGCGCAAGAACCGTGCGGCGGCGCGATCGACGGACTTGTAGATGTCGTCGGTCACCTCCACCACCGTGAGCGTCCGCGTGTGCGGCATGGTGTAGGTGATGCGGCAGCGCATGTCGCGTCCGCCCTTGGTTCCATTGGTGTCGGCGAGCTCGATCTCCAGGTGGGGGCCCTGTCGGTCGTAGAGCCTGCGCAGCGGACGGATGATCTTCCGCCGGCAGTACTGCTCGAGATGGTCGGTGATCTCGATCCCCAGGGCCTTGGTCTCGACCTTCATGCTCGCGCTCCCTCCGGGGATCAATCTGGGGTCTTCTGCGCGAGCCTGCAGATGGCGGGCCGGGGGGTCGCCCGGTCGAGCGGGGCGCGACCCCCCTCTCACGCGATGGCCGAGGACGGGGCTTATCGGCGTCGCCTCACTCGGTGGCGAGCTTCTGAGCGGCGCCCGAGGTGATCGGCGGCGGGAGCGCTTCGAGGTCCTTGATGCTTTCGCGGCTGTAGCTCTCTCGCTTCTTCAGCCCGCGGCGGATCGCCTCGAGCAACCGGTCGGCAGCGAGGTCGATCGCCTCGTACATGTTGGGACGGACCTCGCGAACGATGATCGGCGAGAGCCCGGGCGCACGGAGGTGGATCCTGCAAGCCTTGTCGCCGCTGCGCTGCTTCTCACCGAATTCGTCGGCCAACTCGACCTCCATGCGCGCGGCGCTGTCGTTCACCAGCCGGATCGCGCGATCGTAGATCCGCGTCTGGCAGTGCGCCTTGAGCGCCTCGGTGAGTTCCAGGTGACGACCCTGCACGACGAACTGCATTCTCTCCTCCTTCGTTCTCGCCCGAGACGACGGGCTGCATGGGTTCTACTCACCGGCGGTGCATGTCATTCCGCGCTGCCGTGCTCCTCCAGCTTCTTTTCGAGTTCTTCGAGCTTGTCTCGCAGCGCCTGCACCTCGCGATGGAGGCTCGGAAGGCCGACCACCGACTTCATCGCGCGGGAAAGGCCTGCCTCGAAGGCGCGGTGCCATTCCTCGAGCGTCTGGCGGGAGGCCTTCACGAATTCCCGAGCCTGGCGCACTCCCTCGGCCTCGCGGCGAAGGACCCGCGCGACGGCCTGCTCGGCCTCCGCGCGGATGGCCAGGACTCGTGGATTGAGTTCGTCGGCGATGAAGGAGACGATCTTGTCTCCTCCGTGGCGCACCATCTCCCGAAGGACGAAGAGCGGCGTCCGATTGGCCCGCTTTTCCTCCTCGAAGACGATCTGGGCGAGCGTGACCGAAGTGAGATCTTCCTTGGTGCGGTTGTCGATGATCCGCACCTCCTCGCCATTGCGGACCATCTCCGCGATCTCGGCGAGAGTGACGTAGCGGCTCTCGTCGGTGTCGTAGAGCTTGCGGTTGGAGTAGCGCTTGATGATCCTCGGCGGGGTCGTCGGCTTGTCGGGGATGGGGTCGCGCTCGGCCAAGGTATGGTGCCCCGGGAAGCGGTGATGAGTCGATCATCGCGGGGCGGGGAAGGCTTGTCAATCCGACCTCCCGCGCCGCGACAGGAGCCGGCCGATGGACTCGCCCAGGGCGGGGAACTTGGCTGCGCCGATGACGAGGAGGACCACGGCGAGGACCAGGGAGATGTCGACGAGGTCGGGACGAGGCATGGCTTCGACTCCGGGGCCGGAACGCTACCACGCCAGCCCTTGGCGGAGGAAGGGCGCTCCGCGGATTTGGGCGCACCGCGGCGCGTCGGCCGATGCCCCCGAGAACACGGTGGAGGCCTTCGCCGAGGCCGAGCGGCAGGGCGCCGAGGGCATCGAATGCGACGTCCGCCTCTGCCGAAGCGGAGAGCTCGTCGTCTTTCACGACGAGGATCTGCGCCGGCTCTGCGGGATCCCGGTGGCCGTACGGGAGCTTCCGCTGGCGGAACTCCGCACGCTGAAAGTGAAGGGCGGGCCTGGACGTTCCGCGACCGGCCGCATACCCACGCTCGACGAGGCGGTGCGCTCGGTCGGCACCTCCATGCTCTGGAACGTCGAACTCAAGGTGGACCGACACGAGGAAGCCGAACCGCTCGCCAAGGCGCTGGTGCACTGGGCACGGCGCTCGGGGATGGGGGAGAGGCTTCTCGTCAGCTCCTTTCACCCGCTGGCGATCCTCACCTGCCGCAAGCTGGCGCCGGAGCTCGCCACCGCCTACCTGTGGGAGCCGGATTCCTACGCTGCGATCTGGCACTACTTCTGGGCGGGGGTCGGTGCCTCTGCCGCCGTTCATCCCGGCGTTCGAGACGTGACGGAGGAGGCGGTCGAGCGCTGGCACAGGCGGGGTTTCGTCGTGAACGCCTGGGTGGCCAACGACCCCGCCGAGATCCGCCGTCTCTCCGAGGCCGGAGTCGACGGGATCATCACGGACGTTCCCGCCCGGGCGCGCCAGGTGCTCTACGGCGACTCGTGAACGAGGACGGGGCGAAATCCGGCGGCGTCGCAGGAAACGAGCCGGTAGCGGATCCCCCTCAGCTCGCCCGTGTACCCCGCGTCGATGCCCGGGCCGTGCAAATGCCCGTAGACGCAGACGTGCGGACGGAACTTCTCGATGATGGGGGTAAAGCGCGTTTCCTTCGGTCCGGCGTAGACCGGGGGAAAGTGCATGCAGGCGATCCGGATCGAGTCGGGATCGGCCAGCTCCTCGGCGGCCTGCACGCTGCGCTCCAGGCGCTGGGCATCCCGCTCCACCAGGTCCGGTCGCGGATCCTCGAGTCGGATCTCCTCGTCCACTCCCTCCAGGTGCGGAGCCTCGGGCACGGTCCAGCCGCGAACTCCTGCCAAGACGTAGGGGCCGTGGCGGTAGGCGCTGCCGTTGTGCAGAAAGCCGACGATGGAAGGGTAGGGGGCGAGCAGCTCCTCGAGCTTCTTGCGGCTGCCCGGCCACCAGTAGTCGTGGTTGCCCTTCAGCAGAACCTTCTTGCCCGGGCGTGCCTCGATCCATTCGAGGTCGCCTGTCGCCTCCGCGGGCCGGGTTGCCCAGGAGATGTCGCCGAGCAGCAGGACCAGGTCGTCGGGCCCGATCATCTCGTCCCAGGCGCGGGCCAGGGGGCCGGGGTGGCCGACCCAGCCAAAGCGGTCCATGTCCTTCTCGCGGGCGGAGGGGAGGTGCAGGTCGCCGATCGCGAAGACTCTCAAGCAGCTTCCTCCTCGGAAGTAGCAGCCTGCCCGGCGTGCCAGCCGCAGGTGCGCATGCGCTCCGTCATGACCAACTTGGGGTGAGAACCCCCGAAGTGGAGGAGCATCATGGCGGAACGAAGGCA
>NICF_comb_assmDRAFT_10002529_pt1 | contig 13739 bp, 7 predicted proteins | sample NewIslPassag4_SG_FD_11279 | JGI IMG/M metagenome (IMG submission 11279) | reverse complement strand
CGCCGCAAGCACCGCCGCGGCCGCGGCGGCTGCGGCATCCTGCGGCAGGAAGGCCGCCGCGGTCCAGCCTGCCGCCGCTCCGGCAAGCAGCAGGACGAGCGCGGCCGCGGCCATGAGCACCCGGCACCTCAATTTTCCCATACCAACCGCTTCGTCTCCTCGAGCGGCTCCGCGCCGTACTCCTCGCGGAATACGCGTTCGAGCCGCTTGTACCAGCTGACCGCCTCGGCGTGGCGGCCGCGCTCTTTCCAGAATCGGATCATTGCCTGATAGGCCTCCTCCTGGTCCGGACGCAGATCAATCCACGCATTGAGCCATTGCTCCGCATGGCTGTCCTCGGAAAGTCCGATATAATACTCGGCCAGCCTGCGCAGCATCACAGTCTGCCGCTCAAGCAGCTGAATCCTCCACCGTTCCAGCCAGTCCGACGCCGGCATGTCCGCTCCGAGCAGCCCGTATTGCCGCACGGCGTCCATATAGAGCATGACGGCCGCGTCGCGGTCCGTCGCCCACAGTTGGTCGCCGACCCGCGACTGCGTCACATATTGCTCGACGTCCACCACATCGATGATCGACTCGCGAAATCCGACCAGCCCGCTCCGCACCTCAATCGCGTCCTCGAACCCGATGCCGGCCAGCGCGCTGCGCAGCTCGTGCAGCGAGACATAGAGATGGTTCGCCACGCGGTGCGATTCCGCGTCGCCGAATACCTGCTCCATCACCTGGCTGCGGAGCGCGCGGTAATCCTGCTGCAGCAGCAGATAGACGAACAGCTCGCGCGACTTGCGGCGCTTCCATTTCGGATGCAGCGCCGTGCCGTCCGGCAGAAAGATGCGGATGCCGGACATGAGCTGAATGCGCATCCGGTTCGGCTTCTCCTCCGCCGGCAAATCCTGCGGTTCGAAGGTTCGCAGGCTCGGCGCCTGAACGGCCATGAGGCCGATCTTGCTCTTGAATTCCGCCATCCAGCCCAGCGTGCGCGGCGTCGACATCTCTTCATGCAGCAGTTCCAGTTGCCGCAGCGCCGCCGCCGCGTCCGTTCGTTCGCCTTCCGCCAGCCGCCGCGCCACATTGAACCGGCAGGCGAACATCTGCACCTCCACGTCGTAGCGCAATTCGTCCTCCGGCAAGCCGAACCCGGCGACTCCTTCGGCCCGAAGCGATCGAAGCATATAGGCGTATCTCGCCGGCAATCCGGTGTCCGACTCGCGCTCTAGCGCTTCATGCACCCGCGCGCACTCGGGCCTGAAAGCCGCCAGCCTGCCGAGCTCGGCGATCCTCCCGGCCCATGCGCCTTTGCTCATGCCGGCGGGATCGTACATCCATCTGTCGAGCAGCACATAAGCGAACCCGATCGCGTCTCCGTCCTCCCGGAACCGGTCGGCCGCCCTCGCGAAGTCGTCGTCGATCAGCCGCGGCGTGAGGAAAGCGGTCGTCCGGGACCAGCATTTCCCCCGCGCCAGCGCCCACCAGACATAGCCGCTGCACTGATCCGGATTGCGTTCGGCCTCCGCGTCCAAATGCGTCAGCATCGCCTCGTTGTCCGTGAAATCGCCGATTCGCACATGGATCAGCGACAGCAGCCCGATCATCGACAGCATCTCGCGATGATCCGCGAGCAACGCAAACGCCTTCACCGCCGCCTGCGCCCGGTTCCTCGCCTCCCGCAGCCTGCCTTCCAGCATCAGCCTCACGGCTCCGGCACGCGATAACAGGGGAGAACGGTACAGAACGGATTCGGGCAGTCTGCCCAGCTCTTCGAGATCCGGAAACTCGCCGTTCTGCACAGCCTGCTCCAGTTGCAACACGATGTCCCTGATGTTGTCTGCTTCGCCTTGATGCCCGGTTTGACGCATGGGTGAAGATCTCCATTTCCATGGAATATAGGTTTATCGTACTATTGAATTAGGAAAAATGGAATACTATCTTACAAGATTCGCCGTCATCTTACAAAATCCTTCCCCCCTCAACCCACGCAGCCTGAAAACTGACAGCGCAAGCTGTTGGCCGCAATAAAACGGCACGCGGACAAAGGTTGCGTGCCGTTCACAATCAAATGTTGCGTACCGTTCACAATCACCATTATTCGCGGCTCACTTGACCAGGTGTCCGCGCGTGACGCCGAGCTGGTTGATCGCCTTGAGGGTGCGCCACACTTCGGTCCCTTCGATCTTGCCCCTGATCGCGTCGGTGTAAAGCCGGATGACCTCCTCCACCTTCTCCGCCGGCTCCTCCAGAAACTCGACCCTGAACGTGCCGGCCCCGAGCTCGATGAAGCTGCGCAAATATTCGGCGCCGGACTGTTCAATGGCGTTGTACACCGTGTTGCGGCAGCCGTCGTCGACGCGGACGGGATGAGACATGCCGATCCTGTCCCGGAGCGACACGCGATGCTTCTCGCAGGGACGTCCGCAATTCGTGTAGTCCGTCCCTTCGCTCAGAAACGTGCAGTACACGCAATGCTCCGTATGGAACATCGGCAGATGCTGGTGGATGACGATTTCCGCCCGCGAGCCGTCCATCCGCCTGAGCAGATCCGCCATCTGCTGCGCGTTCAGGTCGTAAGAGAGCGTGACCCGCGCAAGGCCCAGATCGAGCATCAGATTTGCCGCCTTGTGGTTGGCGATGTTCAGCGAGAAGTCGCCGATCAGCTCGGGGAAACCGGCCGCCTCCCCCGCGGCTTCGAGCTCTTCCCGCTTCTTCAAATAGAATTGGAGCGCGCCCGTGTTCCGCACCAGCACGGCGTCGGGCTTCAGCTTCAGAATCATGTTATGGTAGCCGTTCTCCCCCGGCATGTGAATGCGGGGGGCCGCCAGCGCGATCCGTTTGCCGGCCCCGCGCGCCGCCTCGACGGCCTCGGGGTATTGCCGGATGAACTCGAAATCGGCGTACACCAGCCCGACGCCCGCGTCAAGCGCCGCCTTCACCTGCTCCATGCTGCGGCACAGCGCGGTCAGCTCCGGCTCGCCCTTGAGGGGCGAGGCCTTGCGGACATCGGCATAAGGATCGATGCTCCGCTTCGCGTAAGGCCGCGCCTTCATCCGGACGTCCTCGAGCTTCGCCGCCGCTTCCCGGCGCAGCCGGTTCAGCTCGCTGACCGGCAGGATGACGGGGCCGGCCAGTTCGATATGAAGCTCCTCCAGCCGGAAAATCGTCCCGCCGAGCCGCCCCAGTTGTTCCGCAAGCAGAGACCGGTCCATCGGCCGCTTCTGCGCAACATCCAGCGGAATCGCGCTCTCGACGGTTACGCTGCTGCCCGTCCGGATGTCGGTCCACACCGTCCGCAGCGGCTCGCCCGCGCGCCCGCTGACCGACACGCGGACCGGGAACGTGCGGTACGGCTTGTCCGTCTCGAACGTCTGCCTGAGCCGCCGGTCGAGCGCCGGGTCGCTCGTCTTCCAGATCCGGTCGTCCGGCTTCACCCGCTTCAGGTCGACATCATGCCGGCCGGGCACGATCTCGTATGTTCCGCCTTCCCGCGCCTCGCCTTCCACCTTGGCGCCCTGCCTGCGAATGTCCCAGACGCGGCCGCCTTCCTCCGGCTTCTCCGGTTCGCCCGCGTCGAACACGATGCCGTCGCCGCGCTTGAGCGGCGCCTCGAGCCGGCAGATGACGCCGTCCCGCGTGACGCGCTCGACGCGGCCGAGATAGACGCCGCGGCTTTTCGGGAACGTTCCGTCCACGAGCTGCTTGTTGTTCGTGCCGAGCAGGAAGCCCGGCGTGAACCCGCGCGAGAAACTTTGCTGCAGCTCCCGGATTTCCTCCTTCGACGGCTCCGTATTGCCCCCCGCGAAGTACCGGTCGATCGCGGCGCGGTACTTGCTCACCACATTGGCGACGTATTCCGGGCTTTTCAGCCGGCCTTCGATCTTGAACGAAATGACGCCCGATTCGATCAGCTCCGGCACAAGCCCGATCGCGGCCAGATCCTTCGGGGAGAGCAGGTAGGCGACATCTCCCATCGGCTTCTGCACGCCGTCGACGATCAGATCGTAGGGCAGCCGGCACGCCTGCGCGCATTCGCCGCGGTTCGCCGACCGCCCGCCCCACATCTCGCTCGTCAGGCATTGGCCCGAATAGGAGACGCACAGCGCGCCGTGGACGAACACTTCGAGCGGCAAGGAAGTCTGGCCGGCGATCGTTCGGATCTGCTTCAGATTGTTTTCCCGGCCGAGCACGACCCGCTCGATGCCGAGGCTGGCCGCGAACTCGACCGCCTCCGGCGAGGTGATCGTCATCTGCGTCGATCCGTGGATCGGCAAATCCGGCGAGATCTCGCGGATCATGCGCACCAGGCCCAGATCCTGCACGATGACCGCGTCGACGCCGGCGTCGGCGCACGCCTCGGTCAACCGCTTCGCATATTCCAGCTCGTCTTCGAAGACGAGGATGTTGAACGTCAGATAGCCCTTCATGCCATAGCGGCGCAGGAAAGCCATAACCTCCGGCAGCTCCTCCATCCGGAAGTTGTGCGCCCTCGCACGCGCGTTGAATTGCTCGACGCCGAAATACGCCGCGTCCGCGCCGTTCGCCGCCGCCGCCCGCAGGCAGTCCCAGTCGCCGGCCGGCGCCAGCAACTCGATGTCCTCTCGTCTTATGCCGCTTCGCATCATCTATATCAAACCTCCGGGTTGTACGCTCGCACCCGCGCGAAATTCCGCTTCCCAGTGTAACACCCCGTGTCCGCGATTCCAATAGCTTCGGGATGGCAATTGCGGCTTGCCGGCGGCAGTCATGCCGGGACAAGACGAGGGAACGCCGTCAAAACCGCGGGCCGGTTTCCCGCCGGTTGTCCTCTTCCTATCCGATATTGGCATTTCGCCGCGCCTTCGTGCATCGCGAAAACGCGGCATGCTATAATGAATCGGGAAAGCGATGACAATCCCGTTCAGGAATCGAAGGAGGCTGCTCGCGAACCATGAAATTGGGCGTATTCACCGTGCTCTTCAGCCAGAGACCGTTCGAGGAAATGCTCGACCATGTCGCCGCGAAGGGGCTTGAGGCGGTCGAGATCGGCACCGGCGGCTATCCCGGCGACGCGCATTGCAACCGGAAGGAACTGCTGGAGGACGAAGGCAAGCGCAAAGCGTATTTGAAGGCGGTCGAATCCCGCGGCCTGATCATCAGCGCGCTGAGCTGCCACGCCAACCCGCTCCATCCGCAGAAAGCGATTTCAAGCGAGCATGACCGGCTCATCCGCGAGACGATCGATCTCGCGTCGAAGCTCGGCGTGCCGGTCGTCAACACGTTCTCCGGCTGCCCCGGCGACAGCGAGGACGCGAAATACCCGAACTGGCCGGTCTCGCCGTGGCCGAACGACTATCAGGAGATTCTCGACTGGCAATGGAAGAACAAGGTGATTCCGTACTGGAGCGAAATCGCGAAGTACGCAACCGACAAGGGCGTCAAGATCGGGCTCGAGCTGCACGGCGGCTTCTCCGTCCATACGCCGGCGACGCTGCTCCGCCTGCGCGAAGCGGCCGGCGAGGCGATCGGCGCCAACCTCGACCCGAGCCACATGTGGTGGCAGGGCATTGATCCGGTGCAAGCCGTGCAGATTCTCGGCCGCGCCGGCGCGATTCACCATTTCCATGCGAAGGATACGTCGATCGATCCGATCAATGTCAATCGCTACGGCCTCACCGACATGCAGCCCTATACGAACATGCTCGACCGCGCATGGCAGTTCCGCACCGTCGGCTTCGGCCACGACCTGAAGACCTGGGCCGACATCATCAGCGCCCTCCGTCTGGTCGGCTACGACTATGTCGTCAGCATCGAGCATGAGGACGGCCTGATGTCCGTCGAGGAAGGCTTCACGAAAGCGGTGCAAAATCTGCAGCAAGTGCTGATCCGCGAGCCGCTCGGCGAAATGTGGTGGGTGTAACCCGTCCGTCCGCAACACAACCGTCGCCCCGATTCGGTCGGGGCGTGGTCATATGCAGCAAGATGAAACCCCAAGGAGTTGACTCAGCATGTCACGCGTAAAAGTAGGCGTCATTGGTCTCGGCGAAGTCGCGCAGATCATCCATCTGCCGATTCTCGCCTCGTTGGAGGATCGGTTCGAGATCGCCGCCATCTGCGACATCTCGCCGAGCCTGCTGCGGCACATCGGCGAGCGGTACCGCGTCCCCGAAGCGATGCGCTTTACGGATATGGAAGCGCTGTGCGCGGTGCGGGAGCTCGACGCCGTCTTCGTGCTTAACAGCGACGAATACCACACCGCCGCGACGCTGGCCGCGCTGCGCCACCGGAAGCATGTGCTGCTGGAGAAGCCGATGTGCTTGACACTCGCCGACGCGGACGCGATTATCCGCGCCCGGGACGAAGCGGGCACGCAGGTGATGATCGGCTATATGCGGCGCTATGCGCCCGCCTTCACCGAAGCGGTCGAATTGGTCCGCGGCATGGGACCGGTCCGCTACGCGCGCATTCGGGATCTGATCGGGCAGAACGCCTACTTTATCGACCAGTCGAGCCGCGTTTTCCGGCCCGCGGACATTCCGCCCGAAGCGATCGAGGAGCGGAAGCAGCTCGCGGCGCGGCAGGTTGCCGAGGCGATCGGCGACGCCCCGCCCGATCTCGTCAACGCATACCGGCTGCTGAACGGGCTGAACAGCCATGACCTGTCCGCGATGCGCGAGCTGATCGGCATGCCGTCGCGCGTCATTTCCGCCGCCCAATGGAACGACGGCTCGTTCATCCACGCGCTGTTCGAGTTCGACGGCTTCAACGCGACGTTCGAGACCGGCGTCCATCGGATCGGCCGTTTCGACGCGCACCTCGAAGTGTATTCGGCCACGAAGGCCGTGAAGGTCCAGTACAACAACCCCTATATCCGCCATCTGCCGACTTTGCTGATCGTCGACGAAACGAACGGCGACGCGTTCGCCGCATCGGAGACCCGGCCGACGTTCAAGGACCCGTACACCATCGAAATCGAGACGTTCCACGATGTGGTGACCCGCGGCATTAAGCCGAAGACGACGCCGGAGGACGCGAAGCAGGATCTGATCCTGTTCCAATGGATCATCGACGCGATCCGTCGCAACGGATAGCCGGTCATATATAAGAGCCTCCCGCCGGTCAGGGCGGGAGGCTCTATGTATGCGCGCTTCTGCCTTCTGCGGTCCTGCGGGCCGATCAGCCCAGCCAGACCTCGAAAATCATGATGTAGTCGATGAACAGGAAAATCGCCAGGGACACGATCGCGAACCCGATGGCGAAATAGTTCTTGCGCGGACGTTCCATCAACAGCCGCACGAGGCCGATCGCGATGACAATGGTGAACAGCAGCATCATGATGTCGAACGGATCGAAGCTGCTCGTGGATGCGGTCTCTTCTGCGAGAAGCAACATGGGGGGACCTCCTTCTGATTCGTCAACCGAACGTAGACACTGTCTCCGTATAATGTTAGCCTGTCACGGCTCCGGTTGCAAGCCTTTCTTCGCACTGTTAACAACTTTGTCACGCCCCGGAGCCTCCAGACATTAGCATGCCCAAATTTTCGCTCCTGTCGGCGTATTTTGATATATTGGGACAAGAAACCGGACGGACGGAAAGCGGCCTCTTGTCCGTTACGGGATGTCCCGGCCAAGGATGCACGATGCGGCCTGATCGTCCATCCGATCCGTTCCGGCCAGCCGATCTGCGGCGCATATTTGAAGCCGAAAAAGGCCAACCCGCACAGGCTGGCCTTTCACATATCGCAATTACTTCACTTCCGCCGCCGCGATCTCGGCGCCCTGCCGCGCTTCCATGCGCTTCCGGTCGCGCTCGAGGATCGGCTTCAGATAGCGGCCGGTGTGGGAAACCGGCGATTCCGTCACTTCCTCGGGCGTGCCGGTCGCGATGACGGTGCCGCCGCCGCTGCCGCCCTCCGGCCCGAGGTCGATGATGTAGTCCGCCGTCTTGATGACGTCGAGATTGTGCTCGATGACGAGCACCGTGTCTCCGGCGTCGACCAGACGGTGCAGCACCTGCAGCAGGCGGCTGATGTCGTCCACGTGCAGGCCGGTCGTCGGCTCGTCGAGGATGTACAGCGTCCGGCCGTTGCTGCGGCGGTACAGTTCGGACGCGAGCTTGACCCGCTGCGCTTCCCCGCCGGACAGCGTCGTCGCGGGCTGCCCGAGCTTGATGTAGCCGAGGCCGACATCGAGCAGCGTCTGCAGCCTGCGGTGAATTCTCGGGATGTTGCGGAAAAACTCGACCGCGTCTTCGACGGTCATCTCGAGCACTTCCGCGATGTTCTTCCCCTTGTACCTCACTTCGAGCGTCTCGCGGTTGTAGCGTTTCCCTTTGCACACTTCGCAAGGCACGTAGACATCCGGCAGAAAATGCATCTCGATCTTGATGATGCCGTCGCCGCTGCACGCCTCGCACCGGCCGCCCTTCACGTTGAAGCTGAAGCGGCCCTTCTTGTAGCCGCGCACCTTCGCTTCGCTCGTGTTCGCGAACACGTCGCGGATGTCGTCGAACACGCCGGTGTAGGTCGCCGGGTTCGAGCGAGGCGTCCGGCCGATCGGGGACTGGTCGATATCGATCACCTTGTCGAGGTGCTCGAGGCCGAGGATCTCCTTGTGCTCGCCGGGCCGGGTCTTCGCGCGGTTCAGGTCGCGCGCCAGCGCCTTGTACAGAATTTCGTTCACCAGCGTCGATTTGCCGGAGCCGGAGACGCCGGTGACGGCCGTGAAGAGGCCGACCGGAATTTTCACGTTGATGTTCTTCAGGTTGTTCTCCCGCGCGCCGCGGATCTCGATCCAGCGGCCGTCGGGCTTCCGGCGCTCCGCCGGCACCGGGATGAATTTGCGTCCGCTGAGGTATTGCCCCGTCAGCGAATCGGGATGGTTCATGATCTCCTCGGGCGTCCCCTGCGCGACGACCTGGCCGCCGTGGATGCCGGCGCCGGGCCCGATGTCGATGATGTAGTCGGCCGCGAGCATCGTGTCTTCGTCGTGCTCGACGACGATCAGCGTGTTGCCGAGGTCGCGCATCTTGCGCAGCGCCTGGATCAGCCGGTCGTTGTCCCGCTGATGCAGACCGATGCTCGGCTCGTCGAGGATGTACAGGACGCCCATCAGGCTGGAGCCGATCTGCGTCGCGAGCCGGATGCGCTGCGCCTCGCCGCCGGACAGCGTGCCGGCCGCGCGGCTGAGCGTGAGATAGTCCAGTCCGACCGCCGCGAGGAAGCCGAGGCGGCTGTCGATCTCCTTCAGGATGAGGCGCGCGATCGTGCGCTCCTTCTCGCTCAGCTCAAGTTCGGCGAAAAACTTCCGCGCCTCGCTGATGGACAACGATGTCACATGCGCGATGTTCTTGCCGCCGACCGTGACGGCCAGGCTCTCCTTCTTCAGCCGGTGGCCCTTGCAGGTGCCGCAGGGCTTCGCGCTCATGAACTGCTCGATGAACTCCCGGATGCCGTCGGACGCGGTCTCGCGGTAACGGCGCTCCAGGTTGTGCACGATGCCCTCAAACGGCACGTACGCCTCGCGCGTATGGCCGAAGTCGTTCTGATAGCGGAAGCGGACCTTCTCGCCGCCGGTGCCGTAAAGCAGCCTCTTCATCTGCTCGGGGGAAAGCTCCGCCACCGGCACGTTCGTCGGAATGCCGTAATGCTCGCACACCGCGCGGAGGAACTGCGGATAGTAGTTCGACGTGCTCCCCGCCCATGCTTCGAACGCCCCTTCTTCGATCGAAAGCCGCGGATTGCTGACGAGCAGGTCGGGGTCGACGATCATCTTCATGCCGAGGCCGTCGCACTCGGGGCAGGCGCCGAACGGGCTGTTGAACGAGAATATCCGCGGCGACAGCTCGTCGATGCTGAAGCCGCATTCCGGACAAGCCAGCTTCGCGTTGAACAGCAGCTCCTCCTGTCCGATGACGTCGACGATGACCTTGCCGTCCGACAGTTTCAGCGCCGTCTCCAAAGAATCCGCAAGCCGCGGCGCGACATCTTCCTTCACGACAATCCGGTCGACGACGACTTCGATGCTGTGCTTCTTGTTCTTCTCCAGTTCGATCTTCTCGCCCAGATCGCGGATCTCGCCGTTGACCCGCACGCGGACGAATCCCTGCTTCTGGATGTCCGCGAGCAGCTTCGCGTGCTCGCCCTTGCGCCCGGAGACGATCGGCGCGAGAATCTGCAGCCGCGTCCGTTCGGGATATTCGAGAATCCGGTCGACCATCTGCTCGACCGTCTGGGCCGCGATCGGAATGCCGTGCACCGGACAATGCGGCTTGCCGATGCGCGCGTAGAGCAGGCGAAGATAGTCGTAAATCTCCGTCACCGTGCCGACGGTCGAGCGCGGGTTGCGGCTCGTCGTCTTCTGGTCGATGGAAATGGCCGGCGACAGGCCGTCGATCGAGTCGACGTCCGGCTTCTCCATCTGGCCGAGGAACTGCCGGGCGTAGGCCGACAGCGATTCGACGTACCGGCGCTGGCCTTCGGCGTAGATCGTGTCGAACGCGAGCGACGATTTCCCGGAGCCGCTGAGACCGGTCAGAACGACGAACTTGTCGCGCGGTATTTCCACATCGATATTTTTCAGATTATGGGCTCGCGCCCCTTTGATGACTATGCGATCACTGGCCACTCGCGGTACCTCCCGGTCCATGCCGCCGCGGGCAAAGTTTCTGGGGTTATGATTCCAGCTCGGCCTTCAGTTCAAGCAGCGCGTCGCGCAGCTCGGCCGCCCGCTCGAACTGCAGCTGCTTCGCCGCTTCCTTCATCTCGGCCTCCAGCCGCTGGATCAGCTTCATTTTCTCCTTCTTCGACATCTTGCCGAAGGCGTCCGCTCCGTATTCGGCCTTCGATTCGGCAACCTTCACCGCTTCGATGACGTCGTGCACCTTCTTGCGGATCGTCTGCGGCACGATGCCGTGCTTCTCGTTGTACGCGATCTGGATCGAGCGGCGGCGCTCCGTCTCGCGGATCGCCCGGCTCATCGATTCCGTGATCGTATCGGCGTACATGATGACCCGGCCGTCGGCGTTGCGCGCCGCCCGGCCGATCGTCTGAATGAGCGACGTCTCGGAGCGGAGGAAGCCTTCCTTGTCCGCGTCGAGAATCGCGACGAGCGACACTTCCGGCAGGTCGAGCCCTTCGCGCAGCAGGTTGATGCCGACGAGCACATGGAACGCGCCGAGGCGCAGATCGCGCAGGATCGCCATCCGCTCGAGCGTCTTGATGTCCGAGTGGAGATAGCGGACCTTGATGCCGACGTCCTTCAGGTAGTCGGTCAGGTCTTCCGCCATCTTCTTCGTCAGCGTCGTCACGAGCACGCGCTCGTCCTTCGCGATGCGCGCGCGGATCTCGCCGACGAGATCGTCGATCTGCCCCTTCGTCGGCCGCACTTCGACGACCGGATCGAGGAGACCCGTCGGGCGGATGATCTGCTCCACCACTTCGTCGCAATGCTCGAGCTCATACGGGCCGGGCGTTGCGGAAACGTAGATGAGCTGCTTCGCCTTCGCCTCGAACTCCTCGAACTTGAGCGGCCGGTTGTCCAGCGCGGACGGCAGCCGGAACCCGTGCTCGACGAGCACTTCCTTGCGGGACCGGTCGCCGTTGTACATCGCGCGGATCTGCGGAATCGTGACGTGCGACTCGTCGATGACGATCAGGAAATCGTCCGGGAAGTAGTCGAGCAGCGTATACGGCGTCGAGCCGCGCTCGCGGAACGTCAGCGGCCCCGAGTAGTTCTCGATGCCGGAGCAGTATCCCATCTCCGCCATCATCTCGAGGTCGTAGCGCGTCCGCTGCTCCAGGCGCTGCGCCTCGAGCAGCTTGCCCTGCGAACGCAGTTCCTCGAGCCGCTCCTCCAGTTCGCGCTCGATGTTTTTCAGGGCGATCTTCATTTTCTCCTCGTGGGTGACGAAGTGGGACGCCGGGAAGATCGCCGCGTGGTTCCGCTCTCCGATGATTTCGCCCGTCAGCGTGTCGATCTCGGTGATGCGCTCGATCTCGTCGCCGAACATCTCGACGCGGATCGCCCGTTCATGGCTGCCCGCCGGGAAGATCTCGATCGTGTCGCCCCGCACGCGGAACGTGCCGCGGACGAAGTTGATGTCGTTGCGCTGGTACTGGATGTCGACCAGCTTGCGCAGAATCGCGTTGCGCGGCTTCTCCATGCCGACGCGCAGCGACAGGACGAGATCGCGGTACTCGTCCGGCGAGCCGAGGCCGTAGATGCACGACACGCTCGCCACGATGATGACGTCGCGCCGCTCGAACAGCGAGCTGGTCGCGGAGTGCCGCAGTTTGTCGATCTCGTCGTTGATGCTGGAGTCTTTTTCAATATAGGTGTCCGTCTGCGGGATATAGGCCTCCGGCTGGTAGTAATCGTAGTAACTGACGAAGTAGGAGACCGCGTTGTTCGGGAAGAAAGCCTGGAATTCGCTGCACAGCTGCGCCGCCAGCGTCTTGTTGTGCGCGATGACCAGCGTCGGGCGGTTCAGCTCCTTGATGACGTTCGCGATGGTGAACGTCTTGCCCGTTCCCGTCGCGCCGAGCAGCGTCTGGTGCTTCTTGCCTTGCCGGACGCCCTCCACCAGCTTCGCGATCGCCTCGGGCTGGTCGCCGGTCGGCTTATAATCGGAGACAAGCTCGAACGGCTTGTCCAGAATGGCTATCGATTCTCGCATCGGTCCTGATTCCGCTCCTTCCGGCTGCCCGTATTCCGGCGGCAAAACCGCCTCCGATGAGCGCGCCGGCCGGCGTCTTCGCCGTCCGGCTGTCCGCGTCATCGCCGCCCGGGTCTGTTCGTGCATCCGTCTTTATCGGTATGCCCCATGCGGCGGGCTTGCAGACACCGGATGAACCAATCCTTTCCTCTGTCGCCAGCCGAATGAGAATAAATGTTCCCATTCGATTATACCCGTTCTTCCATCGCCGCGCAATTGCGGAATGGACGCAAAAAAATGCCCCCGTCACAATGGACGCGGGGATGGCTGACTCCTGCCGCAACCCGGCCCGGGATTGGACGGCGGCGATCTCCTGAGGCGATCTCCTGATCCGTCATTCCGCGGCGCGTCAATCCTTCGCCTGCGCGGCGGCGGCCAGATCAAGCGCCTGACGGCCCGGTTCGGACGGCCCGTGATCCGGATCGGACGCCGCGCCTTTAGCCGGGGCGGCCGGCGTCGGGACAGCCGGATCAACAATCGCCGGCTCAGCGGCCGTCCGTCCGGGCGCCGCCGCATGCGCCGCTTCGGCGGAGGCCGCCGCGAGCGCCGGAGCGGCCGGCATCGCCGCGTTGCGCCGGCGGTAGGGGCGGCTCCACGGCAGCAGCCCGATCAGCGACCGGGAAGCCCCGCTCACGGTCCAGCCGGCGTTCTCGAACGGCGCCAGCACGAGGCCGAGCTGGTGATGCTCGTTCTCGTAGCGCGCGCGCTGCGCAAAGCGGACATGCCCGTCATGGTTGAGCAGCTCGATCTTGGTGAAAGCCGGATTCGCCAGCAGACCGTCGTACAGTTCCTCCGGCGTGCGCACGGCGATGCCGTTCACCTTGCTGATGATCTCGCCGGGCTCGATGCCGAGCTGCGCGCCCGACGAGCCGGGCAGCACCGCGAGCACCCTGAGCCCGCTTCCTTCATGCGCATACAGCGGCCCGGACGCCGCCTCCCTGCCGCGCTCGATGAAAGCGGCGATTTCGCGCATCGCCGGCACGACAACGGCGGCGGCCGGCAGCAGCGTCTCCCAGCGCGCCGCGGCCGCGCCCGCGGCGGCGGCGATCAGCCCGGT
>NICF_comb_assmDRAFT_10002527_pt1 | contig 13746 bp, 10 predicted proteins | sample NewIslPassag4_SG_FD_11279 | JGI IMG/M metagenome (IMG submission 11279) | reverse complement strand
AAAAATCATGGGGGGGGGCCTGCCTGTGGGAGCTTACGGTGGGCGGGCCGAAATAATGGACCACATTCTGCCTGTCGGCAAAGTGTTCCAGGCGGGCACTCTGAGCGGCAACCCACTGGCGATGGCAGCGGGCCTGGCCACGCTTCAGGTCCTGGAACAGGAAAACCCTTATCCCAGACTGGAAAAGCGTTCTCAACAACTGGCGGACGGCCTCTTGTCTCTGGCGGCTCGGGCTGGGATTCCTGTTCAAGTTCAGCGCTGTGGATCGATGCTCACCTTGTTTTTCAATTCGCAGCCGGTCCGCGATTGGGATACGGCCTCACAATGTGACGTGAAACAGTTCGCTCAATTCTTTTGGGCGATGCTTGAAAGAGGAGTTTATCTCCCGTGCAGCCAGTACGAGGCATGGTTCCTCTCCACAGTGCACTCGGAGAGGGAGATAGACCAGACACTCGAAGCAGCGGAGGCGGCGTTCGGGCAATTGCGAACACGTGATTCCTAGCCGCATAGCCTGCCGACGAGCCACCCCGAAACATTATCTCATGGATTTGCCAATCGGGGCGAGGTTCGCTTTTCCTCAGCGTAACTCGGCCGATAGTAGATGGGCTTGAGTGTCCACACGTCTCCGCGCTCTCCGGCCGAGTACCGCTGATAGGCCAATTGGGCAACGCTGGCAGCCGTAGGATCCCAAAGTTCTGGCTGGGCTACTGTGACCGCGGGATTAACACTTTGTGCGAACCGATGGAGACCAGGGCCGGTTACGGCGACAGAGCCCCTCTGGAGCAACGCTTCAAGCCACTCCCGGAGATCGACAACCCCTGGGTCTTCCCAAAGCATCCAGCCGCGGTCGTCGGTCCACGTGTAAGCTCGGGCAACGATCTGACCTCGCTGCGCATCGCCGATCACGGCGAGATATTCTGCGATTCTCGGCGTCTGCCAAGCTAAGACGTCAAAAGTATTCAGGCCAAGAACTTCCGCACCGACGGCGTAAGCAAAAGTTTTGGCCGTGACCACCCCAATCCGAACGCTTGTGAATTGGCCCGGACCGACGGTGACGCTCACCAGATCGACGTCCTTGGGGCTCCAATCCACCATTTGCAGAAGATCGCGAAGGGTGGGTGCCAGACTCGCCGCCGCCCGGGGGAATTCCGGAAGGCGAAGTTCACCCAAGATGGTCTGGTCACTGGCAACTGCCACGCTGCCGGGGACAGCGGTTGTCTCGATCGCAAGGATGTTCACTGGTTGGGGCCCTCGCGTGATCCACGTTGAAAGCGAATGAAGAACCGACTATTCCCGGGCGTTTTTCTACGACCCGGTCCGGCGAGGTGGTATCCTCATCATGAACCTGCTGCCCCCGCCTCGTTTCCGCATAAAATGAGCACTTAGCGGAATGTTTGGCCGTTGCATTAAGGTTGTTTTAATGCAATAGAACCGAGGCGCAACGGCGAAGCACTGTTACTGCCGATCAAGGTAGGTCGTATAATACCGATTGGAAGAATCCCTATCAACCCGGCGGGGGACACCTTGCATTGCCTCCACGGGGCGGTATATTTATCGTTTACATTTCCCTTCGCCGAACGCTAGCGTAGCTCAATCGGCAGAGCGGCTGACTTGTAATCAGCAGGTTGTGGGTTCGAGTCCCACCGTTAGCTTTGCGGGCGAAGGGCGGCCGAACGGCGATAGACGCTTGGCCCGCGTGTCATCAAGAGTTGGGGGGTTTCCCGAGTGGTCAAAGGGGTCAGACTGTAAATCTGATGGCTTACGCCTTCGCAGGTTCGAATCCTGCACCCCCCATTGTGATGCACCTAAGCCACTCGCGGGTGTAGCTCAACGGTAGAGCAGTAGCCTTCCAAGCTATTGACGGGGGTTCGACTCCCCTCACCCGCTTTGGCTCCTGGTGGAGGTGTTCGGGTACGAGCGCGAGCGCTGCTGTAGCTCAGCCGGTAGAGCGCGTCCTTGGTAAGGACGAGGTCATGGGTTCAAGTCCCATCAGCAGCTTATTGTGTTTCCGAGCCGGCCGGTTGAGTGGATTGTGGATCAGGTAACTTGAGTTCGAGGTTCCAGACCAGAGCACGGAGATTGATCGAGAATGGCTAAGGATGTATTTGTTCGGACGAAACCCCACGTCAACGTCGGGACGATCGGTCACATCGACCATGGTAAAACCACGCTGACCGGTGCGATTTTGGCGGTGCAATCCCGGAAGGGGCTCGCCAAGTTCAAGAGCTATGCGGACATTGCCAAGGGTGGTACCGTCCGTGACGCGACGAAGACGGTCACGATCCATGTGGCCCACGTGGAATACGAAACAGAAAAACGTCACTACGCTCATATCGACTGCCCGGGCCACGCAGACTTCATCAAGAACATGATCACCGGTGCGGCTCAGATGGACGGTGCCATCCTCGTCGTGTCAGCCGCAGACGGCCCGATGCCGCAGACTCGGGAACACGTTCTGCTGGCCCGCCAGGTGAACGTCCCGGCGATGGTTGTGTTCCTCAACAAAATCGACCTGGTCGATGATCCCGAGTTGCTCGACCTGGTGGAGATGGAGCTGCGGGAATTGCTGAAGAAGTACGACTTCCCGGGCGACGAGGTGCCCATCATCCGAGGAAACGCCCTGGCAGCTTACCAGAATCCCGACGATCCCGAGGCGACCAAGTGCATTCAGGAGCTCCTCGATGCCATCGACTCGTACATCCCCGAGCCTGTGCGGCCGATCGACAAGCCGTTCCTGATGGCGGTCGAGGACGTGTTCTCGATCGAAGGACGCGGAACGGTGGCCACTGGCCGTATTGAGCAGGGCACGATTCGGCCCGGTGATGAAGTGGAAATCGTCGGTTTCTCGCGGGAACCGCGGAAGACGGTGGTCACCAGCATTGAAATGTTCAACAAGACTCTGGACGAAGGTCGGGCGGGTGACAACGTTGGTTGTCTCCTCCGCGGTATCAAGAAAGACGAAATCGAGCGCGGCCAGGTTCTGGCGAAGCCCGGAAGCATCACTCCGCACACGAAGTTTGAGGCGGAAGTTTATATCCTGTCAAAGGATGAAGGTGGCCGTCATACCCCGATCATGAGTGGTTATCGGCCTCAATTCTACTTCCGGACGACGGACGTGACCGGTGAGATCCAGCTTCTGGGTGGGGCCGAAATGGTCCTGCCGGGCGAGAATGTGAAGCTTCAGGTAGAGCTGATCTCGCCCGTCGCGATGCAAGAGAACCTGCGTTTCGCGATCCGTGAAGGTGGTCGCACGGTCGGTTCCGGAGTGGTCACCAAGATCCTTGAGTANCCGGGTGATTGGNGAACGCCGCTNANAATCGCGGCGTGGTCCNGCCCGACCGACCGCGAGGTTGGGNNAATCCGGGAGTTGCGGTGGGATCGCCACGCAGAGCCCTCGATGGCCTTGATCGGCAAGAGAGTGGCGGATAAGCTTAATTACAAGCGGCACCGTGGGGTGCGCGCGGTAGGGGTGTAGCTCAATTGGTAGAGCACCGGTCTCCAAAACCGGCGGTTGGGAGTTCGAGTCTCTCCGCCCCTGTTTTCCGGCGATTGAACCGGTGGCTTTCAGTTGGCATGCGACATGGGGGTTGGCTTCTCGCTGGGTGCCGACCAGGTCGGATAAGGAAGGTCTCTAGCCAAGACGGCGGCCGTTCATGCTTCAAGCCGCAAGTAAACGCAAAAGCACGGTAGTCGGTGTCATTATTTCCGAGCTGTTTCGGACGACGCTTTACAAACGCACTCAGGGACGCGTTGTCCGGCAGAGCACTTTCGCCGCGATACTGGCGATGGGAATCTTCGCCGCCTGGAGGCTGGAGGGGACGCTGGGCTCGTGGGGGTTCGACACCGGCGTCAGGCTGGGGATCCCGATTGTATTAGTGGTCGCCGTGGCGTGGTTCGCCTACCGTCTGATGAACGTGCCGGTTGTCGCCGACTTCCTGATCGCTGTGGAAGCGGAAATGAGGAAGGTGACATGGCCAACGAAAAATGAACTCATCCGAAGCTGTATCGTGGTTTTGGTCACGATGTTTTCGCTGGCCATTTGCCTGACCATATATGACTTTGTGTGGGCCACGTTCCTTCGTTGGCTCGGGGTTCTTTGACTGGGTGGGGGTGGCTCTGTCGCAACCATTAAACCAGTAGATGGCTTCATATAGCTTTTTCAGCGGGGTGCCCCTGGCAGGCGTCTTCGGAAATTCGTATAGTGAAGTTTTTCGCCCATTAACGGCACAAGTGTCCACCTGCGGTGACGCATGTTTCCGGATGAGGTTCCTGTAGAAGAAAACGCGATGGCGGAAAAGGCCAGTCCGGCTGAACCGGACCGGAGGCCGGAAGTCGCCGTACCGGCCGAGGCGGGTTCCGAGCAGACGCCGCAAGCCGTGGGTCAGCCGGGCGACAGCCACGAGCGTTCAGAGGAAAATCAGGAGGGCGGCGAACAGCGGGCGAAGAAAACCCGGCGACAGGCCAAGTCGGAGTCCGCGACGACTTTGGATGCAGGAGCCGAGGAGGGGGGGCAGAAGAGCTCTCAGATGGCCTGGTATATCGTCAAGGTCCAGACCAATCGCGAGGACTCGGCGTGTGAGGCCTTGAAGCGGCGGATCAAGGTGGCCGGGCTCTCGATCGATACTTCGGCCAGATCATTGTCCCTGTTGAGCGGATTACGGAGGTCAAGGGGGGAAAGAAGCGGGTCGTGCGGCGGAAGCTGTACCCTGGCTACATCGTCGTGCAGATGGAGCTGAACGACGATACCTGGTTCCTGGTGCGGGAAACGCCGGGTATTGGTGATTTTACCGGAGCGATCGGACGTCCGACGCCGCTTTTACCTCATGAGGTCAACCGGATTCTGGCGAAGCTTGCGGAAGAAAAGGCCGAAGACGCACCGAAGCTGAAAATCGGCTGTCGAGTGGGTGATCGGGTCAAGATCAACGAAGGCCATTTCGCGAATTTTGAGGGAGAAGTGTCGGCGGTCGATGAAGCCAATGGCCGCGTGACGGTCATGATCAATATCTTTGGAAGAAGCACGCCGGTGGAGCTCGAGTACTGGCAGGTCGAGCCTGCGGCGTGAGTGATCCCGCCTGGTGGAGTCGACGCGTTTCTCGGGGTTTGGCAAGCAGTCTTGGAAAGCGAATATTTCAAATCAGATCGTTGGCTAGGGTAGTACCGGCATGGCAAAGCAGTTGGTTGGTACAGTTCGGTTCTGCGTGCCCGGTGGTCAGGCGACGCCTGCTCCGCCCGTTGGTACTTCTTTGGGGCGGTTCGGAATCAACCTTGGTCAGTTCGTCCAGCAGTTCAACGAGCGGACGCGGCAATATCTGGGATTGCGGATCCCTGTGGTCGTTCGGGTGTACAACGATCGCTCGTTCGAGATGGAGACGCATACCCCGTTCGCGTCTGACTTGTTGAAGCAGGCCGCGGGAATCGCGAAGGGCTCGGGGAATACTCCCAAAGAAAAGGTGGGCAAGGTCACCCGGGCACAGATCGCGGAAATAGCTAAAGCGAAAATGGCCGATTTGAGCGCGCGGGATCTGGAACACGCCTGCCGCATTATCGAAGGAACGGCTCGCAGCATGGGGCTGGACGTTGTCGACTGACGAGGGAGTGGCGTCTTATCCGTTGCGAAGGGCATTTGAGGGGTAGAGGCGAGGGAAACATAAAGGGTTTTTGAGTTCCAGATACCACCTGCCACACACCGCCTCATCGTTGGCCGGATCAAACCTGGCGCGATTGGAAGGCGGGAGAGCTCGAAAGGGTTCGCAACATGGCGAAGAGGTCGAAGAGATACCGTGCTCTTGCACAAAAGGTACCGGGCAAAACCCCGCTACCGCTTGAGGAAGCTGTGAAGCTCCTGAAGACGTTCAACAACACAAAGTTTGATCAGACCGTCGAGGTTGCGATTCGCACGGGTATCGATCCGAGGCAGGCAGACCAGATCATTCGCGGATCGGTTGCGCTGCCGCACGGATTGGGCAAACCGGTGCGCGTGATTGTATTTGCTAAAGGCGACCAGGCTGATGCAGCCCGTGCCGCCGGGGCTGACGAGGTGGGTGGAGCGGACCTCGCAGAGAAGATAAAAAACGGTTGGCTCGATTTCGACGTGTGTATCGCGGCGCCGGATATGATGGGGATTGTGGGGCCGCTTGGGAAGATCCTCGGGCCACGTGGTTTGATGCCGTCCCCGCGGGCCGGGACAGTGACGCCGGACGTGGGCCGGGCCGTCCGCGAGTATAAGGCCGGAAAAGTCGAGTTTCGAAACGACAGTAGCGGAAACATCCATGCTCCGGTGGGCAAGCTCAGCTTTGACGAGCAGAAACTCGTCGAGAACATCAAAGCGTTTGTGGATCACATTCAGAGTCTGCGACCAGCCGCGCTGAAGGGGCAATTCATCAAGGGCGTGACCATCTCTGCGACAATGTCTCCTGGCATTCGAGTGGCTGTGTGAGCGGGCTGGGGAAACTTGCTTCACCTGTGACTGAGACAGAGATAAATATCGTAGGAAACACGTTGTGGTGAGCATCGGGAAGCAATGAGCAAGTATGTCAAGCAGTTGATTACCGAACATTACCGGCGGCGGCTCGAGGGCGTGGATTCGGCCGTCCTGGTCAATGTGATCGGTTTGGACGCGAACAGGACCCGGCGCCTGCGCAGGGAGCTTGCGGACAAGAACATTCGCCTGATGGTGGTGAAGAACACGCTGGCCGCGCGGGCATTCCGGGGAACCCCGTTGGAAAAGGCGTTCGAGAATATCTCGGGGCCGACGGCCATCTGCTGGGGGGGTGAAGATATTGTCGCCCTCGCCAAGGAGGTAATGAGGTTTGCGAAGGACGAGGACTTCGCTCCCTTTACAACCAAAGGCGGGGTGTTAGAGGGAGAACCTCTCACTCCCCAGCAAGTGGAGGAGATCAGTAAATGGCCGTCGCGTCAGGAACTGCTGGCGCAACTGGCGGCTCGGCTGATGGGCCCCGCCTCGACGCTCATGAACGCTCTGGCGGGACCGGGATCCACTCTGGCCGGACAGTTGAAGCAACTTGCCGAGGGCGAAAAGGGCGGTTCGGAGGGCGACTCCGGCGCCGCGGAGACAGGCGCTTCGTGATGAATTTCGGCCTAAGGGCCGCTGAAAAAAGCGGTGAGTCGTTAACAGGAAAAACGTGGCTCAGGTTTCGTGTCAGCGAAATAACGGGTTCGAGTGATTGGATAAGGATTGGAGTGACCGATGGCAACCGACGCACCTGTACGTGAATTCAGCCAGAAGATCAAGGAACTGGGGGACGCGATTGTGGCGCTGCCCCTCAAGGAAGTGAAGGAACTGAACGATTATTTGGAAATCGTTCACGGGATCAAGCCGGCGGCCGGCGGAGTCATGGTGGCGGCTGCCCCGGGTACTGGTGCCCCTGGTGCAGCGCCCGCTGCCGCAGAGAAGACCGAATTCGACGTCGTTCTCGAGAACTTCGGCGCCAACAAGCTCAAGGTGATCACCGCCGTGCGATCACTTCTGCCGGGAATCAGCCTGGCCGACGCCAAGAAGCTTGTGGAAAGCGCTCCCTCGAAGATCAAAGAAGGCGTCAGCAAGGAGGAAGCGGAAAAGATCAAGCAGGCCCTGGAAAAGGAGGGTGCGACTGTCTCCATCAAGTGAAGCCTTGGGGCTTCGTGCGTCTTCACCGGCGGAATGCCGACGGTTGCGCGATGGCGTTTTGTCAAAGGGTGGGTGGCGGTTATCGCGTCCCGTGGGAGGTGTGGCTTCGGAGAGGCGGAGTGGTTGTCCGCACAGTTATCCGCAAAATGTCTTGTGGGAGCTCCATGCTCGTAACGAGTCTGGGCCGGGTGAGGGTTGCGCGCGCTGTTCTGTGACCAGACCGCTGCTCGGTGCCAGCTCGTTTATTGTTTTCTTGGGGCCCCATTGATTGGTTCTGACTTCGGAGGGTTCAACGGCAATGGCAGTTCCGGCCCAACGTCGCCTTGAAATTAAGGAAGTTCGTCATTTCGGCAGCCGGCGTTACGATTTCCCGATCCCTGATCTCACTCAGATTCAGACCAAGGCGTATGAGAGGTTCCTCCAGGCCGACGTGCCGTGGAATAAGCGGAAAAACGAGGGTCTGGAAGCCCTTCTCCGCGAAACATTCCCCATCGAGAACCTCGACAAATCTCTGCGCCTGGAATACATCCGCTACGAGTTGGGCAAGCCCCGGTACACGCCGGAGGAATGCAAACAACTCCGCTTGACCTACGGACGGCCATTCCGTGTCTGGCTGCGGTTGAACAAGGAGCAGCCTGTTGAAGAAGAGGTGTTTCTCGGCGAAATCCCCATCATGCTCGGCGGTGGGGAATTTATCATCAACGGGGCCGAAAGAGTGGTGGTGAGCCAGCTCCACCGCAGTCCTGGCATGGACTTTATCGAGAACAAGGAGGGTGATCGCAAAGTTTATAGCTGCCGCATCATTCCAGAGCGGGGAAGCTGGATCGAAATCATCCTCACCAAGCGGGACACGCTGGCCGTTCGAATCGACCAGAGCAACAAGTTTCCTGTCATGACGCTGCTCCGGGCGATGGATCCGAAGTTCAGCCAGAACTCGGATATCATCCGCGCGTTTTATGGCGACGTGATCAAGGAAGAAAAAATTGCCTCGCGGGCTTCGGCATCGAAAATCAAAGACAAGGTGGCGGTAGAGGATATCGTTTATCCCCCGGAAAGCCCGAACGCCGGGGAAATCATTGTTGAATGCGGGCAGGTCATCACGGAGAGTGCAGCCGAGCAAATTTGCACCTCCGGTTTGAAGAGCGTCTGGGTAATGCCCAATGATCGGAATCGGCTCATTCTCGATTCTCTCGCCGAGGATCCAACCGCCAGCCACGAGGAAGCGCTTTTGCGGATTTACCAAAAGCTCCGGCCGGGCAATCCCCCGCAACTGGAGCGGGCTCGCACGCTGTTCTATGAGCGGTTCCGGGATCCCAGCCGGTACCGCCTGGGCCGGGTGGCCCGATTCCGAATCAACCGCAAGCTGGGGCTCAACGTACCCGAGGATGAAATGGCGCTGCGGGCGGAAGACCTCATCGCGGCCATCAAGTATCTGGCTCGGTTGCGCGCCGGGGATCCCACTGCGGAACCCGATGATATCGACCATCTCGGTAATCGACGGGTGCGCACAATTGACGAGCTGGCGTGCGAGGAGCTGCGAAAGGGCTTTTTGAAGCTCCGGCGAACCGTTTCCGACCGAATGAATTTCAGCGACGTGGCCGACATGACGCCACGGAGTCTCATCAATCCGAAAAGCGTTTCCGCGGCCATCGAGTATTTCTTTGGACGCGGCGAGCTTTCTCAGGTCGTTGACCAGACCAACCCGCTGTCCATGCTGACGCATGAGCGGCGTTTGTCTGCCCTGGGACCCGGTGGTCTGAACCGCAAGCGAGCCGGTTTCGAGGTCCGCGACGTGCACGCTTCGCACTACGGGCGGATGTGCCCCATCGAAACCCCGGAAGGTACCAACATCGGTTTGATTTCCAGCCTGGCGATTTACGCCAGCCTTGACGAATACGGTTTTCTAATCACGCCCTATCAGGTGGTGAAAAACGGAGTCCTCCAGGATGAGATCCGTTGGCTCCGTGCGGACGAGGAGTTCGACAGCTATCTGGCCCCCGCGGATGCCCCGGTGAAGGATGGTAAGATTCAGGGGGATACCATCGTGGCACGCCACCGGGGTGACTTCAAGTTGGTCCCCGTTTCAAAAATCCAGTACATGGACGTTTCCCCAGCCCAGATCGTGGGTGTTTCCGCGGGGTTGATCCCCTTCCTGGAACATGACGACGCCAACCGGGCGTTGATGGGCTCCAACATGCAGCGGCAGGCTGTGCCGCTTCTGGTCACCGAGCCACCCCTCGTGGCAACCGGACTGGAAGGAAAAGTCGCCGAAAACTCGAGTCTGGTGGTTCGGGCTCGGCGTGACGGAACCGTCACCTACGTGGACGCCAACCGAATCGTCATCGATAACACGGATGTGTATCTCCTGCAAAAATTCGTGGGATTGACGGAAAAAACCTGCCAGAATCAAAAGCCCATTGTGAGGGTGGGCGATAAGGTCAAGAAAGGACAGATCATCGCCGATGGAGCGGCCACCTGCCAGGGTGAGCTCGCCCTGGGGCGAAATATCCTCGCGGCGTTCATGTCCTGGGAAGGTTTCAATTTCGAAGACGCGATCATCATCAGCGAGGAACTTGTCCACAACGACGCGTACACCTCGATCCATATAGAGGAATTCGACGCTGAGATTCGCGAAACCAAGCTTGGGCGGGAGGAATTCACCCGCGATATTCCCAACGTCAGCGAAAAACAACTTCGCAACCTTGATGAGAACGGGATCGTCCGGGTGGGCACCCACGTCAAACCCGGCGACATTCTGGTGGGTAAAGTCACCCCCAAATCCAAGACCGAGCTGACGCCCGAGGAGAAACTCCTGCGAGCCATTTTCGGTCGGGCGGGTGAAGACGTGAAGAACGACTCGCTGGAAGTACCTCCGGGGGTGGAGGGAATTGTCATCCATACCCAGAAGTTTGCTCGTCGGACGAGTCTCTCCGAGGCCGAACGCGAGGAGTTTGACCGGGCGCTCAAACAGGCGGAGGCCGAGGGTAACGCCCAAATCGCCGAGGCATTCACAAAACTCATCGAAGCCCTGGAGCAGGCGCTCGGGCAGCGGATCACGGATGACGATGGTGTGCCGTTGCTGGAGGGCAAGGAGCATCGGTACATCGCCGAACAGGCACAGCGGTTCCAGCTCGACCGGTTGGAAATCCGCAGTGCGCAAAAGCGCGCAAAGGCTGAGAAAATTTATGCAGAATTGTGGCCGGCGGTGGAGGCGGCCATCGATGCCCGCGATCGGAAAGTGAACTCGCTCAAGCGTGGCGATGAACTGAAAAGCGGTGTGCTCCAGATGGTCAAGGTGTACATCGCCACGAAGCGGCACATTTCCGTGGGCGACAAGATGGCCGGGCGTCACGGTAACAAGGGTGTTATTGCGAAAATTCTCCCCAAGGAGGACATGCCGTTCCTGGCGGATGGGACGCCGGTCCAGATCCTCCTCAATCCCCTTGGCGTGCCCAGCCGTATGAATGTGGGTCAAATCCTGGAGACTCACCTCGGTTGGGCGGGAGCCAAACTGGGCTTTCGGGCGATTACCCCGGTCTTCGACGGCGCGAACGAAGACCAGATCCGCCAGTGCCTGAAGGAAGCCGGTCTGCCGGAGAACGGAAAGGTGACACTTTACGACGGGCGAACCGGTGAACCGTTCGAACAGAAGGTAACGGTGGGCTACATCTATATGATGAAGCTCCACCACCTGGTGGACGACAAGATCCACGCTCGGGCGACAGGGCCGTACTCTCTGATCACGCAGCAGCCCCTGGGTGGAAAGGCTCGGTTCGGTGGGCAGCGCTTCGGAGANATGGAAGTGTGGGCTNTGGAAGCCTATGGATCGGCCTACATCCTCCAGGAACTGTTGACCGTAAAAAGCGACGATGTGGAAGGGCGGACCAAGATCTACGAAGCCATGGTCAAGGGGGAAAACACCCTGGAAGCAGGAACTCCGGCCAGCTTCGACGTGCTGGTCAACGAGATTCGTGGATTGGCGCTCAATATGCAGCTTGAAAAAGGTCCGTCGCTATGATGAACCAGAGGCACGGAGGAATCCGCGTGGGGCATTCATTCGAGGGGTGTAGGAAAGCAGGTGGCTTTACGGGTTGAGGGTCGGTGGTCCATCTGTGCGGCAATAATAAGGAGTGTGAGCGGTGAGTTACGCCGAAACAACCTACGAACGAGTTAACGATTACGTGGCGGTCAAGATCAGCCTTGCCCGTCCCCACGATATCCGAAGCTGGTCCTTCGGCGAAGTGAAAAAGCCGGAGACCATCAACTATCGCACGTATAAGCCGGAACGCGATGGTCTGTTTTGCGAACGCATTTTCGGTCCGGAAAAAGACTGGGAATGTAGCTGCGGCAAATATCGCGGCATGAAATACAAGGGCATGGTTTGCGACCGATGTGGGGTCAAAATCACCCACAGCCGTGTGCGTCGCAAGCGGATGGGGCACATCGAGCTGGCCAGCCCGGTCGTGCATATCTGGTTCTTTAAGGCGCCGCCGAGCCGGCTCGGTACGCTCCTCAACATGAAGGGAACGAGCCTGGAGAAGATCATTTACTACCAGGATTACGTGGTCATCGACCCCGGCGATACGCCGCTTCAAAAGTACCAACTGCTGACCGATGAGGAATATCGCCAGGCCCGGGCTGAGTACGGGGAAGGGAGTTTCCACGCGGATATGGGGGCGGAGGCGATCCGCAAGCTCTTGATGGACCTGGACCTGGTTCAGTTGTCCCGGGAGTTGCGGGCGGAACTGGCGCAGACCACGTCCAAACAGAAGCAGAAGGAGTTGATCAACCGGCTCAAACTGGTGGAGGCCATCCGCGACAGCGAAAATCGCCCGGAGTGGATGGTGTTGGATGTCATTCCCGTTATTCCGCCTGACCTGCGCCCGCTGGTGCTTCTGGAGTCCGGTAACTTCGCCACCAGTGATCTGAACGATCTTTATCGGCGGATTATCAACCGAAATAACCGTCTGAAAAAGCTGGTGGATCTCAATGCCCCTGAGGTCATCATCAAAAACGAAAAGCGCATGCTTCAGCAGGCGGTGGATGCGCTTTTCGACAACAGCCGGTGCAAACGACCGGTGCTCGGTTCGAGCAATCGGCCTCTCAAGTCTCTGACCGACATGATCAAGGGTAAGCAGGGGCGTTTCCGGGAAAACCTCCTCGGTAAGCGTGTGGACTACTCCGCACGGAGCGTGATCGTGGTTGGCCCCACATTGAGGTTGCATCAGTGCGGGTTGCCCAAGCGGATCGCCCTGGAGCTTTATCAGCCCTTCATCATTCGCCGGCTGCGCGAGTTGCAGCATGCCGATACGATCAAAAGCGCCAAGAAGATGATCGAGCGGCGGGATGAGGAGGTGTGGGATATTTTGGAAGAGGTCATTCAGAACCATCCGGTGTTACTCAACCGGGCCCCGACCCTCCACCGTATGGGTATCCAGGCTTTTGAGCCGGTGCTCGTGGAAGGGAACGCGATTAAGCTTCATCCGCTCGTCTGCAAGGGATACAACGCAGACTTCGACGGCGACCAGATGGCGGTGCACCTCCCGCTGTCCGTTGAGGCCATTGTGGAGGCCCACACCCTGTTGATGTCTTTCCACAACATTTTCAGCCCGGCTCATGGTAAGCCCATCATCAGCCCGTCGCAGGACGTGGTGATGGGATGGTACTACCTGACTCTGGACACCATCCCCGATCGCAAGGGCGATGACATGGTGTTCTCCTCGCTGGACGAGGTGGAGCTGGCGTACAGCTTGGGCAAGGTGGATACCCATGCCCGTATTCGTGTCCGGCTTCCTCAGGACATGCGGGTCAAAGGACGTTACGACCTGCCGCCAGGATCGATCATTCAGACCACCGTGGGGCGGGTCATTTTCAATCGTATCCTGCCCAAGGGAATGGATTTCTATAACGAAGTGATGACCTCGAAGAAGCTGTCAGAGGTCATCTCGGACTGCTACGAGCTTCTGGGCCGACCCGCCACGATCGACCTGCTCGACACGATGAACCGGCAGGGATTTTACTGGGCGACCCGCAGCGGCTTGAGCTTTGCGACCGACGACCTCCTCATGCCACCCAACAAGAAGAAAGTGATTGAGGAGGCGGAAAAGGAAGTCATCAAG
>NICF_comb_assmDRAFT_10002523_pt1 | contig 13753 bp, 12 predicted proteins | sample NewIslPassag4_SG_FD_11279 | JGI IMG/M metagenome (IMG submission 11279) | reverse complement strand
ATCGAAGGAATTCAGATTCTTGATGTTCTGAAGAAGCATGGGGTTAAATCCACCTTTTTCTTAACAGGAAAATGGGTAGAAAAATTTCCGGATTATACTAAAAGAATTTATGCTGAAGGTCATGAAATAGCGAATCATTCTTATGGTCATGAAGATTTTACAAAAATCAGCCATGAAGAGCGGATCAATTCAATCAAAAAAACCGATGATGCCATTCAAAAGGTACTAGGGATAAAACCTGCTCCTCTTTTCCGTTTCCCCTATGGTGCCTACAATCAAGATGCCCTTAAGTCTGTTGGCGAAGCAGGTTATAAATATAGCATCCAATGGTCCAGCGACACAATTGACTGGCAGCAGCCAGAAAGCTCTGTTATTGAAGAAAGAATTTTATCGAAAGCGAAAAATGGTGGGATTGTACTGATGCATATCGGTGGAATTAACACCCCGAAGGCCGTTGATCAAGTCATTCCGAAATTAAAAGAACTAGGATATGAGTTTGTTCCTGTTGGGAAATGGTTCCGTTAAAAAATTCGGATTATAAAAATCCTTTATATTCCTTAGAAATATATGACTGATGAATAAATTCTGTAGTATAATTTCAATAAATGGATAATCTTGGGGGGATCGAAATGAAAGTCCGAAATTATTATGTGGAAAAGGACTTAGTCAAATTTGTCACAGAAGAANATACGATTCGCGAAGCGAGGAAACATCTTGAAGAAACCGGGTTCCGTTGCGTACCAATTCTTGATAAAGNNAAGAAACGNTTTTTAGGAAACGTGTATGAGATCGATACCTACAAATATCNAGGTTCTCTTGAGGATTCCGTAATGGAGATTGCCGATAATCGGGATATTTTTATCCATGAAGAGGAATCATTCTTTAAAATCTTTTTAACGATTAAGAAACTGCCCTATTTGCCGGTTTTAAATGAAAAGGATGAATTTATTGGTATTCTGACCCATGCCAGTGTAATGAGTGTAGCCGAAGATGCCTTTGCGGTTCATACCCAAGGATATTCCATTACTGTCAGTGTCTATGATTTTGACAGGACTCTAGCGGAATTGACCAACCTCGTTAGCCGATTTACGTCCATCCAATCCTTAATTACACTGGATAGTAAAAAGTTCGCCCGTCAAATTGTTTTTACGATCCCCGAAACGACTAATGAAAAGGAATTAAATCGGCTGATAAAAGCTCTGGAGGATGCCAGCTTCTCTGTCGTTCATGTGACAAAATTGGATGCCAATTCACCTCTATAAAGCCCTAATTTCTAGGGCTTTTTTCTTTTTGGAAGCCTGACAAACCCCTTCATGATTCTCCCAAAAGCTTTACATAATAATATTTGATTATTATAATAATACTAAAGGTCAAAAAAGGTCAAAGGAGTCTTTCCATGGATCTGAATCGAATGACTGAAAGTTTACAGAAAGGTTTTTTCGTTGCCCAACAGCTTGCAATCGAGCATTCCCATCAGGAGATTGATGAACCACACCTTTATATCTCGCTGATGAAAGAACCGGACAGCCTGATTCACTCTTTGATTGAATTATCCGGAGGAAATTCTTACCGGTTTCTCCAGGATATGCATCAGCTACTGAAGAAAAAACCTCAAGTGACAGGACCAGGAATGTCCCAAGGAAATCTGTATATTTCCTCCCAGTTGCAACGCCTACTGCTTGAGGCCGAAAAGCTGGTAAAACAATTCCAAGATGAATATATATCTGTTGAACATGTCCTAATTGCATCCAGTAACCTTGATACGGACGCTTGGAAGAGTTTAAAAAGACTGGGAATCACATCCGAAAAACTGCTTGGTGCAATCAAATCAATAAGGGGGAATCAAAGGGTGACAACGCAAAATCCAGAAAGTACCTATAATGCATTAAAAAAATACGGTAGAGATTTAGTGGAAGAAGTCCGTGCCGGTAAGATTGACCCGGTCATAGGACGAGATCAGGAAATTCGTCACGTCATCCGCATTCTTTCCCGAAAAACAAAAAATAACCCAGTTCTAATTGGCGAACCTGGAGTCGGAAAAACGGCAATTGTCGAGGGATTGGCACAGCGAATCGTCAGGAAAGATGTTCCGGAAGGTTTAAAGGACAAAACCATTTTTGCCCTCGATATGAGTGCTTTAGTTGCCGGAGCTAAATTCCGGGGGGAATTTGAAGAACGGCTAAAGGCTGTCTTGCAGGAGATTAAAAAATCGGATGGTCGGATCCTCCTATTTATCGATGAACTTCATACCATTGTAGGGGCAGGAAAAACCGAAGGTGCAATGGATGCGGGGAATATGTTAAAGCCGATGCTTGCCAGAGGTGAACTGCACTGTATCGGAGCGACCACATTGGATGAATATCGCAAATATATCGAACAGGATCCGGCATTGGAACGTCGTTTCCAGCAAGTATTGGTACAGGAACCCGATGTTGAAGATACCATCTCCATCCTTCGGGGGCTTAAAGAACGTTATGAGGTTCATCATGGAGTTCGGATCCATGACCGGGCACTTGTGGCAGCCGCCACCCTATCCAACCGCTATATTACCGATCGCTTTTTGCCGGATAAAGCAATTGATTTAATGGACGAAGCCTGTGCAACGATTCGGACAGAAATCGATTCCATGCCACAAGAATTGGATGAAGTTACCCGAAGGGTAATGCAACTAGAGATCGAAGAAGCTGCCCTTTCAAAGGAAAAGGATTCCGCTAGTTTACTCAGGCTAGAATCCTTACAAAAGGAATTGGCAGAATTACGTGCTAAGCAAGCGGAAATGAAAGCGAAATGGCAGCTGGAAAAGCAATCGATCCAAACAATAAGGGAAAAACGGGAACAACTGGAAAAACTTCGAAGGGATTTGGAAAAAGCAGAGGAAGAATATGATTTAAATAAAGCTGCAGAATTACGCCATGGTCGAATTCCTGCCCTAGAAAAAGAACTGCAGGAATTGGAAATGCAAATGAAATCCAATGATGAAAACCGTCTTTTAAGGGAAGAAGTAACAGAAGAAGAAATCGCTGAAATTGTCTCCCGGTGGACAGGGATTCCTGTAACTAAACTTGTAGAGAGTGAACGGAAAAAATTGCTTCGTCTGGAAGACACCTTAAAAGAACGGGTTATCGGGCAAGAGACAGCCGTTTCCCTTGTAGCCGATGCAGTCCTTCGGGCAAGGGCAGGAATCAAAGATCCACGACGTCCGATTGGTTCCTTCCTTTTCCTGGGACCGACAGGGGTAGGGAAAACGGAACTGGCAAAAGCATTAGCCCAAAACCTGTTTGATAGTGAAGACCAGCTGATCCGGATCGATATGTCCGAGTATATGGAAAAATTTGCAGTCTCAAGGCTTATCGGTGCTCCTCCCGGTTATGTCGGTTATGAAGAGGGCGGTCAGTTGACGGAGGCTGTTCGGAGGATGCCTTATTCCGTTGTTCTTTTTGATGAAATAGAAAAGGCCCATCCGGAAGTCTTCAATATCTTGCTTCAATTGCTGGATGACGGAAGAATTACCGATTCCCAGGGTCGCACCGTTGACTTTAAAAATACCGTCATCATCATGACATCCAACATAGGTTCCCAATACTTGCTTGACGAGATGGACAACCATCCATCCGAAATAAACGGAAGGGAACTTGCGATGCAGCAACTCCGTAATCATTTCCGTCCGGAATTTTTGAATCGGATTGATGAAATTATTTTCTTTAAACCGTTAAGTCTCGAAGTCATCAAGGAAATTGTTGTAAAATTGACCAAAGAACTTGAATCCCGCTTAAAGGAACAGCATATTCATCTGGAAGTGGATGAAGCTGCCAAAGAATATATCGCAAAACATGGTTATGATCCGACTTATGGAGCAAGACCATTAAAAAGATTCATACAAAGACAAATCGAGACAAGGATTGCTAAAATCATCATTGCCGGCGAAGTAAAAGAGAATGGAACGATCCTTGTTACCGTTTTTGATAATCAAATTGACTTGGTCATAAAATGAATGAAAAGACCGGGTTCCTGTTTTAGCTGGAACCCGGTTTATCCTTCTGCTTGAATCTGTGATGTATATTATTCCACTTATAGGTTTCCTGTTGAAATTCATAAATTTCCAATGACACTGCCAAATACCGTTTTTCATATATGGGAGTTAAATATTCTTTCATAACTTGAAAAATTTTATTGCCAATTGCCTTTTTTTGATCCTCCGTCCTTCCCTTTCCCAGTTTTAGGGTGGCGTGAATAAAGGCATCGTCCTCCGTTCCATCGGCAATCATGTAATTATTTACTTCTATGGCTCTTGAGCGAAGACCGCTAATGGGAAGCAAATTTGGAAACTCCAGTATAGCCGAGTGGATGGTTTTTAAGAGTTGCTTAATATCGATGTCCTTTTTTAGATTATCCGTATATTCCAAAATAAAATGGGGCAATTTTCTTCCTCCCTTCTTTCAAGTTTCTTCCACGATCCAATTGACTAATCGCCCTAATCCTTCGATTTCCGTTACTACCTCATCTCCAGGAAACACATTTTTTGCTCCCTGTGGAGTCCCTGTCAATATGCAATCCCCTAGATTTAATGTCATGAAGGTGCTGATATATTCAATCAATTCAGGAATGGATAAAATCATATCAGAGGTTGAGCCCCATTGGGACAGTTTTCCGTTCACATAGGTTTTTATTGTCAGATTCATTGGGTTATCAATATCTTCTTTATCCACAAGCCAAGGTCCGATCGGTGTACACGTATCCCGATTTTTCACTCGAAGATTTGGTCGATAGAAATTTTCAAGATAATCCCGAATGGCATAATCATTTGCAATCGTATATCCTAATACATAATCATATGCTTCTTCTTTTTTAATATTTTTTCCGCTTTTACCAATGATTACCGCAAGTTCACATTCAAAATGCATGAAGTGTACATCCTTTGGACGGACGGTTTTTCCCCGATGACCGATAAAGGTATTAGGACCTTTTAAAAAGATAACCGGTTCCTCCGGGACTTGAAAGGAAAGCTCTTTTGCATGATCCGCATAGTTTAAAGCCAAGGCAAAAACCGTTTTCGGCTGAAAGGGAGGTAGCCATTCAACTTCTTGCTCGGAAATTCTTTTTCCGGATGCAAGAAATATTTCTCCCTCCTTTTCGAAGGCTTCATGAACCATTCCTCCATACACGACCCTTGCCCTTTTCATTTTACTTCCCTCCAAACTTCATTGCTTGGAGTGATTCGGTTTTCCAAAATGCCAACTTGATCGATTTCAATCCGGACTCGGTCTCCCGTTCTGGCAAAAGGTGCGTTTTCCGGAACCCCCGTAAGCAGAACATCTCCTTCAAAAAGGGTCATAAATTCTGTTACATCTTCAATCAATTTTGAAATATCCCGTACCATATTTTTGGTGTTGTTGACCATTTTAAGTTCATCATTAATAAACACTTTTACATCAAGATTATTTGGATTTGGGACACAAATTTTGTCGACAATCCAAGGACCGACCGGGCAAAATCCATCTCTGGCAATTTCCTTTAAAGCCGGACGATAATAACTTTGATGGGGAATGCGGACATCATTGGCCACAATATACCCTTTAATATAGTGAAAGACATTTTCTTTCTTTACTTTATAAGCTCGTCTGCCGATAACAACCCCAAGACTTGGTCCCATTTCGAGATGTTCGAACCCATCTGGAATCGGAATTGGGGCATTGTGCCCCGTTAGCGTATTAATGGGTTTAATATATAAAATCGGGGCTTTCGGTTCAGCATTATAAGGGGGATTTGCCATTTCCTTTTTTATTTTCGAATAGGCACCTTTATAGTTTAGAAGGGTTCCATAAACGGTTCCGCTGATAGGAACATCAAAAACAAACTCTTTTAGGGCGATTTTTTGTTTGTGGATGAGGATACGGTTTTCGGATAAACTAACTTTGCCTTCCCGCATTTGTTGAAACCCGTGGGGTTTTAAATAAACGACCTGCACGGTATTCACTTCCTTTATACATATTTCCGTCCCGTTTTTTCATTACGTTTCAAAATATCTTTTATAAGAAAAATGGAAGAGACCAGCTTTTCACTGGTCATTAAACGTAAAGCTTTATCCTTTCACCAAAGTATCGTCAGAGATAATTCCATATTCAATTAATGTTTTTCGGATCGTTTCCTGGATCTCTTGAGGAGGAAGCCCCATAGGAGGGCGCAAAACCGGCTCAATTTTCCCCATGAGGCTAAGGGCATATTTTGCCGGGGCAGGATTTGTATCTAAAAAGAGGACGTCATTTAACTTCATGAGCTCAAAATGTAAATACCTAGCCCGTTCATAATCCCCATCGAACCATGCATCATGCATTTCCGCTATTTTTCTGGGTTCCACGTTTGCCGTTGCGCTTATGGAACCGGCTCCCCCAATGGCAAGCATCGGGAAACATAGCAGCTCGATTCCGGAATATAGATTGAAATCCCTTCCACAATATAGAAGAACCCGATTTACATGTTCGAAATCTTTATTGGATTCTTTCACACCGATAATATTCGGGCAATCCTCCACCAGTCGGGCTAATGTTTTAACTTCTAAATTTACACCGGTCCTTCCAGGAATGTTATATATGATGATCGGAATATCTACGGAATCGGCAACCGTTTTAAAATGATGGTACAAGGCAGCTTGATTCGGTTTATTATAATAAGGAACTATCACCATGGCACAATCGGCACCCATTTCTTGGGCAACCTTTGTTAAATAGATGGTTTCATCATGATTTACGGAACCGGTTCCCGGAACAAAAGGTACCCGGCCTTGGATTGTTTTGATGGCGTTTTCCATAACTTTAACACGTTCTTCTGTCGTAAGGGAGCTCGGTTCCCCGCTTGTCCCCGTTACAGAGATCGCATGCGTACCATTTTGAATTTGGAATTCTATCAATTCTGTCTGCTTTTCAAAATCAATTTCATAATTCGACTTGAATGGGGTAACAACCGGAGCAATCGAACCCTTTAATCTTTCTTTTATTTCTTTTACCTTTTGCATAAAAATCTACCCCCGATTCTTTTTCTTACCGAATTGTGGGATGTGATGCTCCCCTAGAGCAACGTGAATCACTTGGGTTTCCGTATAAAACTCAAAGGCGTAATGTCCCCCTTCCCTACCGATACCACTATATTTGGCACCACCGAAGGGAATCCTTAAATCTCGAACATTTTGGGAATTGAGCCAAACCATCCCCGCTTCCATACTTTGACTGATCCTGTGTCCTTTTTGAATATCCTTTGTCCATACATATGCAGCAAGCCCATATTTGACATCATTGGCTTTTTCAATCACTTCCGCTTCATCCTTAAAGGTTAGCACTGCCATAACAGGTCCGAAAATTTCTTCCTGAACAACCCGCATTTCATTTCTTGCATTTAAGAGCAATGTTGGAGCAACGAAATTGCCACCATATAATCCGTCTGGAATTGTTCCGCTAAAAACGGTACAGCCCTCTTCTTTTGCCAACTCGATATAACGTTTAACATTTTCATAATGGGTTTTATGAATTAATGGACCGACTTCCGTATTTGGATCAAGGGGGTCACCGATTACAATGTTTCCGACTCTTTCTTTTAATTTAGCCATAAATTCATCGGCAATTGATTCATGTATATATAAGCGGGAGTTTGCCGTACAACGTTCCCCATTGAAGGAAAATACTCCCCAAATGGCCGCATCAAGGGCCCGGTCTAAATCCGCATCAGGAAATACAATAATCGGTGATTTTCCCCCAAGCTCCATGGAGAAACGTTTTAACGTATCCGCACCATTTTTCATAATTTCCGATCCGGTTTTTGTTTCTCCCGTAAAGGAGATTAACTTCACATCTGGATGTTGAACTAGACTTGCCCCTGCCGTTTCTCCAAACCCATGGACAATGTTGAATACCCCTTTTGGCAAACCAGCCTTGTCGATGATCTCAGCCAATTTGTTCGCAGAAAGAGGAGACCATTCCGCAGGCTTTAAAACGACCGTATTGCCTGTTGCAAGAGCGGGAGCGATCTTCCAAGTCTCCAACATAAAGGGTGCATTCCATGGGGTTATAAGTCCTGCAACGCCAACCGGCTTATGGATCGTATAATTGATAAATTGATCATCGACCTGATATGCTTCCCCGGAAAGACGGCTTTTTACCATATCTGCGTAAAAACGGAAATTTTCCGCTGCCCTGAGTACCTGTTTTCGGGTTTGACTGATCGGCAGGCCCGTATCCAAGGTTTCCAAGAGAGCGATTTCTTCTGCTTCACCTTCAATCAACTCTCCGATTTTATAAATATAGGAAAGCCTAATGTTTTGTCCCATCTTGCTCCATTCCCGAAAGGCTTCTTTAGCTCCTTGGACTGCCCGATCAACATCTCTTCCGTCACCTGAGGCAACATTGTTAATTCGTTCATTGGTAAAAGGGTTTATATTTTCAAAGGTTTCGAGACTCTCAGAATCTACAAATTTCCCTTTTATGTAATGCTTAATATCTGCAACCTTTTTTGCCACTTCTTCATGAGCCAATATCATTTTTTGGATCATTTAGATTTCCCCCTTTCATAATTTCCAATATTCAAAATTTAAAGTAGGAAAGGATCGTATATAATATCATATATAATATTAGTGTTGAATATTCCTTATTTCCTTCTAAAGGGAAGCCCGAAATCAGGAATTCTCCTCTTTCGGGCATGATCTTTTATAGAAAATATGCTCTTTTTTGAGTTCCCCGTTGGTTCATGAATGCATTCACCGTGTGAAGTTTGTGAGAACGAACCGCTTCTTCCACTTCTTGAAAACTGGCATTCTCTTCAATTAAGCGAAGAATTTCCTCATGCTCCCGGATGGACTCCTTTGCTCGTTTAGGGATAAAGGTCGATCCCGCTACCCGGATGGAATCCAACCGCTCCCATGTTTTACGGATTGTTTCCACCAAATACTTATTTGGACAGCCTTCATAGGTTAAATAATGGAATCGCCGGTTTAAAATACTAAAATCGGCAAAATTAAAATCTTCCAAAGCCTCCTCCATTTTTTGATTGATGTTCTTCAATTCGGTTAATTTTTCTTTGGCCAAGAAATCTTTTCCCAGCGCCGTAGCATATCCTTCCATTACCGCAAGGACAGATAAAGTTTCCAAATATTCATTTTCATTAATTGGATTGACAATCGGACCTATATTTTCCTCATATTTAATAAGCCCCTCCGCCTCCAATTGGCGCACTGCTTCCCGAATTGGAATCGCACTGGTGTTTAATTCCTTAACCAATTGATTAATGACAATCCTTTGTCCCGGTGCATATTGTCCTTCAATAATTTTCGATTTCATAAACTCATAGGCTAATTGCTTTTTATTTATTCTCTTCATAGCATTTTGAATTATATATTAAATGATATATTATGTCAAAATTATTTATTTTCTGGCATTCGAATTATAAAAAGATTAGTTATATAGGTTTGGGTCGACAAAGGAAAAAAATTTTCCTTACACAACCCAATTTAGATAATGAACTCCGGTTTCTTTTGCTTTAATTTTGGTTCTTCAAGGGAAATTTTTTCACCGGTTTTAATGTCCAAAACGGGTGACGCTTCTTCAAACCAACTATCCGGAGCTTTATGTCCCCAAAAGGTTTGCCGCCTGGGATCATTGATATGCCAACGGATGGGTCTAAAATCCGGATCACTGGTTAGATAATCCCCATTATATAGTTCAATCCGATGGCCATCCGGATCCCTTAGATAAAGGAAAAAGGCATTCGATAGTCCGTGACGGCCCGGTCCCCTTTCAATATTGGGAGAATAACCTAAGGAAGCTAAAATATCACAACCGTCAATTAGGCTCATTGGATCCTTAAGCCAAAATCCAATATGATGAAGTCTTGGTCCAACCCCATTCATGATGGCTATATCGTGGACATTTGGTTTTCGATGGAGCCAAATTGCCCAAGTTTGATCTTCGTCATCCACCGTGTATTCCGAACAACGGAATCCCAATTTGTCCATATAAAATTTATAAGTTTTTTCCACATCAGCTACCTGACAATTAAAATGATCGATCCTCTGAACCTTTGCTCCCCGATATAAATCATATCTTTGTAGTAGCCGTTCGGCAGGTTCCATTTCCGCATAGTACTCGATGGGAAGACCTGCAATATCCTGAACCCGGAAAGACCGGCCAATGGCCCTTTGGCTTCCCTTTTCATACCATACTACATCCATGCCTTCGCTCTCATAGACTTTTGCGATTTTCTCCAAATCTTCCTCACTAAAGACTTTGAAACTAATGGTCTCTACTCCAGGTTCCGTTTTCTTTTTCAGAACAAGGCTATGATGAACATGTTCTTCCAATCCCCGATAATAAATCGTTTCATGATCCGACTCTGTTTCCACAAACCCGAGGGCTTCATAAAATGCCCTTGATTTTTCAAGATCCGTTACATGCAAGATGGCCCGTCCTGCACGAATAATATCGAAGTTCATGGTCTCCCTCCCTATTAATTAATGACATAATCCATAGCTTGATAGCTTCCATATTTTCCCCCGAAAAAGGTTAATGGATTTCCTTCCCTCATCTTTAAATCGATGACTTTTCCAACGAACAGGGTATGATCACCGACAACGATTGATTGATATAATTCACAAGCAACATTTGCCAAAGCTTCTTTTATCACAGGAAGTTGTTCCATATTTTCAAATTCGATTTCCTTTGGTGATTTTTTTTGACCAGCAAAATGCATGGAAATATCAAGCTGGTCTTCCGAAAGAAAACTAATGGCAAATTTCTTAGATTCATGAATTTTTTCCCGCATTCTTGCTTTATTATCGATGGAAATGGTAACAAGTTTTGGATTTAAGGATACGGACATAAAGGCATTCGCAGTCATCCCGTGTATTCCTTGCTCGGTTTTGACCGTTACCACAGTAACTCCAGTCGCAAACTTTCCCATAGCACGACGAAAAATCAAATCATCCAATCATATCCCCCCTTCAGATAGCACGAATCCCTCAACCATCCCCATTTCACTTATATCCAGATCCCATTCAGGCTTTAATATATTGTGGCTTCTGAACCTTTAGATCTTCTAAATAATCCAAGACCCGCTTTTTATACGGTTCCTTATCAAATTTTTCAAAATAAGCCATTCCCATTCGGACTGGATCACCAAAGAAATAATATTCATAGTGGGTTTGTCGGCTTCCAAACGCGCTCATCGTTAGATCCCATGCAAGCCTAAACAGCTGCACCCGTTCAAAGCCTTCCACATTTTTCCCTTGCAATGCCCGATGTAGGATTGGACCGATTTCCTCATTTTCAAAATCTTTGTAGGTAGGAATTCCCATCAAGCCAGAGGCGCCAAGGATGCGGACAATCTCAGCTAAACGGGGATAAACTCTAGGATACCAGTTCCTTGCAGCATCAAGGGCATCAAAATCCGGAGTCATTACTCCCCATTTATCCAATTTAGCGTTGTATTCAGCTCGATATAAATGAGATTTCATCGTTTCAAGGGTAAGCATAATTTCCGTTCCTTTATCCTGGACATGCTGGAATCCTTCAATCCCGATGGATTCCATCAACAAAAGAACAACCCCTAACAAAAATTCCGTTTTCGCTATATCCTTAATGACTACTTGATGAGCCATGTGGACAACTGCATTTGTTTCCTTGAAATAGCGATTGCAGACGGATGAATTTTCCAAAATAAACACCCGTTCCCAAGGAACAAGGACATTTTCAAAGGAAACGATACAATCTCCCTCTTCAAAGCGGGAACTTAACGGGTGATCAAAGGGATTGTCATTGACAACGAAAGGTTCCCGGCTAATGAATTTTAGCCCTGGTGTGTTATTGGGAATCGCAAAGGCTAATGAATATGGATCATCCTTTTCACCGGCCTTCTTCACAGTCGATGGGAATACGAGCAATTCATCTGTTATTGCGCCCTGGGTGGCTAATAGTCGGATCCCATCGACAATAATCCCATCACTTGTTTTTTTGACCAAATGTAAAGCCACATTGGCATCTTTTTGTTCGGAAACCGCCTTTGCCCGATTTACTTGAGGGTGTATTAATGTATGCGTTAAGCTTAAATCCTTCTCCCGGGCAAACTCGGAATACTTTCTTGCATTTTCGGCAAAAGCCGGATCTCCTTCTGAGAAAAATTCTGCTGCCGGTCCCATGACCATGACATCCGCATTCAAGTAATCCGGTGAGCGCCCCATTAGGCCGTGGGTAGTTCTTTGCCATTCCATAATTGCTTCACGACGTTCGATTAACTCATCAATCGTTGTTGGAACCATAAAGGTTTTTCCGACCTTTTCACCGGTAGTAGGTGATGTATATAGCATTTTTTCCGGTTTTTCATGTTGCAAATCGTATAATCTCGCCATCGATTGAATGACATTTTTAAAGGCTGGATGAACCGTCACATCCTCCACCCGTTCACCGTTTACATATACATTATTTTTGGCTGCTTTTAAGCACTCGATATATTCCTTTCCTGTTTTTGCTGGCATATTTTCTCCTCCTTCAAGATTAAAATTGTGTGCGCTTACATTTTTTGAATCTAAATTCCACCTCCTTATTGCAATTATTTTTTGTTTAATTTGAATCGTAACACTTTTTTGACTATATTTAAAATATTTATTTTATAATAAATACATATAAAATTTATATTTTTATAAGATTTCCAAAAGGTTTTCACTACTGGACATGTCTGGAGGTTTAATCATGGATCTAAAACAGCTACGTTATTTTTATACGATTGCCAATGAAGGTCAAATTACGAAGGCAGCAAAAATTTTACATATGGCTCAACCTCCGTTAAGCCTAAGCCTTAAAAATTTGGAAGAAGAACTGGGGGTAAAATTATTCGAAAGAAGCGGGAAAAGGTTGGAATTAACCCAGGCAGGTAGAGTGCTTTATCGCCATGTTCATCAATTAATCGATCTATTTGAGGATGCCGTTCAGGAGGTAAGGGAAATTGGAGAAGGATTGCGAGGAAATCTGTCCATCGGCTCGACAAAAACATTGTTTTATCACTTGCCGGAAAAACTTAAAACCTTCAAAGATCGCTTTCCTAACGTTACATTTGAATTGCTGGAAGGTGATTCCTATTATTTATCAAAACAGCTGATCGACAGAACAATAGACCTTGCCCTTGTTCGTCTCCCTCTTAATCTAGATGAATTTTCCTTTTATATGCTCCCGAAAGAAAAATACAAGGTTGCCATGCCCGAACAATGGGCAAAAGCATTTGACGGAGCAATTTCCATATTTGACATTTTGGAATTCCCTTTAATGTTACTGCATCGAATTAACGGGATCGGTCAATATGAAATCATTTTGGATGCGTTTCATAAACGGGGGTTAGAACCGGAAATTATTTGCGAATGTCCGGATGTCGATATGTTATTAGGGCTGGTTGCGGAACAGATTGGTATCACGATTATTCCTGAAAACACCTCCATGAAATTTCATCAAAATAAAATTCAATTACTGGAAATTATGGATGCTTCCATCATTTCGGAATCCGCCATCATCTGGTTAAAGCAACGCTATTTGCCAAAAAGTGCCCAACATTTTTTAGAACTATTTTTTGATGGTGAAATGTATGATTGAAACTTTCATCAATTACATCTTTCTTATAATTTAAAAGATGGACCTGTCCAAAAAGTCTAAAAAAAGAGCGGTTCAAGGAAACATTTTGATGTTTCTCGAATCGCTCTTTTTCCATTATCCTGAAATTAGCTAGGCGGATC
>NICF_comb_assmDRAFT_10002520_pt1 | contig 13759 bp, 10 predicted proteins | sample NewIslPassag4_SG_FD_11279 | JGI IMG/M metagenome (IMG submission 11279) | reverse complement strand
CTCGAAAGAGCGCGGCCCCATTGAAGGTTCAATCGAGGTTTCGCCATTCAGCGCGATTGCGATCAGTCTCCGCGCTCGAAAGAGCGCGGCCCCATTGAAGGAGCGCGTAGGGGCATGATCGCTGGCGGCAGGGGCCAGTCTCCGCGCTCGAAAGAGCGCGGCCCCATTGAAGGCGTGACGCGGAAGTTCGCGAGGTCCGACTTGCTCGTGTCTCCGCGCTCGAAAGAGCGCGGCCCCATTGAAGGAGCCAGCCCCATTGTGTTGCGCGCTGAGCGCATTCACGTCTCCGCGCTCGAAAGAGCGCGGCCCCATTGAAGGCAAGGAAATTGCATGCTTCATCATAGAAAGGTTCAGGTCTCCGCGCTCGAAAGAGCGCGGCCCCATTGAAGGTGCATAGACATCACTGCCGGTACAATCATCCGGCGAGTCTCCGCGCTCGAAAGAGCGCGGCCCCATTGAAGGTCGTGTCTGGATTTTTTACAGTTGCACGATTGGCACGGGTCTCCGCGCTCGAAAGAGCGCGGCCCCATTGAAGGCAAGGGATCGTCATGCAGTACCCGTCAGTCCGCCGTCTCCGCGCTCGAAAGAGCGCGGCCCCATTGAAGGATCCACCGGCACTGGCCGAATTCTGTTTTCATAGATAGTCTCCGCGCTCGAAAGAGCGCGGCCCCATTGAAGGTCCGCTGTTGAGCTTCAGGATCACGCTCAGATCGGCTGGTCTCCGCGCTCGAAAGAGCGCGGCCCCATTGAAGGGATCCAGAGGGCCACCTGGGCAAGCTGGACGGCGGTTGTCTCCGCGCTCGAAAGAGCGCGGCCCCATTGAAGGCGCAACTGAGGGTGCCCCGAGACCATAGGCTGTCGCGTCTCCGCGCTCGAAAGAGCGCGGCCCCATTGAAGGGCCGCGCCGCCGGCGGTCTACGCAGCGGCGCAACTGGTCTCCGCGCTCGAAAGAGCGCGGCCCCATTGAAGGTTGTTGGCTCCTGCTTGGGTAGAGCCGATACATGTGTCTCCGCGCTCGAAAGAGCGCGGCCCCATTGAAGGGCTGACACGACGTGATTGGAGCCCGCGAGCCAGAACGGTCTCCGCGCTCGAAAGAGCGCGGCCCCATTGAAGGCCGGGTGTAGAGGACGTCGCCGAGGCGTTCCAGCGTGTCTCCGCGCTCGAAAGAGCGCGGCCCCATTGAAGGCATCTAACCGATTGCCCAGCAACCAGTTAAGACGGGGTCTCCGCGCTCGAAAGAGCGCGGCCCCATTGAAGGGAGGAATGGCTACTGTCATGTGCATGTGCCGGGCGTGTCTCCGCGCTCGAAAGAGCGCGGCCCCATTGAAGGGCTTGGATTTCCAGGTGGGGTGTCCAAAAAGTGTACAGGTCTCCGCGCTCGAAAGAGCGCGGCCCCATTGAAGGGGGGGTTTTCCCCAACCACCTAATAGGTTAGCGATCTCGTCTCCGCGCTCGAAAGAGCGCGGCCCCATTGAAGGGGTTAGTGAAAATGTGGTGGTGGATTATGATGGCAGTGTCTCCGCGCTCGAAAGAGCGCGGCCCCATTGAAGGGTCTCAATCCCCGGGCGCGGTAAGACCGGAGGCGGGAAGTCTCCGCGCTCGAAAGAGCGCGGCCCCATTGAAGGGGAGCTGGACTGCAGGATTGGATGAGTCGGTGGGGTGGTCTCCGCGCTCGAAAGAGCGCGGCCCCATTGAAGGTGATCCGTGCCATCATCAAGAGAAAGGATCCCGATGTCTCCGCGCTCGAAAGAGCGCGGCCCCATTGAAGGGAAAGATCCGCACGTTGTGCTGCCGCCGCACCTTGGTCTCCGCGCTCGAAAGAGCGCGGCCCCATTGAAGGCTGGACTGAGACTCTGCTGATCCGGGTTGAACTGGGATCGTCTCCGCGCTCGAAAGAGCGCGGCCCCATTGAAGGCTTGGCCCATCTGTAGAGTCGTGCGGCCAAAGCCGCGTCTCCGCGCTCGAAAGAGCGCGGCCCCATTGAAGGTTCGGGTGGATGCGGAATCCGCATTCCCGTGCCGCCCGTCTCCGCGCTCGAAAGAGCGCGGCCCCATTGAAGGCGGACGAACTTGGATCTGTCTGTATCCAGTGCCCGGTCTCCGCGCTCGAAAGAGCGCGGCCCCATTGAAGGGCAGTCGTTAGCAATTCGTCGTTCACGACGAAGCAACCCGTCTCCGCGCTCGAAAGAGCGCGGCCCCATTGAAGGGGCAGAGATTCAAACGCCGAGCACCGTGCCTTAACGGGTCTCCGCGCTCGAAAGAGCGCGGCCCCATTGAAGGGTGGCCTACAGTGCATGGTTCCGTGGCCGGATGAGCGGTCTCCGCGCTCGAAAGAGCGCGGCCCCATTGAAGGAAGAATTAGGGATGCCGGTGCCCGCGAGGTTAAATGGTCTCCGCGCTCGAAAGAGCGCGGCCCCATTGAAGGGCCAAGGCTCCTCGAACATCTGAAACGCGCCGCAGGGTCTCCGCGCTCGAAAGAGCGCGGCCCCATTGAAGGCTCGTGCGCGATTCGCGCGGCGCGCGGGAAAAGAAGTCTCCGCGCTCGAAAGAGCGCGGCCCCATTGAAGGTATGATGAAGCATGCAATTTCCTTGGATACGTCAGTGTCTCCGCGCTCGAAAGAGCGCGGCCCCATTGAAGGCACTCCGGTGGTAGATCGGGATGTAGATTCGCCACGCGTCTCCGCGCTCGAAAGAGCGCGGCCCCATTGAAGGACACCCAAATGGGCAAGCCACCTGTCCACCTGCCTGCGAGTCTCCGCGCTCGAAAGAGCGCGGCCCCATTGAAGGCTCATTCTCCTCCGAGGCTTCCCGCATAAGCCTGGCTGTCTCCGCGCTCGAAAGAGCGCGGCCCCATTGAAGGGTCTGGTTAACGGAGAACCCCTGATGCGAAAGGACTGGTCTCCGCGCTCGAAAGAGCGCGGCCCCATTGAAGGTAACCGGGCGTGTCCCGGATGCCACCCCGTAACCCTCGTCTCCGCGCTCGAAAGAGCGCGGCCCCATTGAAGCCGAATAACGCCCAACAGGACACGCGTATGGGGAATTTCGTCTCCGCGCTCGAAAGAGCGCGGCCCCATTGAAGCTGATCAGATCACGCCAGCGATGGTGGCGACCTGCGCGTCTCCGCGCTCGAAAGAGCGCGGCCCCATTGAAGCGTGGCCTTCCGGGGTGGCGTTGCCACGTTCTGGGCTTGTCTCCGCGCTCGAAAGAGCGCGGCCCCATTGAAGCGGCGTGTTCCGCTTTATATCCGCGACCACGAGAGGGTTGTGCGCCACCTGCTCTCCGCCGGGACAGGGGTGCCCAGACTGTCGGCGACGTCAGAGATGGAGCAGCACAGCCCATGGCTGGAGCAGCGAGGCAGCCTGCCAGCAGGGCGCCTGCACTGTAGGTACAGATCCCCTCGGTTGCAGCACGCCGCAGGGATGTGGGAGGCCACGGAGGCAATGTGCCAAGATGCTGTCACGCCACGGGCCAGGCGGACGTTGCACTTGTACAGGGCAGGAGCGCCCTGTCGTCCACGGCTTGGCTGGTACGGTGCCATGCCTGACGGGGCGGTCGTGCGCCGGCACTGAGGAAATTGAACAGCGCTGACATTCGCACTAATGTCAGCGCATGGAACTTGTCATGGCCTGTTTCGGCTTGCTCGGGGCTGCTGTTTGTTTTTGCGTCGCGGGCGTAATCGTGGCCGCATGCCCCTGGCTCTTGCCGCCCGCCCTTTTCCTCTCTTGGTTGACCTGCTCCATGGATTCGAGCGCACGCGGTTAATGGCGGAATCCCTGCCTGTGGGGTGGAGCGCCCGCGAACCGGGCGACGTCCCAGCGGAGGGGGCCACCCCGGCCTGCAGCCCGCGCTCCACCCGCAGCCTTTTTCACGGCTGCGGTTCCACTGATGACCGTCCGGCGTGCCACGTGAAATGGCCGGTTTTTTTCCGCCTGCATCGCACGGGTTGATCCGGCGAGCCATTCGGCGCCGACATGATCGAGTAGTCGTTCGCTCCAGTGGCTTGGACACGGTGACAAGTCCGAATTGGGGCCGTGCGTCAAAGCGACCAGTTGTGAGTGCGGATGCGCGCAAGCGCCTGCTGCACAACAGCCACTTCGCGGTCTCCCATGTTGAGAGCAGCATTGACAACCGTCCCGGCCCGGTTGGATCGGAGCTGCGACGCACCCGGTTTCCAAGAAGGACGGGATCATCGCAATTCTCGTGAAGTCGATGCCGTCGAGCGGGGCTGGAGTGTGCGGGTTGAATCCGAGGGTCTGCGTGCCCGGGAGAGTGCGGCTCCATCAAGCGCGTCACTGGCCGGGCTGGCGAGCCTGCAGGTGCGGATTCCGTCCAACGAAAGTGCACAGTTCCGATTCAAAGTCCCGGCATGGTGCAGGTGCCTCCGCTTGCCAATGCGCCTCTCGGTTCCAGAGATGGCGCGAAAATCCCCGGGACCTGCAGGCGGTCGGTGCTCCAGCGACTTCGCTGGAATCCGTGGGAGAAGAGTCCTCTCGACAGGGTGTCCGCGGTTGCTGCTCGAAGCCGGAGTCGAAAGCTCCTTGAGGGAGATCCAAGGCGCGGCAGGCAGGGTTTGGGAAGATGTGTCTGGCACTCCGGGAAGCCGGACAAGACTTGCCTGGGCGGGGAATTCGTGTTTTTTCGGGGCATGCACGGGCCTCGCGTGGCTTTTTGGGTGTGGATGGTGGCTCTCGCGGCCGGGCGGGCGGCGGTGTGGGATTGGTGGGTGTTCTGGGGCACCTATACAAAGGGGGAAAGCCGCGGGATCTACGTATCGCGTTTCGACGGCATCCGGGGACGGCTCACGCCGCCGCAGCTTTGCGCCGAGCTGCCGCACCCGAGTTTTCTGACCCTTGTCCGGGACGGTCGTTTTCTCTATGCGGTGAGCGAGGTCGCTGATGGCCGCGGCAGCGGTGGTCGGGTGGCTGGGTTTGCCGTGGATGATCGCGCGGGATCGTTGCGTCCCCTAGGACAGCGCTCATCCGGCGGGGACGGCCCTTGTCACCTTTCCACGGATGCGCGGGGGCGCTGGTTGTTCGTGGCGAATTACGGGAGTGGGAGTGTGGCGGTGTTGCCGTTGGACAGGCAGGGGCGGCCGGAGAATCCCAGGCAGGTGATCCGGCACACGGGTTCCGGGGTCCATCCGGAGCGGCAACGCGGGCCGCATGCTCATCAGAGCCTGCCGAGTCCGGAAGGGCGGCATGTGTTGGTGTGTGATCTGGGGCTGGACCAGGTCCGGGTTTACCGGTGGCGGATGTGGCGGGGTGTGCTGGAGGATGAGCCGGTATCGGTTCTGACCACGGTTCCGGGCTCGGGTCCGCGGCATCTGGCCTTTCACCCGAACGGGCGGTACACGTATGTGGTTAACGAGCTGGATTCGACGGTGACCGCCTGCCGGTGGGACGGGAGGTCGGGCCGGTTGGACCCGGTGCAAACGCTTTCGACGCTGCCGCCGGAGGCCGACGCCTCCAGGAACACGACGGCCGAGGTGACGGTGCATCCGTCCGGAAGGTGGGTGTATGTGTCGAATCGCGGCCATGATTCGATCGCGATGTATCGCGTGGATCCGGAGTCGGGTCGGATTCGGTTGCTGGGGCACGAGGGCACGCGGGGGCGCACGCCGCGGCATTTTGCCTTGGATCCGGACGGTCGCTGGTGTTTGGTGGCCCATCAGGACAGCGACACGGTCGTGGTGTTTCGTGTGGATGCCCGGACGGGGCGACTTTTGTACACGGGACATTCCATCCGCATACCCAGCCCGGTTTGTGCGGTGTTTGCAAAGGTCAACAACCGCTGAGCCTGGCGCCGGGTGGACGCGAGGACGGCTGCGGTCGGTCTGAAGGAACGCCAGAGAACGACGAGGGAAGAGCCGGAAGAACGGTTGTTTCTTTTCGCCCCGGGCAGAACGGCCTTCGGGGGCCGCCGGATCCGTCCCCTCGTGGAGCGGGTGAAGAGAAGCGTCCGGAACGGAGGAAGGAGTTATGAAACTGGTCGAGGTCAAAAAAACGCTGTCGCTGGATGATTACGCCTCTTTTGCGCATCTGGCGCGCGCGGTCGAGGATTTGCGGGCAGAGGCGCGGATGCTCGTTCCCCGACTGCAGGGCCGGCGCGTGTGGATGGTGAATTCCACCGCGCAAGGCGGGGGTGTGGCGGAGATGTTGCCCACGCAGGTGCAATTGCTGCGTGAGCTGGGGTTGGAGGTGAACTGGGCGGTGATCGAATCGGATCAGCCCGAGTTTTTCAAGCTGACCAAGCACATCCACAATCTGATTCATGGAGAGGGGACGCCGCGTCTGGATGCCGAAGCACGGGCGTTGTACGACGCGGTGAGTCGGGAGAATGCAGACCGGCTGCGCGAGCTGTTGCGGCCGAAGGACATTGTGGTGATTCACGATCCCCAGCCGCTGGGGGCCGGGAGCCTGCTCCGGCGCGAGCTGCCGATCAAGGCCATCTGGCGGTGCCACATCGGCCTGGATGAGCCCAACGAGGCCACGCGGGCGGCTTGGGGATTTCTGCGGCCCCATGCAGAGGTGTATGATCACGCGGTTTTTTCGGCGCCGGAGTACATTCCGGATTTTCTGGCGGGCCGCGCGACGGTGATCCATCCGGCCATCGATCCGCTGAGCCATAAAAACCGCGGACTGCACCCGCACAAGTTGATGGGGATTCTCTGCAACGCCGAGCTGGCGCGGACGCATGCGCCGGTGTTGACGGCATCGTTCCCGACGCCCGCGCGGAGGCTTCAGGCAGACGGCCGGTTCGGGCCGGCGACCGAGCCGGACGAGATTGGGTTGCTTTACCGGCCGATCGTGACGCAGATCTCCCGCTGGGACCGGCTGAAGGGTTTTGCTCCTCTGATGGAAGGGTTCCTGCGTTTCAAGCAATGCCGGCCCTCGCCGGCGAACCACCGTCAGATGCGGCACACTCGCAGGCGTGAGATCGTGCGGCTGGTGCTGGCGGGACCGGATCCGGACTCCATCCAGGACGACCCGGAGGGGGTCGAGGTGCTGAAGGAGCTGTGTGCCCGGTACCGCGAACTGCCGTCCGAGTGCCAGCGGGATATCGTGGTGCTGAGCCTGCCGATGGACTCGCGCAAACACAATGCGCTCATCGTGAATGCGCTCCAACGCTGTTCGGTGGTGGTGGTGCAGAACTCCCTCCGGGAGGGATTCGGTCTCACTGCCACGGAAGCCATGTGGAAGGGGGTCCCCGTGCTGGTGAGTTCGGCCTGCGGACTGCGCCAGCAGGTGCGGGATGGTGTGGATGGGAGGATGGTCAGCGACCCGACCGATCCGGACGAGATCGCCGCTGTGCTGGACGACATGATGCAGCAGCCTCCGGCGCTGGAGCGATGGGGTCGGAACGCCCAACTGCGCGTGTATAACGAGTTCATGGTGTTTGCCCAGCTGAGCCGCTGGTTGCGGCTCTGGACGAGGGTGATCCAGAAGTAGGCCGGGCCGTTGAGGAGGCGCCGAGGGGCGGGCCTGTCAAGCGCCGCGCGGGGCCGCCGGATTCTCGTGACGATTTCACTCCCCCGCGAGGTGTTCCCAACCGACCCGGCGTTTCGACACCCTTTCACAGGAGGGATGTGCGAGCCGGGAGTCCATGCCGATTCGACCGGTGGACCGGCGGGCTGATGATTCTCGGGCCGATACCGGCGGTGTGGACCATGCCATCAGCGTACCGGCCGAAACCCGGGTAACGAGCCTTGCAACGGTGGAAGGAGAAAGGAGGCCGGAGCTGCCACCACCAAATGTGACTTAGACAACCTCCCGATAAACGTCCGGGTGGGGACGCGAAAGGACCACGGCGTTCACCAGAACGCCCGCTTCGGCCAGCACGGCACGGCCGGCTTGCACGGCCGCCTCGACGGAAGCCACGTCGCCCGTGAGTGTACAGGATGCCGTGCCGCCCAGGGTGCCGATCGGGCCGGGCTTGGGCGGCCGAAGCCGCGCATGCCGGAGTTGGCCCGTGTGGGTGCCCACGGGCCGGCTTTCGGTGCCCCGAGCTGGCAGGAAACCGGGCGGGACGGTTTTGTGGGGCGGCGGGTCAGGCTTTGAGAATGGCCACACTCTCCGGCGGGAGAAGAACGCCGTTTTCGCGGAGATCAACGGCCGGGTCGGACGCCAGCACGAGCGCACGAGCCGGCAGGGGCGGCGGGATGGTCCGCGGAGAGGCGTCCAGATTGAGTGCGATGGCAAAGGGCGGCCGTGTGTAGGTCAGCCAGTGTTCCTTTTCATCGAAGCGCACCTGCACGGGATCGAAAGGACCGGCTTGGAGAGCGGGCTCGGAACGGCGCAGGCGGATCAAACGGCGGTGCCACTCCAACAAGTCTGCGTGTCTGTCACGGGCAGGCTCGGACCAATCGAGTTTCGACCGGGTGAACGTTCCGGGGTCCTGCGGATCGGGGATTTCGTCGGGTTTCCACCCAAAGGCGGCGAATTCCTTGCCGCGGCCTTCCCGGACGGCCCGGGCCAGATCGGGTTCGCGATGGTCGGTGAAGTAGAGGAACGGGCTGGAGGCGGCCCACTCTTCCCCCTGGAACAACATGGGCACGAAGGGTGCGGTCAGCACGAGGGCGGCGGCGATCTTGAGCCGCCGATGATTCACGAGATGGGAGAGTCGCTCGCCCCGCGCGCGGTTGCCGACCTGGTCATGGTTCTGTGCGTAACCCAAGAAGCGGGATCCGTCGAGGCCCTCGGGTTTACGGCCGTGGGAGCGTTTTCGATAGTTGGAGTAACAGCCGTCGTAGACGTAGGCCTGGCGGAGGGCCTTGGCCAGATGCGCGAACGCACCGAAATCGGCGTAATAACCGTTGCGCTCGCCGGTGAGGAGGGCGTGGAGGGCGTGGTGGAAATCGTCGCTCCACTGGGCGTCGTGGGCGAAACCTCCGCGTTCCCGTGGCCAGAGCAGGCGGGGATCGTTCAGGTCGCTTTCAGGGATGAGGAGGAGCGGCCGGCCAAGGGTACGTGAAAGCTCGCGGACCTCGTCGGCGAGTTGTTCGAGGAACGGGCGTGCGCTCTGGTCGAAAATGGCGTGGACGGCGTCGAGTCGGAGTCCGTCGAAATGGTAATCGCGCAGCCACATCAGGGCGTTGTCACAAAAGAATCGGCGGACCTCGTCGCTGTAGGGCCCGTCGAAATTGACGGCGGGTCCCCAGGGTGTGTGGTATCGGTCGTTGAAATAGGGGGAGAAGCGTCCGAGATAGTTGCCGGACGGTCCCAGGTGGTTGTACACCACGTCCAACAGAACGGCCAGGCCGCGGGCATGGCATGCGTTGACGAAGCGCTTGAGGGCGTCCGGGCCGCCGTAGGCGTGGTGGGGGGCGAAAAGGTCCACGCCGTCGTATCCCCAACCCCGGTCGCCGGAGAACTCGTTCACGGGCATCAATTCCACGTGGGTCACGCCCAGTTCCACCAGATGATCCAACCGGGTGATGGCCGCATCTAAGGTTCCCTCCGGTGTGAAGGTGCCGATGTGAAGTTCATAGATGACGCCGGAGGCCAGTGGAGGCGGACGGAAATCCCGGTCGGTCCAATGGAAGGCGCCGTGGTCCACGAGGCGGGACAAACCGTGCACGCCGGAGGGTTGCCATGGGGAACGGGGATCGGGAAACGGCCCCTGGCCGTCGAGGAGGAAACCGTAGTCGCTGCCCGGTGCCGCCTCGGCGGTGGCTTCCCACCAGCCGTCGGCTCCGGCGTTCATGGGGATGCGCCGGTTCTCCAGCATCAACTCGACGCGCTTCGGGAAAAGCGCCCAGACACGGAAGGTGTGTTTCATGCAGAATCCTTGCGAAACCAGAGGGCCACGGGAAAGGGACCGAACCATTCCTGAACGGGCCGCATGCCGCCGGCAAGGGTCGCGCCGGTGAAAACGTTGGTCCAGCGGCCCTCGGGCAGGCGGACCGTGGTGTCGCCCCAATCGCCTCCCCGGCGCAGGAGCAGGCGGGGCACGACAGCGGCGAGTCGCTGGCCGCGCAGGAGAGCCACGACATGCACGGCCTTGTCGCCGCGGACCTCGGCGAGGTCGCAGCTCGCGTCGCCGCGGAATGGATCGGGATGTTCCTTGCGCAGTTGCAAGGTTCGCTGGATGACCCACAGTTTGGGCCATCCTTCCTCCTGCCGGCGCCAGATTTCCTCGACGGTCATGGATGTCATCTCATGCAGCATGCGCTCGCGGAGGTCAAAGTCCACCGGCCGGCGGTTGTCCGGGTCCACCAAACTGAGTTCCCACAATTCGTCACCCTGGTAGATGTCGGGCACGCCCGGTGCGGTCAGCTCCAGGAGCGTCTGGGCCAGGGCATGGATGCGCCAGGCTTCGAGTATGGGCTGCAGGAAGGCTTCGAGGGCGGCAAGGAATTCCGTGTCCGCCAGCGTGGCGCGCACGAAGTGTTCCAGCGCCTGCTCATAGGCGGCGTCCGGCTGCAGCCATGAGGTGTGTTGCTTGGCCTCGCGCGCGGCCTTGATCATGACCGTGCATGCCCGGTCCGGGGAAAGCGGCCAGGCACCGACGAGGGTCTGGTAATAAAAGTACTCGAGGTTCCGGTCCGGCCGGCCGTTGCGGCGGTGTTTCTCGTTCATGGCCGACCATGTGCGCACGGCCTGTGTCCACCGGTCCGGGATCTCGGAGAGCAGGCAGATGCGGATGCGGACGTCGCCGGCCCGTTTGGTGTCGTGTGTGGAGGTGGCCAGCATGGAATGCGGCCAGCGTTTTGCGCTTTCGCGGCATTCCTGAAGGAACGTTTCGGGGGAAAGACCAAAACAGGCGGGATCGCCTCCGACCGTGTTGAGGGCAATGAGACGATTGAAACGGTAACAGGCGGTGTCTTCGGCGCCCTTTGCCATGGCGGGTCCGGTGAGTTGTTGGAAGCGGAGGACGAAGTCTTCCTCCACCGGTCCGGAGAGGCGAAGCCAGAGCAGCTGTTCCAGGAGGTCGAACACCTCGGTGGGCAGGTCCGGATGCCTTTGGCGGGCACGTTCGATTGTCCGCGCCAGCACGGTTTCGTCAGACGGAGCCGCCTTTTCCCGGGAAGGCTGGAGATACGTGCGGTACACCGGCAACTGGCAGATCAGCCCGGTGATGCCGGCTCGAAGTTCTTCCTCGGAGAGATCCCGGTAACGCCAGTGCCGTTCCGTCAGGTCCTGCAGCAGGCGGACCAGTCTTTGCACATCGGCGACCAACAGCTCGTCCAGCACGAGGCGTTTGCTGTGTTCGAGGACGGTGGCGAAGTCGGACGGTTCGCCGGTGAAGCGGGTGTAGAAATCGGTCAGCGGGCCTTCTCCGGCAGGGTCCACGAACAGTCCCGTGACGCGGCGGATGAATTCGTAGCCCGTGGTGCCGTCCACCGGCCAGTTTTCCGGGAGGGTTTCGCCCGGTTGCAGGATTTTCTCGGCCACGATCCAGGCTTTGGGTGTCAGCTCGCGCAACCGTTGGAAGTAGGCGGAGGGATCGCGCAGACCATCCGGATGGTCCACGCGCAAGCCGTCAATCCATCCGTTTTCGTACAAGCGGCGGATCAGGGCATGGCCGGCCTCAAAGACCTCGGGGTCTTCCACCCTGACTCCGGCCAGGCTTGCGATGTCGAAGAACCGGCGGTAGTTGAGTTCGCGGGTCCCGCGCCGCCACCAGGCCAGGCAGTAGTGTTGGCGTTCCAGGAGGGCATGGAGTTTGTCCGGGTCGGCCGACCATGCGGCGAGTTCGCGGTCGTCGAGTCCGGCGGGTTCCGGCAGGGTTTCCGGGTCGAGGGGGAAACGGTGCTCATGATACGCGACCGTGACCTCGCCTTCCTCGCCGACGAGGGCGAGTTCGCCGCGAGCCAGCACCCGGGCGTACCGGTCCCCGAGCACGGGCAACAAGATGCGGCCGCGGCAATCGGGGATGGGCGCCTCCCACTCCACGTCGAAATAACGCGCGTAACGGCTGGCCGGACCGTATTTCAGCAGATCCCACCACCAGGGGTTGTGCCGGCCGCAGGTGCCCATGTGGTTGGGGACGATGTCCACGACCAGTCCCATGCCGTGTCCCCTGAGCTCACTGACGAGGGCGGCCAGGTCCTCCTCAGTGCCGAGTTCCGGATTGAGCCGCGTGGGATCGCAGACGTCGTAGCCGTGTGTACTGCCGGGACAGGCGGTGGTGAGGGGTGAAAGGTAGAGGTGACTGACACCGAGGTCGGCAAAATAGGGCACGCGCCGGAGGACGTCGCGCAAGGTGAACCCGCGGTGGAGCTGAAGTCGGTAGGTGGCGCGGGGCACCAACCGTTCCGGATCGGTGTGAGCCTGGCTGTTCATGCCGTCAGACTTTGAAACCCAGGTGTTCACCCAGTCGGCGGAAGTGCTCGTGGCACTGTTGTGCGACGGCGTCGCCCCCGGCGGCCTTTTCGGCCCAACCGGGTGCGACCTCTTTCAAGAGGCGGAAATAAAGATTCTGCGTCTTCCAGAGATTGACCTCGACGCCCATTTGCCGGACCAGTTCGGCCAGGTCGGCTGTACGGGACAATCGCTCCGGATCGCCGGGGTTTTGCATCAATCGCTCGAGTTGGCGGTCCAACTGGGCCTTGATGACGTAGCTCAGGGCCTCTGCGTGTTGGTCCAGGTTGAGGGTCTCGCCGTTGTCTAGCAGGGCGCGGATCTGCTGGGGGTCGGCGTCGTCAGCCTCGAACTGCCGCCTCAGATCGCAGGCCAGGACATAATTGGCGGCGTTCTGCAGAGGGGCCGGCAGACGGGCACCGATGGTTTTGAGAAATCGGATGAGAGGCATGTACTGGTCCACGATCTGGCGGTAATGGGTTTCGATGTCCTGGGCGGTGCTGGCCAGGATTTGTTGGAGCACCTTGCGCTGTTCATCCCGGAACAGGTTCTTCAGGGAGTAATTCGACTCGCCGAAGTGCCGGTCCATCAGGCGGATGACCTCGGGGAAATCGGCCCGGTTGAAGGCCTCCCCCAGTTCCCGGAGCAGTTGCGAGTAAGCTTCGTCCCCCTGGTACTCGCGCACACCGCAGTTGACGTTGTGATCCCCGAGGTGCAGCGCGGCATAACTGATGCGGTCGGCCGCCCGCGTCGTTTCGAACACCACGCGTGTGCGGCCCATGACGAGACGCGCGCGTCCGGCCGTGAGCACGTGACGATCCTCCTGTTCGAACGTGTAGGCGTAGATCCGGGCGCGATCCGGGTAATCCTCGAACAGGGAGCTGACGGCGAAGTGGGCGCCCAGTTTCTCCCGGTCCACGATGGCGGGTTTGACGAACTTCTCGTACACCACGCGGCCGTTTCGGTGTTCGCGGATGTTGCTGGGGGCCTTTTCCAACCTGGCCAGGAACTCCGGTTCCCAATCCTCGCCAAACAGGTTTTGAACCAGTTGCACGACGCGGCCTGCGTACTGAAGGATCTGGACGGTTTCCAGGCCGGAGATTTCGTCGAAAAACCAGCCGCAGCTCGTGTACATGAGCATGGCATGGCGCTGGAGCTCGAGCAGCCGCAGGCAGGTGACCTGTTCCTCCCCGGTCAGCGTGCGGCCGGCCTGTTGTTGGAGGAACTGGTTGACCCGTTCCTCGGAGCGCTCGAGGATGACGTCTATGTAGGCGTCGCGGGCCTGCCAAGGGTCGGGGAAGAACTCGGCGGCGCGCCGTTCGTAAGCCGGGATCAACCGGTCGCGCAGCCAGTCCAGAGCCTCGCGCAGTGGCTGGCGCCAATGCTGTCGCCATCCGGGCCGGCCGCCGCTGTTGCAGCCGCAGTCCGCGTACCATCGCCGGACGCCGTGGGGGCAG
>NICF_comb_assmDRAFT_10002518_pt1 | contig 13762 bp, 16 predicted proteins | sample NewIslPassag4_SG_FD_11279 | JGI IMG/M metagenome (IMG submission 11279) | reverse complement strand
CTCTGCTGCTCGTCGTGGCTCGGCGATTTCGAGCCGGTGTCGATCAAGATGGCGAAGGATCAGAGCCTGTCGCTCAATCCGACGAAGATATCGGGACTCTGCGGCCGGCTGATGTGCTGTCTGAAGTTTGAACACGACCATTATGAGAGCGTGCGCGAGGAGATGCCCGCCGTCGGCAAGATCGTCATCACGTCGTACGGCGAAGGCAAAGTGACGGCCATCAACGCGACGGCCCGCACGCTGCTCGTGCAACTGTTCGAATCGGGCGGCAAGCCGAAGGAGCTGCCGTTCGACGACTGTGTCGTGAAAGGATAACGCAAAGCCGCGGTTGCCGAGGTGGGACAGTGACGAGAGATCTGTTCGATCAAGTCGAACAATTGGAAGCCGCCCTCGGTCAGTTGCTGAGGGAGACGGCCGACATCAAACGGAACATCAAGTCGCTCATCGAAGAGAACAAACGGCTCAGCATCGAGAACCAACAGCTCAGGAAGCTGCTGAAGACAAGCGCGGCGGCGGCGCGGGCGGAACTCGCGGCCGCGGGAGTCGCCCAAGGCGCATCCGCGGAGCGGCGCGGAGAGGAATCCCAGATTCATTTCGGAGAAGGCTACGACAATCTTGCCCGTCTGTACAACGAGGGGTTTCATATCTGCAATGTTTACTACGGTCATCTCCGCACGGAAGGCGACTGTTTGTTCTGCCTGGCCTTCCTTCATAAATAGCAATATATATTAATGGTATATTTCGGACGGCCGCCTGCCGGCGGCGCCTTCCCGGCGCCATGGCGGACGGCCGGCGCATTCACTGCGACACTGGCGTCTTCCCGGTCTGTCCAAGGGCCGCGAAGGCGCTTTCTTGATCTTGGTGGCATGCGGCGGATGCTTCATTTGCAAGAACCCGGTCCGTCCTTTAATCTTAAAGTTGAGAATGAATCCCATCCGATGGAATGCAAGGAGACGTGCGGCCCCACATGACGAAGCCCGAGGCGAATCCGCCGCTTGAAGCCGGCGAACGGATCGACCATCTGCTGACGCGGGATTTGAAAATCATCCAGAGTCCGGAAGTGTTCAGCTTCTCGCTCGATGCGGTGCTGCTTGCCCGTTACGCCGGCGTGCCGTCCAGAGGACGCATTCTGGACTTGTGCACGGGCAACGGGGTTGTGCCGCTGTTGCTCACGACGCGGACCGAGGCGTCGATCGACGGCGTCGAGATCCAGCCGAAGCTCGCGGACATGGCGCGCCGGAGCGTGGCGCTCAACGGCCTCGAGGACCGGATCTCGATCATCGAGGCCGATCTGCGCGAATGGTCGAAGCGCCCCGAAGTGCGCGGCGCCTATGACGCGGTCACGATCAATCCCCCTTATCTGCCGTGCGGAACCGGCGATTTGAAGGAGAACATCTACAAGGCGATGGCGCGCCATGAAATCGGATGCACGCTCGAAGACGCCGCGGCGGCATGCGCGGCGGCGGTCAGAAGCGGAGGCCGCGTCACGATGGTCCACCGCCCGTCCAGGCTCGCGGACATCATCGGCACGCTGCGCCGCCATCGGCTGGAGCCGAAGCGGATGCGTCTGGTCCATCCGAGGCGGGAGGCGGAAGCGAACATCGTGCTGATCGAGACGCTGAAGGACGGCAGGCCCGAACTCCGGGTTGAGCCGCCGCTCATCGTCTACGAACCGGACGGCCGATATACGGACGAGCTGCTGCATATATTTTATGGAAGAAAAACGGAACTCGCGGGCGCGGCCGAGGCGGAGGTGGATTGTTAGGTGAGCGGAAAACCGGAAGAAAGGCCGTCCGTCGGGTCCGATCGGCCGACGCCCGGGCGGCAGGCTGTGCGGGTCCAGCGGAGTTTCGACGAGCGGGAGCGGCCCGGCACGCTGTATCTCGTGGCGACGCCGATCGGCAACCTGGAGGATATGACGCTGCGCGCCATCCGCACGCTCAAGGCGTGCGATCTGATCGCGGCGGAAGATACGCGCCAGACGCGCAAGCTGCTGTCGCATTTCGACATCCATGTCCGGCTGGTCAGCTATCACGAGCACAACAAGGAAGCGAGCGGGCCGGAACTGCTTCGGCTGCTGGAAGATGGCCTGAGCATCGCATTGGTCAGCGACGCGGGCACGCCAGCCATCTCCGATCCCGGCGCGGAACTTGCGGCCGAAGCGGCGGCGCGCGGCATCCCGGTCGTGCCGATTCCCGGCGCGAACGCGGCGCTGTCCGCGCTGATCATCTCGGGACTGCCGACGAACCGGTTCCTGTTCGCCGGTTTTCCGCCCCGCGACCGCAAAGGGATGCAGCGGTTTCTGGACAGTCTCGAAGCGGAGCCGGGCACGCTCATTCTGTACGAATCGCCGCATCGCGTGCGGAAGACGCTGGAAGCGCTGGCCGAGCGGTGGGGCGCCCGCCGCATGGCGCTGGTGCGCGAGCTGACGAAGCGGCATGAGGAAGCGGTGCGGGGCACGGTTGCCGATGTGAGGGATTATGCCGCGGCGCATCCGCCGGCCGGCGAATGCTGTCTTGTCATTGAAGGGGCGGCGGAGCAGCCGGCCGCGGAGAACGGCGCAACCGGCGCCTGGTGGGAGCGGCTGTCGCCCGCCGAGCATGTCGCGCATTACGAGCGGCTGGGCGCCGACCGCAAGGAGGCGATGAAGCGGGCGGCGGCCGACCGCCGGCTGAAGAAGCGCGACATCTACGCCGCGCTGCTCGCCGAAGCGGATGGTCCGGCGCCGGACAAGCCTTGATCCATCAAGCCCGGACGTCGCCGTCCGTCCGCTTGGGGCGATGAAAAAACCTTCCCGGCCGCGAACGGCTCGGGAAGGCAGCAAGGAGTATAAAAAAGGTTAGAATTATCGTGGTGAGTGCTTTTCTATTATACCCTATTTTTCGCAAAAATAACACATTTTTTTCACGAGATCTTCGGAAAAATGTGCCGCCGCGTTCTGGCCCGGCCTCATCAGGTGTTGGCGGGCACGGGCAGTTCGGCGATGCATTCGTGGCAGACGATCTTGCCCTTGAAGTACGTGACGTTCTCGGCGTTGCCGCAGAAAATGCAGGCGGGTTCGTATTTCTTCAGCATGATGCGTTCCCCGTCGACATAAATTTCAAGGGCGTCTTTCTCTCCGATGCCGAGGGTGCGGCGCAATTCGATCGGAATGACGACGCGGCCGAGCTCGTCGACTTTGCGTACTATGCCTGTAGATTTCATCATAATGGTTCTCTGGCTCCTCTCAAACGATTCAACATTATTCGACATGGTTCAACTTTTTCTGCTATCTATAGTACCAACCATTCCCAATACAGTCAACAGAAAATAACAGGAAATAAATGACCCCAATCCATAACAGTGATCAGCAAAATTAGCAATAATCCGGTGAAAAGGACGATATGGAGCATTCTTCGAACATTATCGAATAATTCGACATATATCGACATTTTCGACAATCTTGTGAAAATGTTGTCGAATTACGAAGGAGGTGCGCCGCGTGCATCACGAGCTGCCCGAAGAGAAAGTGTTCAAGGATCCCGTGCACAAGTACATCTATGTCCAGGACCGCATTATCTGGAACCTGATCAACGCGAAAGAGTTCCAGCGGCTCCGCCGGATCCGCCAGCTCGGAACGTCGTATCTCACGTTCCATGGCGCCGAGCACAGCCGGTTCGCCCATTCCCTCGGCGTCTACGAAATCACGCGCCGGATCATCAATCAATTCGAGCGCATGGGCGAAGCGGACTGGCCGAAGGAGGAGCGGCTGACCGCGCTCTGCGCGTCGCTGCTGCATGATGTCGGACACGGTCCGTTCTCGCACTCGATCGAGGCGGTATTCGACACGAGCCACGAGGAATGGACTTGCCGCCTTCTGCTGGAGGATACGGAGCTGAACCGCGTGCTGCGGGAACTGTCGGTCGATTTCCCGGATCGGATCGTGTCGGTTATCCGAAAGACGCACGAGAAGCCGATCGTCGTCAGCCTGGTCACGAGCCAGCTTGATGCCGACCGAATGGATTTTCTGCTGCGGGATGCCTATTACACCGGGACGCATTACGGCACTTTCGACATCGACAGAATTCTGCGCGTCATGCGCCCGCACAAGGGACGGGTTGTGGTGAAGGAGAGCGGGATGCACGCGGTCGAGGATTATTTGATGTCGAGGTATCAGATGTACTGGCAGGTCTATTTCCATCCCGTTACGCGCAGTTCGGAGATCGTGCTGCGGCAAATTTTCCGGCGGGCGAAGGAACTGTATCGCGAAGGATGGCGTTTCGATACGCTGCTCCATCCGCTCAAGCGGCTGTTCGACGGCCAGATGGACGCCGATGACTACTTCCGGCTCGACGAGCCGCTGGTGCAGACGCAGTTCATGATCTGGACGGACGAGAAGGACCCGCTGCTTTCGGATCTGTGCCGGCGGTTTCTTCACCGCAGGCTGTACAAATATACGACGATGAACGAACCGGACGAAGCGCTGCTCGACAGGGCGCGGGAGGCGCTGCGGGATGCGGGCCTCGATCCTTCCTATCATCTCGAAATTGATTACCCGTATGATCTGCCTTATCATGTATACCGTCCGGGCGGCGACAGCGGCCCGGGAGCGCAGCCGATCCTGCTGCTCGGCGAACGCGACGAACTGACGGACATCGCGGATCGTTCCGAGATCGTCCGGTCGATCGCCGGCATCCACAGGGGCCGGCACCATCTTTATTACCCGGAAGATTTGCTGCTGAAACACCAAGACCGGCTGCCGTCCGACATCCGGCGGCTGTTCGGGTTGGCGTGAAGCGGCCCCGGGCAACCCGGAAGGAGACTTGGGTATGTTGATCGATTCGCATGCGCATCTGGATTCCCATCGGTTCGACAGCGATCGGGAAGAGGTGATCCGGCGCGCCAGGGAAGCCGGCGTCGAACTGATCGTCAACATCGGCTTCAACCGCGAGACGATTCCGACGACGCTCGAGCTGACGGAACGCCATTCGTTCATTTACGCGGCCATCGGCTGGCATCCGGTCGACAGCATCGACATGCGCGAGGGCGATCTGGAATGGATCGAATCGCTGGCGAAGCATGAGAAGGTTGTCGCAATCGGCGAGATCGGCCTCGACTATCACTGGGACACGTCGCCGAAGGACGTGCAGCATCAGGTGTTCCGCGAACAGATCCGGCTGGCCCGCAGGCTCGGTCTGCCGATCGTCATCCACAACCGCGACGCGCATGAAGATGTCGTGCGGCTGCTCAGGGAAGAGCGCGCTGCCGAAGTCGGCGGCGTCATGCACTGTTTCTCGGGAAGCTGGGAGATTGCGAAAATGTGCCTGGACATGAACTTCTACATTTCCTTCGGCGGGCCCGTCACGTTCAAGAACGCGAGGGTGCCGAAGGAGGTGCTCGCCAAGGTGCCCCTGGACCGGCTCATGATCGAAACCGACTGCCCTTATCTGGCACCCGAACCATATCGGGGAAAGCGAAACGAGCCGGCTTACGTGTCCCATGTCGCGGAAGCGGCCGCTCAAATTAAGGGAATTGATTTACAGGAAATGGCAAATATAGCCGGACAGAATACTCTGAATTGTTTCCGGATTCGAGATAACTCGGTCTGAGCCGCCGAAATCGTGATCTTCGCCACAAAAAAAGTCGCATTACCCGCGAGAAAATTCCGGATAATGCCCGCTGACCCGAAAATAACGCGAATATCGCATTTTGAGCGTCCTTTACAATGCGGGACGCATGGGGGTATGATGTCTCACAGAACTTTGCCGAAATGAAAGTTGAACATTTCCAGAAGCTGAATCTCCCGGAGGCGGGAGAGCGGGGGAACCAGGCGCGGCGGCCGGACAACCGGATGCCAAGCCGACGGACAACGTTCCAGGGGTGAATTGGCCCGGACGCCGGCGCGAGGATCGGCGATGGGCCATAGGGCGGCTCTCGGCCCGAACCCGTCAGCTAACCCCGCAGGCTTGTCTGAGAGTGATCGTCTCGTGCTTTGGCAGTCCGAAGTTTCTCCGCTCTCTTCGAAGCCACGATGGGATCCTCTGTCGGCGGCTTTTATTTTTTGAATATTGCGGCAACCGGCGACATAGGTTTCTCCAGGAAGACGGACATACGGCGGGACGTGAATCTGGAACGGCAGCACGAATCCGAGCAAAACGGGCATCCGTTTTGAAACCCACAACGTTCGCGTCTATCGCATCATGCATGATCCTAAGGCGGCGAGCAATGTAAGGAGGACCGAAGACATGGGGAAGTTCCTTTCGGAATCCCATGGATCACGATCATCCGGCATGACCTTCGCAATGCGTTGGAAGCATGAGAACGTACGTCTGATTCTTCTGAGCGCCATTCTCTCCATCGCCATGACGTTCATGCTGCTGATGCTGCTTTACGGCACGGCCGACAAGCAGGTGTCGGTCGTCGTGGACGGCGAAGAGCGGATCGTCACGACGAAACAATGGGCATTGGAACAGCTGCTCGACGAGCTCGACATCGAGGTCGGGCCGAACGACGAGCTGTCGAAACCGCTGAACGCGACGATCCGGGACGGCGACCGGATCGTCATCAATCAGGCGATCCCGGTCACGGTTGTCGCCGACGGCAAGGCGGTGACGGTCTGGCCGACCCGCCGCACGATCGACGCCGCCCTCGAAGAAGCGGGCGTCGAAGTGCGCGCCGAAGACAAGGTCTATCCTTCGCCGGACGCGAAGCTTCAGCCGCACATGACGGTTGAAGTGGTGCGCATCGACAAGCACGTGGTGCGGACCGAAGAGGTCATCCCGTACGAGGTCATCCGGCGGGAAGACCCGAACCTCGAGCAAGGCAAGGAGAAGGTCATTCAGCAGGGCAAAGAAGGCGTCGTCATCAATCTGTTCGAGAAGACGTTCGAGAACGGCGTGTTCGTCGACAAGCGGCTGCTGACGACGACGGTGTCCGAGAAGAAGCAGGACAAGATCGTCGCCGTCGGCACGAAGAAGCCGCAGCCGAAAGCGGCCGTATTGTCCGCCGCGGAGGCCGGGACGAAGGTGACGCGGGACGGCGTGACGTTCAAGGCCAGGAAAGTGCTCAAGAACGTGACGCTGACGGCCTATTCCGCCGGCGTCGAATCGACGGGCAAGGACGAGAGCCATCCGCAATACGGCATCACGGCCTCCGGCACGAAGGTGACCGAAGGGCGGACGATCGCCGTCGATCCGGATGTCATCCCGCTCGGCTGGTGGGTCTATATCGAGGGCATCGGATTCCGGCGCGCCGAAGACAAGGGCAGCGCGATCAAAGGGAACAAGATCGACATTTACTACGACAGCGAAGCGAAGGCGGAGCGCTTCGGCAAGAAGAAGGGCTACACCGTTTACGTGATCGGGCCGAACAAGCCGACCGCAAGCTGACGCGAGGCCCTTGCGATTTCATCCTATGATCCGTCATCGCAATTATGCTTGAGCGGCTGGAAACCTCTGTGCGGCATCCGCCCTTGGATGACGCGCCGGGGTTTTCTTGTCGTTTCTTCGGGACAGCCGCATCGGGCGCATAGCGCGGCGGGGCCGCGGCCAACCTCATGGAGAGGCCGTCCGCGGCCGGGGAAAGGAATGTGGACATGATACGGGAAATTATCGTCGTCGAAGGCAAGGATGATACCGCCGCCGTGAAGCGGGCGGTGGAGGCGGACACGATCGAGACCGGAGGCTCGGCCATCGGCGAGGAGGTGCTCCGCCGGATCGAGCTGGCCGCCGCGCGCCGGGGCGTCATCATCTTCACCGATCCCGACCAGGCGGGCGAGCGGATCCGGCGCATCGTGGCCGAACGCGTGCCGGGCTGCAAGCATGCGTTCCTGCCGCGGGAACTCGCGGAACGGGACGGCAAGTACGGCGTCGAGCACGCGCCGCCCGACGCGATCCGTCAGGCGCTCGCCGCCGTGCGGACGGAGCGGCCGGCGGAGGAGGCGAGCGCGGATGTCGTCGAGTGGGAGGATCTGATGGCGGCCGGGCTGATCGTTCATCCCCGGGCGGCGCAGCGGCGCCGGGAGCTCGGCAGGCGGCTCGGCATCGGCTATGCGAACGGCAAGCAGTTCTTCCGCCGCTGCCGGATGCTGCGCATTACAAAGCGGGAGCTGGGCGAGGCGCTGGCCGGCATGGACGGCGGGGAAGGGGGAGCGGACGATGGCGGACGGCGCGGGACTTGGCCGGACCGGGGGTGACATCGGCACGCCGGGCCGGACGCGCGAGATCATCGCGCGTTACGGCTTCTCGTTCCGCAAGGCGCTGGGACAGAACTTTCTCGTCGACGGGAACGTGCTGCGCAAGATCGTGGAGGCGGCGGAACTGGATTCGTCGAAGGGGGCGCTCGAGATCGGCCCGGGCATCGGGGCGCTGACCGAGCGGCTCGCCCGCGCGGCGGGCAAGGTGGCGGCGATCGAACTGGATCGGCGGCTGATTCCGATTCTGGAGGAGCTGCTCGGGCCGTACGGCAACGTGGAGATCGTGCACGGCGACGCGCTGAAGCTCGATCTGAAGCGTCTGATCGCCGAGAAGTTCGCCGGCCTTAAGCGCGTCAGCGTCGTCGCCAATCTGCCGTACTACGTGACGACGCCGATTCTCATGAAGCTGTTGGAAGACAGGCTGCCCCTCGAGCATATCGTCGTGATGGTGCAGAAGGAAGTCGCCGGGCGGATGACGGCGCAGCCGGGGGGCAAGGATTACGGCAGCCTCAGCATCGCCGTCCGCTATTTCGCGGAACCGGAGGTCGTGTGCGCCGTACCGCGCACCGTATTCGTGCCGCCGCCGAACGTCGACTCGGCCGTCGTGAAGCTCAGGCTGCGCGATCGCCCGCCCGTGGACGTCCGCGACGAGGCGATGTTCTTCCGCGTCGTGCACGCGGCGTTCGCGCAGCGCCGGAAGACGCTGGCGAACAATCTGGCCGCGCTGCTCGGCAAGGAGCGCAGACAGGAGGCCGCGGCGCTGCCGGCATCCTGCGGCATCGACCCCGGACGGCGCGGCGAGACGCTCACGCTCGGGGAGTTCGCGGCGCTCGCCAACAGGCTGGCCGAACTTCGGGAATAGACGGGCGGACGATTCGGCCGCCCGGCCGCGGCCGCGCCGCGCAGGCGGACACCTGACAGGCCGCCCTTCCATAGGATAGACGGAAGAGGTGATCATCCCATGAAGATTGGGGATTACGTCGTGCGCAAGTCGTACGGCGGCGACATCCTGTTCCGCATCGAAGCCGTCATTCGGCAGACGGCGATCCTGAAGGGCGTCGATTACCGGCTGCTGGCCGACGCTCCGCTCTCGGACCTGATCCTCGTCCGGCAGCCCGAGACGAGCAGCGCCGCCATCGCGGCGAAGATCAAGGAGAACGAATCGCTCAGAAGAATCCGATTCCCCGAGGGGGAGGAGGGCTTCCGCTCCGGACCGGGGCCGGCGGACGAGGCGGAAGCGCAGAGCCGGGATGCCTTGGCGGCAGCCCCGGGCGGATACTTCGAGATGCCCGGCCGCGTCCTGCATCTCGACGGAGACGGCGCGTACCTGCGCAAAAGCATGGCGCTGTACGCCCGGATGAACGTGCCCGCCCACTGTTATCACTGCCCCGAACCCGCCATGCCGGAAGCGGTCATCCGGCTGCTGCCGGAGGTGCGCCCGGACATCGTCGTGATCACGGGCCACGACGGCGTGCTCAAGAACCGGCCGTTCGCGAGCCTGCGCCCGCTCAGCAGCTACAAGAACTCCTACCATTTCGTCCAGGCCGTCCGCGCCGCCCGCGCCTATGAGCGGAACAGGGACAGCCTGATCATCGTGGCCGGCGCGTGCCAGTCGCATTTCGAAGCGCTACTGGCCGCCGGGGCCAACTTCGCCAGCTCGCCGCGCCGGGTGATGATCCACGCCCTCGATCCGGTCGTCGTCGCGATCAAGGCGAGCCGCACGCCGTTCCGCGAGCCGATCCATCTGACCGACGCGATCCGCGGCACGATCTGCGGCGCGGAAGGGATGGGCGGCGTCGAGACGTACGGCAAGCGGCGTCTCGGCATGCCGCGTCCGGGCTGGAACGCGCAGTCGGTCATACCGGCGTACGGCGCATAATATCGAGCGAGATTGCGAACATTGATAAAAAAAGGAACAATAGCCTGTTGACAACCGTTTTATGGTGTTGCTATAATATTTTCTTCATTTGACACTACCGCTTCTTTTCGTGTATAATGGACAAGGAAAGAGGTGGTAGTGGACGATGGCGAGAAATGCGCTGCTCGAAATCAGACGCAGCCTGGAAGCGCACGTCGGCTCCAGAGTCTGCCTGCGAGCCAATGGAGGACGCCGCAAGACGATCGAGAGAACCGGCGTATTGGAAGAGACCTACCCTTCTGTTTTCATCGTGAAGCTGGATCAGGAGCAGAACGCGTTCAAGCGCGTATCTTACAGCTATGCCGATATTTTGACGGAGACCGTCGAAGTGACCGTCGTCAGCGACGAAGGACAGGTGCGAATCGCCTACGATCAGCAATGACCCGCGCCGCATGAATCGCCTTATGCGGGGGCATACTATCCTCCATCACACGCGATGCGCGGATTCGCGCGGAAGGAGGACCCACGGCATGGGCCGCAGAAGGCGTGGCGCGATGTCGCAGCAGCTGAAGGAAGAACTGGCGAAGGATCTCGGGTTCTACCATACCGTCGCCAGGGAAGGCTGGGGCGGCATCCGGGCGAAGGATGCGGGCAACATGGTCAAACGGGCGATCCAGCTCGCGGAACAGGCGCTGGCGGATCGCGGCCGACGGCCGTCTTGATGAAATATCGGAACTGCCGCAAGCGGCTTGCGGGCGCCATCGGCGCCGCGCGGGCCGTTTTTCGTATCAACAGGTCAGCCGGATATTCCGGGTGGCCTTTTTTCATGGCCGGGTTGCGGGGGCGGCAGCCGGGAAGACGCGCCGTCGGTTCGGTCCCGAGCCTCTGTAACGCGGTATCCACGTTACAGCGTGCCGGCCCGGGCCCCGCGCGCCTCTGTAACATGGTATCCATTGGCCTGTCATAGAATAAACTGTTCTCCCGCTGCCATGTTTGAGCCGGTTGCGCCATGGACCTCGCATCACAAGCGAAGCGGCCGGACCTTTTTCGCATTCGACGGAAACCGATGCTATAATTGGGAAGGACTCAGGAACGGGCAAGTGCGACGAACGGTGGTGAACGCGTGAAAATCTACGAAAAAGCGCCGGCCAAGATCAATCTGCTGCTCGATGTGCTGCGCAAGCGGGACGACGGCTATCACGAAGTCGAGATGGTCATGACGATGGTCGATCTGGCCGACCGGCTCGAGATGGAGGAATTGCCTCGCGACACCATTCTGCTGTCGAGCCAGGCCGGCTACATTCCGTTGGACGAGAAAAATCTGGCCTTCCAGGCGGCAAGACTCATCAAGGAACGGTACGGCGTGAAGAAGGGCGTCTACATTCATCTGGACAAGCGCATCCCGGTGGCGGCGGGGCTGGCGGGCGGCAGCAGCGACGCGGCGGCCGCGCTCCGCGGGCTGAACCGGCTCTGGAACCTGAATCTGCCGGAAGCGGAGCTGCTTCAGCTTGCAACCGAACTCGGCTCCGACGTGCCGTATTGCGTGCGCGGCGGAACGGCGGTCGCGCGGGGGCGGGGCGAGATATTGGAGCCGCTCCCCAGTCCCCCGCAATGCTGGGTCGTCCTCGCGAAGCCGCAGATCAACGTGTCGACGGCGGACGTGTACGGGCGGTTCCGGCCGGACCGGGTGGAGCGGCATCCGTCGCTCGAGCGGATGGTCCGGGCGATCAGGGCCGGCTCGTTCCGCGACATGTGCGCCGAGCTCGGCAATGTGCTCGAGACGGTGACGCTCGAGCTCCATCCCGAAGTGCGCCGGCTGAAGGAGAGCATGAAACGGCTCGGCGCGGACGGCGTGCTCATGTCGGGCAGCGGCCCGACCGTGTTCGGCCTGGTGGCGAAGGAGGCGAAGGTGCCTCGCATTTACAACGGCCTGCGGGGGTTTTGCAAGGACGTGTTTGTGGCAAGAATGCTTACATAAAGCTACACGGCGTCTTGCAAAAAACCGTATGAAAATGATATATTGACTATATATCATTCGGATTTCATGCGGGGGTGCAGGCCGTGAAGAAGTTGAAGCGAAGCGCCAGGCTGGTCGAAATGACGCAATACTTGTTGGCACGCCCCCACACGTTAATTTCGCTGACAGCATTTGCGGATCGCTATCAATCGGCGAAATCATCGATCAGCGAGGATCTGGCCATCATCAAGGAAGTGTTCGAGGAAGAGGGCATCGGGCAATTGCACACGCTGGCCGGCGCCGCCGGCGGTGTCAAGTATATTCCGACCGTCAGGAAAGAGGCCGCGCTTAAGGTCATCCGCGAGATTTGCCGCCAGCTTGAGCAGCCGGAACGGGTGCTTGCGGGCGGCTATCTGTACATGACCGACATGATCGGCCAGCCGGCGATCATGAGCGAAATCGGGCGCATGTTCGCGACCGCGTTCGCCGGCCGCGAGATCGACGTCATCATGACGGTCGAGACGAAGGGCATTCCGCTGGCCTACGCGACGGCGATGTACCTGAACCTGCCGGTTGTCATCGTCCGCCGCGACAACAAGGTGACGGAAGGATCGGCCGTCAGCATCAACTATGTGTCGGGCTCGACGAAGCGGATCCAGACGATGTCGCTGGCGCGGCGCGCGCTCAAGGAACAATCGCGCGTGCTCATCATCGACGATTTCATGAAGGCGGGCGGCACCGTGCAGGGCATGATCGACCTGCTCGCCGAGTTCAACGCGACGGTCGCCGGCGTCGGCGTGTTCGTCGAATCGGGCGAAGTCGGCGCGGACGAACGGCTGTTCCACGACTACGTCTCGCTGGCGCGGCTGGCGCATGTCGACCTGAAGACGAAGCAGACAACCGTTGTGCCGGGGAATTATTTCGACGGCATGACGACCGCGTGACGAAGGGGCCGCGTCCGCCCGGGCGGACGGCGGCTCGCCATGATCGGCTTGTGAGCGGTTGCGGCCCGGCCCGCATCGCGGGTCGCGGACGCCGCCCTCTCTTATGCCCATTAAGTCCACCATTCCAATAGGGAAAATGAAGGAGGAGCACGACATGACAGCACGACCCACCATCATCTCGACGACCGCCGCCCCCGCCGCCATCGGCCCGTATTCGCAGGCCGTCCGGATCGGCAATCTGGTCTTCACTTCGGGGCAGATTCCGCTCACGCCGGAGGGCGAACTTGTGCAAGGCGGCATCGAGGAGCAGACGCACCAGGTGTTCCGCAATCTGCAGGCGGTGCTGGCCGAAGCCGGCTGCGGCCTGCAGGATGTCGTGAAGGCGACCGTCTTCCTCAAGGACATGAACGAATTCGCCGCGTTCAACGCCGTCTACGCTTCGTATTTCGGGGATCACAAGCCGGCGCGCTCAACCGTGGAAGTGGCCCGTCTGCCCCGGGACGTCCGGGTCGAAATCGAGCTGATCGCGGCCGTTCCGCAAGGCTGACAAAACAGCAGGATATGCCAACAGAAAAAAAGTCAGTCAAGCGACATCATTTTTTCCAATTACAAGAAGGATTTCGCCGCAATTTGAAGAATATTACACCAAGTCTTTTGGTAGGCAAAGGTGGTGAACAGAATGCAAATTACCGATGTGAGACTCCGCCGCGTGAATTCCGAAGGCAGAATGAAGGCGATCGCCTCGATTACGATCGACAACGAATTCGTCGTTCACGATATTCGGGTCATCGACGGCAACAACGGCATGTTCGTGGCCATGCCGAGCAAGC
>NICF_comb_assmDRAFT_10002513_pt1 | contig 13782 bp, 8 predicted proteins | sample NewIslPassag4_SG_FD_11279 | JGI IMG/M metagenome (IMG submission 11279) | reverse complement strand
CCGATTCCCGGTCACAACCTTCCGCTCGCCGGTTTGGGTGTGTTTATTCTCTGGCTGGGGTGGTTCGGGTTTAATCCGGGGAGCACGCTGAGTGTTGGCGGGGGGCATTTCGCATATGTAGCCGTCACGACGAATCTTGCTGCTTCGGCGGGAGCGATTGGTGCACTGATTGTCTCGTGGGTGTGGTTTAAAAAGCCCGATCCCTCCTTCGCGCTCAACGGCGCGCTGGCGGGACTGGTGGCGATCACGGCCGGTTGCGACGTCATCCCGGCATCGTACTCGATTCTCACAGGAGCGGTGGCCGGGGCCATCGTCGTGATTTCGGCCGTCCTTTTGGACCGAGCTGGGTTGGATGACCCGGTGGGCGCGGTCTCTGTGCATGGCGTGTGCGGGGCCTGGGGAACACTGGCGGTTGGGCTCTTTGCTGCAGAAGGAGGCCTCCTGACGGCCGGTGAGGTTCATTCCCTCCTGGTGCAATTGCTCGGAATTGTGGTGGCCTTCCTGTGGTCGTTTCTCACGTCTCTGGCACTCTTTCTCGGAATCAAATACACGGTTGGCCTGCGGGTGGACCGCGAGACGGAGTTGCGAGGTCTGGATATCGCCGAACACGGGTTGCTGGCTTATCCCGAGCAGTTTGTCATCGAGACCGGCCCTACAGAGGTGGTTGGCAATCTGGGAAAATGAGGTCGTTGACACCCGATCCTTATGTGGCATCCTTGACGCGTGAGGAGTTACTGCAAGCATGAAAAAGATCGAAGCGATTATCCGACATTTCAAGCTGGAAGACGTCAAAGCAGCCTTAACCAAAGAGGGAATTCAGGGGATGACGGTCACGGAAGTCAGGGGCTTTGGACGTCAGAAAGGCCACACCGAGATCTACCGCGGGGCGGAATACAGCGTCGATCTGGTCCCCAAAGTCAAGATCGAAGTGGTGGTCCCCGACGCTGATCTGGACAGGGTGATCGATACCATCATTCAATCGGCTTACACGGGCCAGGTCGGCGACGGCAAGATTTTCGTGAGCGACATCACGCAGGCGGTTCGAATCCGTACCCGGGAAACGGGTGACCAGGCACTCAAATGAGTTGCCCGCGGGGATCTCTGCTTGGTGAGAGCTCCGAAGTCCCTGCGCAAGGAACGACCGTTTGTACCCGCGTGAAACCACCCAGGAGAGGTTAGGATCGGTTGTGGCTTCACTCTCGACAGAGGCCGATGAAAAGAACGAAGAATCGTCGCCCTCGGTGAAGCGGCTTTTTCCCGTGATTCATCCACTGATCGCACATGTCCGCGAAGAACTGTGGAACGGCACACTGGCGATCGCAGGCGAATGCTTGAATCGAACATCGGGTGTGTCGGTGGGCCGCCGTTTGGCTGCGCTGTGGGAGAGTGTGGTCACGAAGCTGTGGGCCCACGAACTTGAGGCGGCCGGCGCCGACGAAAAATCCACGGGGAGCTATGCGCTTTTGGCTTTGGGGGGATTCGGCCGGAGTATTGTAGCACCCTATTCGGATATCGACCTTCTCCTCTTCACACCGGGGCGTGCCTCGGCCGTTCTCCGCGCTGTTTCTAGCGGGTTCTACCGAGATGTGTTTGACATCGGCTGGCAGGTCGGGTTTTCTGCCCACACACCCAGAACTGTTGCGCGCCACATGTTGCAAGATCCGCAGTTTCTTACGGCCGTGCTCCAGGCCCGATTGCTCTGCGGAGATCTCGATGTTTTCAGGAGCTTTCACCAGTTGCTGGAACGAACCGTGCGGCGATACGGGGAGCGGCTTCTCGGAGATGTCATTCAGGCGCGAGATGCTGAACGCGAACGATACGGCGAGACGGTGTACATCCTTCAACCCAATGTGAAGCGTTCGCCCGGCGGCATCCGGGATGTCCAACTGGTCCACTGGATTCAGCGATTCGGGGAACTCGGAGTAGAGCTTTCCGAATGGTCCGCGTTGGAGCCCGAAGATGCAGCCGCCCTCATCGAGGCGGAAGACTTCCTCTGGGCCGTTCGCCATTGGCTCCACTGGCGTGCGGGGAGAGCTCATGACGTGCTCACGCGAAGTGATCAGTGGCAACTCGCGACGACGTGGGGCTATTCCGGCGAACACAACCTTCTCCCCGCGGAAGTTTTCATGCGGGACTATTTCCGCAAGACGGAGCACGTATTCGTCGTGGCCCAACGTTTTTCCGAATGTGCCAGGTCGCCCCATCGAAAACGTAACTTCCTGGTAACGTGGCCCCAAAACGGATTTCTTGTTGAGCGTGGTGGGTGTTTGGCGATCACTCCGGCAGGACAGGCCGCACTTGCCCAGGGATGGGGTGTGCTCTTGGAATTTCTGGAAACCAGCCAGCGGCTGAATCGGCCGTTGCACTGGATAGTCTGGGATAGCATCCGTCGCCATATGTCTAATCTGAGCGGCCCGATACCGCCAGATATCTTTCGACGCTTCGTAGGACTTTTTGAATCCCCGCACCAGCTCGCTCATCTCCTGCGAGGGCTCCACAAAGTGCGATTGCTCGAACGGTTTATCCCGGCGTTCGAACACGCGCGGGGCCTGCTCCAGTTCAATCAATATCATCATTACACGGTGGATGAACACAGCCTTCGGGCAGTGGAAGCAGCAACCGCCCTGGCGGATGCCTCCGGATTACTCGGGGATACTTATCGGCGCATTGCCCAGAAGAAAATCCTCCATCTCGCGCTGCTTTTGCATGATTTGGGAAAAGGATTAGGACCGGATCATTGCGAAGTTGGCCGCGAGATTGCACGGGATGTCGGCATGCGTCTGGGGCTTTCTGAGGAGGAGCGGGAGGTCCTGGAATACCTGGTGGGAGCGCACCTGCGAATGAATCATCTCGCGCTTCGCCGGGATATCAGTGATGAACAGCTTGTTATCCAATTTGCCACGGAAGTGGGATCGCCGGAAGTCCTGCAAATGCTGTACGTACTGACGGCAGCGGATCTTATGGCCGTGTCTCCGGACAATTGGACGGCCTGGAAGGCAGATCTCCTGGCGGAGTTGTTTCAGAGAACTGCCCGGTACATCTCCGACTCGGGTGACCTCATTCTTCGGGAAAACGATCTGGAAGACCGTCGTCGGGCCGTTGCCCGGGCATTGGGTGAGGACGCTCATACGCCGTTTTTCAGCCGACAATTGTCGGAATTGCCCGGAGGCCTTCTTCTCGCTGAAGACGTGGAGAGCATCGTTGCCGATCTGCGGTGGTTGGCTTCGCTGGGCGATGCGCCGGTGGATATTCGGGTTCAGTATCGTCCAGACAGTGACACCCTGTTATGGAATATCGCCACTCGGGAAAACGTGGCACGCGGTATTTTTCACAGGTTGACGGGGGCGTTATCGAGCCAGGGACTGGAAATCCTGGCCGCCCAAATTTATACACTGGCTGATGGTTGGATTCTGGACAAATACGTCGTGCGTGATCCGGATTTCCCGGGCGAGCCACCGGCGGAACGTATCGATCAAATTAACGAGGTTATCCGCCGGTCTCTCACTCAACCCGAATTTCAACCGGCGTTCGTTCGTCGCTGGGAAGTGGGGCGTCAGGCCCTGGCCGGTGTTCCTCCGGCACGCGTTCGCGTCGAATTCGACAATCATTCCCATTCTGAATTCACGATCATCGAGATTTTCGCCAACGACCGCCCCGGATTACTCTACGAAGTGTCGAGGTTTCTCTATCAGGAAAAGTGCTTCATCTGGCGAGCGAAAATCGGGACGTTTCTGGATCAGGTCGTGGACGTGTTCTACGTGACTGATGAGGAGGGCCAAAAGATCGCTTCCGGTGAAAGGCTCGCTCACATGCGGAATGGCCTGCTGAAGGTGATCCAGTGAACACCGGGGTGATCAACCCGAAGTGGCCGGTGTTTCGGGCGGCTTGGATGCTTCCGGGCTGTTGCAGGGCGTCCAGCGGGAAAGGAATCGACACCCTACGAGGATCTTGGGGACCGGCTGCCCCATATCCGGGAGCTCTTCCTCTTCAAAGATATCCTCTGCCTCCTGAAGAACAATATCTCCGTTGGGGTAGAGGAGAACGGGGGCGTGATGGGCGACCTCGGCCAGCACGTAAATCCTGTTTTGGGGGCACTTCAGCTCCACCACCAGTTTGCGAAACGGGGGAGGCTCATCGAGGAAGAATGCAATTCCTCCCTTGTTGAGATCGAAGCAGCGGACGGTGATAAAGTCACTTTCGCTGGGTGGCCTGTCCCCCCACGGGGCGATCCGCTGTTCGGTATCGAATTCCATCCGCGGCCGAATTCGCCGTTCCTGAAGGGAACACGCATCGGAGCGCATTAATATGCGGTGCACCAGCTCGTAGAAACCCGCATCGCTTTGCGCTTCGAACGTCGGCATCTCCGGTTTCCCCGCGAATACCTCATACTCATTGGCGAGGGACCGCCAATCGACCATCGACCCGAACCGGGCGACGGGAACACCCCTCAACATTGTCTAGCTTACGACGTGGCGGAAGTCAAAAATCCTTGCCAAATTAGGATAAAAACCTGAGACGGGCGAAGCCTGTCATGCGTCCACTCTCTGCAGCCTCAGCCACTCTCCCGCGGCGTGTGAAACAGAGACCGCAAATAGCGGGCGTTTTCCCGGTAGCAATCGACGACGGAGCGTCCTTTGACGGTCGCCGCCTCAAGGATGAGCCAATCCTTGTAGCCAATTTCCTGGAGGACGTCACGCACCTTCGGGAAATCAATGGGGCCCTGTCCGAGGAGATGGTCGTACTCCTTCGTGTGGACCTGACAGATACGTTCCCGACCGAGTCGGCGTAATTCGGTGAAGATGTCGTAACCGGCGTAATGCATGTTGGCCACATCATAGTAAACCTGGACGGCCGGTGACCCCACGGCATCCAGGATTTTGAGATGGTCATCGACATTGAGCATGCTTTCGATGCCCAGGACGACACCTGCTTTTTCGGCCTTGGGGGCCAATCGTTTCAGTCTTCGAATGACTTCTCCCTGGAGGTCGGGACGGTTCCGGATGTCTCCTTTACCGAAGAAGGCAAGAAGCACGATTTTCTGGCCCATGGCCGCCATCACATCGATGCAGTCGGATACCCATTCCTCGGTTCGTGGATCGCTGGCGAAAGGGACACTGTTGAGAATTCCCATCGCCAGGGATGCGATCTTCACGCCGTTTCGCTGCGACGCCTCCTCATATTGCTGGCGAACCTCCGGCTTGCGGAGATCGAAGTCGTCACCGGGAGCCCCAAAACTCACCTGCACTCCGTCCAGACCGATTTCTTTGGCTACTTCGAACGCTCGGGGGGTTTGTCGGGCGCCCAGGGACCAGTCGCACGCACCGATCGGGTAGGCTTCGGAGGATTCGGCAAACGCCCGCCGTCCGGTAAACCGCCAGGCCAGGACGCCGCACACACCGAGCATCAAACGACGTGAAATCCGCATCGTTCAACCCTTTCAATTTGCGCGAAATGGTGATTTTCCTGCGATCGGTCTTCGATCGCGTTTCAGTGTAGCGTCAAAGAACAGCCGAGACCACCCGGCCTGCCCTCCAGATGCGGACCTGACAAGCAGGTCCCTCCGAGAAATCGTTCGCAGGGGCACGCTTGTCGTGCCCGGTGTCCGTTGCCCACGTGGTGTCACCAGCGTGGTAGGGGCAATTCATGAATTGCCCCTACCGAAGCGCGGGCGCATTGCCATGCATGGACATGCTGCAAAGGCGATTCATCAATAGCGCCTACGGAAAGCCGAGCGAATTGGGGTGAATAATCCAATGTTGACAAGCGGACCTGACAAGCAGGTCCCTCCGAGAAATCATTTGGAGGGGCACGCTTGTCGTGCCCGGTGTCCATTGCTCAGGTGGTGTCACCAGCGTGGTAGGGGCAATTCATGAATTGCCCCTACCGAAACGCGAGCGCATTGCCATGCATGGACATGCTGCAAAGGCGATTCATCAATGGCGCCTACGGAAAGCCGAGCGAATTGGGGTGAATAATCCAATGTTGACAAGCGGACCTGACAAGCAGGTCCCTCCGAGAAATCATTTGGAGGGGCACGCTTGTCGTGCCCGGTGAATTGGGGTGGATCATCCAAGTTTGACCAGCGGACGTGACGAGCAGGTCCGTCCAGGCTGAAGATTGCTCCTGCCCAAGGTGTCGTCCCGATCCGTGCCGCTTTCTGGCAGCAAAAAAGTAGGGGTGGCTCATCGCCAGGTAACTTGCCGAGTCGGCACGATGGGGTATACTTAAGAGGTTAGTGCGCTAGGAGCTGAAAACCGTGTCTGCGAACCAACCCCTCTCAGCCGTCGATCATCTGCGCTGCGACGTCGTGAACGTCGCCGCTCGGATTATCGGCATTATCATTATTGGCTGAGCAGGGGGACCGTGGGCCGGTAGTTTTTCAGAAGCATCCCAAAGCCCTGAGGTCCCCAAAAACCTCGGGGCTTTTCGTTTTTAGTCGTCGATCGCAAGCATTCGACGAGCGGCTGGAGATTTGACGGGCTCCTTTGCCTTACGTTTGGACAAAGCCAATTACCCCCAAAAGACCAGGAGACACGTTATGCGGAGGATCGAGATCTACGACACGACGCTGCGGGATGGGGCGCAAGGAGAAGGGGTGAGCTTTTCGGCTTACGACAAGCTCCTGTTGACGCGGCGGCTCAATGAGCTGGGATTTGAATACGTTGAAGGGGGGTATCCTGCCTCAAACGATAAGGACTTCGAGTACTTCCAGAAAGTGGCCCAGATCCCTCTGGACAGGTCAACAGTGGTGGCCTTCGGGATGACCCGACGGAAGGGGCTTGATGTCACCCAGGATCCAGGAATCAAATCCCTTCTCGAGGCGGGCACGAAGGTGGTCACAATCGTGGGGAAGGCCTCGGCCTTTCAGGCTGAGCAGGTCCTTCGCACAACACGCGAGGAAAATCTTGCAATGATTACTGATACAATCAGTTATATTCGATCCCAGGGGCGGGAGGTCATCTTCGACGCCGAGCACTTTTTCGACGGCTACAAGTACGACAGCGACTACGCGTTGACGACGATTCGTCTGGCCGCGGAAGCCGGCGCCAAAATGGTCGTCCTGTGTGATACCAATGGAGGCAGTATGCCGGATGAAGTGGCGGAAATAACAAGGAAGGTGGTCGGGCTGTTGCCGGTGCCGGTCGGTATTCACTGCCACAATGATTGCGATGTGGCGGTCGCTAACTCGCTCGCGGCTGTCGATGCGGGGGCAAGCCAGGTCCAGGGGACGATCAATGGCTTTGGGGAACGCTGCGGGAATGCGGACCTGATCTCCGTCATTGCAAACCTGCGACTCAAAAAGGGCTACGAGGTGCTGACGCCCGACGCCCTTCGCCATCTCACGGCCCTCTCCCGTTTCGTTTACGAGATGGTGAACATGCCCTACCGGAACAATCAGCCGTATGTTGGCAGGAGCGCATTTGCCCATAAAGGGGGGATGCACGTCAGCGGTGTTTCGCGCGTTCCGCAAAGTTACGAGCATATCGACCCGGAATTGGTGGGCAACGAACGCCGGATCCTCGTCAGCGAGCTATCGGGGCGCTCAAACATCATGGCGGCTACGGCAAAATTGAATATTCAGGCCGACCCGAAAGTATTGGAACGAATTCTGGCCAAGGTTGTGGCACGCGAACATGCAGGGTATCAGTACGAGGCCGCCCAGGGCTCTTTCGACCTGTTGGTCAAACAGTGTCTCGGGACGTTCAAGCCGCACTTTGAGCGATTGGCCTATCGGGTTAATATCGAAACAGAGAGCGACGGCCGCATCGTGACCGAGGCTACGGTCAAAATTCGGGTTGGAAACGAAATTCGCCACGAGGTGGCCGAGGGCGATGGCCCCGTTAACGCCCTTGACGCAGCGATGCGAAAAGCGCTCAATGGAACGTTCCCCAATCTTGCCAAAATGCACCTGGTGGATTACAAGGTGCGGGTCATCAACTCAGAAGCGGGGACCGCGGCTGGGGTGCGAGTCATGATTGAAAGCCGCGATGAGACCGATACCTGGGGCACGGTTGGGGTGAGCGAAAACATCATCGAGGCAAGTTGGATTGCTCTCGCCGATAGCTACGAGTACAAGCTCTGCAAGGACGAGGAACGAGAACAGCAGGCAAGGGAAAAGGTGGAAAATGTCGGAGCAAGCCGCGAACGCTAATCAGGCATCCGGTTTTATGAAGGATTTACCGAAGCAGTACGACCCCAAAGTGGCCGAGACACAGTGGTATCCCTTTTGGGAGTCACGCGGGTATTTTCATGCCGATCCGGATCCGAATCGAACGCCTTATACCATAGTTATCCCGCCGCCAAACGTTACCGGCGCCCTCCATCTTGGACACGCCCTCAACAATACCCTCCAAGATATTCTCATTCGCATGAAGCGGATGCAGGGTTTTAACGCCCTGTGGATTCCCGGTACCGACCATGCCGGGATAGCCACCCAGGCCGTTGTGGAGCGTCGGCTTCTGGCCGAAGAGGGTAAGACGCGCCATGACGTGGGGCGGGAAGGACTGGTGGCAAGGATTTGGGCATGGAAGGATGCCTACGAAAAACGGATCCTCGATCAGCTCAAACGGATGGGCTGCAGTTGTGATTGGCGGCGGACCCGCTTCACGCTCGATCCCATTTGTGCCCGGGCGGTGCGCCATACGTTCTTCCGGCTTTTTCGGGATGGACTCATTTATCGGGGACGGCGTCTGGTGAACTGGGACACGCTCCTGCAGACGGCCGTTGCCGACGACGAAGTATTCCACGAGCCGGTGCCCGGGCATTTCTGGTACTTCCGGTATCCCGTGATTGATCCCCAGCCGGGCGAACCGGAATATGTGACGGTGGCAACGACCCGTCCGGAAACGATGCTCGGCGACACCGCAGTGGCCGTCCATCCTGATCCGGAAGCCGCGCTGGATAAGGCGGAACGCGAGTTGCGAAAACGGCTCAATACGGCCGGCGAAAAGGAACGCATCGAACTTGAACGGGAATTGGAGGATCTGCAGCAGCGGCGGCAGACACTGCTGCCCACGTTGCTCAAACTGCGGGACATGGCCCAAGCAGGCCGAAAGGTGCTTCTTCCCCTCCAGAACCGGCCGATTCCGCTCATCACAGATATTTGGGCCAAGCCGGAAATGGGAACCGGTTGCGTCAAGATCACTCCCGCCCACGATCCCAACGACTACGAGGTGGCCCTGCGGCACAACCTGCCGATGATCAATATCCTCAATCTCGATGGGACACTCAACGAGAACGCGGGGGCCTACAAGGGGCAGACGATCATGGAGGCCCGGCAGAATGTCGTGGCGGACCTCGAGAAACTCGGGCTGGTGGAAAAGGTCGAAGAGCGGATCATCGACCTGGCCCATTCAGATCGGTCGAAGACACCAATCGAACCTCTGCTCACCGATCAGTGGTTCGTGAAGATGGAACGTCTGGCCCAAATGGCCATGGATGCGGTCATCGACGGGCGAGTGCGGATCATTCCACCGCGCTATGCGAAGACCTATCTTGACTGGCTGAGTGAGAAACGAGACTGGCCGATCAGCCGGCAGCTCTGGTGGGGGCACCAGATCCCTATCTGGTACTGCGATACTGCCACCGAGAAAGAATTGCAGGAAGCGTTTGCCGGACGGGACGACGTGGTGTGGCGTTGGGATGAGGAACATCGTCAGTGGCTCATCTGNGCCCTGGAAGATCTCCCTGCTGACGCTGTCCCGGGACATACCCTGCGGCGGGAAGAAGATGTGCTCGACACGTGGTTCAGCTCTGCGTTATGGCCGCACTCCACTCTCGGCTGGCCGGAAGATACGCCCGAGCTTCGCTATTTCTACCCCACGAACACGCTGGTAACCAGCCGAGACATCATCACCCTTTGGGTGGCGCGGATGGTGCTGGCCGGACTTTACAACGTCGGAGAAGTTCCCTTCCGGGACGTGTACATTCACCCCAAAATCCTCGACGGTTACGGGGAAGGGATGTCCAAGTCCAAAGGGAACGGCGTCGATCCCGTGGACGTCATGGAAAAATTTGGAGCGGATGCGCTCCGCTATGGTCTGGCCTATCTGACAACGGAAACACAGGACATACGCATGCCGGTGAGTTTCGAGTGTCCCCACTGTGGGCAACTCATCGAGCAGACCCGCGAGAACAGGATTCTCCCGCGCATTATCTGCCCGCACTGTAAAAAACCGTTCGCCACGCAATGGGCGGAAAGACCCGAGGACAAAGCCCTGCCGCGCGGCCCGGTGGTGAGTGAACGGTTTGAACTGGCCCGCAATTTCTGCAACAAACTTTGGAACGCCTCGCGGTTCGTCCTTCTCAACCTGGAGGGATTTTCCCCGGGGACGGTACGGCCGGAGGAACTCTTCCTGGAAGATCGCTGGCTGTTGAGCCGGCTGGCGACGGTGGTTCAGCAGGTGACGGATCATCTGGAGAATTATCGCTTTTCGGATGCGGCGCGGACGCTCTACGATTTCGCCTGGGACGAATTCTGCAGTTTCTATGTGGAAATGGTGAAGGTTCGGCTGCAATCCGCGGAAAGCCGCCCGACAGCTCAGAGACTGCTCGTTCATGGCCTCGACACACTGCTGCGACTTCTGCATCCGATGATTCCGTTCCTCACCGAGCACGTGTGGCAACTACTGGCGCAAGCGGCACCGATTCGCGGCCTGCCACAACCGGCCCAGGCGGCGGAAAGCATCATGATCGCGCCCTGGCCGGTCGCTTCGCCGGGAGATCAAGACCCGGCGATCGAAGAGCAGTTCCGCAGCTTCCAGGAGGTGTTGAAGTCCTTGCGGGAATACCGCATGCGGAACACCATTCCGCCGTCGGAAACAATGCAGGTGGAGATTGTCGCCCGGCAGGACGTGGCGAACCAACTGCGGCCGATGCTGCCGTATTTCCAGACCATGGCCCGCGCCGATATCCAGTTTGTGGACGAAGGCGAGCCGGGGCTTTCCACCGTGGTGTATGTGGGGGATGGTGCAACGGTCCGCGTCAAACTTTCCGAAGCAGAGCGGAGCCGGGAAATTGCCAGAAAGCGTCAGGAATTGGCGAAATTGGAAGCCCTGATCTCGCAGAAGCGAAAGAAGTTGGAAAACCAGGCCTTCGTAGAAAAGGCCCCCCGCAATGTCGTGGAAAAAGAACGGCAGTCGCTTCGCCAACTGGAAGAGCAGTATGCAGCGGTTTCCCATGTGATCGCCCAGTTGGGAGGAACGACGTAGGATTCACCGAGGCTTATGCCGGAGCTGCCAGAAGTCGAGACCATGCGACGCGGAGTTGCGCCACTCCGCGGCGCGCGCATTCACAGCGCGGAAGTTCCCATTCTCAACGTCCAGCCCATTGAGTACGTGCCCCCACCGGACGAATTGTGCCGACGCCTTGCCGGACGCCGCATTGAAGACGTAGACCGAGTGGGCAAAAGGCTCCTCATCCGCCTCAACGGTGGAGAGGTTCTCCTCATCGAACCGCGAATGACAGGACGGGTCATCGTCGATCCACCCGATGGCCTCTCCCATATCCGATTGAAACTCCGATTGTATCGCCGAGAAGACCGTGGGGCGGTGCGACGGCACCTGCTGGTTTTTCGCGATACACGCGGTCTGGGGATCGTCCGTCTCATCTCCGAGGAAGATTGTCGCAGAGAATTGGGGCCCGAGAGAATAGGGCCGGATGCCCTAGCCATTACCTGGTTTCAACTTCGGGATCGGCTGCGGAAACGCCATTGTGCCATCAAGGTGGCTTTGATGGATCAATCGGTCCTGGCGGGCGTGGGAAACATTTATGCGTCGGAGGCCCTCCATCGCGCCAAAGTTCATCCCCAACTTCCCTGCTGCCATCTTTCCAGTTCGCAATGGCGAGCCGTCACCGAGAGTCTTCACCGGGTTTTGCGGGAAGCCATCGCATTGCAGGGATCCACTCTCGGGGATGGCGCCTACACAACTCCCGAGAATATGCCAGGCAGTTATCAGAATGAACACCGCGTGTACCAGCGCGAGGGACAAAAATGCCGACAGTGCGGAAAAGGAATCATCCGCCGGATAGTACTCGCCCAGCGTTCCACTTTCTTCTGCCCGGTATGCCAGCGGCTTCCTGTTCGCCTGAGACGAAGACTTGCCCGCGCGTAATGCGTACCCGCCGGGCCACCTCTTCAGCCCGCGCGCTCAGTAGAGGCGGAAGAGAACGGGGACGATATGGTGGATATGGGCCCATTCCAGAATTTGCACCCCGGGATAGATCAGGCCAATGAGGGCGGCGTCGAGCACCGCGCGAGTGAATACGGAATAGTTGATGGTGCCTTCACCCGGAGTGTAAAACTTTCCCCATTGAGGCCACCAGCGGGGTGTGGCCCTGGCATACGCTTGATATTGTTCGCCGAAGGAATCGCTCAGGTATTTCTCTTCCCGCCGCATGGCCGGCCAGTGGGTGACGAGAAAAATCCCCAGAAAAATGGCCGTCAGGGTCAGCGATTCCAGTGCTAGTCCCGTCCCGATAAACCCCAGCGCAGTGAACAAATACAGCGGGTGCCGACTGAGTGAGTAAGGTCCCGAAACGACCACTTCTCGGTTCTTTTTGCCCGCAATGTACGCAGCCGCCCAGATTCGACCGACGGCCGAAAGGAAAATCGCCGCGCAGCCCAGGGTTTCCATGCTGAGATTGAGAGGGCCGTCCTCCCTGTACATATGGTGGGAAAACAGCACAAGAGGAATGACGAGTGCTATCAAAAGTTTCGCCGCATTCAGTCGCATGATTTCTAGCAGTCGTTCATTCCACACCCTGTAGGAGAACGGAAAGGAACCCAGCACTTACAAATTCTGGCAGTAATCTTTAACAAAATTTTGTCGGTCCGGCAAGACACAAATCGCTGGATTCTCGATGCCTGAACCACCTGCCGGCCACGGGACCGGCGCGCTTTCAAAAAATCGAGCGTCGGATCTGATTGTCTTTTTTCGAAACGTGAGGCAGCACCGCACGGCGCGCCACTGCCGGGACAGTGCCCGGGACCACGTTGTCCGTTCGCGACGGTGTCAAAAACGGCTATCCTCTCCTTTAACTGGTAGCCCGAGGCCGGGCCGAACCAACACTGTCGCGGCCTCATCACGATTCTGCGACTGAAGGCTCTCCGCGATGAACACGCACGAGCTGCTGGAGCATCCATACAAGGACCACCGTGCCCACGGCAAACGTTCCCAGAAAGAGCGCCATCGGCCCCCAATCCGGCTTTTCGGGAATTTTCCAGACCGGTGCGTAGTGGGCCAGTTCGATGTTCTGAACGATCTGCCGGCTCACCGCGTTGAGTGTGATGACCACCAGTTGGGCAACCCCTGCCAAAGCTGCTGTCAGGGGAGAGAGTCCTCTGATGCGGATCAGGAACAGCACAACCAGGACAAGAGCCGGTGATGCCCCCGTGAGAACGGTCAGTGGCAGCCGCCAGCCGCTCCACATGTATTGGAAGACTTCCTTAGGCCACGAACCGAAGACATATCCTGTTCCGGATCCCACGTAAATGACCGCACCTATGATCCCGATCACAAACGCATACTTTGTCAGCCACTGGCGGTACGAGGCGTCGGCTTTTGCATCAAAGAACATTCCATCGATAAGAGACCACGCGGCGGTGGTGAGGAAAGCCATGCCCAGCACCATCGGCCAGCGGTGCCAGAGGGAGGAATCGGCGAAATTGTGCCCTGTTCCTGTCGCTGCCCCGGCCACCTGGTGCGCCAGCCAGATCGACTTCCATCTTTCGGGGGCTGCCATCAGGCTCATTCCGTTGGAGAAAAGAATGGCAATGATCAG
>NICF_comb_assmDRAFT_10002512_pt1 | contig 13783 bp, 13 predicted proteins | sample NewIslPassag4_SG_FD_11279 | JGI IMG/M metagenome (IMG submission 11279) | reverse complement strand
CCCGCCACCGCGGGCACAATGCTCACTTCGTCGTTTGCCTTGATCGCCGTGTTCAGCCCGTCGATAAAGCGCACGTCGTCGCCGTTGACGTAGATGTTCACGAAGCGGCGAATCTCACCGGCGTCGTCCAGCAGGCGCTCCCGGATGCCGGGATAGGAAGCCTCGAGGTTCGCGATCAGCGCCGAGAGCGTATCGCCATCGGCGTCGACCGTGGCCTTGTCGCCGGTCAGGTTGCGAAGGGGCTGAGGAATGCGAACGGTTGCCATGCGTTGGTGGTTCCTTTGTCTCAAGTATGGAGAGGGGCGGCGGCACGGTTCGCCGCACAGGCATCCCTCAGAGTCTGCTGGATCTTTGCGCCGGGCGCGACGGTGAGCGCTTACCCTTCGACGACGTCGCCGACCACCGGGTCGATGCGGACGCCCTTCGACTGGGCCCACTGGATGCTGCGCTCAATCTCCTCCGCGTCGCCTTCGAGTTCGAGCACCACCCAGCCGGTATGCTCGTCGACGTCGGCCATGCGGACGTTCGTCACAACCTTGAACTCGTGCCCGAGCTGGTAGATGAGGGGCTCTTTGATGAGCTCCTCGGGAAACGTGAACCGAACGCGCCGGACACTCATGCGATGGCCTCCCTCGGCTTCAGCGCGGAGTACGCCTCCTCGAAGCTCTCCATGGTGGCATCGATCTCCAGCGCCGGGTTCAGCGCCTCGGCCAGCGGTTCGACCGTTTTGAACCCTGCGCCGGTGATGAACGCAACCGTGGTTTCTTCGGGGTGAATCTTACCCTGTTCGACAAGCTGCTTGAGCGACGCGATGGTCACGCCGCCGGCCGTCTCGGCGAAGATGCCTTCGGTCTCGGCCAGCAGCTTCATCCCCTGGATGATCTCCTCGTCGGTCACACAGCCGCAGGCGCCGTTCGTGTCGCGGAGCTGCACCAGGCTGTAGTAGCCGTCGGCCGGGTTCCCGATGGCGAGCGACTTCGCGATGGTGTTCGGGCGCTGCGGCCGGAAGTTCATCGAACCTTCCTTCCAGGCGGTCGCCACCGGCGAGCAGCCCGCAGCCTGCGCGCCGCTCATGCGGGTCTTCGGTTCTTCGATGAGGCCGGTCTTGTACAACTCGTCGAAGCCCTTGCGGATCTTCACGAACAGCGAACCGCTGGCGATGGGCACGACGCAGTGGTCGGGTGCGCGCCAGCCGAGCTGTTCGGCCACTTCGAACCCGAGCGTCTTCGAACCTTCGGAGTAGTAAGGGCGGACGTTCACGTTCACGAACGCCCAGTTGTGCGAACCGGCAAGCTCGGCGCAGAGCCGGTTCACGGCGTCGTAGTTGCCGCGAACCTTCACGAGCGTCGGGTTGTAGATGCTCGAACCGAGCTGCTTGTTCGCCTCGAGGTCGTGTGGGATGAAGACGATCGCCTCCATCCCGGCGGCAGCCGCGTGGGCGCTGACGCTGTTGGCGAGGTTGCCGGTGCTGGCGCAGGCGAGCTTCTCATAACCGAGCTCGCGCGCGCGGGTGGCCGCGACCGCCACCACGCGGTCCTTGAACGACCAGGTCGGGTTCACCGTGTCGTTCTTGAGGTAGAGCTTCGGCAGGCCGAGCACCTTGCCCAGGTTCTTCGCGTGGATGAGCGGAGTGAACCCGGCGCCGATATCGATCGCCTGCTCGGCGTCACACGGCAGGAAGTCCCGGTAGCGCCAGAGGCTGGCCGGCCCCTTCTCAATGCGTTCGCGGGAAACGACCTTGCGGATGGCGTCGTAGTCGTAGACGACTTCGAGCGGACCGAAACAGAATTCGCAGACATGGATTGCCGCGAGAGGATACTCGCGGTGACATTCACGACAGCGAAGATTGCGCGCGTAACTCATGCAGACACTTCCGTAACCCGGCGTATTCCGGCCGGCGAACAGCAAGACACACGGGTCTCGCGGGCGGGACGGACAGTCGGGAAGCCCCTTCTGAGAGGGGCTACAGCATGAGCATTCGGCCCAGGCACATCATCAGAACACCTCGTGTGTTTGTTTCCGCTTGGGCCGTTCGAAGGAGCGCTGGCGCTCTCATCTTTCCCCCGAAGGGGCCCGGATTTGGCACCTTATCCGAGCGGACAGGTTGCCGGGGTATCACAGGGCCGGTCCCTCCACCCCCTCTTGATAAGTGCGGCCATCTGCGGTGGTTCAGCTTATGGTACGCAGGCGAGCCGGTTTTGGGGAAGTACCGTTCCTCACACCCTGGGCACGAAGAACGCGATGCTCGCCGTGAAGCCGTGCACGAAGTTCTTGCCGCCCACAGGACCGAATTCGCCGTTGCAGAAGAACCCGGCCGCAGGCACCGGCCCGAACCGCTGCGCCACCGCCGCCGCGTCGTGGTGCGGACGCCCGAAGAGGCCGGTCCCGCGTCCGTTGCACAGGCAGAGCAGCGCCCCGGACGGCGTCCGGTCGCCGAGCAGCTGTTCGAGGTGCGCCAGCATCTCCCGGAGCTCCTCGGCCGCCGCATCCGCATCGCGCACCTGGAACTGCAGCGTCTGCCCCACCCGCGGGAACGCGCCGATCGCCACCGCGCCGCTCTCCTGGTCGACACCCACCAGGTTGCGAACCAGGAAGTCGCCCCGCTCGAACGTGTCGCGGTACTCGTCCATCGCGAGCCCGACAAGCAGGTTCCGCGAGGCACGGTGCTGCATCTCGGGCGGAAGGCTGCGGATGGTTTCGACCAGCACTTCGAGCGGCGGCCGCCCACCGAGCGAGGTCAAGACGTTCCGTTCGACGCCCGTCACGGTCCACGTTTCGCCGATGGGCGCGGCGCCCTGCGACACCACCGAACTCACGGTCCAGGCGCCAGAAAGGGCCACCAGCACGGCCCCGGAGTAGAGCACTTCGCCATCGTGGATGAGCTCGGTCCCACGCTGTGCCGGGGCTCCGGACGCCATGCCGCCGAACACGGGCACACCCGGGTACGCCTGGTCGAGCACCGCCAGCAGCGCGTCGACATCGAAGGTGAACGGGTCCGAGAAGAGCAGGAAGGCGTTCACCTCGGCCGGGTCGACCGCGATGCGCTGCCGCCACGCCTCGATCGGGCGGAGCGCCTGGAAGTCGCCGTGTTCGAGCCGCACCGCCGTCAGCCCGGCGCCGGGCAGTTCGAGCGCGAGCAGGCTCAGCGCCGGTTCGTCCTCGACTTCGAGCCCCACGGAGACGACGCCCTGTCCCGAGCAGCCGATGAGCAGGCCCGGGTGCAGCTCGTTCTGGAGCTCCTTCGCGATGTCGGCGAAGCGGTCGCGATAGTGCCAGCTCGGGAACACCAGCACGAGATCGGGCCGCCCCGGCTGCCGCGAAGCCAGCGCCGCGTCGAGCGCATCCCGCCAATTCTCGCCCTGGCCGAAGCCCGCCCAGGTTGCCACGTCCCCCACCTCCTCGTGGCCATTCTATCGGGCGCGCTGCCGCGCTTAGTGAACGGCGCTCAGTGCCCGGTGCCCGGGGGAGTGCCAACAACTTAGTCCAGAGTCCTCAGTCCTGAGTCCTGACTCCACAGGACACCTCCCAGGCCCCACACTATCAGCGTGTCCGCCATCGACCGAGCGCTTGAAGCAAACGAATACTTCTCCCGCACCTACGAACTGCCGCCCGACCTGCCGGACCCCCAGGTTGCGGCGGTGATGTGCATGGATGCGCGCATCGACCCCGTCCGGGCGCTCGGGTTTCGCCCGGGCGAAGCGCACATCATTCGCAATGCGGGTGGCCGCCTCGCCGATGCCATCCGCAGCCTCGCGATAAGCCAGACCATTCTCGGCACGCGCGAAGTGATGATCGTGCACCACACCCGGTGCGGAATGATGCGCTACACCGACGACGAGATGCGGGCCATGTTCCGCAAGGCCCGCGGCGCTATCGCCGATGGCATCGCCTTCCTTCCCTTCCGCGACCTCGTCCAGTCGGTCCGCGACGACCTGGAGCTCTACCGCCAGTCGCCCATCCTCCGGCAGGACATCCCCGTCCGCGGCTTCGTTTACGACGTCGAAACGGGGAAGCTGACCGAAGTGAACTAGGTGCACAGTGCACAGCGCCCGGTGCACAGTGCAGGTTGGGTTCCCGGTTCCCGGAGGCGAAGGCGACAGGAGTGCGAAGTGCCGAGCCCTTTGTTCTTCGTGCGCGGTGGGGCTCCTACCGGTTCTCCGTACTGAGCACTGAGCTCTAAGCACTTACCACTGCGTTCTGAGTCCTGCGTCCTGAGTCCTCAATCAGCGGCTGCAAACACTGGAGCGCCTTGGCGAATTCGGCGGCGACTTCGCGGCCCAGTTCGGCGGTCAGGCGTTCGAAGCGAAACGTGCGGTGGAGCCGCCGCCACGAGGGCGTCCACACCTCGAGCTCCCACAGCGGGCCAAGCTCGCACAACACATCGCCCGCGTTCGCCGCGATGTGGTCCGCCCAGCGGTCGTTCTCCTCGACCGGACCTTCGAAGTGCAACCCCAGTTCGACCAGCCCGCGCGATACCTGCGGCTGAAGTTCGAAGTGCACGTTCGGGTCGCCGAAGTGGAGCTGCAGGATGGTCCACATCACCCGCCGCTCGGGCCGGGGGAAGTCCGCGGGCAGCGCCGCCATCGCCTGGTCCTCGGTATAGAAGAGGAACTCGCGCGCCTTCAGCGTCCCGTCGCGGTGCGGCATGAGGGAATTGTAGTGCTAAGTGCTAGTGCTAAGTGCTAAGTGCTGAGCGCTAAGTGCTGAGCGCTGAGCACTGAGAACTCAGCACTCAGCACTCCTATACTTCCCCCATGCCCATCGACACCTCCCGTTCCGGCCGCGTCTTCGTCATCACGCTCAATCGCCCCGAGGCGATGAACGCCATCGACCCCGTCATGTTCGAACAGCTCGGCGCCGCCTGGGACGAGTTCGAACGCGACGACGACCTGCATGTGGCCATCGTCACCGGCGCGGGCGACAAGGCGTTCTGCGCCGGGCGCGACCTCGTGAAGAGCGTGGAGGACAGCGCGAACGACTGGAGCACCTCGCGCGACCGGCAGAGCGGCGCAATCCGCCTCACGCCCGAGGGCATCTGGAAGCCGGTCATCGCGGCCATCAACGGGCACTGCCTGGCCGCCGGGCTGGCGCTCGCGCTCGGCTGCGACCTCCGTATCGCCACGCCGAACGCCACCTTCGGCACGATGGCGGCGAAACGCGGCATCGTGGCGGGTGGCGGCCAGACCCAGCGTCTCGCGCGCTATATCCCCTTCGGCAAGGCCATGGAGATGATCCTCTTTGGCGACCGCATCGACGCTGAGGAAGCCTACCGCATCGGGCTCGTGAACACGGTCGTGCCGCGCGAGAAGCTGATAGATACGGCGATGGAGTGGGCCGAGCGCCTGTGCGCGAACGGGCCGCTCGCCATCCGCGCGATGAAGCGCGCCGCGTACGAAGGCGGCTTTGGGATGCACTTCCGCGACGGCATGCGGCTCGAAGCGCAACTCTATTCGGAGATCATGCAGACCGAGGACGCCGCCGAGGGCGCCCGCGCCTTCGCCGAGAAACGCCCGCCGCAGTTCAAGGGCCGGTAACGGCCGAGGCTTCTGCGGCCACCGTTCGCGGGCCGTCGCGCAGTTCGTGGCGCATCGCCGAGCGCGCCGCCCAGTACCCGCACATCCCGTGCACGCCCGCGCCCGGCGGGGTCGACGCCGAACAGAGATACAGCCCTTTCACCGGCGTCCGGTAGGGGTCGAGCGAGAACGTCGGGCGGAAGAACAACTGCGTCCCGGCGTGCGAACCGCTCGCAATGTCGCCCGCGACGTAGTTCGGGTTGTAGGCCTCCAGCTCGACCGGCGACATCGTTCGCCGCGCAAGGATGCGCTCCCGGAACCCGGGCGCGAACCGTTCGATCTGCGCCTCGATGGCCGCGGTCATGTCGTGCGTGGTCCCCGGCGGAACGTGGCAGTACGCCCACGCCACCTGCCGCCCGTCGCCCGGCACGCGCGTAGGGTCGAAGAGGCTCTGCTGCGAAACGAGCACATACGGCCGTTCGGGTATCCGGCCGTTGGCCGCCGCGCGTTCGGCGGCCTCGATCTCCGGCAGCGTGCCCCCGACGTGGACGGTCCCCGCGCGGTGGCACGCCTCCGCCTGCCACGGGATCGGCCCCGAAAGCGCCCAGTCGATCTTGAACACGCCGAGGCCGTACCGGTACTTCTCCAGCTTCCGAACGTACGACCGGGGCAGGCGGTCCCCCGCGACCTGGAGCAACTGCTTCGGCGCGATGTCGCACAGCACCACCCGCGAAGGCGGGATCTCGTCCAGCGAACGCACGCGGGTGTTCGTCACCACTTCGCCGCCGAGGCTACGCAGGTAGCTCGCCAGCGCATCGGCAATGGCCTGCGAACCGCCCTTCGCCACCGGCCACCCGGCGCCGTGCGCCGCCGCCCCCAGCAGCAACCCGAACGACGCCGTGAGCGGGCGGTCGAGCGGGAGGATGGCGTGTGCCGCCATTCCCGCGAAGAGCGCCCGCGCTTCCTGCGTGCGAAACACGGCGCGCGAAAGCCCGGCCGCCGAGAACAGCGACAGCAGCCCGAACCGCGCCATCAGGAAGGGGTGCGGCGGCGGGATGCGCATCATCGGGTAGAGCACGCCGCGCACGAGCTTGTTCCAGTCACGTACGAACGGGCCCATCAGGCGCTCGTACGCCACGCCATCGCGGCCCAGCCCGCGCACCGTCGCTTCGAGCGAGTGGCGGAGCTCGGCCGCCGTGCCGCCATCGAACGGGTGCGCCAGGCAGATCTCGGGGTGTACCCACTCGAGCCCGTGTTCGTGCAGCGGAAGCGACCGGAAGAGCGGCGACGACGCACCGAGCGGATGCACGGCCGAGCACACGTCGCTGCGGAAGCCGGGCAGCGTCAATTCGGCGGTGCGGCTCCCGCCGCCGATGGTGTCCGCGGCTTCCAGCACCAGCACCGAGAACCCGCGCCGGGCCAGCGTGACCGCGGCCCCAAGCCCGTTCGGACCCGAGCCGATGACCACGGCGTCGTACTCATCGCGCGCGGGCACGCCCGGCCCTCCACGCGGTGGTAAGCGCTTCGCTGATCACTCGCCCAGCTTAGCGGTGAAACCGGCCCCTTCCGCTGACGCGAATCGCATCGGCATTACGGAGGCGTGCCATTCCTGCATCGCGCCACAACAGGCGGAACCGGCGCCCGGTAAGCTCGGGAGGATGTCCAGGTTTCTTACCGCTCACCTCCACTGGCTCGTCCTTCTCGCCGCTGTCCTCGTCGTGGGCGCGGCCTGCGGCGGCGACGACAGCTCCGACGAAGACGAGACGTCACAGCGCCAGTCAACGCAGGGCCAGACAGCGACCGCCGAACCCCAGACACCCGAGAACCTGCCCGAAGGCTGGACCACCTTCTCGCGCGGCGGCTTCGAAGGTGCGGTCGGGCCCGAGTGGGACTACTACGTCCTCTCCCGCGACGAATACATCGAGATCGCCCGGGAGGGCCTGGAGCGCATCCGGGAAGCCGGCGGCGACATCGGTGAGCTCGACGAAGATCAGCTCGTCGACGCCATCCTCCTGGTGCTCATGGAGGAGGACGGCTACCCGAACGTCAACGTCCAGCCCTGTATCCCCGAAGCCGAATCCCGCGACATCGAGCCGCTGGCCGAGGCCTACAGGGAGGAGTGGGGTATCAGCGTCACCATCGAGGACGAAGTCGAGTACGAAGGCAACACCAGCGACGTCCTGAAGATGAACCTGGTGCCCGACCTCGATACCTACCAGGCCATCGTCGGCGATACGGGCTGTTACTCGGTGGTGACCCTCACCACCGACGCAGATGACCAGGCGGCGGTCGACGACTGGAAAGCGTTCATGGAGAACCTGCACATCGATCCCGACCGCTAACGCAGCGTTCGCCAGGCCGGGAGCAGGCCGAAAAGCAGGCCCGCCATGCCACGCCGCGCCGGGCCTGTTACGCTTTCCCTATGCTTGGAGTGCTTCGAGAGATCCGCGAGGACATCCATGCGACGCTCGAGCGTGATCCCGCGGCTCGTAGCGCCCTCGAGGTCATCCTCTTCTATCCCGGGTTTCACGCGCGGCTGTTCCACCGGCTCGCGCACGCGCTCCACACGCGCGGCGTGCCGCTCATCCCTCGTGGCATCATGCACCTCGCCCGCTTCCTCACGGGCATCGAAATCCACCCCGGCGCGAAGATCGGGCCGCGCTTCGTCATCGACCACGGCATGGGCGTCGTGATCGGCGAAACCGCCGAAATCGGCGCCGACGTGACCATTTACCAGGGCGTCACCCTCGGCGGCACCAGCACCCGCCGCGTGAAGCGCCACCCCACGCTGGGTGACCGCGTGGTCGTTGGCGCCGGCGCGAAGATCATCGGCGCGGTCGAAATCGGCGACGACGTGCGCGTGGGCGCCGGTTCGGTCGTGGTCACGAACGTGCCGCCGAAGGCCACCATCGTCGGGGTGCCCGGCCACATCGTCGCCTTCCACGACGAATCGAACGGTGTCATCCAGCGGCTGCCCGACCCCGAGTGGGAGCGCCTGAACGAGCTCGACCGGAAGGTGCAGGAGCTCCACAAGCTCGTCCACCATCTCGAAGAGCACGCCACGCGCGAGCACGACGAGCACCACCGCCAGCCCGCCCAGCACTGACCGGATCCTTACGCCGCCGCTCGGCACTCGGAGCGATGTCCCGTACCATCTCCATCGCATGCGATTCTTCCTTGCGGCACTGACTGCGGGTTTGGGCGGCCTCCTGTGCTTCGCCCCGACCGCGGTCGCGCAACCCCAGATCCCGTCCGCGTTCTACGGTTCCGCCAGCATCGACGGCGAACCGGTCCCCGATGGCACCGAGGTTCGCGGCTACATCGACGGCAAAGACTGCACCCAGGCAGGCCCTTCCTACCGCGGCACGGTCACCGAAGGCGGCGTCTCCGCCTATTCGATCCTGGTGATGCACGAAAGCCAGGAGCCCGGCTGCGGCAGCGAAGGGAAGACGGTGACGTTCACCATCGGCGGCCGCCCGGCCGAGCAGACTGCCACGTGGCGTTCGGGCCCACAGCAGCTCAACCTCAACGCCGGGAGCGGCGAACCGCTTCAGCTCCCGACACCCACGCCCACACCCACGCCAGACCCGGACCAGCCCGACAGTACCGGCGGCCAGCCTTCGCCGGGTGCGAACGAGGCGACCTCGCCGGCGCTCCCCACAGGCATGCCACCGACCGACGACATCGAACTCCCGCTGACGCCGCGGCCGCCGGGAGACGATACCGTCCCGCCGCGGGAGGTCACGGCACAGTCAGAAGACTCCGGCGGCGATGACTCAACGGCGCTGTGGCTCATCGCCGGGGGCCTGCTGCTCCTGCTCGTCGCGGCGGGAGGCATCGGCGGCTACCTGCTCGCCCGCCGCCGCGAACCGCCGCAGACCTAGCCCCGGGGCTTACTTAGACGAACATTTCAGTCGTATATGCTGGTAGCGAACATTTCGTTCGCTCGGAAACCGGGCATGAAAGCTCTTCGTCTTCTTGCGCTCGTGTCGTTCGTTGCCGGGCTTTCGCTGCTGGTGGCGGGCTTCATCACGAGCCGCGAGAGCGACGACCCGAAGCGCGCCGAGCCCCCGCCCGAGTTCACCTCCACGCCCACGCCAACGCCCGCAACCGTCACCGCGACGCCCACGCCGACACCACCACCGTTCGATGGCAACGTCGCGCGGTTCGTGATCCCGAAGCTCGGCGTCGATGCGGAGGTCGAGGCGATCGGACTGCTGCCCGACAACGTGCTCGATACCCCTTCCGACCCGCACGATGTCGGCTGGTACTACATCTACGACAAGCCCGGGTTCGGCGGTAACGCCGTATTTTCGGCGCACGTCGATTATTGGCCCGATATCCGCGGACCGTTCTATGAACTCAGCACGCTGAAGGCGGGCGACGAAGTGGTCGTCGTTATGGAGAACGGCACGGAATACCGCTATAGGGTCATTAGTTACAAACGTTATCCCGTAGATAGCATCCCCATGGGCGAGATAATTTCGGCGCCGGATAAGCCGGAAAACGTCGAATGGATCACAATGATCACCTGTGGGGGCCGGTTCCAGCAGCTGCACCCCAGCGGCTGGGGCGACTACCTGGATCGCGACGTCGTCGTCGCTGAGCGCATCGCGTAGCCGGGTAAGTCTCGTGTAAAGCGCCGCCTATGGCGTTCTCGTGCTCTGCGTTACGTTTGGGTCCGATATACACCACCCGACCGGAGCAGCGAACTTTGAGGTTCAGCCGTTTCACGCCGCTCGTCCTGTTGCTTGTGGGCATCTTCGCGTTCGCCCTCGCAGCCTGCGGGGGCGGTGACGACGATGAGGAAACCCCCGAGGCGACGCCGGCGGCAACCGAAACCGCCACTCCGACCCAGGCGCCGCCCACGCCCACCCCGACCCCAACGCCCTTCGACGGCAACGTGGCGCGCCTGAAGATCCCGCGCTTCGGGGTCGATGCGCCCATCGAGCTCCTCGGCGTGGACGAAACGAACACGATGGAGACGCCGAAGGACACGAACACCGCCGTCGGCTGGTACCACATCTGGGACCGGCCCGGCTGGGGCGGGAACGCCATCTTCTCGGCGCACGTCTACTACCACAACCTCCCCGCGCCGTTCGTGAACCTGGCGCAGAGCCAGCCCGGCGACCTGGTCGTCGTCCAGATGGAGGACGGCACCGAGTACGTCTACGAGGTGTTCTCGAACGAGCGCTACCACCGCGACACCATCCCGATGGGCGACATCATCTGGCCGCCGCAGCGCCCCGAGGGCGAGGAGTGGATCACGCTCATCACCTGTGGCGGCGAACTCGACGAGACCGGCTGGGAGTACCTCTACCGCGACGTGGTCGTCGCCCGCCGCATCGCGTAGGGGTGGCTGTTGGCCATTGGCTGTTGGTGGGCTGTTCGCTGTTAGCTGCTAGTCCTCGGCCGGGAAGAGGCGTACTGGCCATTGATTGCCAGTGCGCTCCCGGGAACCCGGAGGCCCTCCAACTGACGGCGGTGCGCTACCCTCATCCCCAGGCCCCCTTCTCCCGCGACGGGCGGGAGAAGGGGTGCTCTTTGTGTCGCGATGCGAAAAGAGTTCGGGAGCGAGGGACGAGCGTGCGTGGAGAGACGTGAGACGCTCCCTTACGGTCGCGGTACTGGTTGGCGGCGCGGGAGCAAGGAGTGCTAACACTCCCTCTCCCATCCTCGATGGGGGAAGGCCGGTTGTGAGGGTCCACGGTCATAGCTGTGACGCGCCGCCAGCTAACAGCTAAGAGCTAACAGCTAGCGCTAACAGTCCGCCGAAGGCCAACAGCCGATAGCCGACGGCCTCAAACGCTACCCGTTCGGCAGCACCACCACCTTGCAGTCCCGCGGGTCGGCGAGCGCCCGGAAGGTGTCCGGCAGTTCGTCCAGCGTTACCGTTCGGGTCACCATCGGGCTCGTGTCGATGGCGCCGTCGGCGAACGCCTGCAGCGCCTCCGCGTACTCCTGCGGCGTGTACCCGAGCACGAAGCGGAGCGTCAGGTGTTTGTTGATGCCCACGATCGGCTGGATGGTGTCGTCCTCCATGCAGGCGCCCACGACCACGACGCGGCCGCGCGTCTGCACCAGGTTCATCGCCTGGGAGAGCGTCCCGGGCACGCCCACGCATTCGAACACGACGTTCGGTGCGGGCGGTGGCGGCGCCGCGAGCCCGCTGCCCACGGGCGGGCCTGGCGGCAGGGCCTGCCGTAGCGCCTCCGCGACGTCCTCCTTCGAGGGGTCGAGCACCAGCGTGGCCCCGAGCCGCGCTGCGAGTTCCCGGCGCTCCGCCGATGGGTCCGAAACGGCCACGAACTCGCAGCCCTCTTTCTTCAGCCACAACAGCGTCATCAGCCCGATTGGCCCGGCGCCCATCACGAGCGCCGTTTCGCCCGGCTGCATCTGTGCCTCGCGGACCGCATGGAGCCCAACCGCGCACGGTTCGGTGGTCGCCGCCACCAGGTTCGAAACGTTACCCGGCACCTTCAGCAAAAGCGGCGCGCTCATCAGCACGTATTGCCCGTACGCGCCCGGCGCCGCCGGACTGTAACCGATCGACGTCACCCCGGTTTCCGATGACGGGTCGATGAGCACCGGGATCGACGTGACCCGCGTCCCGGGCTCCCATGCCTCGGCCCCGGGCCCCGCCTTCACCACCTCCGCGACGAACTCGTGCCCCATCACGATGCCGGTGTTCGGGTCGTCGTCATACCAGGTGCGCCGCCCCTGCGCCCTCGCCGCCGCCATCAGCCCCTGCAGGTGCTGTGCCGCGTGGAGGTCGCTCCCGCAGATGCCGCACGCCAGCACCTTCGCCAGCACCTGCCCCGGTCCCGGCTCCGGTACCGGCCACTCCTCCACCGCCAGCTTCGTCCCCCGAAGAACCATCGCTCGCATATGTCCCCTCCCGCATCCGCGCGCCCCGGCGCGCTGGTGCGCGCGCACTATACCGAAGGGGAGCGCGTGGTGCGCTCCCCTTCGTAGTGCCCGGCGCTCGGTGCTCAGTGAGGTTCCCGGTTCCCCGTTCCCGGTTCCCGGTGGCGAAGGCGACAGGATCCATATCCCCGGGCCGTTCCTGCGGCCCTGAGGCTGATGGCCGACGGCTGAATCGGTACCGCGACCGCAAGGGAACGTCCACCCGCACCCCTCGCGACACCGGCCTCGAGTGCGGTACCCGTCGCGAACCAGCAGCCCCACCAACAGCCAATAGCTAATAGCCAACAGCCACTTCTACCATCGATACGGGTGCGGCCCGAACCTCGCCTCGTAGAACGGCGAGACCATCCCGCCCGGCGGGACGAGCGCATCGACCGCCTCCCGGTCCTCGTCGGTGATCTCGATCTCGGCGGCCTTCAGGTTGTCTTCGAGCTGCTCCATGGTGCGTGGGCCGATGATCGCGCTGGTGACGCCCGGCTGCGCCATCACCCACGCCAGCGAGAACTGCGAGAGCGTCACGCCCTTCGCCTTCGCGATCGGCTCCAGCCCTTCGACCACATCGAACACGCGCTCGGTCCAGCGCTGGCGATAGATGGCCGCCATCGGCGAGTCCTGGTTCATCGCCGCGAAGCGCGAATCCTCGGGTGGTGGCGCGTTCCGGTTGTACTTGCCGGTGAGCAGGCCACCCGCGAGGGGGCTCCACGGCAGGATGCCGAAGCCGTAGGTCTGCGCCATCGGGATGAGCTCCCGTTCGATGCGCCGGTCGAGGATGTTGTACGGCGGCTGCTCGGTCACGAAGCGGTTCAGCCCGAGCTCCTTCGACGCCCAGAGCGACTCCACGAGCTGCCACGCCGCGAACGTGCTCGTGCCGATGTACCGAACCTTCCCCGACCGCACCAGGTCGTCCAGCGCCCGCAGCGTTTCGTCGATCGGGATATCGGGGTGCGGGCGGTGCACCTGGTAGAGGTCGATGTAGTCCGTCTGCAGGCGGCGGAGGCTGGCTTCGCACTGCTCGATGATGTGGCGCCGCGAAAGGCCCCAGTCGTTCGGGCCCGGGCCCATGCGGTTGAACACCTTCGTCGCCAGGATGACCTGCTGGCGCTTGCCGTTCCGCTTCAGCGCCTCGCCGGTCACTTCTTCCGAACGGCCGGCGTTGTAGACGTTCGCCGTATCGATGAAGTTGATCCCGGCGTCGATGGCCCGGTCGATGATCTTTGCCGAGTCCTCGGGGCTGGTCTTGCCCCCGAACATCATGCAGCCCAGGCAGAGGCTGCTCACGCGAATTCCGGTTCGTCCAAGCTGCCGCAGTTCCATGCGGAAAGAATAGTGCACAGTGCCAAGGG
>NICF_comb_assmDRAFT_10002511_pt1 | contig 13790 bp, 16 predicted proteins | sample NewIslPassag4_SG_FD_11279 | JGI IMG/M metagenome (IMG submission 11279) | reverse complement strand
AAGCCGGTACCTCGCCGCAACGAGCAGGAAGCGGCTCGAACTTGAGACGCTGGTCGTCGACGAAGTGCGCCACATCGGTATGGGCGTGCGGGGTTGCATCGACACGTGCGACCTCATGACGCAGGACGAAGGGATGATCGTCGGATCGACGTCGAGCGGCGGCATCTTCGTCTGCTCCGAGACGCACTACCTTCCCTACATGAACCTGCGCCCCTTCCGCGTGAACGCGGGCGCCGTGCACTCGTACGTCTGGACGGATCCGGAAACGACGAATTACGTCACGGAACTCCGGGCGGGCAGCAAGGCGTTGGCCGTCAACACCCAAGGGGAAGCGCGGGAGATCGCCGTCGGCCGGGTGAAGATCGAGGTGCGGCCGCTCCTCATGATCAAGGGCAAGGCGGCCGGGCAAGAGATCAACGTGATCGTGCAGGACGACTGGCACATCCGCATCATGGGTGCGGACGGCAAGCCGAAGAACGCCACAGCCATACGGCCGGGCGACGAACTGCTTGCGTACGTCGACCGGCCCGGCCGCCACGTCGGGCTGCGGGTGGAGGAGACGGTGATCGAGCAATGACGGGCCGCCAGGCGGCGCGCATCCGCAAACGGGGGAGGATGTAGGTTGACCGGTAAGGAAGTCCGGCTCAAACGGCTGTTCCGCCATCCCGACAAGCTGCTCGTGGTCCCGCTGGACCACGGGGTATCGGTGGGCCCGGTGACGGGCCTCGTCGGCATCGAGCACACGGCGGCCCAAGTGGCCAAGGGGGGCGCCGACGCCGTCGTGGTGCACAAGGGCCTCGCCCGGTATGTGGCGCCCCTTGCGACGGAGTGCGAGCTCATCGTCCACCTCTCGGCGTCGACGGACCTCGCGCCCGATCCCAACCGCAAGGAGCTGGTGGCGAGTCCCGAGTTCGCAGCGCGGCTCGGGGCCACGGCGGTATCGACTCACGTAAACCTCGGGAGCCCGGACGAGTCGATGATGCTGAAGGACCTTGGGACCGCGGCCGAAGAGTGTGCACTGCTCGGCATCCCGCTCCTCGCGATGATGTACGTGCGGGACGGGAAGAAAGATAGCGAGTTCGACGCGAAGACGGTGGCCCACGCCGCCCGGGTGGCCGAGGAGCTCGGGGCGGACATCGTCAAGGTGAACTACACGGGCTCGATCGACTCGTTCCGCGAGGTGACGAGCGGCGTCAAGATCCCCGTGATCATCGCCGGTGGCCCCAAGGCGAAGTCGACCGCCGCGCTCTTGAAATCGGTGCGGGATGCCATGATCGCCGGCGCCCGGGGCGTCGCTCTGGGGCGGAACATCTTCCAGCACGACGACCCGCAAGCGATGACCGCGGCCGTGCGCGAGGTGATCGATCGCCTGCCGTTGGACGACGAGATTGAAGCGCTCGTCGCGGAGCGCCTGGGAGGTGAGCGGTCGTGAGCACAAGGTCCGGCCTGCCCGTTTCGCCCGGATCGCCGGGCGAAACGGGCGAATGGGACGCTTTCGATCCGATGGAAGAGTTCCACGCTATGCGCTACAAGAGCGTGATCCCCTTGCGGGCTGCGGGCAGCGCGCTGATCGTGATCGACATGCAAAAGGGCTTCCTCAGGGAGGGGGCCGCCCTCATGGTCCCGGGGGGGCCGGGCGCTCATCCCGGCTGTCAACGGCGTGATCCGCTCGTGCCGCAGGCTGGGGGTTCCGGTCGTGTTCACGCAGTTCGTTTACGATCCCCGCGTGCCGACCGTGTTCGGGGAGCTTCACCCCGAGCACAAGCCCGCGCAGCGGGGCGGGCCGACGGGATTGGGGTACCCGTCGAGCTGCTGCCTGCTCGGCGATGAAAGCGTCGAGCTCGACCCGGAGCTGGAGCGTGATCCGGCCGACCTTGTCTTGCAAAAACCCGGATACGACGCGTTCCACCTGACGCCCCTCGACGATTACCTGCGGCTCAGGGGCGTACGGACGCTCCTCCTTGCCGGGGTGATGACCGATGTCTGCGTCTGGCATACGGTCTCCGGGGCGGTCCATCGCAACTACAGGGTGGCCGTGCTGCGTGACTGCACTGCGGCCCTATCGGCACAAGCGCACCGGAGCGCACTGAACTCGATCGGATGGAGCGTGGGGCGCATCGTGTCCGCAGAGCAGGCGATCGCGGAACTGGAGGAGAGCGCCGCTCGCACGTGACGGGGAGCGGGCCGGCGCTATAGCCGCCCGCCGCCGGCGCGCGGCGGCCCGTCGAACCGGCAGCCCGGGCGTTCGCTCGGGCTGCTTTGCTTTCCGGAATGTGTCGTGTCTACGGCCGCCGGAGCCCGGCGTCGACCCGGTGTAGGAGCTAGAGCCGCTCGAGCGCCCGGGTCATCTCGCCCGCAGAGTTGTAGCGCATGGCGGGATCGGGATGCATCGCCTTGTGCACGACGTTCCAAATGGGGTGGCCGGCCGATGCGCCGGTATTCAGTGTGGCGTTTGGATCGAGGGGGCTTGCGCCGAGGAGAAGGAAGGCGCATATATAGCCGGCCCCGTAGATGTCGAACCGCTGGTCGATCACGCCGGTCGCAAGTTCGGGCGCTAGAACGGGACGCCTGGCGTCCACGCTGCGGATCGAATGTGCCGTGCCGGAGCGCAAGATTTTAGATGCGTGCTGAAAGTCGACGATCTTCGTGCGGGAGCGGTCAAAGTCGGTCACGATCACGTTCCGGTCGTGGACGTCGGCGTGGACGTAGCCGCTCCTGTGAACCGCGCTGATGCCTGCAAGGATGTCGACCGCGACGTCGATCACCTTGGCGGGCGGGAGAGGACCGGTGCGGCCGACGAGAACGTCGAGCGTCTCGCCGCTGACGTACTCCGTCAGGAGGCACCATTTGCCTTGGGTTTGGAAGAAATCGAGAACGTGCGGGACGTGTGGGTCGCCCGAACAGGCGTCGAGCGCCTCGCACTCCCGCACCGCCTCGGCTCCGGAATCGTACAGTTTGAGCACGGCGGCGCGGCCCGCCGGAGCCTCTTCGACGAAGTAGACCGATCGCGTCCTGCTTCGTTTGAGCAATACGGCGTTCAAGTTTCCGATGCGCTCGATCATGTCGACCATCCCCCAAGTTTCTCAAGACAGCGAGCCCCACCGCGGGGCGCCTGGCGCAAGGAGCGCTGCGGCCGGCGTCGTGCAAGGGGCGCCCGGCGCACGCCGCCTGCGGTGGGGCTACTCCTGTCTCGTTGTTTGCCGCCGGACGTCCGCTACGCTCCAGGCTCCGCCTTCGCCCGTGTGGAAAGCCACCAGGCCGCAAGGTCGATGTCCAGGTGCGTGTGCACGTCCCGGCCTGTGACCCACGTGCGCACGATGGGAAGGCAGCGCTTGCCCATCCACCACCATGGGTTCGGCCCGTCTTTTCGCTGGACGCACTCTTTGCGGAACGCCCAGACGCCCTGGTCGAAGTAGTAGGCGGGCGGGTACGACTGCCGCTCGGTGGAGACCTGGCGGTTCGGGTCGCCGTAGGGCGCGAGCACCCCGCCCTTGATTTCGAGGGCCCGCATCGGGTGGTCGTCGGCCGCCTCCCAGACCGACATGACCGAGTCGAGGTCCATGCGCTCGTCGAGGATGCTCAAGGCCTCGTCGATCAGCGCCCCGTCGACCATGACGGTGTTGCCGAGCAACACGACGACGTTGCGCAGTTCGGGGTGGTCGACCGACTCGACGGCGTGCTTGATCACGTCGCCGTGGTTCACGTGGTCGCCCGCCAGCTCCCGAGGCCGCCAGATGATCTCGCAACCGAGCGCCTCCGCCACTTCGGCGATCGACTGGCCGTCGGTCGACACATAGATCTTGTCGATCCGGGACGCATCCTTGGCGGCCTGGATCGGGTAGGCGATCAAGGGCTTTCCGAGGACTGGATAGACGTTCTTGTTTTTGATCGACTTGCTCCCGGCCCGGGCCGTGATGATCGCGATGTTCATCGTTGGATCACCCCGCTAGGAACGGTGGTTTCTAGATTTTGCAACAGGTTTTCGACGGCCTCGAGCTCCATCGCAAGTCGCGCCTCCTCGGCGTACGCGCCGACGTGCGGCGAAAGGATGGCGTTGTCGAGACCGGCCAACCGGCCCGAGTACGGCTCCCTTTCGAAGGTGTCGATGAAGGCGCCGGCGATTCTCCCTTGTTGCAGGAAGTCGCACAGGGCGTCCTCGTCGACCAGCCCACCTCGGGACGTGTTCACGAGGTAGGCCCCCTCACGCATCCGGGCGAGCCGCTCCCGGCCCAGCAGGTGGCGGAGTTCGGGGCTGTAGGGCAGGTGCAGCGAGACGATCTCGGCCCTTTGGAGCAACTCATCGAGCGTCACGAACTCGACCCCGTGCGCCCGGGCGAACTCCGTGTCCGGGTAGGGATCGTAGGCGAGAAGGCCCGTGTTGAACGGACCGAGGGCGCGCACAACGGCCTTGCCGACCTTGCCCAGGCCGATGATGCCGACCGTGCGGCCATGCAGCAGCTTGCCGAGGTGCTTCTCCCACCGGCCGCTCTTGACTGCAAGGTGGTTTTGGGGAATCCGCCTGAGCAGCGCGATCATTGCGCCGAGCGTGAGTTCGGCGACGGCGGCGACGTGCGCCCGGGTCGTGGCGGCCACCGTGATGCCGAACTCCGCGGCGGCCTCCAGGTCGACATTGTCGAGGCCCGTGCCGCAGCGGGAAATGACGCGCAGGCGTCTTGCCTGGGCCAGGACGGAGCGCGTAAGCGGCTCCGTCCCGGCGATCACGCCGTCGACGTCCGCGAGGAATCGCGCGGCTTCATCGGCCGTGAGCGTCCGCCCGAGCGGGTTCGTCGTAAAAGCCACGCCCCGCTCTTTCAGCCTGTTCAGCGGCTCGGATCCCGCCTTGCCGAAAGTCGACGTGGCGATGAATACGCGGGGGCGCAAGGCGCCCGGACCGTCCACGCCGTCGCCAACGTTCGCAGCAAACGCCATGGCTGTTCTCCTCCTTCAAGAAAAAGTGCGCCTCAGCGCTTTCCCGCCTTGAGCTTGGCGGCGTGCTCGGCAAGCAAGCGCTCGATGACCGGATCGACTTCTAGGCGCGGGTCTTGCCTGAGCAGGCGCAATAGGTACGACTTGTTCTGGTTTTGGTCGTGGTGGCGCACCGCTTTTTTGGCGTAGCTCGGCTTGTAGTTGGGGTAATCCAGGTACCCGGTCGTGTAGAAGCTGAAGCCCGTCACGTACACGTGGCGCACCGGAAACCGGAGCAGGTCTTCGATCGCCATGATGCCGGCGTTTGGGTGCCTTACGCGGCGCTGCATGCGGGCTTTGAGCGAGCCCGGCAAGGCGCGGAAGGCGAGCAGTCCCCGGTTGATCTTGCGGAACTTGCGCAGGCGGTGCCTAAATCGCGCCTCGCTGGCCGGGTGCGTCGAGACCATCCACTTGACGCCGTCCCGGGCCATCGCGACGACCTCTTTGCGGGTCATCCGCTGCTTGCGGAAGTTCATGTTGTGGTAGATCACGTCGACGCGCTCGCCGATGTCTTCCTTGGATCCTTCCGGGAGGGGCCAGGAGTGGTTGAGGCGCACGACGATGTCGTGGCCGTCGATGAACGCGCCCATGCCCTGACCCTTCAGGGTCGACGCCGGGCCGACGATGGCGATCCGCTTGCCGGCGACGTACTCTGCAAACTTCCCCATTCTTGAAACCCCCCTTCAAAGTCGTGCGGCGACGGTTTGAACGCTGCCGATGTCATAGTAGTCGCGAAGGTTTCAATTGGAATGGGAATTGGGTGCGTATTTGGAATTTTAAGTTCAACGTTTCCGGCGTTTTTGGAGAATGCGCTCGATGAACGGGTCGACCACGAGGCGGGACTCGCGCTTGAGGAGCTTGGCCATGTACGCCTTGTGCTTTCGCTGGTTGTGGTGACTCAGCGCACTCTTGATGAAGCGGCGCTTGTACTTCGGGTAGTTCAAATACGGGGTTTCATAAAAGCTGAATCCGGTCACGTAAAGTTCGGCGATCGGGTAGCGCAAAAGATCGACGATCGCGATGAGCCCGCTGTTTGCACTCCCGACCCGGGGGCGCAGGCGTTTCTTGACGGACATCGGCACGACCCTGAACCGCACGAGGCCGGCCGCCGCTTTCCGCACGCGCCTCTGCCGCTTTCGATAGCGCGCCCGGGAGGCCGGGTGCGTCGAGACGATCCATTTCAGCCCCTCCCGGCGCATGCGGGCGATGGCCTTGCGGCGGAGCCGTTGTTTTTTCGGGTTCAGGTTGTGATAGAGGATGTCGGTGCGGGCGCCGACGTCACCTTTCAGCGCGTCGGGCAGCGGCAGCGCGTGGTTGAGCCGGACGACGATGTCGTAGGCGTCGATGCGGGGCCCCATTCCCGTTCCCCGCAGCGTGTCGGCGGGACCGACGAGCGCGACCCGCTTTCCGGCCAGGAAATCCCGGTACTTCGGCATTTGTGAACCCTCCCCGGGAGCTATTTCTTTTTCTTCCGGGCCATGTGTTCGGCCAGGATGCGCTCGATGGCCGGATCGACTTTGAGCCGGCTCTCCCGCTTGAGGAGGCGGGCCATGTACGACTTGTGCCGGCGCTGATTGTGGTTGCGCAGCGCCATGCTCTTCCTGATGCGCTTGTAGTTGGGGTACTTGAGGTAGCCCGTCGTGTAGAAGCTGAAGCCGGTCACGTACAGGCTCTTGATCGGGAAGCGGAGCAGGTCGGCGATCGCCACCATGCCGCTGTTCGGAAAGCCCACGTGCCGGCGCAGCCTGCGCTTGAGCGCGGCGGGGATGATCCTGAAGCGGAGCCTGCCCCTGTTCGCCCTGCGGAAGCGCCGCTGCCGGCTGCGGTACCTCGGGCGGTTGGCCGGGTGGCTGGAGACGACCCAGCGCACGCCGTCCTTCTTCATCTGCGCGATGTGCTTGGGGAGGATGCGCTGGTTGCGCGGGTTGAGGTTGTGATAGATGACGTCGCAACGGGTGCCGATGTCTTCGGCCAGATCTTTCGGAAGGGGCCAGGCGTGGTTGATGCGGACGACCACGTCGTGGGAGTCGATGAACGCGCCCGAGCCCGTCCCCTTGAGCGTCGAAGCCGGGCCGACCACGACGACGCTCTTCCCGGTGAGAAACTCTTTGAAAGAGGCCATTTCCGGATTCTCCTCATCGAGTCGTCTAAGTAGGGTGCAAGCAAGGCGCAATACCGCTCGCCCCGCAGTCATGATAGTTTTGGATTTTTTGATTTGGGACGGGATCGAATTCGCTATTTTGAAACGGGGGCGGGGACCGGGCCGGCGGGCCGTTACCTGCTCGCGCGCAGGCCCTCGCGAAGCCCTTCGAAATAGGCGTGGAGGGTGACGATGCGGACCACGAACCGAAGGAGGGAATGCCTGCCTTTCGCTTCCAGCGAGCGGAGCAAGCCTGGGAGCTTGGGATGCTCGGTCCAGCCGCCGATCGTGAGGGCGCGGTCCAGCCAAAAAGCGACCGGCGTGATCATGGTCATCATGCGCACCTGAATGGTGGGGACTTTGCGATAGAAGATGACGGCGGTGTGCCCGCGTTCCCGCTCGCGCCGGCACCACGACGGCACGTCGTCGGCGGTGAGCCGCTTCTTGTAGTGGTACCCCTCCGCCCCGGGCACCTTGACCGCCCGCAGTCCGAGTTTGCGCAAGCGGATGCCGAGCTCGAGATCCTCCCAACCGTACTCCACGAACGATTCATCGAACATGCCGGCGCGTTCCAGGTGCACTTTCGCGATCGACGCGTTTCCGGTGGCGAAGAACGCCCGGGAGATGTCGGTGATCTTGAACTCCGCCGACGTCGGATCCTCGAGGTTGTCCGTGTGAATGACGGCGCCGTGGCCGATCACGTCGCCTTCGCCGTGAACGCTCAGGTGCGCTTCGAGAAAGCCGGGTTTGACGACGATGTCGCTGTCGATGAAAACAACGATCGGCGCCTTCGCCAAGCGGATCCCCGCGTTGCGCGCCGCGGCCGGGCCCTTTCGCTCCTGGTAGCGGTACGTCAGGGAGAAGGGGAGGTCGAGGGAGTCGACCATCGCCCGGGTGCCGTCCGTGGAGCCGTCGTCGACGAGGACCACTTCGTACTCCTCGGGGGATAGCGTCTGGGACGCGAGGGCAAGAAGCGCCTTTTCCAAGATGGCGCGCCGGTTGTACGTCGGGATGACCACGGAAAGTTTCGGCTGCACGGTTCGGCCTCCTAGTGCACCAGTATATCACAATCGACGGGGACGCCGCCCGGGCGGGGGATGTGACATTTGCACTTTGCTCGCGAGACTGTTGACATCTTGACCAATTTTGACCAAAGGAGTATGATGGGATTGAAGGTCAGGAAAGGTCAAACAATTCCTGATCAAATCCGCAATATGAGGTGAGAGCGATGCGTGCACTGACGGTGAGACACCCGCTGTCGTTGCTGAGGGAGATGGACGAATGGTTCGCCGGAGCGATGGGGGACGTGTTCGGGCCGGCGCTCGATATCGAGGAGACGGACGACGCGTACATCGTCACGGCCGAAGTTCCCGGTTTCGACAAGTCGAACCTCGAAATCGAACTTGCGCACAACGTGCTCACCTTGCGCGGTAAAAAGGTGGAGCGGGAAGGGCGGCGCTTCTTGAGAAGGGAGCGCGTCCGCAGCGTTTCGGAGTTCGAGCGGTCGGTGATGCTCCCGGCGGACGTGATCGCGGACAAGGCGACCGCCACCTTCGACAATGGCGAGCTCACGATCACGCTGCCCAAGGCGAGGTCCAGCGCCGTGCGCAAGATCGCGCTAACCTGAGCGCCGCTTTTCGAGCGCCCGCATGATCTTTCGAGCCCGCGCCTTCTCGGCCGCCGTCCCGGACTCAAGCGCCCCGGCGAGGCGGCCGATCGCCTTTTGTTCAAGTTCGTCGTCGCCGCGGGCAAGTTCCACGAGGGCCTCGAGAGCGTTGGTGCGCACGATGGCGCTCTTGTGGGTCAGGTAGCCTTCGGCGACGGCCGCAGCCCTCCTTTTTTCCGCCGGATCGAGGGGAAGCCTCGGAAGCATTTGCGCGACGTGCCAGCACACCTCTTGCTGGTCGATCGCGGCGACTTCGCCGAGGATCCGCTCCTTATAGGGGTAAAGCCGCTCCGGGCGGATGCGGGACGCCTTCTCGAGGGCGTCGGCGGCGCGCATCCGGATCACGGGATCGTCGAGGAAGAGCGCTTCAAAGACTTCATCAAACAGTGCCTGGTCGCCCGCGATCTCGGCCGCGACCTCGTCCGCACGCCCCGTCGAGCGCCGGTCGGTTCCGGCCAGCTTCCACACGATCATGCGATGCACGCACCTTTCGCTCCCAGGTTACGCTTCCAGGTCCGGCGCCCGGCGGACCCGGGCGGGCTCGCCTCGCAACGGGCCCGCAACGGGTTGGGCCCGGGCCGCCCGGGCGATCTCCCGCGCCAGGCGGCGGAGTGCGTCGCGCAGCTCCGGCGGGTCGACGACGGCGAACGGTAGGCCGACCATCACCAGGTATCGGGCCGTTTCGTCGAGGTCGTCCGCGGGGCACTCGAGCCGGACGCCCTTAGGCGTCTCGACGAGCGGGCCCAGGTACGCCGGAATGCGCCTCGCCGCCTCCGCGGGGTCAGCGTAAAATTCGACGGCGATCCGCCACCGTGCGGGTTGCTCGAGGCCGGCTTCGGCGAACGCCCGGTAGTCGAAGCCTTCGTCCGGGACGAAGGTCTCGTCCAGCACGCGCAGGCGGTCGATCCGATCGAGCCGGAAGAGCCGCCGCTCCGATCGCAGGCGGCAGTGGGCGACGAGGTACCACCGCCCGTCTTTTTCGGCGAGCCCGTACGGTTCCACGACGCGCTCCGTCGGCTTGCCGTCGCGCGACGTGTAACAAAGCTCGACCCGGCGCTTGGTGTCGGCGGCCTCGATGAGGTCGACGACGTGCGCGGCCGGCGGGGCCTTCCTGCGGGCGGAGATGAAATGCAGGTGAGCGGGGATGGACTTCAGCCGCTCGCGGGTCTCGCCGGGCATGACGCGCGCAAGTTTTGACAGGGCCTTCTCCACTGTCGCCCGGGGAAGCTCCCTGCTCGTCCCGAAGCCGCCGATGAGGCTGAGGACGATCGATGCCGCCTCATCGGGATGAAAGGCGATCGGGGGGAGGAGGCTCCCCGGACGGAGGCGGTAACCGCCCCGGCGACCCGGAATCGCCTCGACCGGGATTCCCGCGTCCTTGAGTTTCGCGATGTAACGGCGCACGCTCCGGACGTCGACCTCCATGCGCCGCGCAAGTTCCGGCCCGCTGATCCCGGGGCGGGATTGGAGCAGTTCGAGCACCGTCAGTACCCGGCTCGTGGGGTCGTACACGGGTCCACCTCGCAAGGACGATCCGAGAAACGAGGACCGATCTTGTCCGCGTTCCATGGTAGCATGTGGGTGAATGGGCGGCAATCGGGGCCGTGCGCCCGGCCGCCTTCTGAAAAGCACCGGGAAGACGGAGGGAGCGGCGTTGAAGAAGATCGATTTGAAAAAGGAGCTGAAGGCGCTTTACCAGGCGTCTCCGCGGGAACCGGCCGTCGTCGACGTTCCGCCGTTCAACTTCTTGATGGTCGACGGGGTGGGAGACCCCAACGCCTCCAGTGAGTACGCCCGGGCCGTCGAGTGCCTGTTTGCGGCTTCATACGCGGCGAAGTTCATGATGAAAAAGGACGGAATCGACTACGCGGTGATGCCGCTCGAGGGGCTGTGGTGGGCTGACGACTGGGGCGCGTTTGAATCGGGCGACCGGGCGCGCTGGAAGTGGACGATGATGATCACGCAGCCCGATTTCGTCACGCGCGACGTGATCGACGCCGCCGTTGCGAAAGTAAAGAAGGAGAAGGAGCACTTAGCTTTTGTGGACGTGCGGTTCGAGCGATTTGCAGAGGGCCGCGCGGCCCAGGTGCTCCACGTCGGCCCGTTCACCGATGAGGGTCCGACAATCCGGAGGCTCCACGCGTTCATCGCCGAGCGCGGGAGCCTCCGGGGGAAGCATCACGAGATCTACCTGAGCGACGTCCGCCGCTCGGAACCCGCCAAGTGGCGGACGATCCTGCGGTAGCCAATGGCGTGACGGGCGTCTTATGCGCCGGCCGGCACGCTCTTCGACTTCGGCACCACGATCTTGAGCAGGATCGGCGTCACAAGGGACGTGGTGATCGCGATCAGGACCATCACCGTGTACAGGCCGCCGGCGATGATCTGCTCTTGCAGGCCGATGGCAGCGACGATGAGGCCTACCTCGCCGCGGCTCACCATGCTCGCGCCGACGATGCGCGCCGACTCTTTCGACAGGCCCGTCATGCGGCTTCCGATGATGCCTCCGAACCACTTACCCGCCACGGCGACTGCGAACAGGACTAGGAAGAAGACGACGTACGGACCGAACCCCTCGAACGTGGCGACAAGGCCGATCGATCCGAAGAAGACGGGCACGAAGATCGTCGACGCGATGGCGTCCATGCGCTCGTAAATGTCGTGGCTGTCCTTCGTGAGGCTGATCATGAGCCCCATCATGTAGGCGCCGATAATCGGTTCGATGCCGAAGACTTCTTCCGTCAAGAACGCCGTGGCCAAGGCGATGGCCGCCGCCGCCGAGTACAGGGGGGCGCTCACCTGGAACCGCTTGACGTAGGCGAGGACCGGCGGTACGAGGAACTTGCCTACCACGAAGACGGCGACGAAGAAGGCGGGGATTTTCCACGCGAGGTCCAACGCCCCCCCGGAGGACGCCGCCGCCGCGCCGGACATGCCGAGCACGACCGTGAGCGTGATGAGGCCCAAGACGTCGTCGATCACGGCAGCGCCCAAAACGGTGACGCCTTCCTTGGAGCGCAGGTAGTTGAGCTCCTTCAAGGTCTGAACCGAAATCGAGACGCTCGTCGCGACGAGCAGCGTGCCGACGTAGATCGACTGGACCGTATCGAAGCCGTACAGGGCGCCCACGGCCCACCCGCCCACAAAAGGAAGAATGACACCCATGACCGCCACTGCAAATGAGCTTGCGAAGTTTTGCCGCAGGCTGTTGATGTCGGTCTCGAGACCCGCCATGAACAGGAGAAGGATGACACCGATCTCGGCGAAGCCCGTGATGAGCGGCGTCTCGTGCACGATGCCTAAAAGGGCGGGGCCGAGGATGATGCCCGTGGCGATCTTGCCGACGATGGGAGGCATTCCAAGCCTCGTCGCCAAATGGCCGAAGAGCTTGGCGCCGGCGATGAGAACGGCGATGTAGGCGAACGAGAGCAACAGGTTGTGGTCGTCCATGATAAAGAAGCCTCCCCACGTCGTTTCGGCCTGTGTGGCCGGCTTTTCCCGCAAGCCGTCGGGCGGACCTGGGTCCACGCCTCACTATATCACAATCGGTCGACCCAATGAACGGTTTGATAGCTTTTGCTTGGTAGCTTACTTGCCCAGAGAAACCGAGGCGGCGCCGGAGGGAATCGCTTGGTTACGCTAGAAATCCTTTTCCAAGACTTGCAGCACGTGCCGTGCATCCGCGGGAGTGGATGGGATGGGCGCGGGGTTCTCCTACGGGCGGATTGCGCTGCTCGGACTCACCTACTGGAGCGCGATGACATGCGTGACGTTGTTCAATGTCTACGTTCCCGTGTTGCTGCGGGAGTTCGTCGCGAGTACCGGCGTGGTGGGCATCGTCATGTCGATCGACAACATTGCGTCTTTGACGCTCGCGCCGTGGTGTGCCGCGCTGAGCGACCGGGTCCGCACCCGGTTCGGCCGGCGCCTGCCGTTCCTCATCGCCGGCATGCCGCTTGCCGCGGCTGCATTCCCGCTCCTTCCACTCGCTCCCACGCTCGGCGTCATGATGTTCGCCATCGTCGTCTACGACGTGGCGAAGAGCATTTCCGGGCAGCCTGGGGCGGCCCTCATGATCGACCTCACGCCTGAGGAAAAACGCAGCCAAGCGAACGCCCTCTACAGCTTCATGGGAAACTTAGGGGCGCTTACGGCCTTGTTCGCCGGTTCTTGGGTGTACCGCATCAGTCCCGCCCTCGCGTTCGGGGCGGCTGCGGTCTTTCTCCTGGTGTCGCTTGCGGCCGTCCTTGTGGGAATACGGGAGCCCGAAACCGCTCAGGCGAGCAACCGCGAGGCGGTCGGCCGCACCTTGCGCGCAGCCGTGAGTATCCTGCGGGAGCACCCCCGGCTCCTGTGTACGCTCGTTGCGGTGTTCAGCACTGGAATCGGCCACAGCGCAATCGAAGCGTTCTTCACCACATACGCCGTGGTTGAGCTCGGATGGCACGAGAGTACCGGCGCGTTCCTCCTGGGCTTTCTCGGGCTCGCCTTTTTCGTGTTCATCGGGCCCGCCGGCGTCCTCGCCGCGCGGTGGGGTCTGCACGTCGCCATGGAACGAGCGCACTCGTGCTCGCGTTCATCGCGGCGCTTGCGCCGTTTGTCCGCACCGTCGTAGCGCTGGGCGCGGTGTTCGCGCTCGCGGGCGCCGTGTGGGCGTTCGTTATAGCGGCCGCGTATCCGCGGGTTGTACAGCTTGGATCCGCGATGGGCGTCGGAGCGATCACCGGAATCATGGGCGTTTTCTCGGCCCTAGCCACGACCATCGGCCCGCCGGTGGCGGGGACCGCGATGGACGTCTTCGGTGCCGAGGCGATGTTCTGGGTGAGCGCGGCCGCCTTCTTGCTGGCGTGGGTGAGCCTGCGCAAGGCCGGCAAGATCGAAAGAGCGGCACGGGCGGTGGATACCGGCCGGCTAGCCGTATGACAGTTCGCGCGATGACCGGCGGCCGGGGCTCGCGGCTTCCGATCGAGCCTGTCCTTCCCGAGCTGTCCCGAGCGCTCCGGGATAACGCAGGGGCCG
>NICF_comb_assmDRAFT_10002508_pt1 | contig 13794 bp, 12 predicted proteins | sample NewIslPassag4_SG_FD_11279 | JGI IMG/M metagenome (IMG submission 11279) | reverse complement strand
AAAAAAAAAAACCCCGCCACATTGCGCATGCCTCCGATTTGGAGACAGAGGCGGGGCGGGTGTGTTAGTCTTTGTCTTGGAGAGCTTGTTCAACTGCTCTTTGCCAAGATTCTGCCTTATGCAGTTCACAATCATGCTGAGTGTAAGGTTCCGACTTCGTAACTTTACGCTGCTCAGCAAATTCGTCCCATCCCTCCTTGATCCATGTAACCCTACCCGACGCATCAAATCCAAATCCCGGCATGAGAACCGTTATCGAACAACGACAATGCGGATGAAGTCCATGAATTGAAGGAACAGGATCGCCTTTCTTGTGGTAGTCGTGTGACAACTCTGACATCTTCCAAACACGAGGAGTGATCTTGTCTTCGAGAAGATGCAATCGAGTGCATTCATCGCACCGAATATTATCCCGAACTACTACAAAAAAGACGGTTGGATCATCGATTCCTTGGGAAGCAGCAACACGCTCAATGCCTTCTGCAAACCCGATGTTACGAGCAGTCGTTGCTTCTGAGTCGATGATCCTCTGTACCTCATACCCTACTTTAGCCCATGTTTCGGACAAGGCACCTTCCAAAGCTACGATTAATTGCTTGTAGTCCTTGGGCGGTCCTTTTTTATTCATGAACGCAGCAAGCTTCGCTTTGACACTTGCTTTGGCTCGCTCCCTGGTTGCATCGATGTAGTTCCCAGCGGTTTCCATGATGCTAAAGTAGGTTTCCAAATTTGGAATACCACCTTCATCAGCAACCGCTGCTTCGTAGATTCCAGGAAGCGAAAGCTGCTTCAAATATTCCTTGCTGAAATCCCAAGAAATGAACAAGGACTTGTCAACGGACTGAGGACCAAGATAGCGTAACTTGAGGCGATCGAATAGCTCGTCTACTTTTTTGTCAACTTCGTCNCTGATGGCTTTCGGTAGCTTTGCCATTGCTGTGCCTCTAGTCCTTCTTGTGCTTGATTGCTAGATTGGTTAGCTCCGCAAGCATCTGCTGAGATTCTTTCTGAAACTTCTCCATCATGCGCTTGACAGTAAGCGTATGTTGCGCAATCAGCTTCTTCTTATTGATTGGCATGTTTTTCTCACTCTTAGCAAGCATCGTCAGAAGCTGATCAACCCCAGATACGATGTCGTCCTCTTCTTCGGAGGTTTCCTCTTCAGGCGGCGGAAGCTCTTCCTTGGGCGGTGGTTCTTCCACGCCTGCTTGAGCTTGCATACCAGCAGCTTGTTGTTGCATGGCTTCTTGCTGCATCATCATTTGTTGCTGAGCCATTTGGAGCTGCTGCATCTGCATCTGGAATTGCTGCATCTGCATCTGGAGTTGCAACCACTGGAAAAACATCGGGTTCTGGTAGAACTGCTTATTCGGATCTTTGGAAGCGTCTTTCTTACCAAAAAAGTATTCCTGAATTTCTCCAAAAGTAAGATACTTCTCAATGATTGCCTGATACTGAGGGTTCAGTGGGAAACGCCCACCATACTCCTTCGGAATTGGCTCCTTCTCAACCCGCTCCAAAATCTCGGAATAGGTCATATGGACCATTGCATCTTGCTGGAGTCGGGTCGTCTCTTTTTCAGGAGAATCAGCATCCAAGCCCGCAAGCTGAAGAACGCAGAGTCTCGCTACTTCTGGATCGATCAGCGGCAGAATGCGATCATTTAGGAAGTCCTGGAACTTGCTGAGCAAAGGACGAATACCTACGTCACGAGCCGCTTGAAGCTTGTATTCGTTGTTACTTTCAGAGAGTGCCTGGTTATTTGTACCACGAGAAAGATGAGCATATCCAGGAAGCTCTTCAGGCGACATTTGGAAGGCAGACAGAATGACGCGAGCGTTGGTGTCCGAGAGATACTGGAACTCCATATCCCGCTGCGCTGTATCAATTGCCTGCCATACAACGTCGTCTTCTTGGCTGACGCCAAACACCGGCATTCGCCATGCATTGCTAACGCTGTTAATCGACGCATTGAATTGCTGGCGAATGTCATTGATCACAGACGGATCAATGTCATTGCTCTTAATCACCAACATACCACGGGTAGCTCTTCCGCTTTGGAAATAGAGCTTGTTGTGGGTTGTGATGTTGATGTGCGTTGTAATGTCTGCAATTACGGTGTCAATCGGAGTAAGCGGATACCCGTTCAGATCTACGTCCGTTACCGGATACAGGTTGGTCACGATCATTTCATCTGCCGTGAACGCCTGAACCGGCTGTCCATCGATCACCTGAACGTAGGCATACTCATCCTCCATGAACTTCTCAGGGATGATTTTGCTGCCCTCATCTCCAGCGATTTGCTTTAGAAGACGATAAGCTTCCTCTCGGACACGCTGAACAGCACTCTTTTGCTTGACCGCCCGATAAATCGTTGCAGCGTCTGCGGGACGGAAGGAGTGGAACTTCTTCTCCCCTGTCTGCACATCGACAGTCCAGATGATTTCAGTTGCAAACCTACCAACGATCACACCATCACGAGTGACCATTTCCAAGTAGGTCGAGAAGTTCATCTGCTCATCAGATGTATAGCCTTCAGACAGACCACAAGCTTCTAGCCGACGCGCTGCACGATTGATCTTCCTTTGCAGAGCTTCCTTCTGCTCGTCAGTGGCTTTCTCCATCACCCCTGCACGAGGAACGATGCGAAAACCAGTGGAGAATCGATCTTCTTGAATGTGACCAAATGCCGAAACGTGAGAAGAACGAGCTTTGACAATGGCTGCAACTAGAGAGTCCTGAATTGCAATACGCTTGAGAAGCTTGTCAGGAATAAGGGTAAGCTTCGGCTCATACACCGAAGCCCACGAGCTATATTGAAGCGGGTTTTTCTCAAACGCAAGACGAGTGATGGAATCGTTTGAGTCGCCATCGAGGATGTTGATAATACTTTTCTCCAATGGCGACATTTCTCGATTCGCAACCTTCTCTAGCTTTGCCAACGCTTCAGATGACGTGCTATTCGGATCCAGCAACACAAATTTTACTTTGGGAGTCTTTTCCTTATCCGACATGGAATTACTCTACAGTCAGAAGGTTGACTTGCATGGGGTTGAGAACTGAGCGGTTCTTGATGGACAGAGCCCACATCGAACCAAAAGATTCGTACCAGCCAACAGACTGAATATCTCCTGCTTCGATGGGCTCCACTCTCAGGCACTCGGTCGATGCACCGTTAACGAAAAGGCTTGCGGGCTGATCTACCTCTACTCGGACGAACCTCTTGGCAGCGGTATAAACGATCAAATCGCCAGGTCCTACTTTGGCCGTCTCTTCAGGAAGCACTTGCTCTGCTTCAAATTCAACCCATCGTGAAGTCACTTCCGTAACTTTATAGGTGCCATATGAAACCGATGCGAAGCCACCCCTAATCTCGATTTTATCACCTACCTGAACCCCTGCTGTACCAAACACCAAAAGATGATTGGCTTTAAGAGTAACTGCTTGATTAACTGCTTGGAACGGTTGCCCAACAGGACGACGACAAGTTACGACGCCTCCATTTACTCGAAGAATTTGCCAATACCCGCTATTCAGCGGGGAAATCTGCGTATCAGGATCGCCCGTCTTAATGGAAGGGATGAACATGCAGTCCCCTACCTGAATGTCAGGTAGTGGCTCATTGAAATCGAATAGCGCTGTCTCACCATTAATGGTAATTTGAAGAGTCTTCCCTTCAAGAATAGCTGGATCAAACCGCTCTTGACGAAACTCAGGAGAGGTTCCATCTACCCATGTAAGACGATAAACCCCTTCCTTTGACTTGTTTCTGGTAAGTTCTAGCTCAGTTGTGTTGTCCAACGCAAGAGAACGAATCCCGTTGAATAGTTGGACCGTCTCTCCCGGAGGAATCGAAAATTGGCGCGCAGACGGCCGACTAACTGGGAGTCCTTTGCACTCTGTTCGCCAATCAAAATGCTTCTTAGCGGGGTTTGTGGTAGCATTCACATCAGTATATGCTAGTGCTACACTATGCAACTCGAAATAGGTAGACATCTCTTCTCCTTAAACAAAGGATTTCTTAGTTCTAAGATTACCGCTCACACACTGAATACAAACGACCCCTTCTTGACAGTCTTGAAAGACATTTCATCCACCAATTCACCACCCGTGAGTTCCTGAATCTTCTTCGTCATCCAGTTTTCATAAGTGTATGCTTGGTTTTGGTTGACGACTGGCTCAGGATCTTCAAGTCTCAGAATCGGTTTCTTGCTCTTATTATTGAAGAGGTTTTGACACAAATAACGAAGAGCGTCTACTGCGTCGTCGTCACCATCCTGTGGCTTGTCCGTTACTCGCTGCGTAGCTTCATCAACGATGAAATGGTAACGAGAAAGCTGCTGAAACAGGAACTCACAACCATCATCGCCCTGCAAGAAATAGATGTCTGGTTCGCCGTTCGTTGTGCCGCTAATTTTCCAGCGAACCGCTTCAATACCTGCTGCGACATCTTTCTTGAAGTTGTCGTACATCTTGTACCCCTTCGATCGGAAGGTTTTGATGTCAGCAGGATATGCAGGATCTGGATAAATAGTCGGATTCAGATGTTTAATACGTGCATCGCAAAGCTCAATACGCTCGTGGAGTTCAAGTCCAGGAACGGAAATTACATCGAAAATCCAGAGTTTGTTGCCATCTAGAGCACCGGTAACAACTGCGAAATCATCTACGAATCCGTGGTCCATACCTGCCACGAATTTCATTCCACGTTGCTGGAACAGACGAATCAAATCTTCCTTCGAGAAGCTCTCGGGATACTTCTCGCCCGTGATCTTCTCAGCCATCTTCCAAGCAGGAATAAGGTGCTTGTCTCGTTCAAGACGCGGGTAAACCAAACCTTCCGAAGACGGCTTCCAGCACATAAGCTGTGCAGCAGCTTTCTCAACCGAAGAAGCCCGGAACTGGTTGATGACGTGCGGAATCGGCTTGAGTAGCGGTGAGTTAGACTTCTGCCTGGTTGCCAAGTTGCCTTTGCAGGCAGGAAACAATCGACAAGTCTTGCATCCAGCATATGCTTCGAGTTTCTTAAGCTTATTTCGCTGCTCAGTAGTCAATTTCTGGAATTCTTCTTCCGTTGCCATGTACTTGGGGTTGCCTTCCTCCACGTACAAATGAATTTTCGGAAGCTCGGGCTTATGTCTACTTGGAGGACACGCCCGTGTTACATCGATGATGTTCCAATGCCGAACAACCAATCCCGTCTCAGTTGCTTTGTCGATTTCTTCTTGAACAAGTCCGAAAGAGAACTTCCGAGAAGAAGTCATGAAGGTGATTGGCAACTCTCCATTCCTACCAGGGGCTGGAATGTACTTTGCTTCGTCGTATGGACCTCGGGGGCACAAATCCAACTCATCCAAGCAGTTCTTGCTCAACAAACCATTGGAGAAGAAGTTGTGGTTGTCTGCAACTGTAAAATCGTACACCCATTCTTCTCCAGCATCGGAAATTTCGGTTACTTCAGATTCTTTGAGCGCACCAGATTGCAAGCGATTGCAGATCGCGCTGCCGCAAATCTTGGCAGCACTTCCTCGCTCATAGAACCAAAACTCTTCTCCACAGAAATGGCAGTTGGCTTTGTTCCGCTCAAGATCAAATTTGTAAGCCATCGAAGGATGGATGTATGGTTTGCAGATCTCAACCAAACGACGTTTGGCATCAATACCACCTGCAATGCACCTATATCGCTTGCCATCGCGGTAGTACTCAAGAGGCTTGACATTAAGCCCAAATTTGGCATTCAAAAACTTGATAATCCGATCTTGCTGTTCGTCTGAAAAGCATTCGGTAGAAAGTCGAAAGCTGTTTCCGGCACAACCATCATCCATATACCAGACAGCCAATCCAAGCGCCTCAAGCCTTTCAAGCCCTTCCAAATCGGTTCTAAGACGCACATATGGCAGAAGAGCAGGAGTGCATCCAGTTCTGTAGCCGACCAGCTGCTCACCTGTAAACCCGCTTCTAGGACTGGCAAGATCGACAGTACGAAGCTTGTTATTGATAATGCGCCGCTTCCAGGCCAGGTACTCCGCCTGTTCGAGCGAATGTTGCTCCATCATGTAAGGAGAATTGCCTGGACGATGATAAATACCAGCATCTCCCAGTATAGAGCCGATGACAACCTGCTCCCACTCATCTACATCATGCGAGAAATGTTGATTAGATGCATCATCACCGCATTCAACAGCAGGCTTTACACTACCCTCTGTCTTGGAACGACCAATGGAAAGAATGCGATCCCCTACTGCGATTTTCTCTGCTTGGACAAATCCCTTGCCAATTACGTACAGAGGGTGGTCCGGCGTACAAGTCAGAGAATGCTCGCCAGCCTGAACACGTAGAACACGCTTCTTTTGCCTATGAGCACGAATGATCGGCTTGAATTCGTACTCACCAGTCTGCAAATTCAGCGTAAGAACGCGGATGTCTTCTTGGACCGTAGATAGATCTAGGTCGTGCGTTTCGACGAGCGAAGGATTGCCGCCAGCACCAACTCCAGCTAGACGGTTGAAGATACCACGCGCAGTTCGTTGCACTCTTTTGCGGCGGACACTACCATCCCCATTTTGAATGAGGATCTTGGTGTCACCTGCAACACACATAAACGGTACGTGCTCGCTGTTTGCACCTGAAAGGGTAGCTACTACGATTGTAATGTAGTCACTGTAATGCGTATACTTGCTTTGCTCGTCAGGGGGAAGAGCTGCAACTTCTGCATCAGTTAGCACAATTCCAGTGTTGTGATCTATGTGATAAGAAATCTCAATCAGTCGAGCGTTCTTGGAAACGAGAAAATCACGAAGATATTTACGTTGGAAATACTTCTTGACGTAAGACTGAGCTTTGGCTGCCTGCGGAAGAATAGCAGCCATATGTGCGACGGACCGGCGAAGGTGGAAGAGACACAGGACCTCGATAATCGAGGCAAGGATTGTCTTATAGCTGTCACGAGCTGCGTACCCTAGAACGCGCTGGAAATTTTCGTCATTGCCTTCCCTGGCTTTGGAGTACATCTCCCAAAGAAGTGCCATAGGGTTGGAGTTGCTTTCCGGGTCTACCGTGCAATTGGGAAGATCCAATCCCAGGTAAAAATGTACCCAGTTATGAAGCTCCTCTTCTGTTTCGCAAGGAACGAACATTGCATCGCGCAGCAATTCGTCTTCCGTTCTCATGAACCTGTTTTCCATTATTATTTCGCTCCGCTTTCCTCCTTCCTCTTTTCAAGCTGTTTGCGAATCAGAAATCCTGCTTGTGCAGAAGTCATGCCCTGCGACGGAAGCACTTTGACATCTATGACATCGGAAGAAGGTCGAACAGGCGACTGAGTTTTCGGTGCAGTTGCGGGCGGAAGAGCAGGTTCTTTCTGTCGATCCTGCCCAGTCAACCGCATAAGCAACTCAGCAGCATCTTTATATTGTTTGAGTGTGTCAATTCGAATGGCGCCTGCGAGTTCTTTTTCATCTCCAGTTTGAAGATATCTCTTGATTTTCTCGCCATGCAACTTATGAGCAGCAGACAAAACATCTGCGGTAAACGAGATCGCCTCCATCTGTTTCTTGAACACGCGATCTCGAATACTGCCATACATTTGCGCGATATACTCTTGAAGGCGATCATCCCATTTGTCTCGAAGGCGAGCGTGAATGATGGCACCCAATTCATATTGCGGGTTGAGCTTGTGAATTTGTTCGCAAGTCATTCCTTCACAAAACAGCTCGAAGAATTGCATTGCTCGGGAAACAGCAAGAGGAGGCAGCCCAGCCTCCATCCATTTCTCCAGAACCTCACGCTCTCTTTTGGTAAGAACGGAAAGATCTAGGTTATTCATCGTGTTTCTCTTTGGACAATCCATGCAAGGGCATGGAAAAGCGCTCGATAACGAGCGCCTGGATTATCATATGCTTTGATCAATCGGAAGGCTAGCACTCCGACAAAGGCTGAGCCGACACGTAAATTGCGCAATAAGTAGAAGAAGGATTAGAACCGTCTACGATAGGCTTATCAGGAGACGACTCTGACCATTTATCGAAAATTTTCTTAGCAACCTTACGAGGTTTGATATGACGGCAGTAGGTCGTGGTTCCTTTCAAACGACCACTAAGATGATATTTCACGCACTCTACAACCCAGCGATCATCCTCCTCCATCTCAGCTAGTTGCTGTTGGATTTCCTTCTTCGCCGCTTGCCGTTCGCGGCTCTTCGAGAAATAGAAAGGTCCACATACGAGGCAGGTGCAAACTCCCTTGATTCCTCGCTTTCCGTAGGGTCGCATGTGTCGCTCCTTTCATCAGCACATTCAATGCGAACGACATACTGATCTCCAAGCAGTCGCTTCACCCATTCCCCCAGAACTTTATATCGCTTAGCTTGAAGCTCGTCTTTCTGCTCGTCCTTCTGTTCTTTAACTAGGTAAACCACCTCCTTCCTTTCTGGATCGAACCCTAAATCAAATGAAGTGACATGAGGTGCTGCAATTTGGAACCAAGCAAACAAGTTCTTCACTTGCACTTCATGCAATGCACCTGTAAGCTCGGTAATAAGTCGAAGATTCAAGATAGTCTTCTGAACATCACTCAATTCCGGAGTCTTCAATTTTTGCGTATCCATAATTTCGCCTAGCTCCTCCGGTATTAGCTCTTCATCCAGGATATCCGTTCAGAAGCCATCTGCAAAAGGACTTCAGAGCTTGTGCCATTTTTGGCAACATATTTTTGAGTGTACCGCTTGAAAGCAACGGGAATCCCATCCGACTCTCGAACCCGAATCTTCTGCGACTCAGGGAACGTACGAACTCGCACCCCAGCAGCCTCTAGCTCACGCTTGCGCCGCTCAACATAGTCGGCAGGTCCTCGAACATCGATCGTCACCAATGCCTCGCCAGAAGGCAACTCGGCAGGCTTATCAGGGGTGTCTTCGAAGAAGTAAATTGGCCTACAAACTTCTGCGGTTGAAAATGACTGGCGACTTACCAGTTTACCCTCAGAGTTGAACTCCACTACCCAGATAGCTCGCTCTTGATTGGCGTCAGAAAGTGTTCTCCATCGAGGCGCTCCAACGTACCACACCTTGCCGAACTCTTGCTGCGCATGGATATGACCGCTGATAACAAGGGGCTGTGGGAGCTTGTTGGCGTCTACTCCGTTCTGCGAATAAAAGCCGTTCTCGAATCGAGATCCATCGAACTCCTGATGACAGAAAACCACCGCTGCATCAGGATGCTCGTTACAAACAGCAACGAACTCTTCATTGCTGGCATAATACGGCAGATAGAGGAAATGCCCTTCTCGAACGGGACGATCGACAACATCAACAATGTGATCAACGGGCATCATGGAGTGGGACACAGCGTTATCCTGCCCAGGCTTGTCGTGGTTGCCCACCAAAGCAATGACTCGATACCCAGCATCCTTAAGCGCCTTGAATGACTCCATCCAAAAGCGCATCACTTCAAGGTGCAGGATAGCGTGCGTATGCGTTTGGTCGCCCATGAAGAGGATCGTCTTGCATGACTGAGTTTTGGCAACCTGCGCAATGTAGTCCATGAGCTTGCGGCATTCGTCGAGCGAATCCGCTGTGGCGTGATAGTCACCTACGATTAGCATCCTCTCCATTTAGCCCGCTCTCCTTATGTCTGTAGTTACTCTGACGGCTCCTGAACCAGAACGACGTTTGCCTTCGGAACAAGAATAAACTGCATACCGTCAAGCTCCATTACATTTCCTGCCCATGGAGCCTTGCAATCATCTCCTCTAACATAGATTGTAGCGCCTGCTTTGACGCTCTCCGAATCAAAGAGAACCTTTAGCGGGGTCAAGTTCTTTCGCTGCTCAACAACTGCGAATGCAGACCTGACAGTCGCCCGAATCTCACGAGTCGGGAATGGCTCTGTAGCGATAAAACCATTGCAGGAACTGATCTTAGTCATTGATGTGTACTCCTTTTAGCTGTAAAAGCTTTTTCTCGAACAAAGTAAGTTGCTGAATTGCCTTCTGAAGAAGGTACTCTTCCTCTGCTTTCTCATACTGGACATCGGGTCGATATGAGTCGGGAGCAGCATACGAAACGATTGGAGGGTCCGAGTCTTCTCCTTCTTCCGATGTCATGACTACATCCGACGAAACAACCGACGCAGCAGCCATGAGTTGTTGAATCTCAGAAGGGGTTGTAGAATCCTCGCCTGCAAGCATAATGTTGACGATCTCTGCAATCGTCTCGTAATCACCTTCTTCGCAATTCATAGCTGCTCGATTGGCATGATACAGCTTTCTGCGGTCCGAAGGGTAGAAATGCAAAGGAGTCTTGTTGTATTCGAAGATGAAGTTGCCTAGCATTCGACCAATGGCGACCGCGCGAAATACAGTCGTATACGGAGGAACGAACTTGTCTACTGCGGCGATCAAGCCTTCAGTAGCAATCTGAACGAAATCCATGAAGCTGTGATGACTCTCGGGAGTCTTGTCGAAGAAGAGACGTGCTCGGGAAATAGCGAGCGGGAGATTTGTCTCGATGATCTGATTACGAAGCTTCTTGATTTCGTTGTACCAAAGAGCTAGGTCTTCTGGGAAGAACCCCTCAACAGCTTCGTCTTTGTTGTTGATGAGGTCTTGAATCACATCCAAGTTATGAGCAAACTGGATGAACTGAAAGTTCACACCCCACTTGATCAACGAATCGATATCGCGATTACGAATTGCCGGAGAAATATGCTGATCAAAGGTCTTCTGTCGCTCACGGAAGAAAGGACGAGCAGTCAAGATATTACCACGTTCATTCAAAATGTGGTCTACAAATGCACCATATACGTAACGATGAAGGTCAAGACGAACGAGCGTATCTCGATAGCAACGCTCCATCGCTACAAGGCGATTGATCTGCTCTTCTTGTTGCTTGGTTAGGTCTTCTTCATTTTCAGCGATCTTATAGCTATCCATCGTGCGCTCTAGCGCTTTCGCGAACGCACGAAAAGACGGATCATACCGATTATTCATGTTGCTAACTCTCTTAGCGAAACAGCCATGTCACGTTAGGATACAAATCTTCGTAAATCGCTGCTCGCTGATGTGCATGGCGCCAAAGAATGTCCTGTGACTCATTCTCGAATACGTTGGCGCAACGCACGGCAAAATCTACGAAATTGAAATCAGTCTTTCCTTCAACCAATCGTGTACCGCGTCCAACGCTTTGCCGGAACTTGATTTCGCTTCGACCTGCTTGCAAATTGATGATGGTCTTTACAGGACGAATGTCCGTTCCGGTGTTGATGCATGAAGTACCAACAAGGATCGGGAGATTTCCATCATTGAACCTCTGGACAAGCTCTTTGACATTCGACTCATGAAACCGAGGATCAACACTGCCCTTGTTTTCCTTGGTAAGTCCGCCATGAGCGAATCCTACCTCGTATTTAAAATGCGGAAGGAGTAAGGCCAGTTGCTCTACCTCGTCTACAAGAATTACCACCTGATGATTGAGCAACCCAACTGCTTTGTTGGCAATATCCGCTGCAATCTTGGCAACATCCTTGTTGTACAAAAAGTGCTTCCGTGCCATTTCCATCGGATCGTCTCGGAAGTAAGTACTTCTACTTACAACCGGAATCATCTTGAAGTGAGGCATGGCAAGGAATCCCTGATCAACTCCTTCTCGCACCGTCATCCGATAAACAACCGGACCAATGATGCCACGGAGCAGGAGTTCGCCTCCATCGTTCCGCATTTGTGTTGCTGAATAGAAGGATCTGTAGGGCGCGTCCTCTACAAGTCCCAAGCACACTCTAGCAAAGGTTTCTGCGGGCGTGAGATGGCTTTCGTCGGCTGCGAAAAACTGAGTTTTGGAAAGATAGTCCCATGCCTCGGACCCCTTCTCGATTCGGGTCAACGAAGCAGCGATTCCGATTACGATGTCTTTCTTGTAATCTTTACTTCCATCCCCTACCAATCCGACGTACTTACTTCCAAAATGGTATTTGAAGTCGTCGTAAAGCTGGCGAGCAATGGAAGTGGAAGGAGCCATGATAAGGGTTTGGACTCCTAAACGTTTTGTTTGGTGCAGGATGCACTTGGACTTTCCAAGTCCTGTACCTACTTCAACTGCACCATGCTTGGCATCACAAAGCGCGTCAACAATTTCTTTCTGATAATAACGGAGTTCATGTTTGGGCACCCTTGCCCAAGGAATGAGCTTCGGTTCAGGGTAGACTACGCGATTCTCAAACTTATAATCTCGAAGAACACTCGCCAAATGGTCTTTTAGACCTGCATGAGTGTATAGCCCTTTTTCGTCTTCGAAAAGGAGGGAAACCCTTTGAGCTGCACGCAACTCATTGAGCTTTTCATTGTAAGCTTCTTCGCCATACTTGTTCAGATACCAAGTTGCTTTGCGGAATTTTCTTAGTTCAAAAATAGCTTTCTTGTTTGAGAATGTTAGAGCTTCTTCTAGCTCTCCTCTGCGATCGTCATACCCCTCAATTCGAAGCTTGGTAGGGGTATCGAGTATCAACATATATCAACCGTTCATTCTCTCCATGATAGCGGCAAAGGCGGTGGACACTCGGTAATCGATATCTCCAACTAGCAGAACAGGATCCAGTTCTGGAAAATCGTCTGCTAGAATCTTCTTCAGCCGCTCATGGTATTCCAAAGATTCCTCGAATGTGTGAAGTCGATTAGGGTCCTTCATTACTGGAGGTGGAACAGGCTCGCAAAGGAGCACTAAATCCGTCTCTTTCATTGCATTGCGAACTTGCTCTTTGAATGCGTCGTTTGGTTGCTCAAGATACAAAAGCGACAGAATGGGTGAGCTATCCGCAATCACTACAGATGAAGGACTACCATGCTTTACAATCTCTTGCAGAATTCGTTGCCGCATTCCAATGACCATGACGTCTTGGTCACTAAGCCTATCCTTCAACTTTCCCTTGACACGTAGTTCTGCAATATGCACACGAGCGTATTCAGGAACGAATTCAGCGGCAATTCCCGACTCTTTCAAAGTGGCAAATACCTTTGCAGCAGTTGTCGTTTTCCCACTACAAGGGGCTCCGATAAATGAAATCATCATAAGAAACTCTTTGTCGGTACGAATTTCAGAGATTCTTCGTATGCTGTTACGAGATTGGGACAAACAATTAGACGAAGCGAGAAATCCACTTCTTGGTCACGTCGATCGATGTCCTTTAGGCACTCTCGGTTATATGCATAGTCAAGAGTGTAAACTACGCTAATCTCACAATTCTTTGCTACATCAAAGGCGTTTTCCGCTTTGTCATCCAAGAAGAAAGACCACCTTGGATTATGACGCTCTAGAATTGGATTGATGAAATCCGATTTTTTCATTCCATAAGGGACTGCATAAATTTCATCATATTTCATTCCGCATTTAGCAAGTCCTGCAATTCGTGATGGTAGCTGTTTTGGGTTAAGAGACGTGATCAGAATGACACGCACACCTTGCCTTTGAAGCTTGAGTAAATATTCTGATGCATAAGGCAGAGGTTTCAGCAGCCCAGGCCAATTATCTGGCATTCGCTCCCACCACAAATTCGGATTAGCATCTTTTGGAATTAATTCATCAAACCCCCAATTTTGAGGAATATGCTCAAGAGAGTGATTTGTTCCATAGGTTTGGTTGATGACCTTGATCGCCATTTCATTGAAATTTAGCAGTACCCCATCAACATCCAGAAAAGCAATGATTTTGCTCATGGCTCATGAATAACTCCTTTCTAGTATATAGCGAGTAAAATGACAATCCGTTACATCATTTTTCGAACTATATGCCTGTTGAGTTAAGTTCCG
>NICF_comb_assmDRAFT_10002507_pt1 | contig 13801 bp, 14 predicted proteins | sample NewIslPassag4_SG_FD_11279 | JGI IMG/M metagenome (IMG submission 11279) | reverse complement strand
TTATCTTGGCATAATCGCCGACATAAAAGGGGCTCTAAAAAGTCTTCTTAATCTGAAGGTAAATGTCACATGGTCCGATTGGGCAAAGAAGCGGCATGAAGTCTATCTAAAAGAAAGTACGATCCAAAAACCTAAAAACCTGTATGAAGAAATCATTGCCATCTTGGATAAAAAATTGCCGAAGGATTCGATTATTACGAATGATGCCGGAAATTTCGCCGGTTGGCTCCATCAATTTTACCATTTTACCGAAAAGAAGACCTACATTGGACCGACTTCCGGAGCCATGGGTTATGGGATGCCGGCCGCCGTTGGGGCCAAATTGGCAAATCCGGATAGAATTGTAGTTTCTTTATCCGGGGACGGAGGTTTTATGATGACCGTTCAAGAGCTGGAAACCGCCGTCCGTCACCATGTACCGATCATATCCCTTGTTTTCAATAACCGGATGTATGGAACAATCCGGATGCATCAGGAGATTCATTTCCCTGAACGGGTGATTGCTACCGATCTCGGGGATATCGATTTCCGAACCTTAGCTCAAAGTGTCGGTGCCATTGGCTTTAGGGTAAGAACTGCCAGGGAGTTTGAAGAAGCACTTGATCAGGCTCTACTTGAGAAAAAAGTCCCTGTCGTGATCGAGATTATTGTGGACAAGGAATGGATATCCGTTACAAAAACGCTTACCGACTTAAAGAAATCATCCATTCAATAGAAGTTTGCCATTTTGTAAATATAAAGGAGGGAACTTTGATGAATCTGGAAAATGCAAAAGTCTTGCGGTTATCCCACTTTGTCGATGGAGCATGGATAGAGGGAGGAAACTATAGTCCGGTGATAAATCCCGCTACCGGTGAGACCATTGCGGAAGTTCCTCTAGCGGATGAGAAAATGGTGGACCGGGCGGTTCAAGCGGCAAAGATCGCCCAAAGGGAGTGGGCGCTTGTACCGGCACCGCAGCGGGCAGAAGTCCTGTATCGGGTTGGTGAAAAGCTAAAGGAACGAAAAGAGGAACTCGCCCGACTCCTTACGATGGAAAACGGGAAAGTCTTGGAAGAAGCCCGGGGAGAAGTCCAGGAAGGAATTGATATGGCATTTTACATGGCAGGAGAAGGGAGACGCCTTTTCGGGCAAACGACCCCCTCTGAACTGAGGGATAAATTTGCCATGAGCGTCCGGGTTCCCGTTGGGGTTGTAGGCATTATCACCCCATGGAATTTCCCGATTGCGATTGCTACTTGGAAATCCTTCCCCGCCATTGTGGCCGGAAATGCGGTCGTCTGGAAACCGGCCACCGAAACCCCGATCATGGCCTATGAACTGGCGAAGATTTTTGAAGAAGCGGGTTTACCAAAAGGACTGTTTAACGTTGTTTTTGGTCGTGGACAAGAAGTGGGAGAAGCCCTGATCCATCATCCGGATATCCGGGTCATATCTTTTACCGGAGCCAATGAAACGGGACGTCACATTGCAGCCGAATGCGGCCGGCAATTGAAAAAGGTGTCCCTTGAAATGGGCGGGAAAAATGCAGTTATTGTGATGGAAGATGCGGATTTGGACTTGGCGGTGGACGGGATTCTTTGGAGTGCCTTTGGAACGAGCGGGCAAAGATGTACAGCCTGCAGCCGGGTAATTGTCCATGAGGCAGTAAAGGAAACTTTGGAAGCAAAACTTCTGGAACGGATCAAAGATCTGAAAATCGGCAATGGCTTGGAAGAAGGGGTAAAGGTCGGTCCAATCATTAATCAGGCTGGAATCGACAAGATTAAAAGATATATCGAGATTGGGAAATCTGAAGGGGCGAAACTCCTTTGTGGTGGGAATCAGCTGACAGAAGGGGATTATGGAAAAGGCTTTTTCTTTGAACCGACCCTCTTTACCGACTGCCATATTCATATGCGGATCGCACAGGAGGAAATATTCGGTCCGGTTGTTTCATTGATTCCCGTAAAAAGCTTTGAAGAAGCTATTGAGGCTAACAATAGCGTTACTTATGGACTATCTAGTTCCATTTTTACAAAGGATGTGAACCGGGTATTTAAAGCACAGCGGGATTTGGATACAGGAATTGTCTATGTCAATGCTGGAACGACAGGAGCGGAAATCCATCTGCCCTTTGGTGGAACGAAGGGAACCGGCAATGGTCATCGCGATTCCGGAATCCAGGCTTTGGATGTCTTTACCGAATGGCGTTCCGTTTATGTTGATTATAGCGGCAAACTGCAACGGGCCCAAATTGATATTGAGTAAATCTTATAAACCAAACAATGAATCTATCAAATCTCAGAAACGTCAAGAAGGGATGTGGCTTTGATGAAAATCGGAGTTTTGGGTGCCGGGCTCATGGGTAAAGAAGCGGCAAGAGACCTGGCGGAAAGTGAAAAAGTAAAAGCAGTCGGTCTAGCGGATATTGATCTGGAAAGGGCAAAGGCTCAATGTCTTCAAATCGGTTCGGATAAAGTATCACCCCATCAGGTGGACGCCAATAATCCTGAAGAGCTGGAAAACTTTATGAAAAACTATGATGTTATCATTAATGCTCTTTTTTACACCTTTAACGAAAAGGTCGTTGACGCAGCGATTAAAACGGGTGTCCATTCCGTTGACCTGGGAGGGCATATCGGGCATATAACCGACCACATTTTGACAAAAACCGAAGAAGCAAAGGCTGCGAATGTGACGATTATTCCTGATTTGGGAGTGGCACCGGGCATGATCAATATTTTGTCCGGTTATGGGGCGAGCAAATTGGATCAGACCCGATCCATCAAACTTTATGTCGGAGGTATTCCAGCCCAGCCCGAACCGCCTTTAGGATACAACCATGTTTTTTCCATGGAAGGCCTGTTTGACCATTATACCGATCCGGCAACCATTCTTCGTAACGGAAAGAGGGTAGAAGTCCCTTCCTTATCCGAAGTGGAAACTTTATATTTTGAGAGATTTGGTCCCTTGGAAGCTTTCCATACTTCAGGGGGAACCTCAACATTAATCCATTCCTTTCCGAATTTGGATACCCTTGAATATAAAACGATCCGTTATCCGGGCCATGCGGAAAAGTTCAAACTGTTGGTCGACTTAAATTTAACGAGAAAAGATTATTTCGTGGATGTAAATGGGGTCAAGGTAAACCCTCGGGAAGTGTTCCTAAAAACATTGGCACCGATTGTAGAACTAAAGGATAAAGATGACGTCGTGCTATTAAGGGTTGAAGTGTCCGGAACATCCGGAGGGAAAGAAAGAACGATTACTTATGAAATGGCTACCTTCAAGGATAGGACGAAAAATGTAACGGCTATGGCCAGATCCACCGCCTTTACCATTTCGGTGGTTGCACAAATGATCGCTTCTGGTCTTATCACGAAAAGAGGGGTGTATCCACCTGAACAAATTGTACCGGGGGATGTATATATTGAAGAAATGGCGAAACGCGGTGTGATTATTAACGAGAAAATAACGGATAAGGTTCGGGAAAATGATTAAGAAGACAATTAGTCAGAAAGAGGGTAATGGTGATGAAAACCGTCTTTATCGCAGGTCATTCCCGACTCCCGTCAGGTATGGCAGCAAAAAGCGTTTATGATACACTGACCATTACCGCCGAAGTCGATCGGAAATATGGTGTAATCATATCTGCTGGATGCACGTTGGCTACCGATCATGCCCGCGGATATATTGAGGAGCTCCTAAAGGGTCATAGTCTTAAAGATGGCATTGATGATGTAATCCAAGAGGTAAAACTCCATTATTTCGGGAAGGCAGAAAATGCCCTAATTTCCGCTTTAAGAGACCTCCATAAGCAATATGAGCTCCATTTTCTAGACAAGAAATAGAGGAATGGGATAGATTGCTGGCCGTGCTTCTGGCAATCTATCCTTTTTTCTCGTCGAAAAGGAACTGAAATCAGAAATATCTTTTTATTCTATTTACCTGGTAAATTTTTACTTTTATAATAAATGTGATATAGCCCCAACAGAGAAGGACTTTAAAAGCCTAGACGACAATTTCACCGCATGTAAAAGGAGGTTTACAATGGATTTTCAGTTCGAAAAAAGACATGCTTTACTATCCATTGGGATCGGAATACTTATTTTGGCACCTATAGTAATGATTATTTTGCCGAAATATATCGTCGAGTATCTCTACCTGTATAATTCCCAAACGGCAATGTTTGTGCTTTTGCCTAGTGGGACACGGATTTTGTATTTGATTGCCTTTGTTTTATCGGGTGTGGCCTTTATCCTCATGAGTTTGTGGAAAAATAAAAAAATGTTAGGAGTCGGTTTGGCTAGCCTCCTATTATCAATCATCCTTTTATTCTTTAGTACCCTTCCTTATATATCGATCGGGTACGACGGAATCCATTTTCGGGAAGTTTTGTCGGTGAAAGAACATCGTTATCAATGGGAGGATATTGAAGAAGTTCTTCGTTACAGCGATTATAATGGTCCCGGCTTTTATGGTTATGAAGTTATTTTTCATGATGGAAAGAAACTTAGACTAGCAGACAACAAGGACTTCAATCATGCAAGAGGCATGTTTTTAAAAGGAATCAGGGGATTGGAACTTGAAATAAAAGTAATTGACTAAGGGAGCAAAGTTGCTTCCTTTTTTGTTGGAATAAATAAAATTATTAGTTTTTTCGTTGACATCCAAAACCCATCTTTCTTATACTTATGTTAAGTAAGTCAATTACTAAAAGTAAGTATAGGGGAGGAATTTACATGGCAGTTTCAAAATGGGTTCTTGACCCAGCACATAGTGAAGTGAACTTTTCCGTAAGACATATGATGATATCCCGGGTTAACGGTACATTCCACAAATTCGATGCAAACCTGGAACTCGATCCCGAGGATCTAACAACCGCAAAAGTTGAATTTACGGTTGATCTGGCAAGTGTTGACACAAGAAATGCAGATCGGGATAATCATTTGCGTTCTCCGGACTTTTTTGATGTAGAAAACCATCCGAAAATGACCTTTACATCCACATCCATCGAGAAAGTTGGGGATAAAGAATACAAAGTAACTGGTGACTTAACCATCCGCGGGAAAACCTTACCCCAGACATTCACGGTCACGGTAGAAGGATTGGCCAAAAACCCGTTTACTGGCATTGAATCGGCTGGCTTTATTGCAAAGGGAGAAATTGACCGGAAGGATTACGGTTTAGTATGGAACTTTGCCCTCGAAGGTGGCGGGGTTCTTGTTGGTGAAAAAGTAAATGTGGAGGTAGTTGTGGAAGCAACCCGGGAACAATAAGGGTATATGGGGCTGGCTTTTGGCTAGTCCTTTTCTTATGGTAAAAAACAATAAAAAGATTCCCAGCCATTGGGAATCGTTTATTTTGATGAAGATCCGTTTGAATCAAGGGTTATGAAAGATTCCGACCATTTTTGCAACTCTTTCATCATCGGTTCCAACGCTTTTCCTTTATCCGTCAAAGAATATTCCACCCGCATTGGCACTTCGGGGAAGACCTTTCGTGTAACAATTCCTTCCATCTCCAATATTTTCAGACGTTCGGATAGAAGTCTGCCACTAATGGGGAGGGAATTTTCTATTTCACAAAACCGTTGAGGTCCCTTAAGCAGTTGGAAGATAATTAAACCTGTCCACCGTTTTCCGATTAAGTTCATTGCTTTTTCCACTTTTGGGCAAATGGACGGTTGCAAGTAAATCACCCCTTATGACCAAATCATGTTTCTGGCAAAGATGGAAACGCTAGATTCTTTCTTTGGTCATTTTTATAATTATAATATCAAGTTTTCCAACAGAAAAAAACTATAAAACACCTGAAAAATGGATGATCACTTTTAAATTCCTTTTCTTCATCAGGTAAAGGTAAATTTATGATTCATTTTGTGAACCTTTCATATTTTGGTCGAATCCTGGTCATAATTTTGTAATAATTTTTGGATAAGATGAGAGTGAATGGAAGAGAGGGAGATGCATTATGGATGATAACAACAGAAAAGATACAATGAACTTTGATCGAGAACACCTTGATTCTAATGATCAAAAGGAGCCATTTTCCTCATCACCCCCTTTTAATTCGCTCGAAACACCCCCTGACAGTAATGGCCCAGAGAAAAATTTGGAACGTGTTAATGAAACGAACACAGATCCATTTTCAGGAGAATCTATAAACAAGACTGATTATAATTCTGAGAATACCAACAGGGCTGGAGAAAACTTTGATAAGGGTTTTGAGGAAAAACACTCGGAAAATCAGGTTAAGAGCCAATCCGGAAATGTCCATTGGGATATGGACGGGGATAAACAAGAACCAACGGTCGCCCAAAGCACAGATGGGATCCATTTGAGTCAAACAGATTCAGATGGGAAAACCCAAGAGCATAAGGTTGAACCAAAAGAAATACCATTCAATTTGGCGGAATCGAAGGATACGCAAAAAAGGGTCAAAAGAGAACGGAAACCCTTTTGGCAAACCTTTTTGATTGGCGTTCTTTCGGCCTGTGTAGGTTCATTAATGACCATTGGAATTTTATATTATGGTGGACTTCTGGAGTTTGCCAATGATGGAGGGGCCAATGGTGGCATTCCTGATGGGGCCTATGAAGCAAGTGGAAATCAAACTTATATCCCTTCTGTTTTCAAAGGAACATCAAGTGGTACCATTGCGGATATTGCGGAAGAACTGGCTCCTGCCATTGTGGGGGTCGTAAAAATCCAACAAATCCAGCAAGGCTTCTTTTCGAGGAACCAAAATGTTGAATCCGGCTATGGATCCGGGGTAATCTTCGATAAAGACAAGGATTATGCCTACATCATTACGAACAACCACGTTATTGAAGGAGCCCATGAAGTAGAGGTATCCCTTTATGATGGAGAACGGACAAAGGCTGAAGTTGTAGGAGCGGATGCCCTTACTGATCTTGCAGTCCTAAAAATTGATGCAAAACTGGCGGATAAGGTTGCCACTTTTGGTGATTCTTCAAAATTACGTCCCGGGGATGAAGTGATTGCGATTGGAAACCCCCTTGGTCTTGAATTTGCCAGAACCGTTACCCAGGGGATCATCAGTGCGATAAACCGGAACGTGAAAGTTTCAACATCTGCCGGGGAATGGGAATTAACCGTATTACAAACGGATGCAGCCATCAACCCGGGGAACAGTGGTGGAGCATTGATCAATAGCCGTGGGGAAGTCATTGGCATTAACAGTCTGAAAATTTCCCAAGAGGGCGTGGAAGGTTTAGGATTTGCTATTCCAAGTAATGATGTGGTACCGATTGCGAAAGAATTGATTGAAAATGGACAAATCAAACGGCCCTATTTAGGCGTATTGATGGCTGATTTGACAGATATCGCCCAGTTTTATCGGCAAAGCCTGTTCGGCTCCTTATCAAAAGGAGTTGTCATTACGGAGGTTGAAAAAGGTTCACCCGCTGACAAAGCAGGGTTGCAGGCAGCCGATGTAATTGTGTCGATCGAAGGTAAAGAGGTAGAAACCGTGAACGAATTTAAGCAATATCTGTATAAAAATATAAAACCTGGAGATAAAGTTACCATAGAATTTTATCGTGATGGAAAGAAACAGAAAACAGATATTGTTACTGGCGGAAATTAAAGGGTCTTTTGAGGGTAAATGATCTCACATATCAAAAAAGCCTGTGGGAATTGTTCCACAGGCTTTTTTGGCTACTTGTAGATGTTTTGACCATCTTCACATGGGCATTTTTCCTTACATGTTCAGGACTTTATATACAGCTTTTGCAAAGCCGTCTTGATCATGGGAGGAAGTGACAAATGTTGCTACTTTCTTGACGTCCTCATGGGCATTATCCATGACAACCGCAACCCCAGCCTTTTTAAGCATAGATAAATCATTGTAGCTATCTCCAATAGCCATTGTTTCTTCCAAGGTAAATCCTTTCTGCTTCACATAATGTTCAAGGGCAATCCCTTTTTGGGCTTGGCAGTGGTTAACTTCAATATTGCTAAAGCCGGAGGAGCTGACGACAACTTCAGGTAAAGCTTGCAATTTTATGATGGCCGAATCCAGTTCTTGTTTATCCATAGAAAAAATAATAAATTTATATACTTCCAAGTTCTCATATTGACTTAAGTCTGAAAAACTACCAATTTCCTTAATCTTTAACGTTTTAAAACGTTCCAGCATACTTTCTTCATCGGGAAGAAGATTATTTATATCAGAAAGCTTTCCGGCATGTTTTTTATACATTTGCTTAGCTTTTTCAAAACCGATAGAAATTTGTCCGATATTTGAATAGAATTCAAAGTATAAATCGAAGTCTTGAAGAATATCGATCACTTTTTGGACGGTTTCTTTAGGTAAGGGAATGGATAGATGCAAATTTTCTTCTTCATCATATAGCTGGGCACCGTTCATGACTAGGAGTGGAAGCTTTAATCCAGCCTTTTCCAGCGGATATTTTGCTCCATCCAATGACCGTCCTGTGGCGACAATAACATCCACGCCTTTTTCTTTTGCCAATTTGATCGCCCGGATATTTTCTTCACTTATTAAGTGGTCCTTTCCAAGTAGGGTACCATCCATATCAGTCGCAATACATTTAATCAAATAACTTCACCTCTATAATGATTTTAGCTTACGATTTTCATAAACTATTTACTCCCAAGCTTTATCATACCAAACTATATCGATAATTGTAATGACTTTACGTTTTTGGAATAATCTTCACGCGGATTTTCCTTATTTGTAAAATTTTGCATAAATATCAGGAAAAAGGGGGATTTCTATGTAAAGGTGAATCATTATGAAGGAGGATATTTATGAGCAGCTTAGATTGGTATTACCGGATGGAACAATTTATTCGAAATAGCTTGCCGGAATTAAGTGAGGAGTTTTCCCCCTTCGATATTTATATGGAAGGAAATGTAACGGAGTTTCATCCCAGTTTTTCCTTCACATTGTCCTATGATGAAGAGGAATTGGAATTTTGCACGATCCTATTTGATCCGGTCAATCAGGAGTTTTATTCCTATTATTTGCATGATGAGCTTGAGCTTGACTGCAAAATTTTGCTGAACGATTTAGATGAAGTATTGGACTTTATCTACTTTTCTTTCCAAGCATATATGGATGAAATATCTTCGATTATCGAAGAATTGGACGAGACCGTTAAAGTTCCCATCGAAGACTCCGAAGAAATGGAGGAAGAATTGGAGATTCCCATCGGTCCGGATGAAGAAAATGTGGATTGGATATCCAACGATAAACATGTACATATTGAATCAACGAACCAGTTGGGGAGAAACGAATATATGATTCACTTGAAAATTGGAGTGGACAGGGAAACAGGAGATGGGGTGCTTTACAGGAATATCCTAGCAACTGATGATGAGGGAGAAGAGGAGACCATATTTTTTCCTTTCAAATTGGAAGAAGCAGAATTTCTTGTGGAGCTATTGCAAGATTATATCGACTATATGGAAAAGAATTAGCCCGGCGTACAAACCGGGCATTTTTTCTTGAAAAAAGGAATAGGTTAAAGGGATTCTGCCAAAGTATACCAATAAAGGCAAATCGTTTCCAATCCCTTTTCAAAGTTTTCCAAGTGGAAATGTTCATTCGGAGCGTGGAAATTTTCGTTAGGTAATGAGAATCCCATCAACACGATAGGCAAATTTAAGATTCTGCTGAAATCTGCGACAATCGGAATGGATCCTCCCCCACGGGTAAAGGCTGTTTTTCCGCCGTACACCGTTTCATAAGCTTTTTTCGCAGCTTGGATGGCAGGGTGGTCGATTGGTGTGATAAAAGGTGCCCCTTGGTCGAAACGGGTCACTTTCACCGTAACCCCCTTCGGTTTATTTTTTTCTATATGTTTTTCAACGAGTTCAACAATTTCCTCCGGATCTTGATTTGGTACAAGACGGCAAGTAATTTTTGCTGATGCTTCCGATGGGATGACGGTTTTGATACCTTCTCCGGTAAAGCCGCTTACCATTCCATTAATTTCAAGGGTTGGTCGTGCCCATGTCCTTTCATTAAAAGTATATCCTTCTTCTCCGAACAATTCAGGAACACCAAGTTCTTTTCGGAGGGTTTCTTCATCTGTTTCCAATTCCCTGAAGGCTTGGCGTTCCTCCTCGGAAAGGGGTTGTACTTTGTCATAAAAGCCATCGACTAATATTTTTCCTTTTTCATCCCGGAAGGAAGCCAATAATTGGACCAGGGCATGGGCAGCATTTTGTACGCCACCACCAAATTGTCCTGAATGAAGATCGGTGGAAGCACCTTTTATATTGATTTCTAGACCGCAAAGACCTCTAAGACTATAACAAATGGAGGGCTTTCCTCGGTCAATCATCGCTGTATCAGAAATGACAAGGACATCGGCTTTTAATAAATCTTGGTTTTTCTCCAAAAAAGGAGGGAGATTGGGACTGCCGATTTCTTCCTCACCTTCAAAGATGATTTTTAAATTTAAGGGAAGGCTCCCCTCTGTTGCAAAAATGGCTTCCAGTGCTTTTAAGTGCATAAACACGGGTCCTTTGTCATCGCTTGAACCCCGGGCAAAAATTTTCCCATCCCGAATTACAGGTTCAAAGGGATCACTCTCCCAAAGGTGAATTGGGTCAACCGGTTGAACATCATAGTGACCGTAGATTAGGGCAGTCGGCTTTCCTTCGGCATGGAGCCAATCGGCATAAACGATCGGGTTCCCATCCGTCTCCATTATTTCAACATTTTCCATGCCTATTCTTTTTAGTTCGTTGGCTAGCCAGTTAGCTGCTCTTTCGACATCTCTTTTGTTCTCGGATAGGGCACTGATGCTTGGGATTTTTATAAAATCAATCAATTGTTCCAAATGTTTTTCACGGTTATCCTGCAAATATCGTACGATGGATTCCATGGCATAACCTCCTGAATCGTTTTCCAAGTCTAAATTTTATTATGATTGTACTCTACAAAGGGATATTTTTCTAGTTTTTATCCAAGAAAAAACGATAAAGTATTTTCAAAAAATTTGGACATATTATACCTTTACAATATAAAAAATTTGTCTTAAAATGTTTGTATAAAAGTTCGACGAAATCAGGAGGAAAACAATGAAATCTTACATAACCGCCGTCCTAAGCGTAGTTGTCCTCTCTTTATTCTTAGTAGGCTGTCAATTTGCAGGTAGTAGTTCTGAAGCTGCAGTTGATGGGAAGGTTGAAATCTCAAACAAAAAAGCCGGTTCTGATTCCAAAAATTCTGTAAATTCCGTAAAAGGAGAAGAGAATGCAGCTGAAGAAGATGTAAGCAAACAACCTGAAGAAGCAGTCGAAAAAAATCAAAATAAGGAAGAATCAAAAGAGAAAACCGATTCAAAAACTGATGGAAAAAATGAAGCAAATTCGGAAGTGACCCAAGAGAATCAAGCGCTACCGGAAGGTTTGAAAATTGGCAGCAGTGGAACCTTACAAAATATGGAAGTAAAGGTTATTAATGTACGGGAAATTACTGTTAATCATGTGACGGCTAGTATAGGTAAGTTTATTGGCGTCGAACTTGAAATCGTTAATAACGGTAACGATCCCGTGGATATAAATAGTCTTTCCCAATTATCCCTGATTGTAAATGACACTCCCCAAGATGTGGCTTTGATTGAAACAAAGGGAAAATTAAAACGACATATTCCTTCCAAGGAATCGGTTTCCGGTGAAATTGCCTTTGATACTGCCCTTGCCGATTTTTATCAGTTCGCTTTTAAAGACCCAAATACGTCGGAATCATTAGTATGGGTCTTCACCGATCAAGATATTCAAAAATAAGGAAAGAAGGGAATTCGCGTAATTGGAATTCCCTTCTTTTATTCTTTTTTTATAATAATCTCTAGGATTTGATTTTGAAATTTTGCTTGGATCTCAGAACGGACGATTGGTAAGGGGAAGGAAATTGACCTTGTTTTCTCCCTTTTCTCCCCGTTAATAGGATCCGGTTCTTCCACTGTAATGGTTAATGTATTTTGGTCGGCAATCAAATGAATCCCTTCCCCTTTAACATTGGGAAGGTGGGATTCAACAATAAAGGAACTTTCGGATTCATATAGATCAATGGGGAAAAGCGTCTCATCAAGAAAAGCTGTATATGGATCAAGAAAATATTTTTTTAACCAGCTATTGATTTCATCCGATTCAAAGGGCGTATCTTGATTAGTCTTTCCGTTCATATATGGATTCCAGGCCCCCCTTAAGATTTTGCAATTCATCCGATTTAAATAAGTAATTTAAACGCTTTTTTTCATATTATGAAGAACCTTAAAAAAGGGTGCCATTACCAAAAACCAACCCTTTATAAACCGTGATGAGGGTTTTTATTTTGTCTCGAATGTTGCCGGTTCTTTACCTTTTTTGACCCGCTCAAAGGTTCTGGCTGGGAGCCTTCCTCACCATATTCCGAATTTTTCCGAATTCCCTTATTATTAAACTTACCCATTATTTTTTCTCCTTTCATTCTAAATTAGGGGAGCCTGTTCTTTTCAGTTTGACCATTTCCCAATTGCCTAAACGCATAATTTTTTTCCTACAGGGCAATGTAAAAAAGGGGTGAGTTCATGCCATATCATAAAGACAAGCAGCAGGCTTTCCAAGCTGCAGAGCAAAATTACCTTCAGGCAAAGGAAATATTTGAAAATCTGGATCCATCCTCACCGGAATACGGAAACTATTTGAAAAGGTTGAAAAAGGAAATTATCGAGGCAGAACAGACAATTGAAAATGCCTTGGAAGTATCTGGTGAAAAACAGCGGATGCAATTATATGAATACAGGGAGGAATTGGAAAAATATCTTCAACAGCTTGAAGAGTGAAGCTATTCCATATCGGAATAGCTTTTTTCGGAGGGAAAGACTGAAAATTCTTTTTTTTATTCAGATATTGCTATATCGAAAACTCTGTGCTAGAATATACTTCGTCAGTAAGATACGGGGTATTAGCTCAGTTGGTAGAGCAGCTGACTCTTAATCAGCGGGTCGAAGGTTCGAGTCCTTCATGCCCCATTGTTTCAAAAATTCCTTATCTACATATTATTATTCCATTCGATCTAATAAAAGATTCATAACGATGAATGAAGACAAACTTAATATGACGGGGTATTAGCTCAGTTGGTAGAGCAGCTGACTCTTAATCAGCGGGTCGAAGGTTCGAGTCCTTCATGCCCCATAATTAATAAAGCAATTTCTTTCGGGAGATTGCTTTTTCTATTTATATGCTTTTTCATACTGACGCTGAGTCTCCTTTATGAAAACCAATTTGAATGTAAATGTCAGTATATTTATAATGTTATATATAATATTAAGGGATTTTTCTGTTTTTTAATAAGGATGTGGGCAGTTTGAAAGTAAAAAAAACCATGATCAATTCATGGATGAAAAAAGGAATGCAATTTTTTATCAAAAATTTCATTTCTATGTTCAGAAAATTCATGAATTGGATAAAAAAATATGGTCTAGCGATTCTAATCGTTCTTCTTCATTGGTATTTGCAAAATGCTTCATTTGAAAAATATATCATTTTTTATTTGGGTGGATTTGCCCTATTGTATTATGCTTATAATCGTTATGAGGAGGATATGGGGCAATTTTTCCGGACAAGTAATTTTGTGCGGAGGATTTATTTTATTTATGTCTACTTTTTACTGCTTTTTTCATATCCTTTTTTAAAAGTATTGGACATTTGGGCGGATAACAATAAAGGGATCTTTGGATTTAATGAGAAATTTTCAACGGTTTTCGTATTTTTTCTGTTTTCTTTGATTGTTTATCTTCTTATAGTCAGTGATTTCAATATCTCTGAAATCAGTT
>NICF_comb_assmDRAFT_10002506_pt1 | contig 13808 bp, 11 predicted proteins | sample NewIslPassag4_SG_FD_11279 | JGI IMG/M metagenome (IMG submission 11279) | reverse complement strand
GCCAGTCCACAAAGCCCATTGCGTAGACGGACCAGCAGTAGGACGGACCGGCGGTAGATTCCCATAAGCATCGCGATGCTGCCCGGAGACAGACGCTCTGCCCCTCTTCACACACGTGAAGGGGATGGCTGCGCGTCTTTTTTCTTTCTTTTTTAAATTTTTGAAAAAATGTGTTGCAAGAAAATGGGCAATGGATGTAAAATGAAGGCAAATTAGAGAAAGCGCTTGCGCAAGTATCGGCAGGAAGCCTCCTGCACCATAAACGCAGTGATTTCACGGCATAAACCATCCTCTCAATCGGTTCTGTCTACTAAGAAAAGCGAGCAGGGTGCAATTTTTCGGAGGAAAAGTGTAAGCGCTTTCCACTGACGTTAACCCGGATTTGTGTGGAGAGAGGAGAGACGTTTTGCATGGCACAGGTAAAGGTAGGCATTTTGGGAGCAGGCGGGATCGCCAAGGTACATACCTCGATCCTGAAGCGCGATGAGCGGGTGGAGATTGTGGGCGTGGCCGATATCTCGCAAGAACGGGCGACAGCCCTGGCGGTGGAGGCAGGGAGGGCGAAAGCGGTCGGGAGCCTGGAAGAGCTGTTTGATCTCGGTGTTGACGCGGTCTATGTCACCACCCCCAATACGCTTCACGTGGAGCCGGTGCTTGCGTGTTTGCAGCGCAACATCCACGTGTTTTCCGAAAAACCGATGGCCACGTCGTTGGCGGAAGCGCAGCAAATCAGGGAGGCGGCGGCAGCGTCGAAAGCGGTGTACAATCTGGGGATGAATCGCCGGTATGCGTCCGTGTACAAACGCGTGAAGGAGTTGATTGGCTCCGGCGAGGTCAACCCGTACCTGGCGCACCTCAAGATGAACCGGGGAGAACTGCTGCACCCCGCCTGGACTGCCGACCCGAAGGTTACCGGCGGGTTCCTGTACGAAACGCCTTTTCACCTCCTGGACTTGAGCCGCTACTTGTTTGGAGAAGTGCAATCTGTCTCCTGCGAGGGCAGACAGCATATCTCCCAGTCGGAATTGGACACGTTTGCCATTCTGCTGACGTTTGAATCGGGAACCGTGGCCACGTTTGTTACGTACGCCCATGCCGGTTGGAGCTTTCCGTTTGAGAGCGTGGAGGTGTACGGGACATATGCGACTGTCGCGACACAGGAATTGGAAAAGGTGATGTACGCCCCGGGCTTGAAGCAGGCTGCACACGTCCACGACTTCTTCCAACTGCCGATGGAGGAGAAGTGGGGGTACGCGGAGGAAGATCGGCTGTTCATCGACGCGATTGTCCACGGGACAAAACCGCCCGTGACCGCAGAAGACGGATATCGTTCGATTCAACTGCTGGAAGCCGTGTACGAAAGCGCCAAAACGGGCAGGCGCATCGAGATGCGCCAGGCGGCACGGTAGGCGGGCAGGCAGCGGCAGTGATGCTGCGGACGGCATTGCACAAGCAGCAGGTACGGACCGGATGAATTGGTCCGGACAATGAGCAAAATGGTCTGAATATACCGTAAATTCATCAGTCGGAAAGGAGCGTGATTCCATGACGGTTCGCTGTGCAGTTCTGGGATTGGGACGCCTGGGGTATCACCATGCGAAAAATATCGCCACCCATCAGATCAGCGGGGCCAAACTGGTGAGTGTTGTCGACACGATGGAAGGACGGGCGGAACAGGTTGCAAGAGAATTCGGCCTGCAAACGTGGGCGAAGAATCCGGAGGAAGTCATTGCCGATCCCGATGTCGACGCGGTCATTATTGTGACGCCGACCAGCACCCATGCCGAGATGATCAAACAAGCGGCAAAACACGGCAAGCCCGTGTTTGTGGAAAAGCCGCTCACGCAGCATCTCGAAGAGGCGGACGAGATTATCCGCATCATCAAGGAGAGCGGGGTGATCTGCCAGGTGGGCTTCATGAGACGGTTTGATCCTGCCTACGCCGAGGCAAAGCGCAGGATCAGCGCAGGAGATATAGGAAAACCCGTTTACTTCAAGGCAATTTCCCGTGACGCCGGATCGCCGCCCGCTTCGTTTATCAAGCACAGCGGACGGATGTTTATGGACGTCTCCATCCACGACTACGACATGGCGCGGTACCTGATGGGGGCGGAAATCACTGCCGTGTCCGCACACGGGCGAGTGCTGGTGCATTCGTTCATGGAAGAGTACAACGATGTGGATCAGGCGCTCACGTATGTCGAATTTGACTCCGGTGCAGCAGGGGATATCGAGGCCAGCCGAAACTCGCCCTACGGTCACGACATCCGCACGGAAATCATTGGCACGGAAGGCTCGCTGTTTATTGGAACGCTTCGCAATCAACCGATCACGTATCTGAACCACAAGGGCAGCCACTACGAGATCATCCCCGATTTTCAGACCCGCTTTGACGATGCCTACCGATTGGAACTTGCCCATTTCATCCACTGTGTCCAGCACAAGCAAACACCAAGCGTTACAGAATTAGACGGCAGACGCAATCTGCAAATCGCCATCGCGGCCACTCAATCATTTGACACCGGGAAAAAGATCACAATCGAGGGGGGAAGTCCGGAATAAAGAGCGGATCGGGTCTACCTGTCTACGATGGAACGCGGCGTGCAAACGGGCAGGATCGCCTGCAAATAAGGAGGGGGCTATTCATGAAGGGACAAAAAAAGGGTGCATGGTGGTTGATTGTATGTCTGGTCGCTGTCTTGGTCGCCGGATGCGGAGCCGACCAGGAGACAGCGCAGCAGGCAGGCTCTGACAAGAAGGACAAGATTGTGATCGGCGCAGCGCTTCCCGACTTTGATGACAAGTGGTTGAGCTACCTGCAGGACGGTATGAAACAGTACGAAAAAACGCAGGAGAACGTGGAAGTGATTTACGTCGATGCGATGAATGACGCCAGCAAGCAGCTCTCCCAGGTGGAGAATTTCATCCAGCAGAAAGTGGACGCGATCGTGCTGATTCCCGTCGATACCACGTCCGCGCCCAATCTGGTCGAAAAAGCAAACCAGGCCAATCTGCCGATCGTGGTCGTGAACCGCATATACGACGGGGTGGAAGCGGCCACCGCCTATGTGGGGTCCGAATCCATCAAGGCTGGTCTCATGGAAATGGAGGAAGTGGCAAAACTGCTCGGCGGAAAAGGAAACATCGCGATCATGAACGGACAGATGGGGCACGAGGCGCAGATCAAGCGAACGGAAGGGAACAAGCAGGTCATCGAGCGGTACCCGGACATGCAGGTGGTCTTGGAAGGAACGGCAGAATGGGATCGGGCCAAAGGCATGGCCTTGATGGAAAACTGGCTCCAGTCCGGAAAGCAAATCGACGCTGTTGTCTCCAACAATGATGAAATGGCCATCGGCGCGATCATGGCGCTCGAAGCGGCAGGAAAACTGCAAGACGTCGTCGTGGCCGGCGTCGATGCCACTCCGGATGCGTTGGAATACGTAAAAGCCGGAAAATTGCAGGTGACGGTGTATCAAAATGCGATCGGCCAGGGACAAGGCGGCCTGGAAGTGGCGATCAAAGCGGCCAAAGGCGAAAAGGTGGAAAAGTTCAACTGGATTCCGTATGAACTGGTAACCAAAGAGAACGTGGACGAGTACATGAAAAAATGGCAGTAAAGCGGGGGGAGTCGTCATGCACAGCACGTACATCCTGGAAATGGAGAATATCTCCAAGGCATTTCCGGGAGTAAAAGCTCTGGACCGCGTACAGCTCAAGGTGAGGAAAGGGACCGTACACGCCCTGCTGGGGGAGAATGGCGCGGGCAAATCAACCCTGATGAAAATCCTGATCGGGATGTACAGTCCGGACAGCGGGCGCATTATCTTTGACGGGGAAGAGCTGAAGCTGTCCAATGTCAAACAGGCGCTCGACAAAGGGATCGCAATGATTCACCAGGAGCTCAGCCCGATCCCCTACATGACCGTGGCCGAGAACATCTTTTTGGGAAGAGAGCCCAGTTACCGGTTTACGGGGTGGGTGAAGCAGAGGGAGATGGAGGAAAACACGAGACGGCTGTTCGAGCGGCTGGAGATTGACATCGACCCGCGGGCAAGGATGGTTGACCTTAGCATCGCCCATACGCAAATGGTCGAGATCGCCAAGGCGATTTCCCGCCAAGCCAAGCTGATCATCATGGACGAACCGACCTCCGCGATCACGGAAAAAGAAGTCCAGCATCTGTTTTCCATCATTCGATCGCTGAAAAAGGAAGGCGTGTCCATGATCTACATTACGCACAAAATGGAAGAACTGGCGCAGATCACGGACGAGATAACGGTCCTGCGCGATGGAAAGTACGTGGGCACAAGGCCGAGCGACCGCATCAGCAAGGAGCACCTGATCGAAATGATGGTGGGGCGGGAGCTGCATCACGTGTTTCAGAAAAAGCGTGCGGACATCGGAGAGGTCGTGCTGGCGGTCAACCGTCTGACCAGAGCGGGGAAATTCGCGGACGTCAGCTTCGAAGTCCGCCGGGGAGAGGTTGTCGGCTTTGCAGGGCTGATGGGGTCTGGCAGAACGGAGGTAATGGAGAGCGTATTTGGGATTGTGCCTCCCGATTCCGGTGAGATCGTGGTGAAGGGCAGGAAAACGGCGATTCGTTCGCCGCGCGATGCGATTCGGTGCGGGATGGGATTTTTGACAGAGGATCGGAAGGGAACGGGCCTGTTCCTCCCGCTGTCGGTGCAGGACAACATGATCACGGTGAACATCGATCGCTACACAACCTGCGGCTTTCTCAATGCCGGGCAAATCCAGGCCGATTGTCGGCAGCAGTGTGAGCAGCTGGCCATCAAGACGCCAAGCCTGTATCAAACGATCAAGTATCTGAGCGGCGGGAATCAGCAAAAAGCGCTGCTTGCCCGCTGGCTGCTTCACGATCCCGACATCTTGATCCTGGATGAGCCGACGCGCGGGATCGATGTGGGGGCCAAATTGGAAATCTACCAACTGATTGCCGATCTGGCCCAAAAGGGCAAAGCCATCGTGGTGATTTCCTCCGAACTTCCGGAAATATTGGGTGTGAGCGACCGGGTCATCGTAATGCACGAAGGACGAAAAATGGGGGAATTGCGCCGGGAGGAGGCGACCCAGGAAAAAATCATGCAGTTGGCGACCGGCGAGCTGATCGCCAGCTAGTCTCATACAAGTCTGGAGGACGTGCGGATGAACAGTGAAGTGACGATCGCAAACAAGCCAAACAAGTCCGAAGCAGTCGGAAAACGCCGCTGGAAAGAAACGGCCTTCCGCCTCTTCGGACGATACGGGATGCTTTTTATTCTGATCGCGCTGATCCTGGTGATGTCGATTCTGTCCCCTACGTTCTTTACATCTGGCAATTTGCTCAATATCGTCAGGCAGATGTCGATCGTCGGCATTGTGGCGATTGGCGTCACGATGGTCATCATCACCACCGGGATCGACCTCTCATCCGGTTCCGTGATCGCGCTCGTGTCCGTAGTTGTCGCCTTTCGCGCATCCGGACAGCTATCCGCTCGTGGTTCCGATCGCCGTCGGACTGGGGATCGGACTTTTGACAGGAGTGATCAACGGGACGATTATTGCCAAAGGAAAAATTGCCCCGTTTATCGTCACCCTGGGGATGATGACCGGGGCGCGAGGGGCGGCGCTGCTCTTCAGTGACGGAAGACCGATCGGAAATATGTCCGATTCGTTCAAGTTCATCGGCCAGGGAGCGGTGTTCGGGATACCGCTGCCCATCATCATCTTTGCCCTGGTCGGACTGGTTTCTTATCTCCTGCTGACCAAAACGAAATTTGGCAAGTACGTCTATGCGATGGGCGGGAATGAACAAGCGGCGAGGATCGCGGGGATTCCGGTCGACAGGTATAAGATCATGATTTACGCCTATGCCGGTTTGCTCTCTTCGATTGCCGGGATCATCCTGACGTCCCGGATCGCCTCCGGTCAGCCGACGGCCGGCGTGATGTATGAACTGGACGCGATCGCCGCAGCGGTGATTGGCGGCACCAGCCTGTCCGGCGGGATCGGAACGATTGGCGGCACCATTATCGGGGCGCTGATCATCGGCGTGATGAACAACGGTCTCGACCTGCTCAACGTATCCTCGTACTGGCAGCAGATCTTGAAGGGCGGGATCATTGTCACCGCTGTCTTTCTCGACGCCCGGAAAAACAGAAAATCCTGAAACAAAAATCGTGAGTTCCGGCAAGATGCGAAAGGTGGGACACGAACGGAATGAAGACGAGGAGACTGACAACGGCGCAAGCGTTGGTAGCCTTTTTGCAGCAGCAGTATGTGGAATGGGACGGCAGGCAGGAGCGGTTCGTCAAGGGAATCTTCACCATATTTGGCCACGGAAATGTACTGGGACTTGGCCAGGCGCTGGAAGAATATGCGGAAGAGCTGGAAGTGTACCAGGGGCGAAATGAGCAGGGGATGGCACACGCCGCGGTGGCCTTTGCCAAGCAAAAAAACCGTCGGCAGATCATGGCATGCACGTCGTCGGTTGGGCCGGGTGCGGCCAACATGCTGACAGCCGCGGCGACGGCGACCGCCAATCAGATACCGGTCCTGCTGCTGCCTGGCGATACGTTTGCCACCAGGCAGCCGGACCCCGTTTTGCAGCAGATCGAACACGGCCATGACCTGACCATCACCACCAATGACGCTTTCCGCGCTGTCAGCAAGTACTGGGATCGGGTAAACCGGCCGGAACAGTTGATGACCGCCATGCTCAACGCCATGCGCGTGCTCACCGACCAGGCTGATACAGGGGCGGTAACCATCTGCCTCCCTCAGGATGTACAGGGAGAAGTGTATGACTTTCCCGAGTCTTTCTTCCAAAAGCGCGTCCACCGGATCGACCGCCGGATTCCGAGCAAATCGGCGCTGCGCGATGCGGTGGAGCTGCTGCGGCACAAGAAAAAGCCGATCATCATCTGCGGCGGGGGCGTTCGTTATTCCGACGCGGCTGATGCCCTGCGGCGCTTTTCCGAAACGTTTCACATTCCGTACGGGGAGACCCAGGCCGGGAAAAGCGCGGTGGACAGCGGTCATGCGTACAATCTGGGAGGCATCGGCGTGACCGGAAACCTCGCGGCCAATCGGATGGCCAAAGAGGCGGATGTCGTCATCGGAATCGGCACCAGATTCACCGACTTTACGACGGGGTCGAAACGCTTGTTTCAACATCCGGATGTGGATGTGCTCACGATCAACGTTTCCGAGTACCACGCGAGCAAGCTGGACGCGGTGAAAATCGTCGCTGACGCCAAATTGGCCCTGCTCGCGCTGGAAACCGAACTGGAACGGATCGGATACCGGTCCGGGTACACGGATGAGATCGAACAGGCCAAACAGGCGTGGCAGCAAGAGCTGGACCGTCTGCGCAGCATTCAGTACCGGAAGCAGGGGTTCACGCCGGAAGTGGCCGGCCAGCTCGATCAGGTGCTGCCCGAATTCGCAGACACCTTCCAATCCTGCCTGACGCAAACCGAGGTGATCGGCCTGGTGAACGCCTTGATTGAGGAGGACGCGATCATCGTCGGGGCCTCGGGAAGCCTCCCCGGCGACCTGCAGCGGATGTGGGAATGCCGCCGGCCGAACACCTATCACATGGAATACGGCTACTCCTGCATGGGGTATGAAATCGCCGGGGCGCTGGGCGTCAAAATGGCCGAACCGGACAAAGAAGTCTATGCCATGGTGGGGGACGGCAGCTACCTGATGCTGCATTCCGAACTGCTGACGAGCATCCAGGAAGGCAAAAAAATCAATGTGCTGCTGTTTGACAACGCTTCGTTCGGGTGCATCAACAACCTGCAAATGGGTAACGGCATGGGCAGCTTCGGGACGGAATTCCGCTACCGGAACCCGGAAACCGGTCGCCTGGACGGCCGCCTGATGACCGTTGATTACGCCGGCAGCGCCGCCGGATACGGCGTAAAAACATACCGTGTGCGGACGACAGATGAACTGCGGGCAGCTTTCGCAGACGCGAAACGGCAAACCGTGTCTACCCTGCTCGACATCAAGGTGCTGCCAAAGACGATGACCGGCGGGTACGAAGCATGGTGGCATGTCGGCATCGCGGGGGTTTCGCACAACGCTGCGGTGAGGGCAGCGTATCGGGAAAAGGAAGCGAACCTGAAACACGCACGACCATACTAAACCAAAAACGGGGTGTGCAAGATGAGTCAACCCAATCCCTTTCGCATCGGAATCGCCCCCATCGGCTGGGTGAATGACGATATTCCCGGCCTCGGCGACCATTACACGCAGGATCAGGTTTTGTCCGAAATGTCTGCACTCGGCTATGTTGCCACTGAAATGGGTCGCCTGTTCATGCAGGAACCTGCGGCGCTGAAGGCCAAACTGGACGCGTACGGCATACAGCTGGCCAGCAAGTTTGTGGCGACGCTGTTTTCGGACGCCAACCGTCTGGAAGAGGAATTGCAGATTTTTGGCTCATGGGTGCGTTATCTGAAGGAAATGGGCTGCGAGCATGTGATCGCCTGCGAGATGGGCGGGTCGATGCATTGGGACCCCCGGCGCGCACCGGGCGACACGGCAGTCCGCAAACTGACGGATGACCAGTGGGAGTCGCTGGTGGAGGGACTGCATCGGGCGGCCCGCCTGTGCCGGGAACACGGCATGAAGCTCGTCTATCATTACCACGCCGGCACCGTGGTGGAAACGGCGGACGAGATCGATCGGCTCATGGAGACGACCGACCCGGCCCTGGTGCATTTGCTGTTCGATACCGGGCATGCGCTGTACGGCGGATACGATCCGCTGAAACTGGCAGAGAAGCACGGACAGCGAATCCAGTACGTCCATCTGAAAGACGTCCGCCGGGATGTGCTGGAGCATGTCCGGCAGCAGAACCTGGATTTTCTCACGGCGGTAAAGCTGGGAATGTTCACGGTGCCGGGCGATGGCTGCATTGACTTTGCGCCGATCATACAGAAGCTGCTGGAAAACGGCTACACGGGCTGGCTGATTGTCGAAGCGGAACAGGACCCGGCTGTCGCTCATCCCTACACGTATGCGCAGCGGGCAAAAGAATATCTCGAGGCGACGATTCGGTCAGCGGCGAAGCAGAGATAGGAGGGAGACGATGAGTACGCTGATTGTTCCCGGTTCCCGACCGGACGAAGCAGGGTTGGTGCTGCGCGTTACCCCGGAATCGGCAGGGTGGAAATACATCGGCTTTGAGGTGTACGCGCTGTCAAAAGGGCAGACACTGAAAAAGCATACCGGCGATCAGGAAGTGTGCATCGTGCTGTTGACGGGCATCGCTCATGCCGCCACCGCCCGCGCAGCATGGGAAAGCATCGGCCAGCGCATGAACGTTTTTGAAAAAGTACCGCCGTATGCCGTGTACGTCCCTCCGGGCGACCATTGCGAAGTAACAGCTGTAACGGACGTGGAACTGGCGGTCTGTCGGGCGCCGGGGAAAGGAACGTACCCCGCCCGCCTGATTTCTCCCGCCGACATCGGTGTTGAGCAGCGGGGAGCGGGCAACATCGAGCGAAGAATTCACAACATTCTGCCGGAACAGCAGCCGGCGGACAGTTTGCTGGTGGTGGAAGTGTTCACACCGGAAGGCCACTGGTCCAGCTATCCGCCGCACAAGCACGATCAGGACAATCTGCCGCATGAATCTTATCTGGAGGAAACGTATTACTACAAAATCAATCCCGGTCACGGTTTCGCCGTACAGCGCGTGTACACGGACGACCGCTCACTAGATGAGACGCTGACCGTGCACGATGGCGATGCGGTACTGGTCCCCAAAGGGTATCACCCCGTTTCCGCCCCGCCCGGCTATGACGTCTACTATTTAAACGTCATGGCGGGACCGGTACGTACGTGGAAATTTCAGAACGATCCGGCCCATGAGTGGGTAATGGCAAGCAAAATGGCCAGCCGGCAGGATGGAAGGGAAGGGGATGCTCCATGAACAATCTGACCTTTGACAGCCGCAAGCCGATGGACTTCATCGCGATCGGCAGGCTGTGCATCGACCTGAATGCCAATGAGATCAACCGCCCGATGGAAGAAGTGATGACCTTTACCAAATACGTGGGCGGCTCCCCGGCCAACATCGCCATCGGCTTGTCCCGGTTGGGGATGAAAACGGGGTTTATCGGCCGGGTGGCGGATGATCAGATGGGGCGGTTTATCGTCAATTACCTGAAACAGAATCAGATTGACACCTCCCAGGTAATCGTCGACCGGTCGGGCAGCGTAACGGGGCTGACGTTTACCGAAATCAAAAGCCCGACCGATTGCAGCATCCTGATGTATCGGGAGAATACCGCGGATTTGCGGCTGGAACCCAACGACGTGAAGGAAGAGACGATTCAAAATGCCAAAGCGATCCTGATCACCGGCACGGCGCTGGCGAAGAGCCCGTCGCGTGAAGCGGTGTTTCTCGCCCTGGACTACGCCAATAGGCACGGCGTCGTGACGTTTTTTGATCTCGACTACCGTCCGTACACGTGGACTTCTGCGGAAGAAACGGCGATCTACTACAAGCTGGCTGCCGAAAAGTGTGACGTCCTGATCGGCACCCGGGAAGAATTTGACCGGATGGAACACTTTGATCGCAATGACCGGCACGATGACGCCGTCACGGCGAGAAGGTGGTTTGACTGCCGGGCCAAAATCGTCTTGATCAAACACGGGAAAAACGGTTCCGTCGCGTACACCAACGACGGCCAGTGTTATACGGGAACGGTTTTTCCGGCCAAGGTGGTCAAGACGTTTGGTGCGGGAGATTCTTATGCCGCCGCTCTGATCTACGGACTGATGCAGGGATGGGACATTGCGAAGGCGATGGAATACGGGGCTGCTGCCGCCGCGATTGTCATTTCCTCCCACAGCTGCTCGGAGGCGATGCCGACGGTGGAGCAGATCGAACGCTATATCCAACAGTGCCGCAGCGGGGAAGGTGTACGCTGACTCAAAGTACGTGGCGCATGGGTGATGGGGGCCTGGATCATGTCCGCTCCAAAACGAGGCGCGGACAAGGGGCAAACATCTGGCCAAAAACAACGGAAACAGCGGAAATCTGCGGGGATCAATGACGTTTGCAGTCCAAACACGGAAAAGGGCGGTTTTTTCCGCGAAGTCGCGCTTTTTGCGCCTTCCGGCCGTTCGACGCCTCCCCCCTGATTATGGTAAAATGGAGCCATCAAACAGGAAAGGATCTTGATACCGATGGGTCCGTATAAGACCATCTGGAAACGTTATGACCTCTCCTACATCTAGCGACGTAGCTGTTGATCGTCTCTTGGGCGACCCAACCTGCTACGAAAGCGAGATAATGGATATGAAACGAGATCGAATCGTCAGGAGTTCCTCCGTAGCCGGAAGGGCGCCCGCGCCAAAACGGTTTACGATGCGAGGAATCTCAGATGAGGAGAGCAGTTGCGTACGTTCGCCAATTGAGTTGGATTGTGTTCGGCGCGTTTGTATTGGCATTTGCGTATTATCACATCAATGCTCAGAACCATTTGTCGGAGGGCGGGTTTGTCGGGTTGGCCCTGCTGGCCAAGTACGCGTTTGACATGTCGCCGGCAATCACGACGCTGGCGCTCGACATTCCGCTGTTTCTCGTCGCTTTTCACGTGAAGGGACGTCAGTTTCTGGCCAACACCATCATTGCATCCATCGCCTTTTCCGTCTTTTACGATTTGTTTGAGCGGTTCTCGCCGCTGCACGTTGATCTGAGCGGCCTCATGCCGCTGGCCGCCCTGCTGTCCGGCCTGCTGACCGGTTGGGGGGCGGGGATCGTCTTGCGGTATGGCGGCGCCACTGGCGGGGACGACATCCTGGCCGTGCTGCTCAGCCGTCAGATCGGACTGTCGATTGGAACGGTCTTTCTGCTGCTGGACGCGCTGGTGCTCAGTCTGTCGCTGTGGTACCTGCCGATTCGCGAAACGCTTTACACGATCCTGGCGGTGACGATTGCCAGCCGGGTGNTCAACTGGACCGCCGCTGCAAGCGGCCGGGCAGATGATGGCGACGAATCGGAAACAAAAAGCATATCGCGTTCGCTTACCCTGCCGGATCATTGATGCCAAACCAGTTTCAGACCGGATGAGGTAAATGCCGGCAGGTCCATCCAACGCGAACCCCTCCTGGTAATACAGCGCGTATCGCTGTTTGCCGCGAGGGGTTTTTTCACGGCAAAAGGGCAGCTTGCGTGCGTGCTTGTCTGTCTCACGCCTCGGTCTTGTGAGATAATGAGAAGACAACCGAACAAAGGATCAGGAGGCGCTTTTCATGACATTGCTGCAAGACATCGGGAATACGCTGGTGAAGGTGCGTGAGGCCAACCCCCTCGTCCACAACATCACCAACGTCGTCGTCACCAACTTTACCGCCAACGGCCTGCTGGCCCTGGGCGCTTCGCCTGTCATGGCGTACGCCAAGGAAGAAGTGGCGGACATGGCCAAAATCGCCGGCGCGCTGGTGCTCAATATCGGCACGCTGAATGAGGCAGAGGTGGAGGCCATGCTGATCGCGGGCCGTTCGGCCAATCNGNACGGCGTGCCGGTCATCTTCGACCCGGTNGGAGCGGGGGCGACCGCCTATCGGACGAAAACCGCGCAAACGATCATGCGGGAGGTCCGGGTGTCCGTCATTCGCGGCAACGCTGCGGAAATCGCTCATGTGATCGGCGAGAGCTGGACGATCAAAGGCGTCGATGCGGGGGAAGGGAGCGGCGATGTAGTCTCGCTCGCGCAGTCGGCGGCGAAGCAGTTGGGCACGATCGTCGCGATTACGGGGAAAACGGANGTCATCACGGACGGCTGCACCACCTACCTCATCCGCAACGGCCATCCCATCCTGACCAAGGTAACGGGCACGGGCTGCCTGCTCACATCCGTCCTGGGGGCGTTTGCTGCGGTGGAGAAAGACCTGCTGCTTGCGGGGGCGGCTGCACTCGTCAGCTATGGCGTGGCGGCGGANGTGGCAGCTGCCGGCAAAGGAGCGGAAGGCCCGGGACAATTTCAGATCGAGTTTTTGAATCAATTGGCGCGGATCACCGCAGACGATGTCCGCAGATACGGAGCGATCGACCGCGTGTAAGCCGGGGAGAAGAGCGCGTATCGGCCGGGTGACGGCCAGACTGCTTTCCCGCTGTTGGGCGAAAAAGGCCCCTTTGTGCTTGTGAGCGAGGGGGCCTTTGCGTTGCCTTTCATAAGCGGAATCGATACAATGAAATAAGCACGAGGCCAACATCTTCTCTTTTAACCAGAAAAAAATTTTAAAATACCACTTGAAAAAGCTTTTGAGATGTGATAGATTAATTCTTGCCGATGAGAGAACGGCAAAAACGATCTGGATGGATGTCCGAGAGGCCGAAGGAGCACGATTGGAAATCGTGTAGACGGGGATGACTCGTCTCGTGGGTTCAAATCCCACTCCATCCGCCATCAATCACCTGGCCCGTTGGTGAAGTGGTTTAACACAGCAGCCTTTCACGCTGTCATTCAGGGGTTCGAATCCCCTACGGGTCACCATAAAAAAATCCCCCTGGACGCTGTCCGGGGGACCCCGCAAAGCATACGGATTCGCTGAGAAGCCTCCGTTCACTTTGCGGACGGAGCGGAGGCTTAGCTCAGCTGGGAGAGCATCTGCCTTACAAGCAGAGGGTCGGCGGTTCGATCCCGTCAGCCTCCACCACCTTTACGGGTACAATGACATATGCGGTCGTGGCGGAATTGGCAGACGCGCTAGATTCAGGTTCTAGTGGTGGCAACACCGTGGAGGTTCAAGTCCTCTCGACCGCACCATACAAAATG